>Ga0222429_100771_pt1 | contig 13890 bp, 15 predicted proteins | sample 1B50Ametagenome_FD_182475 | JGI IMG/M metagenome (GOLD analysis project Ga0222429, IMG submission 182475) | Enriched microbial communities from leaf-cutter ant dump, University of Wisconsin, Madison, United States - 1B50A (version 2) | ecosystem: Environmental > Terrestrial > Nest > Insects nest...
ATGAAGCTGCTGGCATCGACAAAGATTTTTGCCTGTGCAGAGTCGCTGGGTGGTGTGGAGTCGCTTATCGGGCATCCCGCCAGCATGACCCATGCATCTATACCGAGGGAGGAACGCATCGCGAACGGGCTGGCTGATTCGCTGATCCGCCTGAGTGTGGGCATAGAAGATGCTGATGATCTCGTTGAAGACTTAAACCAGGCAATAGGTTAACATGCCGCAAAATGGTAGGCTGGAAGAATTTTTAAACCGGAAAGTAAAGGAATATAATACCCCGCAGTTTATCGAAAGCGACCCGGTTTGTATCCCACACGCTTTCAGTAAAAAGCAGGATATAGAGATAGCGGCTTTTTTTGCTGCCATTCTTGCATGGGGTAACCGGACCATCATCATCAGGAAAAGCAGAGAGCTGATGGCGCTGATGGACAACAGCCCCCATGACTTTTGCCTTGACCCGGGAAAAGAAGGACTGAAAAGAATATCGGAATTTAAGCACCGCACTTTCAATGCCACCGATATTCTTTATTTCGTTCACTTTCTGCAGCACCACTACACGGTGTCGGATACCCTGGAAACTGCATTTACCCGTGGCATGCACGTAAAGGATGCTACTACGGAAAACGGGCTGAGGGAATTCCACCGCTATTTCTTCGCCCTGGAAGATGCTCCCCTGCGAACCCGTAAACATATTGCTACTCCTGCAAAAAAATCTACCTGTAAACGCTTAAATATGTTCCTCCGGTGGATGGTACGGCAGGACAAGGCGGGCGTTGATTTTGGATTATGGCGTCATATCAGTCCGGCGCAACTGGTTTGTCCTATTGACCTGCATGTGGCAAGGGTAGCGGAAAAGTTCAGGTTGGTGAACAGGAAACAAACAGACTGGCAGGCTGCCCTGGATCTGACACAAAATCTTAAAAAGTTTTGTCCGGAAGATCCCGTGAAGTATGATTTTGCGCTGTTTGGTCTGGGAGTGGTTGAAAAGTTTTAAATGTCTCCTGAACGGCATCACATTCAGAAGACATTTTGTGCATTATAATTTGGAAGGCTTGCCCATCTTCCTCGCAAAATAGTTATCAACAGACAGGGGTCCGCCACCTTCAAAAAAGAAAAAGATCAGCATCAGCAAGGTTACTATTGAAAACATAAGTTCCTGCATATTCCCTCCACTCCAGTTGATAAAAATAACGGCGAACGCAATTACAGGGATCAGCAGCAAGGTTGTCAACCGGGTAAACAGTCCAATTATAATAAACGTTCCGCCCAGCAGGTGTAACCAGGTAACCACAAGACTCAGCCATTCGGGATAATCGGAGAAAAAGGTTGAGGAGATCAGGTTGTGAAGCAATACACTGTCACGCAGGAAAGAGATGGCTTTCATGAAAAGAGTTAATCCCAATGCCACCCTGAAGATGATCAGCCACCATGGGTGGTTCACCGCGCTCCACCTGTTTATTCGCTGTAATGTTCCCATAGTATATATTTTTTAAGTGAATAAATCCTACATACTTGCCTGGGTTCAGGGCTATCAGGTATAATTCCAGTTTTCAAAGCAGTCTTCCGGCCGGCAAAATCTTCTCTGCAGCAGGTAAAGCCAGGATTTAATCATGCCCCGTTCCTAAATTAAATCAATCCATGCCCTGCTTGCTTTACATCAGTTGCCTCCTATACAAAGTTTACAAAAAAAAGACCAGAATATCAAGGAAACGGCAGTTGCCTCCGGCCTTTAACAATTAGAGTTGCTTTAATAGCTGTGCTACACCTCAGATAGGGGTATTTGTTAAAATCCCGCGTCGTCTTTACGGTCAATTACGGGTAAATTTTTGGTTGCAGGATGTATGGTGGCTGCTCCTGATGAGCAAGATCGACCACTTCATGTTTTGTCAGTCCGGGGACTGCTTTTCCCGTCATCACATTCTTTCAGTTAAATCATCGTGAAGGCGGTATCGCAATGAAAAACATTGTCTTTGCAAACAGATCCGCACCGCAGGTGGGGACACGTGCAGGGGTAACTAACTGGCCGCCGGTTGCGTATCCCTGTGTAACTCTCGCAGTGTATTGATCTTCAGTGATTTGTTTTATATCATTAGGGTCCGAACGGCACGTGGAGATACATGCAAGGCAGCGGTGGTCCTGGTTGCGTGTCATTCGCAGCTTTCATAAAGCTGTATGAAGCCGTAATGCGTTTTGTTTGTCTACCGCGAATGCCCGGCCGGTATCAGCTGCTGTGATCGGCAATGATCTTCCATTCTCCATTGATCTTACGGAATACCAGCGTAAAGTGACCGGAGAGATCGCCTACGGAGCGGGAGAGATAAAACTTACCAACCATGAAATAATATTCGGGAGAAAGTTTTTTAACCTGCAGGATAGTGAATTTCAGCTTTCCCATCTGCGCTGTATCGGTATAGCTGTTCTTGTATCGCTGCAGGGTATTGTTGTAACCATATACTATGCCGTTTTTACCGATAAACATTACCGAATCATTGTTCCAGTACCCTTTTACGAAATTCTCCAGGTCTCCTTTGTTCCAGTAATATTCCTGGTCGTCCATCACTTTCTGAATAGCCTTTTCGTCAATATCCTGGGCAATGAGAGCCTTTGTAAAAAAGAAAAGCGGCAACAGGAATAACAGTTTGATACTTCGCATAGCCATTTTATTTAGTAAAGGATGAATCCGTTCGGATTCACCTTGCGATTGCTTAAATTTGAAGCATGAAGTTACTGAAGTTTATTTTCCTTTTATTGTGCACCATCCCGGGCCGGGCACAGCAGCATCCTGATACCATTCCCGCCCTTTCTGAAGTCATTATCAAAGGTTATGAAAGCAACCGGCGGATGCTGGAAACCCCTGTCGCCGTGGGTGTGGTAACCCAGAAGGATATGATGCGTTTTTCACCCGCTTCTATGGTAACGGCATTCAATACTGTACCAGGTGTTCGTATGGAAGAACGGTCGCCCGGAAGCTACCGATTGAGCATCAGGGGAAGCCTGCTTCGTTCTCCTTTCGGCGTTCGTAACATAAAAATGTACTGGAATGATATCCCGTTCACCGATGCCGGTGGAAACAGCTATTTTAACCTGGTAGACCAGAACGGCATACAGCAGGTAGAAATACTGAAAGGTCCCGGGGGAAGCCTCTACGGCGCCAATACCGGTGGTGTTGTACTCCTGCATACAGATGAACCCACTCCGGCGGATACCGATCCGTCCCACAGCGCCAGTCTTCAGCTTACAGGAGGCTCTTATGGATTGCTGGGAGAAAGCGCCCAATGGAAATACCGTAATAATAACTTCAGCTCTTCCCTTAGCCAAAGTCACCTGCAGTCTGATGGCTACCGGGACAATACCCGGATGCGCCGCGATGTGCTGCAATGGAGCGGGGCATCCCGGTTGAACAGCAGCAACACTTTAAACTGGATCGCCTTATATGCGGATATGTTTTACCAGACGCCCGGGGGGCTTACCAGACAGCAGGTAGAAGAAAATCCCAGGCAGGCGCGGCCCGGTGTGGAGGATAAGAAAGTGGCAATATATAACAAAACCCTGCTGACCGGTATCAGCAATGAATACCGGATAAATGACAAATGGCGCAATGTTACTTCCCTGATGTTTTCCTATACAGATTTCCGGAATCCTTTCCTGTTCAATTTCGAGACCAGGGCGGAAACCAACACCGGCCTGCGCAGCAAAATGGTATATGATGAAACCATCGGCAGGCACAGTCTGAAATTTGCTGCAGGTGTGGAATGGACCTATAACTACAGTGTCATTAATAATTACGGAAACAATAACGGCGTAAGGGATACCGTACAATACAAAGACCGGATCGGTGCTTCGCAGCTGTATCCTTTCCTGCAGGGCGAATGGTGGATAGATAACAGGTTCCAGCTGCAGGCAGGCATCAGCAGCAATTTTTATTATTTTACCTACAAACGCCCGACAGATACTGATGATCATCCCGGAAGCAAACGGCTGAATGAGCAGTTATTGCCAAGGCTTGCTGCTTTATACCGTATCAGCCAGAATCTTTCGGTATACGGCTCGGTTGCTAAAGGATTTTCACCACCTACCATTGCAGAGATCCGGCCTTCGGAAGGAAGCATTCACAGCAACCTGCAGGCAGAGTCCGGCTGGAACAACGAGGTGGGCGTGAAAGGAAATGCTTTCAACGGGCGGTGGCAGTTTGACATCACTGCTTTTCATTTCAGGCTGCAGGAAGCTATCGTGGTACGGCGTACCGACAACGGCGCGGATTATTTTGTAAATGCGGGGGGTACTACCCAAAAAGGGTTGGAAGTTTATACTGATTATATGGTGATAAGGAACAGCGGGCAGTTCCTCCAGAACCTGAAGCTGTGGGGAAGCGCCACTATAAATGATTTCAGGTTCAAGACCTATGAGGTAGAAAATGCGCAGGGGCTGCATAATTATTCCGGCAACAGGATGACCGGCGTACCCCGGCAGGTGGCTTCTTTCGGGCTTGACCTTGTTTCACGGCCCGGTTTCTACCTGAATACGTCTTTTACCTACTGCTCTGCATTGCCGCTTGACGATGCCAACACGGTTTCTGCCGACCCTTACCGCCTGTTAAATGCAAAGGTCGGCTGGAGTAAGCGGCTGAGATCAGTATCCCTCAACCTGTTTGCTGGAATGGATAACGGGCTCAACCAGCTATACAGTCTGGGAAATGATCTCAATGCGTTAGGTAACCGGTTCTTTAATCCTGCGCCGGCCAGGAACTATTTCGGAGGTATAAGCCTGGGCTTGTAATGATGTACACCCTCTGTGATTGTCAATAATTAACCATAAAGGACGTAGATTAGTATACCCAAATTGTTTAATAACTAAACCAACAATAAATGGAAAAAAAGATATTACTGAATGAGAAGGATATCCCTACCCAGTGGTACAATATTGTGGCGGATATGCCCAACAAGCCCTTGCCTCCGCTGCATCCCGGCACAAAACAACCGATCAGCGGAGAGAACCTGGCGCCATTGTTCCCGATGGCTTTGATCCAGCAGGAAGTTTCCGCAGAACGTTTTATCGACATACCTGAGGAAGTGCGGGATGCCTATAGGATCTGGCGGCCGGCGCCGCTTATCCGGGCAACAGAATGGGAGAAAGCGCTGGGCACCAACTGTAAGATATATTACAAATATGAGGGCACCAGTCCCAGCGGATCACATAAGCCCAATACCGCCATTCCACAGGCGTATTACAACAAACAGGAAGGGGTGAAAAGAATTATCACCGAGACAGGCGCAGGGCAGTGGGGTACGGCTTTGAGCTTTGCCTGTAGCCACTTTGGGATCGAGTGCGAGGTGTACATGGTGAGGATCAGCTATAACCAGAAACCTTACCGGAAAATACTGATGAACACTTTCGGCGCAAAAGTGTATTCATCTCCCACTACGCATACGCAAGCGGGTAAGAACGCATTGGCACACAACCCCGATACACCCGGATCCCTGGGATTGGCCATTTCGGAGGCTGTTGAAATAGCGGCGGGCGACGAAAAGGCCAAATATGCCCTGGGCTCCGTATTAAATCACGTATTGCTCCATCAAACTATTATCGGACAGGAAGCTAAAAAACAGTTGGAATATGCAGGCGATTATCCGGATGTGATCATTGCGCCGCTGGGTGGCGGCTCCAATTTTGCCGGACTCTCCTTTCCGTTCATAAAAGATAAAATAGAAGGGAAAAATGTAAGGTGTGTGGCTGTGGAACCTGCTTCCTGCCCCAAGCTCACCAAAGGTAAGTTCATGTATGATTTTGGTGATACGCAGGGGTATACACCTTTGTTGCCGATGTACACGTTGGGACATAATTTCACACCTGCGGCTATACATGCGGGTGGGTTGCGTTATCATGGCGCCAGCGTATTGTGCAGCCAGTTGTTAAAGGACGGGCTCATTGAAGCGCATGCTATTCAGCAGCTCGAATGTTTTGAAGCCGGCGTAGGCTTTGCAAGAGCGGAAGGCATTGTGCCTGCCCCGGAGGCAAACCACGGCATCGCGCAGGTAGTGCGGGAAGTGGAAAAGGCAAAAGAAGAAGGCGTATCAAAAACGATCCTCTTTAACCTTTGTGGTCACGGCTTCGTGGATATGGCCGCTTACCAGGACTATTTTGATGGCAAGCTTGTAAATCACAGCTTTACAGAAGAAGAACTCGGAAAATCACTGAAAGAGCTGGAAGCATTGCAGCCGGCATAGCTGTAAGACCTGATCTGTTGTTAGCCCGGTTATCAAAATTCTTTGATAACCGGGTTTTTGTTTGAGTATGTTATACGGGGATCCTTCTCAAAAATATATGATTGAATGATGATGAATGAAAAAGTCTTTTTCTGAGGATACCCGGCTGTTAATTTCAATACTGGATTCGTTTCACCCGCTTGGCAAAGAGGCTATTGGTTATATTGATCACCAGCTTATTGCAAAAGATTACCCGAAAGGCAGCCTGATCGTCAAAGCGGGGGAGCCTGGTAACTCCGTTCTTTTTATAAAGAAAGGGTTGTTGCGGGGTTATATAAAAACCGGCTCCAGGACAATTACCACCTGGTTGGGCGCCGAGAACGAAATTGTTCCGTCTACTTACGGACTGGAAAAAAATGAGCCTTCCCCGGAAAATATCGAAGCGCTGGAAGACTGCCAGTGCCTGTTATTAAGTGCTGCCAGTCTTCAAAAATTATATAAAACATACCCGGAATTTAATATTACCGGTAGAAAAATAATCCGGCATCTTTATAAAGAGGCGGAAAAAAGAGCGTTTATTGTCAGGAATAATAATGCGATGGTTAAATACGGCTTTTTCCTCCATCATTATCCACATCTGGCGGACAGGGCTCCTGTTAAATATATATCTTCCTTTCTGGGTGTTGCATTTGAAACCTTAAGCAGGGTTAGAAAAAAGAACACCGGTCCTTATCGGCTTTGAGCGATATATCTTTTTGAATTTAATAAACGGCAAAATTATAGCTTAAAAACAGTGCCGGCTTCCATATCAGGAAGCCGGCACTATTTTTTGTTAACGTATTATAATGATCAGAATTTATATCCTACAGAAAGTCCCACTCCAAAATGTTTGATGCTGGATTTGTCTGCTTGCAGGTATTCATTCGTGGGGTAAAGGTCATTCAATCCAAGCTGGGCATTCAGCTGAAAATTGAATCCGCCTTCAAACTCGTATCCGGCCAGTGCGTTTACCCCATAATCCCAACGTTTTAAAACATTATACCTGTCTATCACATCCTGCGCGGTCAAATTATTCTTGAACTTGTTCTTATGATGTATGGTCAGGCTTCCGGTTGTTTCTTTTCTATCGCCACCGATTCCGTATCCTGCGTAGGGGCCTGCACCCAGCAGCAGCTTTCCGTTTCCAAGCCCGAGCTTCAGCAGAATGTTCACGGGCAGTTCCACATAGGAAACCTCGTGGGTTTCTTTTACCAGGCTTGTTTCTTTCCTGGCTCCTTTGGTGGAATAAATTAATGCAGGCTGCAGGTAAAAACCTTCAAAGACATAGAGGTCGGCAGTAATACCTGCATGGTATCCTACCTTGTAATCATAGTCCAGGTTATCACCGGTTGCATTTTTCCCGGTAATAGTTGTGTAGTTCCCGCCGGCTCTGATACCCAGGGTCACCAGCTTGTCGTCCTGCGCTTTTGCTGCAATTGTAACTGATACGATGGAGAAGAGGGTTAATAAGGCTTTTTTCATGTTTGATTAAAATTTTGACGCAAATTTATAGGCAGGTTTCAAAATAATGGGTTAAAATTATTTTGTCTGTTAAACAGGGGCATATATCGTGATATATAATAGTAGAAATAAAAGAGGTTGTACCAAAATAAATGAAGGCTTTGAGAATCGCTTATAATGATCCGTTATCAATTTTATTAAAATGTCATCAATAACAAGTGGTTTATGGGGATACAAACCACGGCTTGTGCTACGGCCACTAGTCCGCACTGACCGAAAAAATGATTTTGATACCTGGTCATTATTAAAGTGTTACCTGTCTCCATCAGAGGTCCTCCTGATAAAAAGAGGCTGCCTCATACTTTTGAGACAGCCTTTCCTGTTTTAAAACAAATCAATATTAAGAGGTGCCGGAAGAGTGAACCAATATGTTCAATTATTTTACGACTACAATTCCGTTGGCAGTCAGCCTGATTTCTTCTTTAGGTTTTGTGATAGCGGCGATTTCTTCTTTTGATTTTTTAGCATCTTCTGCATAATGCCTCAATTCTTCCACCGAAGTGGTTTTTAATATCGCCTCTCCGTCCAGTACAATTGTTTTTCCCTTTATGGCAACAGGAAGAAAGAATGCGTAATCCTTCATTTTTACAAATGCGGTCGTGCTGTCATCTACCTGCAGCTTCAGCCAGCATCCCATTTTAGGGCATACATCCAGCACTTTGGCTTTCACCCTGGTTGCTACAGGTGTTTCTCCGTTCAGCTGCGCCGGCAGACCTGCAATGGATTTTGCGCCCTCCGGGGAGAATGTAGCTCCGTACGTATCACCCGGCAAAGCTTTTCCTGCCGGCGGCTGTGCATTTACCAGTAAGGCAGAGCATAATATCGCTGAAAGTAAAAGAATATGCTTTTTCATAACTATTGTTTTTCGCTGGTTCAAAAATCAATATAAAGTTACACCTGTTCAGCAACCCCCGGTTCCGATTTCAGGAAAACCTATTTTATCCAGTTTAGCTTTTCCTCCAGTGGCTGCCGCACGCCGGGTGCAGAAGAAACTTTTATATAGTTGATGTAAAAGAACCCCAGCAGCTTGTCCTCTTCGCCCAGTCCAAAAAAAGCTTTGGCCGATTCCTTATAGGTAATACCGCCCGAGCCCCAGTAACCGCCCAGTCCGTATGCCGCTACAGAGAGGTACATGTTTTGAACCGCACAGGCAACGGCCTCTATATCTTCTATTTCCGGGATCTTCCGGTTCTTTCCTCTCTTCATACCGATGGCAATAATGTGGGAGGCTTTTAACGGCTGATTTTTAAGCTTTGTAAAAGTAGCTTCATTGAAATTGTCGCCTGCTTCCTGCCGGTAGAGTTCGCTTTGAAAATCAGCCAGCTTTTGTAACCCTTCCCCGGAAAACACAGTGAACCACCACGGCTCATTCCGCCCATGATTGGGCGCCCAGGTAGCATTGGTCAGGATCTCGCGGATGATTTCATCCGGCACCTGCCTTCCCTGTTCAAACTGGTCGGGGAAAACAGATCTACGGTTACGGATGAGGTGATTAATGGTATCAACGTCGTATGTCATTCAACAGATGGTTTTCGGCGCAAGATACAAATTCAATCCCTGGGGACGCTTTAAATCCGGATTGTTTTGGAGACACAGAATCCAGGATACAGGCAGGTACAAGTTGGGGATACAAGACACAAGATTCAGGTTGCACAATCTGTTCCTTGCGACCTGTATCTTTAAACTTACGACTTGCATCTTGTATCATTTCTCCTCTTGTTCTCCTTCCGTATAATCCATCTCTTTTTTAAATGTTTCTTCCAGGAAATACAGTGCCAGCAGTGCCAGTAAATATGCTATTACCCCTACAATCAGTGCGCTGTATATAATGCCGGTATGTCCCCTGAACAGCGCGAACAAAGCCGTAAGCGGAATAACCGTAGCCCGCACAAAATTGGGAATGGTGGTAGCCACTGTTGCCCGCAGGTTGGAGCCAAACAGCTCGGCTGCTACGGTGATGAACAAGGTCCAGTACCCGCTGGAAAAGCCCAGGCAGGCGCATATGATATACAGCCCGGTAGTGGATTGAATGGGCGCGAGCAGGTACACCAGCACGAGCGACAGCGATAATAATATGAAGACCAGCACGGCTTTTCGCCGGCTTTGCAGGTACTGGCTCAGGAAGCCGCTGACCAGGTTGCCGGCCACCTGGCCGGAAAAGGCAAGCATGACCGCTTTACCGGCATTGACTGGCTTATCCAGCCCCATCGCAGCGCCAAATTCAGGAGAGAAAGTGATCAATATGCCCACGACAAACCATATGGGTGTTCCGATGATGATCCCGTTCAGGTACTTAAGAAAACGTTTGCGGTTGTTGAATAACATCCAGACATTTCCCCTTTTGATCTTTTGCTCCTTTAGCTGCACAAATATGCCCGATTCAAATACCCGGAAACGAAGCACCATCAGCAGCAGCCCCAATCCCCCGCCTATGAAATAGGAAATACGCCAATCGAAGAAATAAGAGACCAGGTACGCCAGTAAGGCGCCCAATACACCCATGGTGGCAACAAGTGTGGCGCCGTAACCCCTGATCCTTGCCGGTAATATCTCTGAAACGAGGGTTATGCCGGCACCCAGCTCACCAGCTAGTCCAAATCCGGCAATAAAGCGTAGTACCGCATAAGCACCTACAGAATGTACAAAACCATTTCCGATATTGGCAAGGGAATAGATCAGGATAGAGCCGAACAATACGGACAACCTGCCCTTTTTATCACCCATAATTCCCCACACGATACCACCCACCAGCATACCCGCCATCTGCAGGTTCAGCAGCATGATTCCGTCTTCCATGATACGTTCCTGCGAAAGCCCCAGCGAGGTAAGGCTGGGAACACGTACAATGCTGAAAAGAAAAAGATCGTACATGTCTACCATGTAACCCAGCGCTGCTACGAGCACCGGAAGCCGCATGAGATGGCTGATCGTGGATCGGGAGGATGTAGTATGCATAAGCAACTGTCTTTTGTTATTGGTTTGTATGTTGGGTTAATGAATCGCGTTATCTTTCCCATCTCACTATATCACATAGCCGAACTATAACCTCGGAACGGTCATGCCACCATCTACCATTATTACCTGGCCGGTAGAATACAGGAAGTCTCCCTTGGCAAGCGCCGCTACTGCTTTTCCCACATCTTCCGGTGTACCCCAGCGTTGCTGAACACACAAGCCTTCATCTATCAGCCTGTCATATTTTTCCTTTACACCGGCTGTCATATCCGTGCGGATAACTCCCGGGCGCACTTCGTATACCGGTATGTTAAATTCCCCCAGCCGGACGGCAAACAGCCGGGTTGTCATGCTCAGCCCTGCTTTTGAAAGACAATATTCGCCCCTGTTTACAGATGCTACCGTAGCCGATACAGAGCTGATATTGATGATAGCACCACTGAAGCGGTCATCTTCCTGCTGTTGGGCAATCATCCAGTTGGCGGCCTGTTGTGTAAGGAAGTAACATCCCTTGAGGTTGGTTGACATCACTTCATCATAACTTTCTTCTGTTGTTTCTAGGATGTCTTTTCGCTGTCTGGGTGCTATGCCTGCGTTATTGACGAGTATATGCAACGCCCCAAAACTATTTTTTACGTGTCGGATGATGCCATCCCTTTCAGCAGAGGACGCAATGCTGCCCCTGCAATACACTACCCTGCCGCCAAAGCTTTCCAGTTCTTTTATGGCCTGCTGCACTTCTTCCTCACTTCTTGTACCGTTGATGGCAACATCAAAACCTGCTTTTGCCAGCTCAACAGCGATACCAAAACCTATGCCTCTGCTACCACCGGTTATCAATGCTACTCTTTTCATCCGTATCTGTTTATTTTTATATCACAAGTCTTTCTATGACTTTCATTTTTGTTACCTGCCTGATCCTGTCAGGTTGTTTTCAAATCGGGTATGTCCAGCCAGCGTTTCTCTTTCCAGCTTTCCAGTCCTTTTTCCGCCAGTTGCACGCCTTTGGCACCCTCCAGCAGATCCCAGGGGAATGGATCACCGGCAACAATATGTTTCAGGAAAAGCTCCCATTGCACTTTGAATGCATTGTCGTAGGTCTCCTGCTCCGGAACCCTGCTCCATCCGTCGAAAAAATTGATAGGCTGTGTAATATCGGGATTCCATACCGGTTTGGGTGTGTTGCCATAATGCTGGATAAAACATTCCCGCAGCCCGGCCACGGCAGAGCCTTTGGTACCGTCCACCTGTAAGGTCAGCAGGTCGTCCCTGCGTACCCTCACCGTCCATGAAGAGTTGAAATGTGCAATGATATCGTTTTCCAGCTCAAAAGTGGCATAAGCGGCATCGTCGGCCGTGCAGGCATATCTTTTTCCCTGTTCGTCTATCCGTTCCGGTATGTGCGTGGCGCCCAGGCAGGAAACCGCTTTTACTGTACCGAATACATTATCCAGCAGGTAGCGCCAGTGGCATAACATATCGATGATGATGCCGCCGCCGTCTTCCTTCCTGTAATTCCAGGAGGGACGTTGTGCAGGGATATTCTCTCCTTCAAACACCCAGTAACCGAATTCACCCCTGACGGATAAGATCTTTCCGAAAAAGTCCTGCTGCATCAGGCGCTTCAGCTTAATGATCCCCGGCAGCCAGAGCTTGTCCTGTACAACCCCGTTTTTCAGACCTGCCTGCCTGCACAGTTTATACAGCTCGAGCGCTTCCTGTGTATCTATGGCTACCGGCTTTTCGCAATAGATATGTTTACCGGCGGCGATGGCTTTTTTCACTGCTTCTGCCCGTCTTGTGGTGGTCTGGGCGTCAAAATAAATAGTGTAGTAAGGATCTGCCAGCACTTCCTCCAGCCGGGTGGACATTTTTGTGATACCGGATAATTCGCAAAGTTTCTGCAATTTATTTTCATCGCGGCCTACCAGGATAGGATCAGGCATGATAACCTCTCCCGGGGAGAGCTTTACACCGCCCTGCTTGATTATTTCAGCGACAGATCGAAGCAGGTGCTGGTTAGTGCCCATCCTGCCCGTTACGCCATTCATGATGATCCCTGTTTTGTGTACTTTCATCCGTAACTGTATTTTAGAATATGTTTAAGATTTTATTACTTTCTGCTGTACAAAGTCTCCTAACGTCCTGTGTTCCCCCGGGACCCAGGTCCCGGAAAATGACAAAGATCAGGTATGCCTGCACGTTACGCATGCTCCCGGTATGCGGTTACTATTTTTTCTAAAAAGACCGATTGGTCCTCTTTCCAGTATTGCGTGGAAAAGATCTCTACTTCGTTGAACCCGTTGAATCCCGTAGCCTCTACCCAGGAGCGGATCTTGCGGACGGGTATACATCCTTCGCCCATCAACCCCCTGTCCAGCAGCAGGTCGGTAGTAGGTGATTTCCAGTCGCAGATGTGAAAGGCAAACAGGTGATTGTTCTGCCCGCATCTTTGTATTTCTTTTTCAAGGGATGGATCCCACCAGAGGTGATACACATCTACGGCAACACCCACCCAGGGAGAATGTAATGCCTCGGCCATGTCATTGGCCTGTGCCAGGGTATTGATAGCGGAACGGGTATCGGCATACATCGGATGCAGGGGTTCTATAGCAAGCCTGACACCGGCCGCCGCTGCCTCGTCCAGCACTGCTGCTATGCCTTCCTGTATCTGCCGGCGGGAGTCCTCCATGCTTTGATCGGGATCGGCGCCACAGACAAGCACGATCAAAGGCGCTCCCAGCGCCGCCGCTTCCGCTATTGCCCTGCGGTTGTCCTCTATTGCTGACTGTCTTTTGGCTTTATCTGCAGAAGGAAAAAAACCACCCCTGCACAAGGAGACTATATTTAATCCCTGATCCCGCAGCATATTTCCTGTCTGGCTGATATTCCTTCCCTCCAGCGCATCCCGCCATACGGTAATGCCCTTAACGCCGGCTGCGGCATATTGGCGTGCGGCTGTTTCTATATCCCATGGCTTGGTGGTAATGGTGTGTATGCAAAGTCTGGAAAGATCATTTTCGGCTAAGCTCATCGTTTTCCCGGCCTTTTATTGAATATTAAAAAATGAATGATAGGTTCCATTATGAATGACCCGCTGCAGGTACAACGCGGCTTCCCGCGCATGGTAGTCGCCCCACATGCAGGATTCTCCATTGGGTATCCTGCTTCCTTT
>Ga0222429_100773_pt1 | contig 13844 bp, 12 predicted proteins | sample 1B50Ametagenome_FD_182475 | JGI IMG/M metagenome (GOLD analysis project Ga0222429, IMG submission 182475) | Enriched microbial communities from leaf-cutter ant dump, University of Wisconsin, Madison, United States - 1B50A (version 2) | ecosystem: Environmental > Terrestrial > Nest > Insects nest...
CGGAATTATTATAGTTATAGAATCCTTCGCTGAGAGAAGCAAAATGAAAGTCTGTCAGGTCGATCCTTCTCACTTTTTCCTGTCCGTAGCTATCCGTTATCAGGATGAAGCCGCTGTATGTGGCTGCAGGCTCGGAGATCAGCAAAAGCAGATCCTGGCTGAAAGACTTTGGAACAACGTTTATATAATAGTCATTAGGACCGCTATAGGAGGTTTCCATGTGGCGGGCAAGGGAATAATTTGCCGAAACAAGCGGAACCGTAATACTCTTGGGGCTTTGAATGATTTCCAGCTTTAATTGGAAGCGTTGTTCTTCTCTTGACATGGATGAGCATTGTTTAATAGGTATAACGATAAAATGCCCCGTTTTATGCGATGGTAAAAAATGAAGAGAAAAGTAGCCCCCGACAATTTTTGGGTTTTCCGCATCTCGTAAATGTCGTATTGGAAATTCCTTCAAACTTTGCATTCCAATCAGAGGTTATGTTTTTCCATAGAAGGATGCTCTTTATTTCAGTGTTGTTGGCCCACATGTTTGTATGCTCCATGCTGCATGCACAGGTACTGACGGCAGAAGACAGTTTATATTCAGGTTTGATTTCCAAAGAGCAGGCCACACTTATATCCGGGTACGGAGAGGCTAAATATTCACTCGATACCAGGAGGCGGGACGCTGAAGCTTCACTCAGCCGGCTCGTACTGTTCGTGGGGCACAAGTTCAACCATAAGATATCGTTGTTTACAGAATTGGAGATAGAAGATGCCCTGGTAGTGGGACAGGCCGGTGACGAATCGGGTATTGCAAAAGGAGGTATCAGTATGGAACAGGCTTTCCTGAAGTTCAACCTTACGCCTACCACTTACATCGTAGGAGGACTTTTTATTCCCAGGCTCGGCATTATCAATGAAAATCATTTGCCTACTACCTTCAATGGCGTAGACCGTCCTGTGCTGGAGGAGTTGGTCATTCCGTCTACGTGGCGGGAGATTGGCGCAGGTATATATGGTGGCATTCCGGCAGTCCCGGGATTGAACTACAGCTTTTCTGTTACCAATGGATTGAACTCCTCAAAGTTTGGTAACGGTTCGGGTATCAGGGGTGGCAGGCAGTTGGGGTCGGCGGCATCGGGTATGGGGCTTGCTGTTTCAGGGTCCCTGCTGTATTATCTCAGCAATTTCCGGTTCCAGGTATCGGGTTATATGGGTGGTTCCACGGGCGTTGAAAAACGCGTGGCAGACAGTCTTCACCTGAATTCCGGCGCCTTTGGGAATCCCGTTTTTTTAACAGAAGCAAATGCCCAGTACCACCATGCAGGTTGGTCGTTGAAGGCAATAGGTGCCCTGGTAAAAATTCCGGACGCATCCAATATTAACCTGGCATATGCTAATAATACACCCAGCACAGTATATGGCGCTTACGGCGAGGCGGCATATAACCTGCTATATACAAAGTTCGGAGATAAAAAAGGCCTGATAGTATTTGGACGGTATGAGTATATGGATCTGAATGCAAAGATCCCTGCAAACGGCATAAGAAACGACGCGAACCGGCAGCATTATATTATCGGTGGGATAACCTATAAGCCTATCCGTGGAATTGCTGTAAAAGCCGATTATGTGAGACGCATAACCGGAGAGCCCAACCCCGCATTGATCATTACGCCATTTCCCCAGGTGATCCCTTACTATACCCATAACGGGTTCGTTAACCTTGGGCTGGCCTATAATTTTTAGTTGTATGGTTACGAGAAGAAATTTTATTAAAACGGGCTGCGCACATTGCACCGCTTTGCTGGGTGTCAGCTTTATGTTGGAGGGATGCACGGCCGGTCTGCCGGTTTTTAAAACTTCTCAGAAGGACAATGTTATTTCGGTTCCGGAATCCGAATTCCGGAACGAAAAGAAGATGATCGTAGTGAGGCCGGAAGGGTTTGAGAATGATATCCTGCTGGTGCAGCAAGGAGATCATTACAATGCGCTGTACCTGAAATGTACCCACGAAGGGATCGGGTTGACGCCCACCTCTAAAAAAATAGTTTGTACTGCGCATGGCAGCTACTTCGATTTTGACGGAAATGTGCTGAAAGAGCCCGCGCTCAAACCCCTGAAGAAATTTGAAACAAAGATCTCTGATAATACAGTATTTATTTATTTAACCTAATAAGAACAATTATATGATCAAAAAAATCAGCGCAGCATTGATGCTGTTGACAGCAGGTTTCCTGTCTTCCTGCGATAAGAATAAAGACAATGGGGGAACAGATACGGAAACGCTGAAAACGGAAATTTTACAGGATGCGGCCAATAAGGTGATCACCGCGAGTTATACGGATATGGCTTCAAAAGCAGGCGAGCTGCTGACGGCAGCCACGGCGCTGGCGGCAGAGCCGACAGATGATAAGCTTGCCAGTTGCAGGAACCTTTGGAAAAGTATCCGCGAAACCTGGGAGCGTTCCGAAGCCTGGCTTTTTGGCCCGGTGGATGTAGATAAAATTGACCCCAGGATCGATACCTGGCCGGTGGATTTTAACGAGCTGAACGACCTGCTGAAAAGCAACCAGGAACTGAATGAAGCTTATATCGACGGACTGAACGAAGAGCACGATGCCCTGAAAGGATTTCATCCTATCGAATACCTGCTGTGGGGAAAGGATGGTAACAAAACAGCAGCCCAGTTTACTGCAAGAGAAAAGGAGTATCTGCTCGGACTAACCCAGAACCTGGAAAAGCTGGCAAAAGATGTGGAATCCAGCTGGAAGAGCGGTTATGCTGCTCTGTTAGCAACGGCGGGAGCATCCGGAAACACGGAGTTTACTTCCAAACGTGTTGCATTTGAAACCATTGTAGACGGTATGAGCGGAATATGTGACGAAGTGGCAAACGGTAAAATGAAGGATCCGTTTGAAGTGCAGGAGCCGATGCTGGAGGAAAGTCCTTTTGCCAAGAATTCCATCACCGATTTTACAAACAATATCCGTGGTATCATGGATATGTACCAGGGAAAATTCAACGAAGACGGTAAAGGGCTTGAAGACCTGGTACGGACCCACAATCTGTCGCTGGATAATGAAATAAAGGAGAAGCATGGTACAGCGATCGCCGCACTACAAGCCATCAGCGTACCTTTCGGAGAAGCTATCCTGAGCCAGCCTACACAGGTGCAGACTGCCATGACCAAAATAAATGACCTGGCAACAACGCTTGATGAAAAGCTCAAGCCATTTGTACAGCAATACGGCCAATAATATTTCAACCACCGGGTATACGTGCGTATACCCGGTTTAATCTTTTCCCCTCTTCCAACTACCATGAGCATTTCGGGGCCATACCGGTTTGTTTTTCTTCTTTGCATAGGAATTACGGTCTGGCTATACGCTTGCACCAAGTTTGACAATTCCTATTCCAATCCCGATGAGGAATGGCTGAGCGGCGGACAACAGACGGTTTTCGATCAGAGCAGCAAGGCTTTTGGACATATGTTCCCCGTCATGCCGGATCACCTGGAGCGGGTACACGAAATAGGCGATGTGCATTTTAGCGCAACATTTGTTTCCGCACCTGCACCTATAAATGGGGGATTGGGACCTGTTTTTGTGAATACTGGCTGTGCTTCCTGCCATATCGGCGACGGGAGAGGCAAAGTACCCGGCAGCGATGATAATACAGTTCAGATGCTGTTCCGGTTGAGCATCCCGGGAACAGATGTGCATGGTGGACCGAATCCCGTTCCCGGATTTGGCGACCAACTGCAAAACAGGTCAAATCTTGGTGTGGTAAAAGAGGGAGATGTAACGATTGCATATACCGAGCAGGAATTCTTTTTTGATGACGGTCAACCTTATTACCTGAGGGTGCCTGAGTATAAGATAATTAATGCTTATGCGCCCCTGCCATCCAATACAATGCTTTCGCCCCGGGTAGCTTCGCCGGTATTCGGACTGGGATTGCTGGAGGGTATCAGTGAAGCGGATGTATTATCCCGCGCCGATGAAAATGATGTGAATGGAGATGGCATCAGTGGCAGACCCAATTATGTATGGGATCATGTAAATCAAAAAAAAGAGCTGGGCCGTTTTGGCTGGAAAGCCAACCAGCCGACACTGTTACAGCAAACGGCAATTGCCTATCACCAGGATATTGGAATCACCACATCGGTCTTTCCCAAAGAAAACAGTTGGGGGCAGCCGCAGACAGATCACCTGGAGGATGATCCGGAAATAACGGATAGCATCCTGCATAATGTAGTATTTTATGTAAAGACCCTGGCTGTGCCGGGACGAAGAAATGCCACCGATGAAGCCGTAAAAAAGGGAAAACAATTATTCCTGGATGCTGGCTGTTCGAAATGTCATATACCTGATGTCAGGACAGCTGTTAATGTAGCCTTTCCATCTGTCAGCAACCAGCTTATTCATCCCTATACTGATTTGCTGCTGCACGATATAGGAGAGGATCTTGCCGATCATCGTCCTGATAACCTTGCGACCGGTAATGAATGGCGGACTGCCCCCTTGTGGGGAATCGGTCTTACGCAGAGAGTGAATGGCCATACCAACTTCCTGCACGATGGGCGGGCAAGGAATTTTATGGAGGCAATCATGTGGCATGGGGGGGAAGCACTTTCTGCAAAGAACAAAGTGAAGGCAATGACACTGGAAGAGAGGAACGCCTTAATCAAATTTCTCGAATCCCTTTAAGGTATCATGCTGTTGTATCAGCATTTTTAATATTCTGCTTTTTAAGAGGGAGAAAAATAACATAGACTTCATTTCCCGGCAGATACGCAACGGGTCTTCCTCTTATGTTAAGGGACATATACTTTATGCTGTGCTGAATTTTTCAGAGAACTGATAATGAACAGATATCAAAATTATTTTTTCGGTCAGTGGAGACACTGACCGTAGCGCGGGCCGTGGTTTGTGGAGACAACCACGGCTATTGATGACATTTTAATAAAATTGATAACAGATCATTATGAATACCAAAGTGAGCCCGGAAAATCAGAATATTTGCATATGATTTTTTTGTGTATATGATTCGGATGGTTAGCATAGTAAAAGTAAACGGGAACGTAGAGAAGACCAGACTGGCAGATGCGAAGATTGAGCTGAAAAGCATCAAGCCATTGGTAAACAGAAAATACCCCTGTCTCTATCGATAAGCACAGGAGCAACTGGTGACAGTAAAGACCAACTTGCTGACAGCCGGGATGCAGCTATACCGGTCGCTTGGTGGCGGCTGGCAGTAACAGGATGATATGACCGGAACTGCTTCCCTTGCTGCAGAAAATGGATTTATCGCAGGGTATAGTACCTTTGTACTTAAATCTGTTACGTAATGGCGTTTAAAAATCAGCAGGAATTTATTGAGGCTTTGGAAAAAGCGGGAGAACTGGTCAGGATAAAAGCATATGTGGATCCGAAACTGGAGATAGCGGAAATAACCGACAGGATCAGTAAAAGCGGTAATGGCGGTAAAGCTTTGTTGTTTGAAAATACCGGCTATGCCTTCCCCGTATTGATGAATGCTTATGGAAGTGAGAAAAGGATGTGCATGGCTCTCGGCGTGGAGAAGCTGGATGATATTGCCAGGCAGATCGAAGACCTGTTCAAGCTGCTGACCAAGCCCAAAGAAAGCATACTGGATAAGCTGAATATGTTGCCCAGGCTGGGGCAGTTTGCTTCCTGGATGCCGAAAGTAAAAAGCGGGCGTGGTGCCTGCCAGGAGGTAATCATTACAGAAAATCCGGATCTGGGTAAGCTTCCCGTGATCACCTGCTGGCCAAAAGACGGAGGTCCGTTTATTACCCTGCCGATCATTCATACAAAAGACCTGTTGACCGGTATACGAAACGTAGGGATGTACCGTATGCAGGTGTTTACGCCTACTATGACAGGTATGCACTGGCATAAGCACAAAGTATCCGCAAAACATTTTGCTGAATATAAGAAGCAGAAAAAGCGTATGCCCGTTGCCGTGGCATTGGGTGGAGACCCGGTATATGCTTATTCCGCCACCGCGCCACTCCCGGAAAATGTAGACGAATACATGCTGGCTGGCTTTTTGCGGAAAAAGAAGGTAGAGCTGGTAAAATGTATCACCCAGCCGGAACTGGAAGTGCCGGCTGATGCAGATTTTGTAATAGAAGGATATGTAGATCCCGAAGAGGAACTGGTTTGGGAGGGTCCTTTTGGAGATCATACGGGCTATTATTCCCTGCCGGACTGGTATCCCAGATTTCACGTTACGGCCATTACCCATAAAAAAAGCCCCGTGTATCCGGCTACTATTGTGGGTATTCCGCCACAGGAAGATGCATGGCTGGGAAAAGCCACCGAAAGGATATTCCTCGCCCCGATAAAAATGGCGCTGGTCCCCGAGATCATGGACATGGAAATGCCGGTGGAAGGCGTGTTTCACAATCTGGTGATCTCCAGGATCAAAAAAGATTATGCCGGGCAGGGGCAAAAAGTAATGAATGCCATGTGGGGTGCCGGACAGATGATGTTTAATAAAATACTGGTGATAGCAGATGAACTGACCGATATTACTGACTACCCGTCCCTGGCGCAAACCGTATTTCGGAATCTTAACGTGGCTACTGATGTGTCGCTTACAACAGGGCCAATGGATGTGCTGGACCATAGTTGCAGCAAGATGGGATTTGGCGGTAAGATGTGCATAGACGGTACCCGGAAATTTGATGAAGAAACAGATGATCGTTACGCAGGATTGCAGACCGGCGTAACGGTTTCAAAAACAGATTTTGTCCATTTCTTTCCTGAAGTGGTAGATATAAATGTATTGTCTGTTTCGTATCATATTCCCTGCCTGATGATATCCGTGAAAAAAAACAGGAAGCGGCACATTGAAGAATTGCACCGTCATATATGTGATACGATACCCGGCATAGAAAGTATAAAGATGATCCTGTATGTGGAACATAGCGTAGACCCACATAAGCTGTCTGTAGCATTGTGGCGTTTTTGTAATAACCTGGATCCTAAAAGAGATTCAATATTGGTTGAGCGGGTATCGGCACATCAGCCCGGTAAGATATTTGCTTGCCTGGGATTGGACGGCACCCGCAAAACAAAGGAATTCGATGATTTTCATCGCGACTGGCCCAACATAGTGGTATCTGACGATGCTACTATTGAATCGGTTGATAAGAAGTGGTCTGAACTGAACCTGGGTGCATTTATTCCTTCTCCTTCGTTGCAATACAAGGGTCAAATGTATGGGGAGGAAGCTGTGGTAGAATAAATAAGCAAAATTCCTTATGGTAACTTTTACCGCTACGATACAAAAGTTTGCTGAAAAAGGAGAAAAGACCGGTTGGTCTTATATCGGCATTCCGGTGGAGATAGCGCAAAAGATAAAACCCGGCACCAAAAAATCTTTTCGGGTAAAAGGCCGGCTGGATAATTATGTCATAGAAGGGATAAGCCTGGTACCTATGGGAGGGGGCGCTTTTATTCTTGCAGTTAACGCTGTTATGCGGAAGGCACTCAGGAAAAATGCCGGCGCTGCTGTCAGGGTACAGTTGCAGTATGATGAAAAGGAATATGAGGTGTTACCGGAATTGATAGAATGCCTTAATGATGAGCCTGCAGCGTTTGATTTCTTTAACAGTCTTCCCCGCAGCCATCAGCATTATTTTTCCAGGTGGATAGAAAGTGCCAAAACGGAAGCAACCAGGTCTAAAAGAATTGTTATGACCGTGGAAGCTACCGCAAAGAAATGGGGTTATGGAGAAATGATAAGGGCATCAAAAGCTGCTAAAGAATAGGGGAGCTGTTTGCCTGATGGGCTTTGTAAAGGCAGTACTTTCTTGATCACTGCGAGTATCTGATTGGGCGGTCTCAATCATTGAGTCGTGACATGCAGGGGCTTTCATTGATAAATTCAATCTGTATCTAATGGCGCGTGGAGTACGCGCCGGGGCGATCGGGTTCGCAAATGCGGTGCTTTTTTTTCACCAAGGGAAAGTCTTTTTACTTCTTTTTAAATGTCCGCACCTGATATTTGCAGATAGAATAATTTGAACATATGCCAGATAAGCCCTCTTTATATACCGTGCTTTCTCCCGCATTGCTGGACCTGTATGAGATTGATAATGCAATTGTTGTGATCATAGACGTATTACGCGCTACTTCTACTATTGCTACAGCGCTTTATAACGGAGCGGAGAGTGTATTGCCAGTAGACACCGTAGAAAAATGCATTACCCTGGGAAAGCTGAAGGGGGCAATCACTGCCGGTGAAAGAGAAGGTAAGGTAATTGAAGGATTACAACATGGTAATTCTCCGCTGGAATATGACCGTGAATTTATTCAAAACAAAAATCTGGTGCTGACCACCACCAATGGAACGAAACTACTGTATATGGCGCTGGAAAAAGGCGCAACAAATATCATTACCGGCGCATTTGCCAATCAATCGGCGGTAATTGACTATCTTATCAGCCAGCGCAGGAACGTGATATTGGCCTGTGGCGCGTGGAAAGACAGAATCAATATTGAAGACACCTTGTTTGCCGGCGCCGTCGTGGATAAGGTAAAAGACCATTTTCATATCAACTGTGATTCATCTTCCATAGCGCAGTCTGTTTACGCGGATGCAAAGGAAGACCTGTTCTCCTATGTAAAGCGTAAGCATGCCTCTCATTACCTGCGGCTGAGCGGCTATGGGCTGGAGAAGGATATAGCATACTGCCTTACACCCGATACCGCTAATGTATTACCCGTTTTTTCCGATGGCAGGCTAACTGCGGGTGACCATTGATGTTTATTCACTTGTGAAAGCATAAAACCCTGCTTTTATTCTTTGCCGGATAAAAATAATTAGGGAACTTAGTCTGCCAAAATACTCAACTAACAAATCATTGCAATATGAATACTCGTCGTAATTTCCTGTATAAGGTTTCTATGGGGCTGGGCGCCCTGGCCGTTAACCCCCTGTCTTCAGATGCAGCAGCATATCCCTATGCCCCTGCAAAAAACACGCTGCGCGTAGCGTTGATGGGATTGGGCGGATATGCCAATATTGTAGCAAAAGCAATGAAGGAATGCCGGCTGGCAACACTAACGGGCATCATTACCGGCACCCCCTCAAAAATAGAGCAGTGGCAGAAAAACTATAATATTCCGAACAGGAATATTTACAACTATGATAATGTACAAGACATTGCAAACAATGATGAAATAGACCTGGTGTATATAACAACACCCAATTCGCTTCATTACAAACATGTGCTGCAAATAGCCGCTACAGGGAAGCATGTCATCTGTGAGAAGCCGGTGGCAGATAATGCACAACAGGCGAGGGAAATGATAGCGGCCTGCAAAAAAGCCGGTGTGAAATTTTATATAGGTTATCGCTTACATTTTGAGCCGCATACGCGGGAAATCATCAGGATGCGGGAAGCCGGGGAGTTCGGCAAGATAAAATACGTGGATAATTTTATGGGATTCCGTATCGGCGATCCTACCCAATGGCGGCTGAAACATGCATTGGCAGGTGGCGGGGCCATCATGGATGTAGGCGTATATTCATTGAACGGCGCCCGTTATGCAACGGGAGAAGAGCCGGTGTGGGTAACTGCGCAGGAAGTGAAAACAGATCCCGTAAAATTTGCAGACGTAGATGAAACGGTATTATTCCAGTTAGGCTTTCCCAGTGGAGCCATTGCCAATTGCGGATGTTCCTACAACTTTAATTATGCTGAGCGTTTATTTCTTTCAGGTGAAAAAGGTTTTGCAGAGCTTCGTCCTGCATTTGGTTATGGCCCTATTAAGGGTACTACCCACCTGGGGCCATTGGATCAGCCGGTACATACCCACCAGGCGCTGCAGATGGATGGCATTGCTGATTGCATCTTAAATAATAAGCCTGATCCGAATGTATCGGGTGAGGAAGGGTTGAAGGATATGATCGTTATTGACGCCATATATGAGTCACTCCGGAAGGGTGGTGCAAAGATCCTGATCAATCAGTAGCATCCCCTAAAGTTCCGGGTCTTTTTAGATCGTGAATTGAGGAATGACAAAGGCTGACAGTAGGGTTACCCGGTTGACCTAAAATTCCTATGCTGCTGTCGGAAGTTTGAAAACTTCGGATATTTTATGTTCTTGACCGCCTCCGACGGTAGGAAAAGATGCCGTTATTGTTGTTCGTGCGAAGAAATGTGAGTAGCGTCACCTGCAACACGAATGGGGAAAGGTAGAAAACCTTTATTCATCTGCCACAGAATTGTCTGTACCATGCACGCCGAACTGCTGACGCAGGTTGTAGCCGGGCGCCATGCACAGTCAGGCTTATACCTTTTAACGATCCTTAGCTGGTAAATTTATATCCAACGCCCCTGATGGAATGAAAATAACGCGGGCTACGGCTGTCTTCCTCAAAATATTTCCGGAAGCTAAGGATGAAATTATCTACCGTGCGGGTGGTGGGATATACGTTGTAACCCCATACCGATTGTAGTATCTTTTCGCGGGGTACTACATCGTTCCTGTTTTCAAGCAGGAGTTTCAGCAGCATTATTTCTTTCTTGCTGAGCTCAATGGTCTCACCACGGAAGTTTACAGCAGACTGTGCCTTGAAGTCAACTTTGTTTTTACCGAACTGATAATAATCGTCAATTGTTTCTTTTTCCTGCAGCTTTTTGTTTTTGCTGATCAGCTTTTTAACCCTCAGTAACAGCTCTTCAAGATTAAAGGGTTTTGTAAGGTAGTCATCCGCTCCTTTTTTTAACCCCAGCACTTTCTCAGCGCTGCTGCTTTTGGCGCTCAGCATCAGGATGGGCACGTCGTTGTTACCCAGCCGTACGTTTTCTGCCACGCCGATCCCGTCAATGCCCGGTATCATAATGTCGAGCACGATCAGGTCAAAATATTCTTCAGCTATCTTTTTGAGCGCCTCTGTACCATCCGAGGCACAGCTTACTTCATAGCCTTCCAGTTCAAGATTCAGCTTCAGCGCTTCCTGGAGGTTTTCTTCGTCTTCTACCAACAATATATATCCCTGAGCATTTGTATTCATAGTTTCCGTTTGCTAGTTTGCAGCAAGTGTACATACAAAAATACATCCCGAAGGGATATTATGGGTCACCTTAATATTTCCTTTATGATCTGCGAATATTTTGCGGGTAAGAAAAAGCCCTAAACCGGTACCTTTTGTCTTTCTTGTGCTCTCGCTGCCGCTACGGTAGAACTTCTCAAAGATCCTTGATTTCTCGCTTTCTTTAATGCCTTCTCCTTCATCTATTATTTCGATCTGCGCTTTGTTGCCCTGCCGGCTCAAAACAATTGTCACAGTTTTGTCTTTTGTTGAGTATTTGATGGCATTGTCAATTAAATTATTAATTGCCAGCTGCAGCAGCAGCCTGTCACCATTTACAAAAATGCCTGTTTCAATCTGGTGTTTCAGCGTTCTTTCCGGGAAACGTTCTTCAAAATTTGATGTGCTTTCAAAAACAAGATCACTCAAGTTGAATGATTCCTTGGAGCTGAGGTATTGCCCGGCATCCAGTTGTGACGCTACCAGTATATTATCGCAGAGGGTATTCAGCCTGTTGGCCTCCTGCAGTGTATTATTGATCAGTCTTTCTTTTTGATGGTCTTCCAGCTTTCGCTTTATCAACGTTTCCAGGTTCAGCTTTGTGACCGCGATCGGGGTTTTAAGCTCATGTGTAACCGCCATCATAAAATTCTGTTGCTGGTTGGTCAGGCGGATCTGGCGGCGGGTGGCCCTGTACACAAAAACGGCGCCGACCAGGATCAGCAGCGTGAAGGTTGCGCCCTCGCCTATGTATTGCGCTACTTTTATATCCTCCTGTTTCCGGATGGCCTCCACCTGGGTGATATAATCCGGCTCGTCTTTTTTTAACTGTAAGATCTTATATTCCGCCATCTGGCTGTTTTGGCGGAGAAGGGAAAACAGCCAAAATAGCAGGGCTGTTAATATATAAGTGAGCAGAAACCAGTAAACAATGGTGATAACGGTAAATCTTTTTCTTTTATAAAGGTTCGCCATTACTGTGTTACTTTTTCAACCCGTACTCCGGCATTGATGACCTGCGGCAGCGGATTTTCCCGCATGATCTGCTCCAGTACGAAATTGCATTCCCCTGAACGTGTAAAACGAAACGGCTGAGGCGAAACCAGGTGTCGTATTTCGTAGATATCATCCATACCGGTTCCGAGCCATTTGCCCTTTTGGTTATCTGCCAGCGGAATGTCTATTTTCTGCTGCCTGGTAGTATCGCCCGGCAATGTATAGTGAAGGTTCAGCCAGATATTGCTGTACGCATAGGCATAGGTATGCCGCAAAGTAACATAGATATTATAAAGAGAGGTAGTGTCGGTAACCGAAAAGCTAAAGGATGGTTTAAAGCTGTATTGCCATTTACTTTCCGGGACAGCTACATTTTTTTCGTAGATATCTACGGTATTACATCCTGAAAAAGATAAGCCCAGTAATAAGGTGAATACAAAAAAGAAACGGGTAGTTTTCAATGATTCAAATTTTATAAAGCGTTTAAAATTTGTTCTTTTGCTTTTTCAAGTTCATCCTTCATCATCACTACGCATTTCTGAATTTCTGAATCGTAAGATTTAGCTCCTGTGGTATTGATCTCTCTTCCTATTTCCTGCAGCAGGAAAGAAAGCTTTTTTCCTTTTGCTTCGTCCCCGTCTTTCAGCAATGTTTTAAAATAATCACAATGATTCCTTAAACGAACCTGCTCCTCGCTGATGTCGATTTTTTCTATGTAGTAGATGATCTCCTGCTCCAGCCGGTTGCTATCGAAATTATCCTTTCCAACATTGTCTTCCAGCAGCTTGGTAAGTCCGTCCTTAATTTTCTGCCTGCGCCTGGGCTCCAGTTCTATTACCTGCTTTTGCAGGGCTTCAATATTCTCTATACGCAACAGCAGGTCTTTTTCCAGGGCAGCGCCTTCATTCAGGCGGTGATGGTTGATATTTTCCAGTGCGGTGGCCAATATGCCCTTGAAAGCGTTCCATTCTTCATCGCTTATCACTTCTGTGGAGGGAACCACTACCTCCGGCAACTTCAGTAACGAGCTAAGTATAGAGCCTGTGTCCAGCTTCAGGCTTTCTGCCAGCTCGGCCAGAGGCTGGTAGTAGGATTTTGCCAGCTCTGTATTGATAACAACCGGTTTTGCCGCGCCGTTTTGCTTTAAGGTAATGTTGCAGTCAATGCTTCCACGGATCAGTTTTTCAGAGATCATACCCCTGATCTCAAACTCGTATGGCCTCAGTATGTTGGGCAGTTTCAGCAGTATCTCAAACTGTTTTCCGTTTAAGGATTTGATCTCTACCAGGAATGTCTTTTTTCCCAATGCCTGTTCGTATCGACCAAAGCCTGTCATTGATTTCAACATAAAAATTATGGTTTATGTGGCAAGGTAGTTTATTTTCTGCAAGTGATGATATAACGGACCAGGGCCGTTTTAATTTTACAGGTGCATAAAACGGGTTTACAACGGGGGTATTCCTGTACGCCGGCCGAAGCGCCGGAAGCCTTTGGTGGTGGTGATCAAAGTATTCTCTATCTTTATTGACACATTGTTCCAGGAAACCTTATGCTATGCTTGCTGACCGTTTTAAAGAATACTTTAATTTTTCCCGGAAGGAGCGTACCGGGATCATATCCCTGCTGCTTCTGATCCTCATTCTTTGGTTTCTTCCCGCTGCTTTTGAAGGAGAGGAGCTGGATATCCGCAAGCTGGAAATACTGGAAGGCGATGTTGCCGGGTTCATACAAAACGCTGATGCCGTGTTACCACCGGCAGAAACAGCGGATGATCCACCGGAACA
>Ga0222429_100774_pt1 | contig 13835 bp, 11 predicted proteins | sample 1B50Ametagenome_FD_182475 | JGI IMG/M metagenome (GOLD analysis project Ga0222429, IMG submission 182475) | Enriched microbial communities from leaf-cutter ant dump, University of Wisconsin, Madison, United States - 1B50A (version 2) | ecosystem: Environmental > Terrestrial > Nest > Insects nest...
CATGGTCCCCGTTTCAAAGAAGAATTTTAACCAGGGCGCATACATCCCCTTCCTTATCTGATCATGCATGATCCGGTCTGTTTCTTCCACATATCCTTCATCAAGTCCTTTAGAGCGCCACCAGAGCGATCCGCTGAAAACACCTATCCTGAAAAACTCCCTGGGATGTGACCATGCAATATCCAGGGCGGATAAACCTCCCAGCGAAAAGCCGCAGAAAGATTTGGTCTTAAAAGAGTATATCCCGCTTTGTTTCCTGATAAACGGCAATAACTCTTCAAAAACAAAACGGGTATACAATCCGGCTTTGGCGCCCCTTCCTTTATAATCCGGAACGCCGGCTACGCCATATTCATTTTTCCTGTCCTCACCGCAGTGGATCCCCACACAAAACAGCGGCGCGATCTTCCCGTCACTTTGCAGCCGGGTAAGCATGTCCCGCAGTTCCAGCTTCTCCATATCCTGACCATCATTGATCAATAATAAGCTGATACCAGCACCCTCTGCACCGGACAAAGGATAATAGAGATCCACCTTTACTTCCCTTTTCAGGAAAGAAGAGCGGATAACGTGATGCGTCACGGGTATTGATATTTTGGTAGTCATTGCTTAATTAAAATACAGGAACAGGATATTATACTGTATTAACGGCGGCAAATTAAAAACAGTATCTTCAAAAAACCATATAATTTATCCTTACAGGGAAAACATTCATGAAATAAACAAAGCCTTTTGGTGATTCAGCAGGAAAAAAATAGATTTGGGAAAAATCAGATATATTCAGGATCTGCTTTAAAATTACCAAAACCGGCTAAAAACACAAGAATATGAAAAAAATCGGAATATTACATGGAAAAGAGCGTTCCTTCCCCACAGCATTTGTAGAGCGGATCAACCGGAAAAAACCTGACGGAATTATTGCCGAGCCGGTTCTCATAGACAAGGTAATGCAGGGTGAGAGCAGCGGGTATGCTGTTATTGTCGATCGTATTTCCCAGGATGTTCCGTTTTACAGGGCCTTTTTGAAGAATGCCGCTATCAGCGGTACCGCCGTTATCAATAATCCCTTTTGGTGGAGCGCGGACGAGAAATTTTTCAACAATGCGCTGGCAACAAAAATAAATGTGCCGGTGCCCAAAACCGTGATACTTCCGTCAAGGGAACTGCCGCCGGATACTTCCGAAGACTCTTTTTCCAACCTGGCTTATCCCCTCGACTGGGAGGGCATCTTTAATTATGTAGGCTTTCCCGCTTACATGAAACCCTTTGCGGGCGGGGGCTGGAAAAATGTCTACCGGCTGGAGAGCATGGACGATTTCTTCAATAAGCATTCGGAAACCGGTGAACTGGTAATGCTGCTCCAGGAAGAAATTGTTTTTGAGGAATATTACAGGTGTTATTGCATCGGGGGCAAACATGTCCGCATTATGCCTTACGAGCCACGCAACCCGCATCACCTGCGCTATGTTGCCGATTTTAACCCCGGCGAGGAAAGATACCGTCAAATGGAAGAAATTGTGCTGCGCATCAACCAATACCTTGGATACGACTTCAATACCGTTGAGCTGGCCCTGAGGAACGGCGTACCGTATGCGATCGATTTTTGTAATCCTGCGCCCGATGCGGATATAGCCAGTGTGGGTGAGGAAAATTTTGAATGGGTGGTAGAAACAGCGGCTAACTACGCTATAGAAAGGGCGCAGGCTTTCAGGGAAGGTGTGGACAACCTGACCTGGGGACAGTTCATCAAAAAAAGCGTCATCCGGGAAAAATTATAAATTCAATTGACCAATACATAACGCCCAACATACCTGATCATGGCTAATCTCAGTTATAAGCAATTCACGCTCGGCATCGAGGAGGAATACATGGTGCTGGATCCCCAGACATTTGAGCTAAAAAGTCATGAGCAGAAAATTGTTACGGAGGGACAAAAAATCATAAGGGACAAGGTAAAGGCCGAAATGCACCAGGCAGTGGTGGAAGTAGGGACCGACATCTGTGAAAACATTGACGTTGCCTATAACGATGTAAGTGTGCTGCGAAGGACCATAGCATCGATAGCGGGAGAACTCGGACTGGCAATGGGCGCCTCCGGCACACATCCCTTCAGCTTGTGGGAAAGCCAGCTGATCACAGATAACATTCGTTACCATGAGATCGTAAACGAAATGCAGGATGCTGCCAGAAGCAATCTCATATTTGGCCTGCATGTGCATGTGGGAATGGAAAACCGGAAAATGGCCATCCACATTGCCAACTCGGCGCGGTATTTTCTTCCCCACGTTTTTGCCCTCAGCACCAATTCCCCGTTTTGGGAAGACCGGGATACCGGGTTCAAGTCATTCCGCACAAAGGTTTTTGATAAATTTCCCAGGACCGGCATACCGGATTTCTTTGAAAGCATTGAAGCATACGATAACTATGTCAACCTGCTGATAAAAACGAACTGTATTGATAACGCCAAAAAAATATGGTGGGACCTTCGTGTGCATCCCTTCTTTAATACCGTAGAATTCAGGGTGTGTGATGTGACGCTTACCATTGACGAGACCATTGCAATAGCTGCCCTGTTCCAGGCCATATGCGCCAAGCTGTATAAGCTGCGGATGGAAAACCTGAATTTCATACAATATTCACGCGCTTTGGTAAATGAAAATAAGTGGCGTGCCAGCCGTTACGGACTGGATGGCCACCTGATAGACTTTGGAAAAGAGGAAGAAGTGAATACCCGCGTGCTGATCTACGAGCTGCTCGACTTTGTGGATGATGTGGTAGACCACCTGGGATCAAGGCACAGGCTGGCCATGGTGCAGCGGGTCATAGAAAAGGGAACAGGCGCCGACAGGCAATTGGCCGTGTATAAAGACACACAAAGCCTGCAGGCAGTTGCACAGTATATTAACTCCCAGTTCCTGGCAGATCTGTAAATTTATTTTTTTACAAACCGCAACACAACCAGGCTCCGGTCAATTTCCATCCGCATAAAATATACACCCGCGGGTAATCCTGAAACAGACAACATATGCTGTGATGCACCCGCAGGAATAACGGTTTCGGATACCTGCTGGGATACCTGGTTGCAGATCAAGGCTTTTACCGGAACCTGCAGCTTCTTTCCAAGATATATTGTTACATATTCCCCGGCAGGCACCGGTGCAATCCTGATGTGGGCAGCATTGTCAATTTTTACCATAACGGTAAATGAATAAGTGATCTTCCCGTCAAGATCAGTTTGACGAAGGCGGTAGTAATGCAGGCCATTACCGGGCCGCCGGTGAAGATAGCTATAATGATGACCGGTTTCCGTATCTCCCCCTGATGGTGTTGAATTTAGCATGGTAAAGTTCATTCCGTCTCCTGATACTTCGATATCGAAGCCCGCATTATTTTTTTCCCTGGATGTTTTCCATTTTACCCACACATCTTTATCTGCATTTACCTCTGCGGAAAAATTTATCAACGTAATAGGCAGCACAGCGGCAGCATCCGTTAGGAAAAAGGTGCTGAATCCTGTAAATGATGCGGTAAACACATGTATATTGTTTCCTATGGTGCTCACGACCGGCGTCTCCAGCACCGTGTTAGCAGCATTCGCTTCCGAAAGACTGGCCGCAGAGGTTTTTGCTATTTTTATATCACCGGGGTCAATACCATCCAGCTCATCCGTTGTGAAATACAGGGAAACAGCATAACCTGCAATATCCTTGTTCTGTGAGGGCACCATACCGATCACCTTTGCCGAACGCTTTCCTCCCATAAAAGGTGACCAGGTTGTCCCGGCTGCCTGTACGGAAGCGGCGACACACCCCAGGGTCTGGTCCGTATCAAAGATGCGTGCCATAAGCCTGTTCTCCGGCGAGTATAGGTATTCGCTGCTGCCGGCGCCAGCGTATAAACTTGTTTCTGAAAGCCCGGTTTCTACTGCCACACCCGTTATATCCATGCTGAAACACAGAACAGGTTTGAAACCGGAAGGTAAATATTGTATAAGGCTGTAACCGGTGGCACAGGTAATGCCGCTTTGCATGATGAAATTGCTTTGTGTACCGTCCGACCCATCGGAATATATGGCGATCTTATCTTTTCCTGCAGAAGCCTCTGACACACCATTGTCAAAGCATATCTCCAGCACGAGACTGCTGAGACCGTCCCACCATACCGGTGTGGAAAACGTAAAAGTATTCCATCCCTGCACTACGCTTTGCGCAGGAGCAGTATACACGGGTGCCAATCCATATACCGGCGTTACAGCGCCGGTGCCAAGATGAGCTGCCGGCGTAAGCCCTGCATGGATGGTAAATCCTGCATATGCACGCGTACTGAGCTTATCGGTAATATTAAAGGCAACGGACCCGATATACCCGGCTGACAGACCCAATGCAGCGAGTTCACCGGCCTGGTACAAAAATTGTGCACGTTGCTTATCCAGCGTGGCGTTAAACAGCTCTTCCAGGTTCGCCTGGCCCGTACCCAATGTTACCAGTCCGTTGAACGGCGCCACCAGCTCATCGTTGTCCAATATGGTAAGCGTAAGCGTGGGAATATCTGTTCCTTTTACCGCCGTGCCTCCTCCTGCATCTACTGAAAAGTGTATGTTCACAGTTTCATCTCCTTCCACATTACTATCGTCATATACCCTGATGGAAAATGAACGGGGATCTGTTGACGAAGCCGGAAATAAAATATTGACGGATGGAAGGTTAAAATCTCCATTGGTGGTTATCTCATAATCCAGTCCCTGGGTTGCCGAGCCGGTGACAGACAGGGTTACTGTTGCATCCTCCGTAGCGGCAGCGCCTATCTCCATGTTACAGGTATAATCAGTATACCGGCGGCAGCCATCGTATATGCTGCCCGTACCTTCTTTTACTGTTACTGCCTCCACAGAAAAATTAACAGCCGGGGCCTCACAAGGGATCAATGCCTGGTTTGCCGGCGCTACCAGGCCGGCCCGCGAAGGCAGGCTCATCATTGCAAGCACACGCTCCTTCTGACCTTCGGTAAACAAGCTGGAACAATGGGTATAAGCCATCATATTATGCTCCGTATTGACGGAATACCTGCTGTAAGGCTCGGGGGTACAGGTATTATCGCCCGTGCGGCAGGTAAAGTTGTATACGCCGTTGATTACATTATTGCTTACAGGATCGGTATCGCATACCATATCACCGTCCATATAACAATCATCATCCGAGGGGCATTCTGCTGCTGAAGCAGATCCCCGGAAAGTATGGTGCAGCCCGAATGCGTGCCCGATCTCATGCGGCAATACCTTGTTACCGGCATTCACCTGCGTGGCCAGCATAACGGTCCCATCCAGTTCCGGGGGATAGCCCGGCAGATAAGCATACCCTGCTACAAACTGTCCCGATGTACCGTCTTTACCGTCTATTTTATTAACGATCCAGATATTATAATATCCGGCAGGATCCCAGCGGGAGCGGTTTTTCAGTGTGACCTCCGGAACGCCGTCAGCTGTATTGGCATTGAGCCCCCGGGTTACATAATCCTGCAGCGAAGATGCATCTACCCGGTTAATGCCGGTGGTGCTGCCGCAGGCCGGCGTTCTTTTCGCCAGCTCAAACCGGATCTGGATATCCGTAACTCCAACGCCTCCCTGCTGCGGCTCCATGCCTGGCCAGGTACCTGCAAATACCTGGTTCAGGTAGTCAATCATCGCATGGATACGTGCATCGGAAGGATTATAAACAGTACCAACAGCGCCCCCGGTATGCATAACATGCACTACCACCGGAATAGTATACAGCGCCGTAGTTGTTTTCATGGAAGGCCCCGATCTTTTATTGGAGATATACCTCCTCACCGCTTCGTTCATTTCTTTGACCTGCGCAGCCAAAACGGGATCTTTGAGCAACACATCGTTTTTTTCATCAAAAAAACAAATTCCCTGGGCGGATACCTCCATTGCGGATACCAATGAAAATATGGTCGCCAGAAAACCAATAATGTAATTTTTCATGTAATAACTGGATTGGGGTGAAACGGGTGCGCTACTGAAGACCAATATAGGATAATTAGAATAGTCTTAACAGAAAAACTTCAAAATCTGTATCACATTGATGCGCCGGAAGCTTCTTCGCACCTATTTTTGCAAGTAAATAAAACAACACGTTTATCGTTTTAACGTCTATTATTTATTACATTAAAAATGATACCGATGAAAAAATGCTTGATGATATTTTTACTCAGTGGTTTATGTTGTATGCAGTTGCATGCGCAGGAGGAAGACAAAGAAGAGCCGCAACCCCAGGGCTTCGACAAGTCCAAACTATTCTTCGGAGGTAATTTCGGTTTAACATTCGGCTCCAACACTTTTATCAATATATCGCCCCAGGTGGGCTACCGGTTCAATCAATACCTTGCGGCAGGAGCGGGTCCCAGCTTTATATACTACAGTTACCGGAGGGCTAATGAGCGCTACCGCCAGGGATATGCAGGCGCAAATGTCTTCGGCAGGTTTTATCCTATGCAATACCTGTTTGTGCAGGCGCAGCCGGAATTTAACTATATGTGGGGTTCATTAAAATACAACGACGTGACGGAAAAGCTGGAAGGAAGAATGATCCCATCTGTTTTACTGGGTGCCGGCGGCGCTATTCCTATGGGAGGGCGTAACGGCGCATTGCTGCTGATGCTGCAATATGACGTTATCCAGGACGCTTACAGCCCCTACGGTAATAAGGCTTTCTTTACGGTCGGGTACAACTTTTAGGTATCCTTCTGAATAAAAGAATCAAAGTTGTCTATGCCGATCATTTTTTCCGTGCGAAAACCTTCAGCATAAGGCACACCGATCATTTTTCCGAACATCGCGGTTCTGCCTATAATGGAATTCAGGAACCCGGGAGTGGAAATATAGGTTTGCGGCTCATCCGAGCTATATGCAGAAGAATGAAATTGTGAGCTGTAAGCCTTGATCGCATCTAATTTCCGGTCAAATACGGCTGTGATATCGTATACAAAATCCGGCTCGTAATACCGGTCCTGTATGTAGTGAAATACATACTTCGGGCGCCAGTGCTGCTGCGGTTTATCATCCTCGTCTGTTGTTTCTATTTTACGAAGTCCGCTCAGGAAACAGGCGTCTTTTATCAGGTGTCCCGCACGTCCGTGATCAGGGTGCCGGTCATCAAGGGCATTTGAAAGGACAATTTCCGGCTGGTATTTGCGAATATATCTGATCAGCAACCGCTGGTGCGTTTCATCGTTACGGAAAAAGCCGTCTGCCATTCCAAGGTTTTCACGAACATCCAGTTGCATGATCTCTGAAGCAGTGGCTGCTTCAATGGCCCTGGTCTCCACACTACCCCTGGTACCGAGCTCTCCCTGTGTAAGGTCAATAACACCCACTTTCTTATTACGGAGCTTTTCCATCATTAAGGTACCTGCGCACCCCAGCTCCACATCATCCGGGTGAACGGCTATTGCAAGAATATCTAATTTCATGGGTGCAAAATAAAGACATTTAGTCCTTTTTTTGCACCCATTAATAAATACATCAACGGGCTGCTACCGCCTCTATTTCTATAGCCATTTGCGGAAAAGTCAACGCTTTAACTTCTTTTAAAGTGCAGGAAGGCACCAGCCTGAAGCTTTTCAGCCGGGAAGCGATCGTGTCGTAACTTCCGAAAAAAGCATCTAAAGATGTGGTATAAAAATTTAAGCTGGTAACATCAGATAACGTATACCCGGTTTGCCGGAGCTGTTGTTCCAGGTTGGTGAAACATTGTGCGAGTTGCTCCTCCATGCTGCCGTATACCGGGTTGCCGGATTCATCTATCATTATTTGTCCCGAACAGGAAATAATAGTAGCAGATCCCGGGATTTTTTCCTCTGCAGATTTTCCGTTATGGAGGGCCCAGGGGTTTATCATCGTTTTCTTAAAAGGAACAGTAATTGCTTCCATCAGTGTGTTTTTGTAATTTGGAATTTTAGTCTGTGTAAATTTCTCTCATCCGTTATTCCATATGTGATCGATGTTGTAAGATCATTCCCCGATCCGGTTCGTTGCACCGGTAATTATTTAAAGTTTGATTGACCGGATACCACTTTACCGCAAGGAATATTCCTAAACGGTAAAATTCATAAATTGTATTGTTAAACACATCACAAATAGTTATAAACTGCCTTTAATAAATGATGTATGGTTAAAAGATTCGTCCTTTTTTTAACAATGACTGTATTCATCCTGCCCGTCTATGCCCAGAAGGAATTATGCGTGGGCGCATATTTTACGGAACAACAGGGAAAAGATCTTTTACAAACACTCGCGCCTGCCGACCTGAACAGCTGGCAGCAGCGTGCTGCCCTGGTAAGACAGCAATTGAAGCAGGGTATGGAACTCAATAACTGGCCGGCTGTACCAATGGGAAAACCGGTAATTCATGGTAAGAAGATAATGGATGGCTATACGGTTGAAAATGTATTTTTTGAGAGCCTGCCCGGCTTCTATATAACCGGCAACCTGTACAGACCCTTACACGAACAGAAAAGTTATGCCGGTATTTTGTGTCCGCATGGTCATGGAAATAACCCCGAAGGACGTTTCCGTGAACAAACCCAGAAACGGTGCGCCACGCTCGCCAGGATGGGCGCAGTTGTTTTTGTATGGGATATGATCGGGCAGGGAGATTCCAGGCAATGTAGCCACAAGCTGGAAAAAGGACTTAAGCTGCAGACCATTAACAGCAAAAGAGCGCTGGACTTCCTGCTGTCGCTGCCGGGCATAGATACCGGCCGGGTAGCCATGACGGGTGAATCGGGCGGCGGCACGCAAACCTTTATGCTAACAGCATTGGATAACCGAATTAAAGTATCAGTACCCTGCGTGATGGTATCCGCACACTTTTTCGGGGGGTGCACGTGCGAAAGCGGTATGCCGGTACACAAAAGCGGAAGCTACCAGACCAATAATGTGGAAATAACGGCACTTACCGCTCCGCGTCCTCTCCTGCTGATCTCTGACGGGGACGACTGGACCAAAAACAACCCGGAAGTTGAATTTCCATATCTCCGGAAGATATACGGCCTGTACGGTAAGCCCTTCAACACGGAGCTGGTACATCTCCCCGATGAAAAGCATGACTATGGCCCCTCCAAAAGAAAAGCGATGTACACTTTTATGGCAAAACATCTCCGGCTGGACCTTCAACAGGTATTGGACAGGACGGGAAACATAGACGAAAGCCGGTCATCGGTGCTGGATCAGTCGGAACTGGAAGTTTACAATGCAGATCATCCCCTTCCATCACATGCCGTACAGGGAGATGAAGCGGTTTTAAAGCTACTCGATTTCTAATTTTTCCAGGTGAAGGAAAAGGAATATAACAAAACGGGCTGCCAATCATAGCAGCCCGGCACATCTGACGAATGTTATTGGGGAATATTCAGCAATGCGCAAAATATTTTCATAAGCAAAGGTAAAGATGATACAGGTACGGGGTATATAATGTGCATTTCGCTACCGGCCGGCATCTCACCGCCCGAAAAATTTGTATAAAACGAACACCTGAACGCTCACCGAAGGTAAATCATCCTGTATAATTTCCCGGGAAGGCGGATCGGTCTTCACCATCCTATACAGGATGCCGGTGATTCAGTTATTGTATACAAAGGTGAAGTTTTCTTCGGTTCGCATGAAGGACTCCTTCAGCATTTCAATCTTCACAGCTATTGGTCTGTTACAGGATATATGGAAAGGATAAACCCTTTTCTACCGGGCTTACCATGTAATAACGTCAAATATGTATAATTTATTTCCACTATGGATAAAATATTTTTAATAAACCTGCCATTAAAAAAGGCAAGCCGCATCCGGCCTGCCTTTCACAAGAAATAAAAATATTTTGCACAGATAAATTATTAGGAAATGAAGCAATAAAATGATGGTTAACGCCCCTTCATCTCTTAATAATCCGAAGAAACATACATCGGATACGAATACAATACTTTTATTATTTATACACTTACATTAAAATCTCTCAAAGCATCATTCAGGCTGGTTTTGAGGTCTGTGCTGGCTTTTCGCTGGCCAATGATCAGGGCGCAGCCCACGCCATATTCTCCTGCGGGGAATTTTTTATGATAAGTTCCCGGTATCACCACACTCCTCGCCGGTACCCTTCCCTTGTGCTCCACCGGCTCCGGCCCGCTTACATCAATGATCTTGGTACTTTTTGTCAGCACCACATTGGCGCCTAATACTGCTTCTTTCTCCACGATCACACCTTCCACTACAATGCACCGGCTGCCTATAAAGCAACCGTCTTCCACGATCACAGGGCTCGCCTGCAAAGGCTCCAGCACACCACCTATACCTACACCACCGCTCAGGTGTACCCCCTTCCCTATCTGCGCGCAGCTCCCTACTGTCGCCCAGGTATCCACCATAGTGCCCTCATCTACATATGCACCGATATTCACGTAAGAAGGCATTAACACAACTGTCCGGGCTATATAGGCGCCATAACGGGCAACCGCATGCGGAACTGCTCTTACGCCCAGCTCCTTATATCCGCTTTTCAATAACATTTTATCGTAAAACTCCATGGGGCCTGCGTGCCAGGTCTGCATGGGCTGTATACCAAAATACATCAGTATCGCCTGTTTTACCCATTCGTTCACCACCCAGCCATTTTCAGAAGGAGATGCGGTACGCAACCTGCCTTTATCAACATCTTCAATCACGATCTTAACCGCTTCTACATATTTCTCGTCCTTTAAAAGTTCCCTGTTTTGCCAGGCCTCAACAATTAAGCTTTGTACATCCATTGTTAATTCTTTTTGCAAACATAATTAGTTTGGGTTTCTCTTCCATAGTATTTTTGCACAATGAATTTCACGGAAGACGTAGAAAACTGCCTGGAAGTATTACAAAAGGGTGGAGTCATTTTATATCCGACAGATACCGTATGGGGATTGGGCTGCGATGCCACCAATATGGCCGCGGTAAAAAAGATAGCCCGTATCAAACAAAGAGCGGAGTCGAAAACAATGATCATCCTGATGGCGGAAGAAAGAGAAATCATCAGGTACGTAGCAGCACCTGACCTCAGCGTGTTTGACTACCTGCAGCAAACCGAAAACCCGACGACCGTTATTTATTACGGCGCTATGGGTGTGGCGCCGAACCTGATCGCGGAAGACGGCAGCATTGCCATCAGACTGGTAAAAGATGATTTCTGCCGCCACCTGATAAAACGGCTGCGCAAGCCGCTGGTATCCACCTCTGCCAACATTTCAGGGCAGCCGGCGCCGGCGAACTTTCACAAAATAGACCCATCCATATTATGTTCTGTAGACTACGTAGTAAAGTACAGGCAGGATGATACAACAGAAGGACGCCCCTCTTCTCTTATTCAATGGAACGAAGATGGAACGGTTACTGTCATCCGCGGCTAAATTATGGTTACTATCCGATGGAGAAATTCCTGATCATACAGACGGCATTTATCGGCGATGCAGTGCTTGCAACCAGTCTCGCCGAAAAGCTACATCATTGTTACCCGGGTGCGCAGATAGATTTTTTACTGCGTAAGGGCAACGAAGGTTTGCTGGCCCGTCATCCCTATATCAAAAACGTTTTGGTATGGAATAAAAAGGAAAAGTACCGGTCTCTCCTGCAGCTCTTGAAAACGATCAGGCATAACCGTTATGACAAGGTGATCAACGTACAGCGATATGCAGCCACCGGGCTGCTAACTGCTTTATCAGGTGCAGGGGAAAAGATAGGGTTTGATAAAAACCCGCTCAGCTTTGCTTTCACAACAAAAATAAAGCACCGCATTGCAGAAGGTGAAGCCCCGCCTCATGAAGTAGTGCGCAACCTGGACCTGATCCGTCATTTTACCAATAACGATGTATATTATCCCCGTTTATATCCTTCGGCTGAAGATTACAGCCGGGTAGCCGGATATAAATACCAACCCTATATCTGTATTGCCCCGGCTTCGGTATGGTTTACCAAACAGTATCCTGCAGAAAAATGGCTGGAGCTGATAAAAGCAATACCGTCTCCATATATCATCTATCTGCTGGGAGGCCCAACGGAACTGCCGTTATGCAACAGCATTGCGGAACAGGCAGATCACCCCGCTGTAAGAGTACTCGCCGGCAAGCTTAATTTCCTGCAATCTGCTGCCCTGATGAAAGATGCCACAATGAATTATGTGAATGATTCCGCTCCCATGCATTTTGCATCTGCAATGGATGCCCCGGTGACGGTGGTATACTGTTCTACTGTGCCCGCGTTCGGATATGGACCGTTATCCGGCAAAAGTTATATAGTAGAAACAACGGAACAGCTAAGCTGCCGCCCTTGCGGGCTGCATGGCCACAGGGCTTGTCCTGAAGGTCATTTTAAATGCGCCCATACCATCCAAACCGGCCAGTTAACGGACGTTTTACCATAGCTATTTTACAAAGTTCAGTGGCTGCGCGGCAGCCTGTGCTTTCAAGGTCAGCTCGGTAGCCAGGAAACAGTGCTCCTGGGTCATAGCTGTCTCCGTCCTGTTGATAATATCGTTTACCAACTGCTCACCGAACGGAAGTTCCTGGTTGGTACAATCCACATAGACCGTTTCTTTTTGGTTCACAACCATCAGGTGGTTCCCCCCGCTCCTGCCGGTAATATCTATGTATTTACGCAATTCCATATAACCTTCCGTACCCAGCACGGTCAGCCTGCCATCTCCCCAGGTTTTCAATCCATCTGGCGTAAACCAATCCACCCGCAGATACCCCGTTCCCTTATTCCCTCTTACCACCACATCGCCGAAATCTTCAAATTGCGGGTATTGCGGATGATGTACATTGCCGGTCTGTGCGCTCACGATCTCTGCCCGGGTAGACCCTGTAAAGAACAGGAACTGGTCCATCTGGTGGGAGCCGATATCTGATATAATACCACCAAAATATTTTTTATCGAAAAACCACTCCGGCCTGGAGCCGGCATTCATGCGGTGCGGTCCCAGGCCAATAGTTTGTATAACATCTCCTATGATCCCTGTTTTTATCAGTTCTCCCGCTTTTACCGTTGCCTTGTTTTCCAGCCGTTCGCTGTACATGATCGAATAGATGCGTTTGGTCTCTTTCTGCGCTTTTTTTACCTGCGCCAGTTGCTCCAGCGTGGTAATGCCCGGCTTATCTGCCAGGTAGTCTTTTCCATGCTTCATCGCCTCTATACCCAGCGGCGCCCTCTCCACGGGAATACCGGCACTCAGGATCAGTTGCGTATCCTTCTCCTCCAGCACTTCTTTCTGGCTGCGCGCCTGGCGGGCATAAGGATATTTCTTTAGGAAATCAGCAGCCAGGTCTGCCTCCTTTGCATAAAAAGAAACCAGTTGTCCGCCACCCCGGGTCACAGCATCCACCATTCCATATATATGTCCGTGGTTGATCCCTATTACAGAAAACCTGATACGAGGTGCTTGCTGAGCAGCAACCACCGCTTTTCCCGACACGGACAAAAGTGTGACACCGGCAGCAGCTTTGGTTCCTTCCTTGATAAAACGGCGCCGGTTAAATAACTTTAATTTCATGTGCTGGTTTTTAAAGTATTGGGTGAATGATAAATATAGTTCATTCACTTCAAAAAACAGCAACGAACATGGGAGCAGAAAGATCAACACGATGTGTACGCTGCAGTTAAAGAGAATGCAAAACAAATGCGTGAGATTGTTTGTAATAACCATTTCAATTCCCGCGCTATATACGCCGGAAATCCCGGACCTTTAGCAGGTGACCGGCCTGTTAATGTTTTGCAAAAGAGCATAAACAGGGAGACAATGCCCGCTAAAACACTGTCTTATTGC
>Ga0222429_100775_pt1 | contig 13824 bp, 7 predicted proteins | sample 1B50Ametagenome_FD_182475 | JGI IMG/M metagenome (GOLD analysis project Ga0222429, IMG submission 182475) | Enriched microbial communities from leaf-cutter ant dump, University of Wisconsin, Madison, United States - 1B50A (version 2) | ecosystem: Environmental > Terrestrial > Nest > Insects nest >...
ATTGTATTTATTATAAAATAAAAAATAAATTATGATTAATTTTATTGGAAATAATAAAGGGGTATTGTTTTCTAGTTATTATTGCTCTTATTTTTCAAATAAAAATTTTTTTAGATCTTTTTCTACAAAAAGGGAAAAGAAGTCATCAATAAAACCTAAAAGAATTTGAATAAATTTTGATGTTTTTTTTAATGATGATATTGAAAAATTTATTCAAGAAATATTTTTTTCTAATAAAGTTTATAAAAATGTTGATTATTCTTTAATATTTAAAATTCGTAAAGATGATCTTTTTTTATCTATAGGTAATAAACAAAAACATTTTTCGTTTGAATCTAAAAATGATGTTGAGTTTATTAAATTGTTTAATCTTATTAGGGATAGATTATATAAAGTTTTTGAAGATTATAAAGTTGAATTGGATTATTCAATTGATGCTGTTCTAGTAGAATTTTGGGAGGTTAAAATAGATGATAAAATAAAAATTTCTAATTTAGATATAGTAAAACATGATAATTCTGATTTTGATGTTACTGGTTTTAAAAGAGAATTAGATTTATTTGGTAATAATCTTTTTAATATTAAGGGAGCACCTCTTAATGCTAAAATTATTAATGGTAAGTTAGTAATATCTAATACTTTCGATCTTGAAAATTTAGATATGTTTTTAGATAGATTTAATGAAAACATAACTGATATTAATTATAGAATTAATGAACTTTCTGAGTTTTTTTTAGTATATCGTAATAATAGAGCTTATATTATTATTTTAGATCGATTGAGTTTAAATATAGTTGAAAAAAGATCTTTTAATTTTTACGGTAATTTTTTATCTAAAATTAAAGATACTATTAATAGTGAAGGAGAACTTATTAGAGAAGATCGTAATACTACTATAGTTTTAAAAAATGATACTATAATTTCTCTTGAAAGAAAGATTAGTTTTGATTCTATTATAAATGATATTAAGGTTAAAGAGAAAGATAAAGAAACTAGTTGATTACCTAATCGTCATATAGGAACTTTAGATTTAGAAACTTATGAAGTAGATGGTCAAGGTAAATGTTATTCTTTAGGTTTCTACTGTCCTTCTGTTGATGAAGAATGTAAAACTTTTTATATAGATAAAGATTTAGATAGTATTAGTTTAATTATTAAATGTATTAATGAAATGTTAGAACCTAAATATAATAATATTACATTTTATGTTCATAATTTTGGTAAATTTGATGCTGCTTTTATTGTTAAGGCTTTAGTTTTATATAATAAAGAAAAAGATAAAAAAGATCGTTTTTTATTAGATATTACTACTAGAAATTCTGATATTTTAAAGTTAGTGATTAAACAAAAAAAAAATAAAAAATTTCGAAGTATAATAATAAAAGATAGTTTTGCTATTTTACCTAGTGATCTTAGAACATTATGTAAAAATTATAATGTAGATACTAAAAAAGGATATTTTCCATATAATTTTTGTACAAAAAATACTTTATATTATGTAGGTCAAACTCCAAATATTAATTATTATAATGATATAACTCAAGAAATTTATAATACTTTAATTAAAGATGAATGATCTCTACAAGAGGAATGTCTTAGATATTTAAAAGATGATTTGGTAAGTTTATATGAAGTTTTAATTAAAGTAAATAAAACTATTCATTCTTTATTTGATATACAAATGACTAATTGTTTAACTATATCCGGTATATCAATTAGATATTTCCTTAATAAATTTTATGATAAAAATAAAAACCCTTTACCTTTAATACTAAATAGAGGTGTTTGGGAAAATATACATAAAGCGTATTACGGTGGAAGAGTAGAAGTATTTAATCCTATTTTTATATCTAATAAAGAAAATAATTTCAAAAAATTATATTATTATGATGTAAACTCTTTATATCCTTATTCTTCTTTAAATCGTGTTCCTAGTCTTAATTGTAAATATATAGAAAATTTTGGATTAAAAAAAAAAATAGAAAATAGTTTTGGTTTCTTTTTTTGTTGAATTAAATCTAAAGCAGGTTATTTAGGTTTACTACCTAAAAGAACTGATACTTGTTTAATTTTTCCTAATGGTGAATGATACGGATGGTATTTCAGTGAAGAATTAAAATTTGCAAAGAAACATGGTTATGAAATTGAAATAATTAAAGGTTATGAATTTGATTATGTTGAAAATGTTTTTAAAGATTTTGTAAATTCTGTTTATATACTAAAGGCTAATGCTAAAAATGAAACGGAAAGAAATGTAGCTAAATTAATTTTAAATAGTTTAATTGGTAGATTTGGGATGGATTTTTTAAAAAGTATAACTAAACTAGTTGACGGAAAAACACATAATATATTAAATATAACTAGAGTAATACGAAATACTATTGAAATGGAAGAAGATTTATTTTTAGATACATTTAAACCTGGTATAGATAAGGAAGTATGTGAGGATTTTGGAATCGATTTTATAAAAGCTTTAAATATAGAATCAATAGATGAAAAGACTAATACTAAAACTTTTAAATCTGTTTCAATTAGTACTGCATCTGCTGTAATAGCTTATGCAAGAATTCATATGTTAGAATTGATGTTATATATTTTAGAAAATGGAGGTAAAATTTATTATACTGATACTGATAGTATAGTAACTGATTTGAAATTGCCTGAAAATTTTGTACATAAAACTGAATTAGGTAAATTAAAATTAGAACATACTATTTTAGAAGGTTATTTTGTATCTGATAAAACATATGCTTTTATTAACGAAAAAGGGAAACTAATTAAAAAAGCTAAAGGTGTAGATAGTAAAAAATTAAGTTTAGATGATTATAAAAAAATGTATAAATTAGAAACTATACAAAATGCTGTTAAAAAAGATTCTATTAGAAATTACGAGACAGGTAGTGTTGTAATAAGAACTAAAAATAATATCAAATTAAATGTTAATAATTACACTAAACGAGAAAGAGTATTAATAGATGGAGTTTGAATAAGTACTAAACCTGTTATTATAAATGAGAAGATTATAATAAATTATGAACAATTTATTGAATTATTTTATAATAAAAAATATATTTTTGGTGAGTATAATTATAACTCAAATTCAACTACTCAATTTATTATAATTAATTTTAATAAGTGCTATAACTTAAATTATATATATTATAAATTAAAACAAATTAATGATTCTTTAAGTTTTATAAAATATCAATTAAACAATTGTACTGATCTATGATTTCCAAGACCATTAAGTATTATTTTAATTATTGAAAATAAATTTATTGATGATATAACTAATAAGATAGAAAAAGATAAAATATATAAAAAAGATAAAAATATTACAGGTGGAATAGTAACATTAGTATTAGATATAAATAAAAATTTAATAAAAGAATGTTTAAGTTTAAAAGAAGCTTCTAAATTCACAGGTATTAATGATAAAACTTTAAAACGTAGTTATTTAAATAAAGATAAATTATATAATGATAAATTTTATTTTGTTAATAAGAATATTCATGCTATTCCTTCTGATTCTATTGTAGCTGTTTCATTGGATACTTCTATTACTGAATTTAAAAATAAATCTCAACCTATTTTAATATTAACTAAAAATCGTAAAGTAAAAACAACTTTCGTTAGTATTAGAGAAGCTGGAAGATTTTATGATATTAATGAGTCAGTTATTAGAAAAACTTATTTAAATAAAGATAAATTATTTAAAAATAAGTATTATATTGTTAGAGATATTAATCAATCAAATAAAAGATCCTTTTCAACAAAAACTTATAATATTAATAGATTAGGATTAGATTTCAAAAGATTATATACAACTAAATGTAATACTAATCAAAATATAATAAAAAAGTTAGTTGATTCACCTATTTCAAAACCTTTTTTAGACGTCAAATTTTTAGCTCCTATTTTATATACACCAAATATATTATTACATTTAAAACAATGTGAAATGATTCTTTCTAAAATACCTGATAACAATAAAGTTAAAAAATATTTAATTAATGAAATGAATAGTAAAATTAAGGTAGTAGCTAAAGAACACGAACAAACTGATATTATACTTAATAAATATTTTCAAAAAGAAAAATCAGCTAAAAAGCTGGATATTATTCGTAATGATTTTAGTTATAACTCTAACTTAATTTTATCTTCTGAATATGTTTTTTTATATTCAAGATTTTATATTAATAAATTAAAAGAACATTGTAATTTAAGAAAAAATAAAAATAAAAAGATAGCAAAACAATTTAAATTAAAAAACACTAAAAATAAAAGTTATAATAAATCAGGTAAACTATTAGATGGCTCATTATGAAATTTAAATACTTATTACTATAACCGAAATTTAAAAACAAAGTATTCATCGTCTGCGATGAAGTTTAGTAAATATATGGATACTCTATGTTGTTGTTATATTATAATTTTTAATAATAATCTTTATTACTATATAGGTTCTTCAATTAATATTTTAGATAGAGTTAAAAATCATAATTCTAACATAGAAAACATAATATATGAGTTATTATATAATTTAGGGTTATCTTCGGAAAATTATTGTAAATGTAAACCAGATGCAAACAAACTTTGATATAATTTTATAGAATCTGAAATTAAATATAACGAAGAGTTAAATTATAAAATAATTCCTATATATTTTTCTACTAATTATTTAAATAAATTTCAATTATTACACCCTAAATATAAATTAAGTAAGGGGGAATGGATTATATTAAAATATATTACTGATTTAACCATTAAAATCTTAGAACAATCATTAATATATAAATTTCAACCTAAACTCAATATTCTTGAAAATGTTTATATTCAATATTACTCTTGAAATGATAGTTATTTAAATGAAATAACTAATGATAAATATCTTTCAAAAATCTATGGTAAAACAAATAAGTATTTAATTTTAATTCATAAGTTAAATTATAAAAAAGAATTTATATATGGTGTTAATAGAGATATATCGAATAATAGAGAATACATTATTATAGGTCCTTATACAGAATATTATATAAAAAATAAATATAATTTAAACATAAATGAAGTAATAGAAAATAACAAAAAATTACATTATTATAAAGGTTGTAAATTAAAATATAAACAACCTATGATTCTTGAAATAATATAGACAATAAACTTATGTTACTCCATTCTTTTGCTGTTACTTCAATTCTTTGGTTATCTACGCTTTCTTTGCATATAATAACAGAAAATTTTAAATTAATCTATCTAACTCTAATTTAATTTATTCTGTTAATATTTTTTTGGTAAAAAAATAAAAAAATAATAAAACTATTAAGTTAGTTTTTTAGACCGTATCACAATTGTGATACGGTTTTTTTTTTACATTGAAAATTTAGGTATCAAAAAATATAAAATTTAAATTTATTCTTATTACAATAATAAGTAAAAAAGTTAATTAAATTATTATTAAATTGTTTTTGTTTAACCTGACTTATAATAATTACTTTATTTATAAACATATGTGATTAATATTATTATATTATTATACTGAATTTATAATTTTAAATTGTTAATTTAAAATTATAAAAAAAAAACCCACTTTGTGGGTTCAAAAAACAAAATAACTAATTAAAGTTATTTGGTTATTATTATTTTAAAGTAGCAACTATTACTTAAATATTAATTAAAACAACAACTAGAGGTTGAAACTTGAGAATAATTAGATTTACTTGAAAAACTATTTGAAAGAAATATCAAACATATATTAATTAAAATCATCAATATTTGTATTTTGATCTCTTGCAAGTGAAATTAAAAAATCCATGTCTACCATTTAAATTTCTAGGTGTTAAAGATCATGGTTTTTGTATGATTGACTCTTTTAATACATTATTTATACCATTATTGTATTAGAAACTAAGAGGTACTCCAAATTTTACTAAAATAAATATATACTAATTATTAAGGCAAACACTACAGCAAAAATAAATATTATTACAGTTAATCTTGAATTTAATTTTATTATTTCAGATTTAACGTTATTATTTAATTCTTTTATTATATTAATTAATTCTTTTATATTATTATTGTTATTAATAAATTGTTTATAAATATTTTCTTTATATTGTATAAACTCAGTCAATAATTGAGTATACCTAACATTTTGATTTTCTTCATATGATTTTAACTTATTTAGTATTTCTTGACCCATCGCTTCGTGATGGCTAGATAGTTGGTTTATTTTATTTAACAAATCAAAATTTGAATTATAAATCTTATTTTGATTTTCTTCATATGATTTAAATTTATTTAGTATTTCTTGACTTTTATTTATTAAACTAGATACTTGGTTTATCATATTATTAAAAAGACTAGAATTTGTTTTAGATATTTTATCTAGAATATTATAGATATTTTTTAATATATTTATTTGCTCTTCCGAAGTTACTAATAATTTATTTTGATTAACATCATCTTTTGGAAATTTAAATATTATTTCTCTTAATGAATTTGAAGATATTTTTTCTTTATTTATATTAATTTCTTCTCTATAAGATGATTTATTGGGTACAGAAATATTCGAAGAATGTTTATTTAATTTATAATTTTTTAATAAATCTTTTGTTTCAGGTCTATTAAATAATGTTAAAGATAAAAACTCATGTAGTATTTCTTCACCTTTTTCAAAATATAAAGCTGAAACAAAAGATTGATAAATATCATCTAATATTTTGGTGCTTATTACAACATTTGGTCCTATTTTTAAATACTTATCTAATTCTATTTCTTTACTTATTTTTGCAAGATTTTTACTTCCTACCATTGAACATCTTAATTGAGTTAATTTTCCCTCATCATAATCTGGAAACGATATAAATATAAATTTGTTAGTGTAATAATCTATTAAACTATCTCCTAAATATTCGAATCTTTCATATGATTTATTCTCTGTCTTAGCTAAACTAACGGATTTGTGTGTAAATGCTGTTTTAAAATTAGGTGTATCTTTAATACTATTAATTATTTCTAATATTCTTTTTTTATCATATTTTATCACATTTGATTCGGGAAGTTTAGTTGAATAAGCTTTAATTTGTAATCCATAAAATGATGGGTAACCAAATACTTTATATCATTGTTTATTATTTTTTGTTAAATTTAATTTATCAATCATAATTAGTGATATATTGTATTTTTTATTTGATGAATAATTAGAAAATATTCGTTTTTGTTGCGTATCATAAATCTGTTTACCATTTCTATCTTTTGAATAAATGCCTACTGAAAACTTTCAGTTTTGATAAGTTTTAATAAAGAAATTATACATAATCTTTTATTAAATAAATTGCTTTAGCTACTCAGTCAATATACCTGAATATTCTTTTTAAATGACTAAAGACTTTGCCAAGTTAAACTTGAAGTATATTGCGATTATAAAATTTAATTATATTAAATTTTTATGTACATGTTGTATGGACTTGAACCTACATATTTATTAACTTTTTTCTAATACACTCTACCTTTGAGCTAAACATGTTAATGTAAATAAACCACTAATATTAATGATTCAAAACAATCACTAAGTTATTTGGTTATTATTATTTTAAAGTAGTAATTATTGCTTTAATATTGAAAACAACAACTAGAGGTTGAAACTTGAGAATAATTAGGTTTATTTGAAAACTATTTGAAAGAAATATCAATCATATATTAATTAAAAATACTTGTGTTTTGATCTTTTGCCATTGATATTAAAAGTCCATGTCTATTACTTAAACTTTTAGGTGTTAAAGATCACGGTTCTTGTGTTATTAATATATTTTCATTATTAGTAAAACCATGTTTTAGAGATAATCCAAGAGCAAAACCAATTGTCAAGCATGTTAATCCAGTTAATATACTTTTCATATTTGATTTGAATCAATTTTCTGATATTATTTTTTTATTTTCATTTTGATTAATATCTATATAATTTTGAGGATATTCTTCTAATAATGTTGGTTTCATTTCGTCAGCGTTACAATGAAGTGGACTATTTATTGAAATATCATCTCCAACGTTATATAAATAATATAATAAACTTACTCCTAATACTGTAAATAATAATCAATAATTATAGATATTATTCTTGATTTTATTTTTGTTTTCATCTATGTTTGGTAATAAAACTATTTGTTTATTTTCAATTATATCTTGTGAAATAGTAAAGAATAAATCAATGTTAAATTCATTAAATTTATTTTTAATAAATAATACAAAATCTTCTGTATATTTATTACGTTCTATAGGTTTTAGTTTTAATTTACGATTTTTAATATTTGAAATACTTTGAATAGATAATTTTGGTTTTTCAAGATTATTAATGAAATAATATTCAATAATTAAATTTATTATTTCTTTATATGTAAAATTTTTATTAATGATTTTTTCATTATAATTTTTATTTATTAATATTTTAATTAGTTTAATATAGGCTAATTTAGTATATTTTAGTTTAAGATTTTTATTCATAAATTATATATTTTTTAGAAATTCACTTAATCAAGGTAAAGAGATTTGTATTACACAAAAAAATGTGTTTCATTAATTTTAGCGATAATTTAGTACACAAAATTATGTGTACTAAATAATTTAAGTATAAATATATAGCAAAATTTTTTGTTATAAAATTTTTTATTTTTTCCATTATTTTCTTTTATAAATACAATACTAGTAACTATATTATTTATGAAAATACTAGGTAAATTTTTCAATAAATTTATTAAAAAAAAAGCCATCTGAATAGATGGCTTCAAAACTTAATTTGTTATTATTTATTTAAAAAAAAACATACTTATAAAGAAGTAGTTTAATGGTTAAATATAATAAATAATTATTTAACAGAAAACAACAGCAGTTGGTTGAATATTATTTTAAATTTTTAATATTAAATAGACTGAATATACTTAACTAGTTAAAGACTACTTTTATAACCTCCTAATTTTAACTCATTATTTATTTGTACTAAATGAAATTTTGAACTTATACTAATGGAACAATAAAGTGGACCATCTATACAATTAAGTTTAATTCCATTTTCTTCTAATTCAATTAAATCAAAAATCACATTTTTTATTTTAAAGTCTTCTTCTTTAAGATCAGGAGAATCTAAAATTGATTTAAATGTTACAATATAACTAACTAAATTATATTTATTATATAATTCTACTAAATTTATACCTTCATTATTATGATGACTAAAAATATCTAACATAAGTTGACTATTTTTTTCTTTATCATCAAAATTAGGTTTAATATCATAAAATAATATTATTATTATTTCATGATCATCATCTTTAATATTTAATTCCTTTAATGTTGAATTATAAGTATTAATTACTCCATCAAACAAATAAGGTTTAAATTCGAAATTTTTACATTTATATTTATTTGATACAGGAATATTTGTATTAAATAATACTATAGGATCAGTAAAAATATAATATATATCTGTACTATAAAAAATATCTGATGAAGCAGTGGAATAATTTTTATAAAAAATAGGTCGATATATTCCAACAAAATTTGATTTTTTTAAAGTAAAATTAGTAAACAAAGTAGGGAGTAAATTTTCAGATTTAAATTTTTCTTTGATTATCTTTTTATCGATGAAAATTCATCGATTTAAGCATATATATTTTTTTAATATAATAGTAAGATCGTTCCAGGCAGTAGAGTAATAAGTAAAAGAGAAAAAACTAAATAGGCGACGACACAAATAAGAATCAACAAAAAAATTTGTTATAAGTTTTAATTTATAAAAAAATTTCATTATTTATATATTTTATTAAATACAATTCTAGTGATTAAGTATAAATATGAAAACACTAGATAAATTTTCATTATAAATAAATTTAACAAAAGTTACATATAATTCTTGGAGGCTTATAAATATATTACAAGATAAATATAATTAGAAAATTTTTAATTTTCAGAACCTAAATTAATATGAATATTTTCATATGAAAAAGTTGCCTTAGAAAAACTCTTATATTGTTCAGGAGAATCTAAACTAAATTTTACAGTATGATTATACATACTATTACGAAAATTTTGATCTATATTATTTAATATATGATTTAGACGAGAAAATTTTCCTCTTACTCTTTTATCTCCTTGATTAATATCTTTATCTATATTATTTTTAATATAACCTATAAATTGATCTATATCAGGAACTATAAATATAAATCTAGAAAGAAGATTATACATATTATCAAAATAAAAACTATCTTTATTTTCAGAATAAAATTTTGTAATATCATCAACATTATTTGTATTCATAAGAACTTTTAAAATATTAAATATCTCAACATCATTGTTACTATTTATGTTCCAACTTTTGAGAATTTTTATTAAATTGGTAAATTTTTCGTTATTAAATTTTATAAGTTGACCTATTATAGATAGTTTTAAAATTTGTATTGGATTAGCACATTTTTTCTTTTGTTCTGTATAAGACTCATAATATTCTTTTCCTATCTTTTCAAAATCAAAATAATATTGTAATAAACTTTCATATTTTTCTAAAATACCAATATCCACATTGTAAATAAAATCACTTCTTAAGTAACCTCTACGTATATCTGATGTAATTCTATATTGTTCGATAATAATAAAAACATAAAAAAGTTTAATTAATAATGCATTATATTTTATATAATTATATACAAGAATCTTTTCATTATTTTTTATTATTTGATTAAATACTACTACATAAAAAAAATCTTTATATACTTTGTTATCACGGTTAAAAGAATATTTTAAAGCATTTATTGTATTATAATCAAATAAATAATCAGTACCATGTTTACCCGGTAATATAAGCGTATTCTCATTAAATTTTTCATAATTAAATCTTTCAGCCTCTTCAAATTTATCCCTTATAAAATTATTAAATATATTTTGGTTTAATAATTCATTTTCTTTATTAACTTTAATTTTATCTATAATAATTTCTAATACCTCATCATTATTAATATTATCTAATAATGTTTTTAATAAATCAATATTAAAGTTATCATTTAATAAAATATCAATTCCACCAAATTTTTCAACAAATATATCTAATAAATTATACTTTTTTAAAAAATTCATACAATCATTATTAAATTTATTTTTTTCTTTTTTTAATTTCTTATGTTGATTTAAGAATTTTGCAAAATCTTTTTCAAATTTCATCTTTTTTTATTTATTATAAATACGATACTAGTTAAATACATATAAACATTATGTATATAATGATATAATATACTAGATAAATATTACATCATAGACAGCTTTTTAATTTAATAAATTTAACAATTATTGTCATTACTATTGATACAGTAATGTGTTTATATAACAATATTAAAAAATATTAATTAATTTTTATTTTACCAGCTGAATAAAAGGTAAAATAAATAACATTTATAAAAAACAACAGAGGTTTAAACAGAGAAAATAAGTTTAATATATACTTAAATATTAAATAAACTAAGAAACCTTTTTTTTTTGAAAATAATATTTGAAAACAGCCTATCAAGTTAAGTAATATACAATCTTAATGTTATATATTAAATAAATACGTTGTTTGAATAACACACAACGTATATTAATCAATAATATTTTATTAAAATTCACAAGGATTAATATCAGTTAACACTACAATTTTAATATTTCTTTCTTTTTGTTTGATAATATCATTTACTATGTAAGTAGAAAACTCTTTTATTTCAAGGAGTTTTGATTTTTGATCTAATTCTTTTTCATTAACTATATCAAAAGATGAGCCATGATAAAGAATTTTATTATCAAAGAACTTTGAATAACAAATAGTAATAGGATAATTATCATCATCTAGTGCATATAAATTAATATTATCAAAGATAGTTCCAAATATAATATCTATTAATTTTTTAGAATCAATTTCAAAATTATCTGATTCCTCAAAATAACTACCAAGATCAAAATCGGAATAAGCTGGAATAATTTTTAATGTTTCAGAATTTAATGAAAGCGAGATATATGAATTTTCATAATAAGAAGCATTTGCAGAGAATGGAATATAAATAAAGTAAATTGCTTTGTAATTCATAATAATAAATTTTTTTTTAATACAATACTAATTATTAAAACTCATGTTCAAACATGATTTATAATATAATACATTAGATAAATATTATATCATATAGTTTTTAAATTTATTTTACCAACTGAATAAGGTAAAATAATATAAAAAGACAACAAAGGTCTAATAGTAATTCTTAAATTAAAAACAGTGTAATACTTTTTTTTTCTCAAGGTCTATTAGACCTTGACTCATTTCAAAAGATTTTAAGTTCTATTTTTTTTGATCTTTTTTTGATTCAATTAATTTGTCTACTCATTTTCTAACTTTTTTTTACATAATCATTATTGAGACAGCTGCTTCGCAGCTGATAAAATTTATAATCTTTATCATTTTAATATTTCCAGGACAAGACCTAACCCTTCAATATTTTTATTAGTACCATAACAGCTACGAAGCAGCTGAAAAAGGATAAGAATCAGCGGCTTCGCCGCTGATCTTTAACTAATATTCTAGAGCCAATAGTATGAATAATAATAATTAACATCAGAATTTATTACTCAATAAAATCAACAAGACCGTCATAATATTCTTCATTTATAATATTCACCTATTAAATATTATAATTTTATATCAAAATTCTTTCTTTTAAACCATTAGCTGAACATAATAAAACTTTATTATAATTAATAAAAGACCGATCTTTAAAAAGATTTTTTGAATAAAAAGAATTATTATAAAATTCCATTTCATTTTTATCCAAATTTCCAATATTATATTGATCTGAATAATCCATAAACTCAAATTTTTCATCATCAGACTCTTTATCTTCAGACTCTTCATTTTTTATAGGATCATTACCACATATTTCTATACTATCATTATGATCAGTTATATCAAAAACTTTAACAAAACTAATTTCACTATTAAAAATAAATTCTGATTCATTATAAATATCTTCAGACAATGAATTATAATAATTTATTTTATTCAAAAACATGTTTTTGATAAAACTAAAAATTTCATTATTTAAACCATACGATGATCTATAAACTATTGGACATAAATAAACACCTTGAGAAATCAACGTATCACCCCTCCTTTTTAACGGAGAAACGGTAGAACTATAAGAATAAATTAATAAAATAAAATCAGAATTTTTATCTAAACTATTTAATAATTCTTCTAACTTTATTTTAAAATTTTTATCTAAAACACAAGGCAATTGAGTAACATTTTCATAATTTACAATTAATTTATTCATTTAAAAGTAATAATAAATACAATACTAGATATTAATAAATATATCCTAGATAAACATATAACATAATAAACTACAACAAAATTATTTATATTTATTATTTTGTTATATATTGATATAAATTTTAAAAGAAACAACAACAACAAGAGGTTGAATAATTAATTAAATACAAAAAGGTAATGTAAATAATAAATTGTTTATATTTTTTCTTTTATTGTAATATAAAACTCAAAATTAAATTGACCATACAAATTTAATTTTTCAAATTTTTCTCCAATTTCATCAAATATATCATAAAGTTTTCTTTCTATTAATGTATCATCATTAGAACAAAAATTAACTAACTCTTCATAATATAAATCACATAAATCTTCAATATTAAAATCATTAAAAGTTGAATCAGTTCATATATGAATAATATATTTTTTATCTTTACTAAAAAGTTTTAAATTTTGTTTAATATCTTTTCTAACTTTTTCAAAACTAA
>Ga0222429_100778_pt1 | contig 13798 bp, 12 predicted proteins | sample 1B50Ametagenome_FD_182475 | JGI IMG/M metagenome (GOLD analysis project Ga0222429, IMG submission 182475) | Enriched microbial communities from leaf-cutter ant dump, University of Wisconsin, Madison, United States - 1B50A (version 2) | ecosystem: Environmental > Terrestrial > Nest > Insects nest...
AGTTACAACATCACCATTTTGAATTTAATTGTTTATTATATTAAGTTACTATTATTTCCAAATAATCCTGAATTTTACGGGGAGGCAACTATATATTTATGTAGTACGGGGAAAAAACATTAAAAATCTTGTAATCAACCAAATATATAAGGTAGAATTCACATATATTTGTTAAATTTAGGCTTAATAATATAATGTTAAGTGATAAGGAATTTTTTAATAAGTTTATCAACGCAATTGAAATAGTAGTTATGGCTTCTCCACTACAGGTAATTTCTGTGATGGATACCACTCTAATTTTTCAGACATGTTCAGTAGAATATGCGAGGTTATTTGGAACGACTCCTGATCAATTAATCGGACTCTCTGGCCGTGATAATATTAAAAGAGTAATTAATAATCAGGAAGTGATTCAGCCGATATATAACCCCATATTTGTAGACAGAATTGAAAGCGAGTTTTACCAGGTAATTAATACCCAACAACCATGTATGTATCTAAAAATACTAAATTATAGTAGTGGCAGATCACCCAAAATATGGCTTTATCACCCAGTTATTAATCCAGACACAGGAAAATCAATCGGAATTATTTGTCAAGCCATGGACTATACTTCGGCCTCATTGGCAAAAGTTATTGCACCAAGCAAAAGTAAGTTCAAAAACAGATTTGATTCAGACAAAATAAGCCTTAGTCATAGGGAAAAACAGGTGATTTTCTTCTTTCTGGCTAACTACAGCAGTCAGGAAATATCAGATATAATAAATCAGCATGAAAATTCCAAAACCAGCAAAAACTCAATTGATGCAGTATTTAGAAGTTTGATTGTAAAATTTGAAGTTATAAACCGGTTTGAGCTGTATGGGAAATTAATGGCTCTGGGTTACGATAGTTCTATCCCTCAAAGTTTGCTAGTTAATGCTTCGGCAAAAATCCTCACCCAGAAACCATACTAGATAAAATAAACACCAATAACCTTATTATAGATAATGATTATGTGCTACAATATAATTTATAACTTAATGCTAAGGAACTAATAATGTGTGTAACCTGCGGATGCGGTGAAGATACCAAACATGATCACCACCATGAACATGGGCATGATCATTCGCATCACCATGATAATGTTATCAGTCTCGAAGCCGATATTTTGGCTGAAAATAACCGTTTTGCCGATCAGAATCGAAAATTATTCAAATCAAAACACGTGCTGGCACTTAATCTGGTATCAAGCCCCGGTTCTGGTAAGACTACGTTACTTGAAGAGACTATCAGAAAACTAAGTAGTAAGAGCAAAATCAGCGTTATTGAAGGTGATCAGCATACGGAACTTGATGCTAAACGGATAAGAAACTCTGGAGCTAGTGCTTACCAGATCAATACGGGCAAAGCCTGCCACCTGGACGGGCATATGGTTGGACATGCATTGGAACATTTAGATATTGAGTCTGGCAGTTATGTCTTTATTGAAAATGTGGGAAACCTTATTTGCCCTGCACTTTTTGACCTTGGAGAGCACGCCAAAATAGTTTTAGTTTCAGTAACTGAAGGTGAAGATAAGCCGCTGAAATACCCTGACATGTTTATAGGAGCGGAACTGGTTATTATTACCAAAACTGATTTGCTGCCTTATCTGAAATTTGACCTTGAAAAATGCATCGCTAATATTCAGAAAATCAACTCCAAATCTAAAATTATTCCCTTATCGGTTGAAAACGGAAATGGGCTTGCCGACTGGCTTGACTGGTTGACAATTGCCCATAAATTTTACACCTAATGTTAAAATGACTACTACCGCAACCCGCTTAATCGTTAATGGTATTGTTCAGGGAGTGGGGTTTCGCCCATCCGTATATCGGGTTGCCAATAAATTAGGTTTATCCGGCTGGGTAAAGAACACCAGCAGCGGAGTTGAAATAGTAATATCAACGATTAACCCGAGCCAATTCATTCATGAGCTTGGGAATGAATTATCACCACTTGCCTTAATCGAATCAATCAGTAGCGAAGAATTTTTAATACCGGTTCATATCAATACATTTAGGATTCTTGACAGTATAGCTAGTGAAACCAACCATACTCAGATTGTTGTTGATAGCAAAATCTGTACTGATTGCTTAACTGAGCTTTTTGAACCGCAAAGCCGGTACTATCATTACCCCTTCATCAGTTGTACCAACTGTGGTCCACGCTATAGCATAATTAACAATTTACCCTATGACCGCTCCACTACTACATATCAGGAATTTCCTTTATGCAATAGTTGCACACTTGAATATGCAAACCCGGCTAATCGGCGCTATCATGCAGAAACCACATGTTGTAATGATTGCGGGCCACAATTTGAATGCAATCTGGAAACTGTTGCCAGCTATATCCGTGATGGTAAAATAGTTGCAATTAAGGGAACCGGCGGTTATGTACTAATTACGAATGCCAGAAATCATGAAGCGGTTACCCGATTACGTGAGCGTAAGCAGCGCAAATCAAAACCACTAGCAGTAATGGCATTAAATACTATTTCAATTCGCCGTTACTACGCACGGGTTAATGCCAGGGAAGCAGAATTACTGGAAAGTAATGCCAGTCCAATAGTTATTCTGCAACAGAAAAATAATAATGCCATTCCAGATAATATAGCTCCACAGCTAAATACACTTGGCATTATGTTACCTCATAGCCCCTTGTATTTCCTGTTATTTTATTATTTACTGGGTAAACCGGAGGGTTATAGCTGGCTTGAATCAAGTAACAAACAGCTACTAATAGTTACCAGTGCCAATTTGTCAGATAACGCAATTATTGGTGATAATAAACAGGCAAAAAACAGCCTGGCCAACATTGCTGATCATATAATTGGGCATAATCGACAAATCAGCATGACAGTGGATGACAGCATCATTCAGCAATCGGGAAACCAGCAGGTTATTCTACGCCGTGCCCGGGGATTAGTACCACAAATTTACCATTTTCATTATGATCTACCCCAAGTATTCGCTACAGGTGCCACTTTAAAAAGCACCATGTGTTTTACCCGCAAAACCAAAGCCTATCTGACCCAGTATGCTGGTGATCTTGCTAATGTTCCTGTAATTGATTATTACCAACAGATATATGAACACTATCAGCACATTTTCAATTTCAAGCCTGAATTAATAGTATGTGATTTACACCCTGATTTTTATACTAGCGACTTAGCTGCTACATTGGGAAAACCGGTAGTTCGGCTACAACATCATCAGGCGCACTTATGCTCAGTAATTGCGGCTCATGAAAGTAATGGTTATTTAATTGAGGACAAAATTTTCGGCTGTATCCTTGACGGATATGGTTATGGGGAAAATGGTGCAGCTTTAGGCGGAGAATTAATCAAGTTTGAGCGTGATATTCTAACGTTCAAAACAGTATCACAATTGCCGGCATTAATGTTACCTGGTGGCGATCTGGCAGAACGGCAACCATGGCGAATTGCATTAAGCATGTGTACTGCCTATGGGCTTGATATTCCAGATTATCTGATACAACAACCAGGAACCAATTTTATAGTAAACATGCTCCAGAAACAGCAATTCCCTGTCACAACTGCGTTGGGGAGGGTTTTCTCTGGAGTTGCAGCTTTGCTTGGTATAACTCAGGTTAATGATTATGAAGCACATGCAGCCATGCTACTTGAAAGTCTGGTAACCAGCCCGGTAACTGATTTTGACCATATTCGTCTGGATAAAGATGGCAAACCAGATTTAGCCCTACTAATCAAACAAGTATATATTCTTGGAGTAATAAAAAAAGACCTTATTCAAGCGGTTAATTTATTTTATGGCAGCCTTGCAGCTTTGCTGGATAAGTGGCTGGTTTACCATGCTTCATTATATAATATCCGACAGATAGCGGCTTCAGGCGGATGCTGGCAAAGCCGTTATTTACTATCCCTCATTAGCGATAAATTTAGGCATTCAGGCCTACAATTGCTGGTTCCGCATAAGGTACCATTAAATGATGAAGCCATCAGTCTGGGGCAAGCATGGTATGGAGCAAAATTAATTTTAAATGGCAGGTAAACTATGTGTTTAGCAATTCCTACACAAATTATCAAAATTCTTGATAATCAAATGGCGTTAACCTCCTTATCGGGAGTAGAAAAAGAAGTTTCTTTGGCATTATTAACCGAAAGTGTCACGATTGGTGATTACGTCATTATCCATGCTGGCTATGCCTTAAGTAAACTTGATGAAGAAGATGCCAGAAAGACTCTGGCATATTTTGCTGAGCTACTAGATGAGGAAAGATATAATGAAATACATTGATGAATTCCGTAATTCAAAAGTTGCGGCCAAGCTGGTGGAAAAAATTAAGTATCTGGCAGACAATAACCGGCAATATAATCTAATGGAATTTTGTGGGGGGCATACTCATGCCATACACCGCTATGGAATAAACCAGATTTTACCAGGTAACATTAAACTGATACACGGCCCGGGCTGTCCGGTATGCGTACTTCCTGTTCCCCGAATTGATCAGGCAATATGGCTGGCCAGCCAGCCAAACGTAATTTTATGCACTTATGCAGATATGTTAAGGGTGCCTGGTGACAAACAAAATAGTCTGCTAAAAGGTAAAGCAAGGGGAGCTCAGGTACAAATTGTATATGCGGTTACTGATGCTCTGAAACTGGCGCAGTTAAATCCGGACAAAACAGTAGTATTTTTTGCCATCGGCTTTGAAACCACCACTCCACCAACAGCTCATGCCATTTTGGAAGCTAACCGCCTTAATCTACCCAACTTTAAAGTTTTTTGTAATCATGTATTAACCCCAGTCGCGATGGCAGCCATTCTTGATGACAATCAGGTACAGATTGATGGTTTTATCGGCCCATCACATGTCAGTATCATTGTCGGTAGCGATGCCTATTGCAAGGTAGCCGCTAAATATCACAAACCGGTTGTAATTGCCGGGTTTGAACCATTAGATGTATTGCAATCAATTGAATATCTGATTGGCTTAGTTAATCGAAATGAAGCTAACGTTGTTAATCAGTATTCGCGTGCCGTTACCAACAAAGGAAATATTAAAGCACAGCAAATAACAGCTGAGGTGCTGGAAATACGCAAACAATTTAGCTGGCGTGGGTTGGGTTCCATTCCGGCAAGTGGCCTTCAAATTCGCGAGAAATACGCTGTTTATGATGCAGAAATATTTTTTGATATTCCTGAATTTGAAAGCGATGATGTTAAATCTTGCGAATGCCCACAAATTTTGCGGGGAATAAAAGAACCTCACAATTGTAAATTATTTGCCAAGGTATGTACCCCTGAAAACCCGATGGGAGCCTGTATGGTATCTTCTGAAGGCGCCTGTGCTGCGGCTTATCAGTATAAAACTGGAATTAACTAATGAAAATAAATTATAAATCTAATGTTGATTTAACTATTGGGGCAGGTGGACGGGCAATGAATCAGCTGATCCATGACCTGATGCTGGCTGAATTTGATAATGACTTTCTCTCTCAACAATCAGATCAGGCAATTTTACCAGCTATCAATGGCAGACTTGCTTTCTCTACCGACAGCTATGTGGTATCGCCTCTATTTTTTAATGGTGGGAATATCGGTTCATTAGCCATCAATGGTACAGTTAATGATCTGGCCGTTGGCGGGGCTACCCCGCTTTATATCTCTACCGGGTTTATCATCGAAGAAGGGTTCCCTCTAGCTGATCTGCAAGCTATCGTCAGATCTATGGCAGAAGCAGCCAAAATTGCTGGAGTTAAGATAGTAACAGGTGATACCAAAGTTGTAGAAAAAGGCAAAGGTGACGGTATTTTTATTAATACCAGTGGTATTGGTGTTCTTGAAAATAACTGGCTTGCAACTAAACCCCAACCTGGAGATAAAATCATTATTAATGGATCAATTGGGGATCATGGCATGGCAATTTTATCCAAGCGAGAAGGACTTAATTTTGTTACCGACATTATCAGTGATTGTGCAGCATTACATCAATTAATTATGCACTTGCAACCTTATCTGCAGCATATTCGAGTAATGCGCGATCCAACCCGTGGTGGAGTATCAGCAGTACTTAATGAGTGGGCAAATTTTTATGGCTGCAGCTTTAATTTACAGGAAAATCAATTATTAGTTAATGAAAATGTTCGTAGCTTGTGTGAAATTCTTGGGCTTGACCCATTACATATTGCTAATGAAGGCAAAGTAATTATGGTGGTTAATCCTGATCATGCTGAAACAATTTTGTCTATAATGCAGCAGCATCCTTTAGGAACAAACAGCCGCATAATTGGCGAAGTAAGTAGCCTTGAACAGGTTATCGTAAGTATGCAAACAAGTTTTGGTGGGTTACGCCGGGTTGATTGGCTAAGCGGTGAACAATTACCAAGAATCTGTTAATCAAATTTAAACATCAGATTCATGAAAATTACATTTGCCCAAGTTACATTAGTTTCAAAATTCTTGTAGCGAACAGAAGTCGTCAACCCAATAAAAGGGAGGATAAGCGGCGAATCATTAGTCCAGGATGGCTTGACGAGAATCTGTGGACTATACCCAAGCCCCCATTCCAGATTATCGTCATCAAATATGGGGTGAAACTTTTGATACATATAGCCAACGTGCGCTTCCGGTTTCCAGTACGAATCCGAAAAAGCAATTGCGAATAAGGTATACTCTTCGTGAGTATCTTTATTATACCATGAGCGTCCGTATCCTAGGCCATAAGGGATTTCATTTAATCCCTGAGGATCCTGCGGAGTTTGTTCTGATACCCCAATTGGCCAGTGTGAAGCAATTGAAGTATGATAAGCATAGCCACTAACCAGCAGCGCATTCTTACCCTGACTTTCAGCCATTACCAAGCCGTGCCCTATCTCACATAACCACTGCGTTCCATTCCCACAAGCATAGGCATTCCGAGCTGCAATAAGTGCAATAAGTATAACTAACTGAGCCAATAATCGCTGCATCAAAACTTTCTCAAAAACAAAACCTGAATTGTAACATAAAACCATGGCTAAAGCCATGGTCTTCATGTATAAAGCAAACTCAAATAATAGTTTAGTCTTTCAGATAATCATAAATTACTTCGCCAAACCCTAGAGTCAGATCGGCAATCAGATGTGTTCCACCAATTACTTTTCTTACTGGCAATTTTGCAACAGGTGCCAAAGCATGTTCAAATAATTGTAATGCGGCAGGTCCTGTCCAGGCACCATGCACATGTACATCTTTCAGAAAATAGCGAACAAGCTGGCATAAACTTGCCTCTTTACCATTAGCATGAGGTATTATTTTAAGCAGATAATTTGGAGTTTCAGATAAGCCCTGTTGTGTAGCAGCCTTATCAAGACATTTATATTTAAAACCCATTGTACCAATAGCAATATCAACACTATTGTACTTAAGCGTACCAAGAACGGTATCAACATCTATTTCCAGACGAGGGTTGGCATATTTTTTTGGAAATCCCCAAATTTCACGACCACCAGCAATTGGTGCAAGGTTATCCAGATACATCATATGTGAATAAGTACCAACTTTACCATCAAATTCAACTTCAATTACCTGACCAGCTTCCGAGAAGCTTCCAAAGCCATAAGCATCAGGCATTTTCATAAACTCAAATTTAACGACGTTGCTAACTACTTTTAATGGTTCAGGAACTACCGACTGAAGCACATCATAATCTGTTTCATATGAAATTATAAGATATTCACGTTTTTCAAAACGATAATCTATTTGTAAGGCACTTGGCGAAGTAAGCGGCATGGCGAATGCATTATTTTTAACGTCAGCAATTTTCATCAATCTTCCTTTCTAAATTATTCCTCAAGTTACATTTTATCATATATATTCAATCAGGTTGAGTATAACAGTCTGCTGTGACTTGGTACTAAAACACTAATATTTACACAACAACTTAAAATTCGGTAAAATGATAACCTTATCAATCATCAAGAAAAAGTTCAATGCAACATACTCCACGTAAAAGATTCGGGCAAAATTTCCTTCAGGATCAATATATAATAGCAAAAATAATTGAATGTATAAACCCGCAAAAGGATCAAACCTTACTGGAAATCGGCCCGGGTCTGGCGGCACTAACCAGACCACTGATAGAATCAGTAGGACATTTAAACGTAGTTGAACTGGATCGGAATATAATTAATTTCCTAGAGCAGAATTTCCCGGTAGAACAATTAACAATTTTTTCTGGTGATGCCTTAAAGTTTGATTTTTCTACCTTCCCAAAACTGCGAGTTGTTGGTAATCTGCCATATAATATATCTACTCCAATCCTATTTTATCTCGAGCAGTTTAGGAATATACAGGATATGACCTTTATGCTGCAAAAAGAAGTAATTGACCGGATATGCGCAAAACCGAATAGTAGTGACTATGGACGACTATCAATTATGCTTCAATATAAGTTTAAATGCCGCAAACTGCTAGATGTTCCACCTGAAGCATTCTACCCCGCACCAAAAGTCGACTCGGCTATTGTCTCTCTTACACCACGAAACGATTATGACTGGGATACTGTGGATAAGAACAAACTAAATAATCTCGTCACAAAAGCATTTAACCAGCGTCGCAAAACTATAAGTAATAGCTTAAAAGGACTAATTACTCTAGAAAAGTTAAAAGAATTTAATATTGATAGTAATTTAAGGGCAGAGAATCTGTCAATTGAAGATTTTATTAAATTAAGCAAAGTTATTTAGGTTAAAAAGGGAAGAAAACTTCCCTCTTTATCCTGTCCTATAACTTTAATTCTGGTAAATTTGCAAAGTGAATCAATGCTTCAGGATTAGCTAATGATTCTTTATTCTTAACTTCCTCACCATGAACAATATTTTTAACTGCAAGCTCAACTACTTTCCCGCTAATCGTACGTGGAATGTCAGCCACTTGAATTATTACAGCTGGAACATGGCGTGGAGACGCCCCCGTCTTGATTCTTTGTTTTAGAAGTTGAATAAGTTCATCATGCAAATTTTTCCCTTCTTTCATTTTTACAAATAAAATAACCCGGACATCATCTCCAGTTTCTTGTCCAATTACCACACTTTCTAATACTTCATCAACTGTTTCTACCTGACGATAAATTTCCGCAGTACCGATTCTCACCCCACCTGGATTAAGAGTAGTATCAGAACGTCCATGAATAATTACCCCACCATTTTCAGTCAAAGAAGCATAATCACCATGACACCAGATATTATTAAAGCGGTCAAAATAGGCTTTCTTATATTTTACTTTGTCCGGGTCATTCCAAAAGTAAATAGGCTGGCACGGGAATGGTTTGGTGCATACCAGTTCGCCTTTTTCCCCAATATCTGCAGGTTTTCCGTCATCATTATAGACATTGACACTTAAACCAAAGCCACGCTGCTGTATCTCACCACGATAAATCGGTTTAACTGGATTTCCCAGAACAAAACATGAAACAATATCCGTACCACCTGAAATCGAGCATAACCGGACATCAGATTTAATATGATTATAAACAAAGTCATAGCTTTCAGGCAGCAAAGGCGAACCTGTAGATAAGATTGCTCTCAGGCTTTCCAGCCCTGCATGATGGTTTGGCTTATAGCCGGTTTTCTCTAATGAAGCTAAATATTTTGCACTGGTACCAAATACGTTGATTTGATAATCTGCCACATAATCCCATAAAACAGCCGGGCCAGGATAAGTTGGCGAACCATCATATAACATTAACGTTACGCCGCTAGCCAATGCGGAAACTAGCCAGTTCCACATCATCCAGCCACAGGTTGTAAAATAAAACATTCTGTCATTTGGGCTTAAGTCCGTATGAAGCTGATGCTCCTTCAAATGCTGGATTAATGTGCCGCCCACAGAATGAACAATACATTTTGGGATCCCAGTAGTCCCTGATGAATACATTATAAATAGCGGATGATTAAAATCAACCTGTTCAAATTGATGATTTTCAACATCATGCTTACTTATAACGTCATCCCATAGGGTGCTATTCGCAATTTTACTAGCTGGAATAGCTGAACCGGCATAATTTATAACAATTGTTGTCAAAATACTAGGTAACTTATTAATAATTTCACAAACTTTGTCAACACAATCTATATTCTTACCGTTATAATAGTAACCATCAATAGTAAATAAAACTTTCGGTTCAATTTGCCCCAAACGGTCTAATACCCCTTGCACTCCAAAATCCGGCGAACATGATGACCAGATTGCACCAATACTTGCAGTAGCAAGCATAGCCATAACTGTATGAGGCAAATTTGGTAAATAACCGGCAACCCGATCACCCTTGGCAACGCCAAGGCTACGCAACTCACTGGCAAGCTTTGCAACTATCTGATTAACTTCGGCAAAAGTATATTTCCATTCAACCTTGTCTTCACCGCGAAATACAATTGCCAATCGATTATCATTATGTTTAAGCAGGTTCTCAGCATAATTCAACTTGCTATTCTTGAACCATTGAGCATTGAGCATATCATGCCCATTTAACAGAATTTGTGTAGCAGAAGTACTAAATTTTATTTGACTAAACTCTGAAAATGTTTGCCAAAATAATTCCGAATTTGTAATTGACCACTCATATAATTCATCTGAATTATTAAGTGTAATTTGATAGTTTTTATTTAAGTATTGAATAAATTTGTGAATTTGACTATTCTTTATCTGCTCTTCTTTTGGCATCCAAACCATATCATTCATTTTATCACCTGCTTAATTTAATTAATTTACTAATTATACTAATTTATAAACAGCTTATCCAGTTGCAGCGCACCCTTAACCTGACAAATTTAAAGATAATTAGCTAATTTAGATACAATTTGAGAAGGCTTGAGATTAGTTGTATTTATTGTAATATCACTCACCATTGCATAAAATTCTTTACGCTCATTAAATAAGTTCTCAATTTTAAGACGAATATCCTGATTTGCAAGCAAAGGGCGCTTATTAGGCGATTTAATTAACCGATCTACAATAATATCAAGATCTGCAACCAATTGCAATACCAGGCTATCACTACGGGTAATTAATTGTCGGTTTTCAGCCCTTATTACACAACCGCCGCCCAAGGATAAAATATAGTTATCGGACTGAACAAGAGCCTGCTTCAGTGCCAGAGTTTCACGATCCCTAAAACCTTGCTCACCTTCAAGCTCAAAAATAGTAGGGATATCTACACCACAACTGGTTTCAATATACTTGTCCAAATCAATAAACTGCTTATCTAATCTTTCAGATAAGAATTTACCTATAGTTGTCTTACCTACTCCGGTAATTCCAACAATTATAATATTTTTAGCTGTCATTTTCCAGGCTGTTTGCAATTACACGTGGCGTTATAAAAATAAGGAGCTCACGTTTTGAGTTAGTAGTTTGCTGAGCTTTAAATAGCCAGCCAAGATAAGGAATATCTCCCAAATAAGGTACCTGTTCAATAATTTTCTGCTGATCATCAATATAAATACCACCAACCAGAATAGTTGAACCATCCTTGACCCGTACCTGGGTCGTTACACTATTTGTATTTATGGCAGGTGTACCTTGTACCTGTAAGGTAGGGCTTGGGGTATTTTTCTGAATATTTATATTTAACAAAATATAACCATCATCAGTTATCTGTGGTGTAACCTGTAATGACAAAGTAGCATTAACAAAAGCTACATTGGTATTTCCAGCACTTGAGGCCTGCTGATATGGAATTTGTACCCCTTGCTGAATATTCGCAGGCTGGTAATTAGCAGTCATCACTTTAGGACTTGAAATTGTACGCCCCTGATTCTGCTGTTCCAATGCATCTACCTCCAAACCAATCAGGGTGTTACTATTAGGTGCAAAAACCGCAGCTAGAGATGCACCGCTACTGGTCCCAATATTTTGGTTAACAAAGGAAGTTGCTCCACCCGTGGTACCGCCAGCTGTCGTTGCTCCTGTTGTAGCACCTCCGGTAGTTCCACCATTTGCAGAGCCTGCACTGATCACATTAATACCTTGCTGGTTAATAGTTACTCCATTTTCCAGAGTATTAGAAATAGTCGTATTTCCAACTACTCCGGCAAGCAAAAGTCTAGTGCCTAAAACCCTCTCAAAAGAGCTGGTAGCCTCTACAATACGGGCTTCTATTAGAACCTGTTTAACCGGAATATCAATTTTATCAATTAAATCTTTTACATCCTTTAACCTTGAAGGTGTATCATTAACAATCAAAGTATTCGTTCTTGTATCGGTCAAGATTGATCCACGAGAAGATAATATCTGATTCGGTTGGCTACTCCCGGATAAAGAAGCGGTCGGGGCTGCACTTCCTGGCGCCTGGTTAGGATTATTAACAGATGCAGTAGCACCACCACCGGCTGTTGCCGGGCGCAGAATCATAGATTGAACTGTTGCTGCCTGAGCATATTTTAATCGGATCGTTAAAGTATCTAATGGTTCGACTGCTTCAAAAGATTTCTGACTATCCTGTTGTTGCTTACTCAAAGTTGCCAATTCAGCAGCAGGAGCGATCCGAATAATATTGCCATCTCGCCGCATATCTAAACCTTTAGCTGACAATATTGTTTGCAGTGCCTGATCCCACGGTACGTTATTTAGCTTTATTGAAATTGTTCCAGTAACACTATCACTAACCAAAATATTATAACCGCTAAAATCAGCTAGTAATTGTAGTAGTGCACGTACATCAATATTCTGGAAATTGAAAGATACCCGATCTGAACCACCTGACTTGAGAGTTGGTATTGAGCTTACACTAGTTGACTTGTCAAGATTACGAATATTGACTACTAATTTATTCTCCAACTGATAAAGAGCATAATCCCAGGAATTCCGGTTGGTAACATCAATTTTCAGTTTACCATTAGCTCCTTTAATATTAATATATTTTATTGGAGAATCAAAATCAGTTACATCCATTCTTTTTATTAATGAATCATTGTAATTAACCGCATTTAAGTTTATTACTAGACTTTGCCCAATACGCTCTTTTGTTAAATCTAATTTGGTATCACCCGTATAACTAACTTCAACCACTCCACCACCATTATCATCTCGCGAGAATTTTATTTCTTTTATATTAATTGAATAGTCGTTGTTACTGCCTGGTTTGTTTCCACTATCAATCATGCCAACCTGATATTTAGTCATAATAGATTGGCCAACTTGATCACTTAAGTGAACAATAGCACTATTACCTTTTAATTCCAGCCTATACTTATAATGGCCACCACCCCTTATCACAACTCGGGTACGACCATTTACCGATACCAAAGTTACACGATGAATATACCCCTGTAAAAACTCAAGACTCTTACTTGCTGAAGTATAATCAGTCTCATAAAAATCCAGAATTAAATCATTTCCTGCAATGAAAACTTTTGGTGTTACTGCAGTTGATATAAAATTAAATGAAATATCCTGCATTTGTCCAATGACTTTGCTATTAACACTAGAAAGAGAGGCTGCACCAGCAATCTTGCAAAAAAATATATTAATTATAATAACGATTATTTTCTTCATTTTATGGTCAATTTAGGTTTATTATTATCTGGCTGCACTAACTCAATAAATATTTTCTTTACGTAGTTTTTATTATCCACTACCTGTAACTGGTTTATTTCAACAGCATTAGCTGTAATACTCATAACTTTCCCACCTTTAATCTGATCCCCAACTTTTACTTTGATCGTTTCAAATGGCGTCTTCAGAAAAGCATAAGAAATACCTGTATAGTTCATATAACCAACCATCTGTAACTGGTTTAAATTATAATC
>Ga0222429_100781_pt1 | contig 13734 bp, 9 predicted proteins | sample 1B50Ametagenome_FD_182475 | JGI IMG/M metagenome (GOLD analysis project Ga0222429, IMG submission 182475) | Enriched microbial communities from leaf-cutter ant dump, University of Wisconsin, Madison, United States - 1B50A (version 2) | ecosystem: Environmental > Terrestrial > Nest > Insects nest >...
TGAAAAGGAGATTTGCAAACTCTTTTGATGTAAAAGAAAGACCCAGTTTAGCAGCTTCCCCTTCCACCAGTTGTTTTCCAACCAGGGCATTCCACATTTCATCATATACCTGCTGCCGGGTGGTTTCATCCAGTTTATAGCCGGCAGACTGATATTGGGCTTCACGGCTTCTTACCCTCGCATCATATTCCTCCCGCTCAATAGTTACACCATTGATTTTTCCTACAGTTGTTTCGGTTGAGCTGAACAAACTGGTTGTTCTCCCCACAAAAGCATCCTGTACAAGAAATCCGATAAGGCTGAGACCGATTATGGTAAAAACAAAAATCGCGGCTTTGTCGCGGATCGTCTGAATAATAGACATAGAATTTCTAATATATTTTTAATGGACGGCAAAAATAGGGTAATAAATGTTTATCAACAAATTGTGGAAAAGCATGCGAAAGCGGCTTCCCTATTGCTTTACTTTTGTGGATTTTAAATATGGAAACACCGCAATTTAAGCCTGCCATTTTTCGTTTTATTACAGTTCACATTCCTGTGTGCATAGTCATTGATAAATGTTAAAAACCGGCTATTTCTTCATTTTTTCCTGTTGGTAATTAGCCCGAAGATTTATTTTTTTATCAGCAACCATTTCCCCTTGCTGACCTTTTAAATTTATTGTACCGGTTAGTCCCGTTTTACCCACAGCTTTTTTCTATTTTTTCCGTCTCTTGTTGTCCCCGACAATAATTTATCAACGAATGTGAAATAAGATGACTTTTGCTTAATTATACTGGTTCCGAAGATGTGAATTTCCTGTGTAATAACGTTGATAACACAATAGTTTTAACTTTGCCAAGAGATCGGAAAAAGAACATATCCCCAAATTCACAGGGGTAATAGTAATAGGGCCTTTAAATAAATAATAAATAATATTAAATACTATGGCAGTAATTAACATTGATGAAGCAAGAAAAAATGTTGAGCAGGTTGGCTTCCTCGATATTGATGTTAATGTGGAGCTGGATCTTTTCAAAGAGATAGAAAGATTGAAAAAAGAAAAGAATGCGGTTGTGCTGGCGCACTATTACCAGGATGGCGATATACAGGATGTGGCGGATTATATCGGAGACAGTTTAGGACTGGCACAGCAGGCGGAAAAGACAACGGCTGATATTATTGTTTTTGCTGGTGTGCATTTTATGGCGGAGACGGCTAAGATCCTGAATCCGGATAAAAAAGTATTACTGCCCGATCTGAAAGCAGGCTGCTCCCTGTCAGATTCCGCACCCCCGCATTTATTTAAGAAATTTAAGGACCAATATCCTGATCATATCGTTATCTCGTATATCAATTGTTCTGCAGGCATAAAAGCCCTGAGCGATATCATCTGCACTTCATCCAATGCAAAGCAGATCGTGGATAGCTTACCGGAGGATCAGAAGATCATATTTGCGCCGGACAAAAACCTGGGCGCATTCATCAATAAGAAGACCGGCAGGAATATGGTATTGTGGGACGGCGCCTGTATGGTGCATGAGATATTCAGCCGGGAGAAGATCACTAAGCTGCGGCTGCGGCATCCCAATGCAAAAGTGATCGCTCATCCCGAATGTGAGGATCCCGTGCTGGAGCTGGCAGATTACATCGGCTCTACCACGCAATTGCTGAAATTCACCAAAACGGATCCTTCCAAAGAATTTATAGTAGCTACGGAAACGGGTATCCTGCACCAGATGCAGAAAGATTCTCCGGAAAAAACTTTTATTCCGGCTCCCCCGGACAACAGTTGTGCCTGCAACGACTGCCCCCACATGAAATTGAATACACTGGAAAAGCTGTATTTATGCATGGAGTATGAGTCCCCCGAACTGACAATGGATGAGGAGCTCAGAAAGGCGGCTTTTAAGCCCATTCGCCGGATGTTGGATATCAGCGCTCAACTCGGCCTGTAAACGCGGTAAAAAGGGGCTTACCGCCCCATGTAGACCATTAATATCTGCACATCGCTGGGATTGACCCCGGAGATCCTGGAAGCCTGCCCGAGCGTGGATGGTTTTATCTTGTTGAATTTCTGCCTGGCTTCTGCAGAAATAGCCGGTATCTTGTTATAATCGAAGTTTTCCGGTATTACCAGGTTTTCCAGCCTGGACATTTTTTCTACCAGTTCCTTTTCCTTTTCGATGTATACATTGTACTTGATCTGTATCTCTGCCTGCTCCAGGTCTTCCCGTGCATTGACACGCAGATCGGAAAGCCGGGGTACAGCTTCAATGAACTGATCAATGTATACGGACGGACGGAGCAAAAGCTGGGAGGCTTTTTGCTTTTGTGTCAATGCAGCCGAATCAAGGGAAACCAAATAGTCGTTTACCTCAGCCGGTTCAAGCACTAAATTATTAAGAATATTATTAATATGTTCTATAGATCCTTCTTTCTTTTTTACTGCTTCAAACCTGTCTTCTGAAGCGAGTCCGATCTCATATGCTTTCCGGGTAAGCCGCAGGTCTGCATTATCCTGCCGTAATAAGGTCCGGAATTCTGCACGGCTGGTAAACATGCGGTAAGGTTCTTCGGTTCCCTTGTTGATGAGATCGTCGATCAGGACCCCGATATACGCATCGCTTCTTTTCAGGGTGAAGGGCTCTTTTGCATACGATTTCAGATGCGCGTTGATACCCGCGATCAGTCCCTGGCAGGCGGCTTCTTCATATCCTGTCGTTCCATTGATCTGTCCTGCAAAGAAGAGGTTGGAAATAAGTTTTGTCTCAAGGGTATAAGTCAGTTGGGTGGGCGGGAAATAATCGTATTCAATAGCATACCCGGGACGGAACATCTTGCAGTTTTCAAAGCCCGGTACTTTTTTCAGGGCTTCGTACTGTACTTCTTCCGGCAGGGAAGTAGAGAACCCGTTCACATATATTTCCACGGTGTTCCATCCTTCCGGTTCTACAAAAAGCTGGTGCCTTTCCTTTTCCGCAAAGCGGTTTATTTTGTCTTCTATGCTGGGACAGTACCTGGGACCTACGCCTTCTATCCGCCCGGCATACATCGGACTTCTGTCGAATCCTGTTTTGAGTATATCATGCACTTCCTGGCTGGTATAGGTGATCCAGCAGCTTCTTTGTGCTGCGGATGTTATTTTCCTGGTATCGGTAAAGCTGAAGCCGGTTATTTCATTATCTCCTTTCTGTTCTTCCATTTTGGAATAATCCAGGCTTCTGCCATCAATGCGTGGGGGGGTCCCTGTCTTCAGGCGGTCGCTTTCGAAACCTAATTCCACCAGCTGTTCTGTGATCCCGGTAGCGGCTTTCTCCGCTACCCGTCCACCACCGAATCTTTTTTCACCGATATGGATGATACCGTTCAGAAAGGTACCATTGGTGAGCACAACTGATTTTGATCTTATTTCGTGACCCATGCCGGTGATGACACCTACACATGTCCCGCCTTCCACTAGTAAACCTTTTACCATATCCTGGTAGAAATCCAGGTTAGGTGTGTTTTCCAACATCTCTCTCCATTTGAGGGAGAATAATACCCGGTCGTTTTGTGCTCTCGGGCTCCACATGGCCGGTCCCTTGGATTTATTCAGCATCCGGAATTGTATCATGGACAGGTCGGTAACAATACCGGAATAACCGCCCATGGCGTCTATCTCCCTTACTATCTGTCCCTTGGCTATTCCACCCATTGCCGGGTTGCAGCTCATTTGTGCAATGGTCTGCATGTTCATGGTGATCAGTAGTGTCCTGCTTCCCATGTTTGCTGCTGCCGCCGCCGCTTCACATCCTGCATGCCCGGCTCCTACTACTATAACATCGTACGTTGAAAACATGCTGCAAAATTAAGGGACGGGAGGAAAACGAACTCGTTTCACGTGGAACATTCCATTTTAATATAAAAATGCGGAGAGATACTGTTAAAGAGGATCTCCGCAGTAGAAGTTCTGCACAGCATAATACATTTCTTTTTTACCCTTTATAGGATGATATGCCACTCCAATGGAATGCATGTTTTTATCCAGTATATTTTTCCGGTGCCCCAGGTTAGGAACCCCGTGGTCTATAAGAAGAAACAGGATCGTTTGAAGCGGTCTTGGTTTTCCTTCGTAAATGTTTTCTGATATGCAGGAAAAGATACCTCCGTCGTTCATTCGTTTTTGAAAGCTGGTGCCGGATGAAGAGTTATGGCTGATATGATGCCCTGTATTCCCCAGATCCCCGGCATGTTTCCGGGCTATGTTGTTGAGCTTTATTACCGGTAATACAAGAGAAGCTGGTGAAATATTATTCAGTTGCTCTGTCAGGGATTGGGCATAACTGCTCTTTACTTCGGGAAACTGTTCCAAAAAGGGTTTTACGATTTCTGTATTGTATTGCTTTGGATACAGGCGAACAAAATTGATCCAGTATACCGCTTCTTTTTCTATTTCAGAAAGTGATTGGTAGGCTTTCAGTGTGTCCAGGGCCTCCTGTATTTCAGTTTTCATTACATGATCGTGAATGAATTCTTTATCCTGTAGACTAATATGTCCCTGTGCGGTTGTGGTAAGTGAAAAAAAGGTAAGGAAAACAATAACCAGGCATGTGGAACGTTTCACGTGGAACATCAATTTTTATCGAAATATAGTTTCAATAAACGATCTTCTTCGTTTGTCATTGCTAATTTTTCAGCTTTTAACTTATCCTTGAATCCTAAAAGGTGTAATACACCATGAAATATTACCCGGTGTAATTCCTGCCTGAAAGAAACATCATAAGAAAGGGCATTTTCCGCCACCCGTTCCACACTGATATATATTTCACCTGCTACTTCATTTTGGTGAACGGGAAATTCGAAGGTGATGATATCAGTATAATAATCATGTTGGAGATAAGCCCTGTTGATCTCCAGCAGGTATTCATCCGAACAGAAAATATAATTCAGACTGCCCAGGGTTCTGTTTCTTTCTGTTACAACTTTCGCAATAAAGTCTTTCAGCTTCTTTTTTTGGTCCAGCTTTATGGTAATGTCTTGCGTAAAGAATTTAATAGCCATTTGATAAGTTTTCCGAAATTCGAATAAGAAGCTGTAAAACTAGCTATAGATTTGTGAATACAAACGGCAGGAAAACAACATAAATATGAAAAAACTCTCTGAAATATCTACCGGAACCACTGTACTTGTAAAGGAAGTAGCAGAAAGCGATTATTTATTAAAATTGATGGAAATGGGATTTATTCCCGGCGAATTGGTGACCGTCGAGAAAAAAGCACCAATGGGTGATCCTATAGCTGTGTCTGTAGCCGGATATCAGTTAAGTTTGCGATTGAATGAAGCAGAGCATATCTGGGTAGAATGAGATAAACACTACAAAAGGTTTTAATGAATATTGGTCTTTATTTTGGTTCCTTTAATCCTGTCCATATCGGGCATCTTATCATAGCAAAGTATATATCCCAGCACACCAATCTTGACCAGGTATGGTTTATCGTATCTCCTCAGAACCCCTTTAAGGAATCAGCCGCTTTACTGAATGAATACCAACGGCTTCACCTGGTCCGGTTAGCAATAGACGGAGAAGATGACCTGAAAGCTTCGGATATTGAGTTTCACCTGCCCCGTCCCTCTTATACCGTAGATACATTGGCCTACTTAGGTGAAAAATATCCGCAGCACCGGTTCTCCGTGATCATGGGAAGCGACAGCTATCAGAACCTGCCGCGCTGGAAGAATGCGGATGTGATCATGAGAAATTATCCCCTGTTCGTGTACAGGCGTCCGGGATTTGAAATTAAAGATCCGGGAGATTCCGTTATACAATTGAATGCACCGTTGTTGCAGATATCTGCAACGGAGATCCGCAACATGATCCGGGAAGGAAAATCTATCCGGTACCTGGTGTCGGATATTGTTCAGCAGGAAATTGAAAACACAGGATATTACAGGTAGTCTGCTGCTATACGAATGTCTCCGACTTCGTTATCCCTTATATTTTCGAGACTTTGTTCCATCCCACTTTTCTAAAAAGAAGTGAAATTGTTTTTAAGTATCTACCAGATGATCGGACGCATATTATTTTTCCATCCGCTATACGAATGTCTCTGACTTCGTATTGACTATGTTCTTTCGGGACTTGGTCCCCATCTATTTTCTAAAAAGAAGTGAAATTTGTCTTTGGGTGATCTACCAACCTGAGTTCGGGTTAAGGAGTACACAAACTTCAATATAATTGAGCATTCCCGCCTTAAAAATCAAAATACTGGTTAGGTTGTTATTTTTTTCTCTATGGTTTCAAAACAATTAATCATAATTCCGGAAAAAATAAAATTAACAGCTCGGTTTTCAATAGAAATCTTTCATTCTTATCCCGAACTAGGTTACCAGATAATCAACACATATAAAAAAATAATATAATTAATTAATTATTACAAATAAAAGCGGGTCTGACTAAAAAAGGTCGTCATTGCAGTCCCGATCGTAGTAGGTTGGGAGAAGCGATCTCAATTTTTTAAACCTGTACTACTTAATGAGATTGCGTCGGTCGTTCCTCCCTCGCAAAGACGTTCAACTAGCTTTTCGGTCAGACCCATATAATAAAACTACCGGTTCACAGTGAATTTTGGGTTGATGAATTCCCAATCCCTGATGTGGGAAGGCTGGTGTTGCTCCTGTAATATCTGTTCAAATTTTTTCGCCAGTTCCGGATGCTGTGCTGCCACATTATTGGCTTCTTTCTCATCTGTTTTGAGATTGTATATTTCCCAGGGCGCATTTTTATCGGTTTTCATATTACTTTTTATCCCTTTCCAGTCGCCGATACGGACCGCTACCTGCCCGCTTTTTTCAGGGAACTCAAAATATAGAAATTCGTGCTGCTTTTGCTGTTCATCCCTTCCAGTTAAGACCGGCAGAAATGAAATGCCGTCATTTTTCGGTACAGCAATTCCGGTCAGCTCAGACAGGGTTGCCATCATATCAAACTGTACAGAAACGTGGCTGGTAACTTTTCCGGAAGGAATCTTCCCCGGCCAGCGGGCGATAAAAGGTTCGCGAATGCCTCCTTCATAGAGGTCCTGCTTGCGCCCACGCAATCCGCCGGTAAGATTAAAAAACTCAACGTCTGCGCCACCCACATCAAATGTGCTGCCGTTATCGCTGCTGAACATTACAATGGTATTATCATCCAGCTTTAATTCTTTCAGCAAGGCCATGATTTTTCCTATCTGCTTGTCCATATACGTGATCATCGCGGCATAGGTAGACAAAGGATATTTCGTAGGCGCATATCCTTTATCTCCATAGTAGGGCGACTCCTTAAACTGACCTACATATTCATTCACCGCTTCATCAGGCGCCTGTAAGGACACATGCGGCACCGTATAAGGCAGGTACAGGAAAAACGGCTTGTCCTTATTGCTCCTGATAAAAGCCAGGGTCTTCTCCGCCATTTTTGTTATGGCGTAATCTTTTCCCTTATACCGGTCAAACAGCGAATCAGGCGCGTCTTTCGGAATGGGCTGATGCACATAAAAAGACGGGTTTCGCAACGTATCCCATTTGCCGTTCTCCCACAGGTGAGTGGGATAATGATTATGTGCCTGCTTTTGACAAAGGTATCCGTAATAATAATCAAACCCCTGCTTGTCCGGTGCGCCGGTAGTATTATTCATTCCCAATCCCCATTTCCCGATCAACCCGGTGGTATAACCCGCCTTTTTCATCAGGTGGGCTATGGTAAATGTTCCTTCGGGCAGGGGCATCTGGCCGCCTTCGGTACTGTCTGCAAAGCCACCCAGCTCATAGTTGCCCCGGATGTAAGAATGTCCCCCATGCCTGCCGGTCATCAGCATGGCTCTTGCCGGGGCACATACGGGCGTACTGGTATAATGCTGCGTAAATCGTATGCCTTCCCTGGCGATCTTATCTAAATGAGGGGTTTTGATCTTTTGCTGTCCGTAACATCCCAGCTCGCCATACCCCATATCATCAGCATAAATGTAAATCACATTGGGCTTTTGCTTTGTTTTCTGTTGCGTTGTTTGGGCAGACAGGAAAACAGACAGGATAATACCTGCGGAAAATAAAATGACTTTTTTCATGAATCAATTATTGTTTGAACAAATAATTATAATCCCGGTCAGCTATTTGGCGGGATATGCATGGAACAGCGCTGTCAGATGCTCCTTTTGCTTAACGAACTTCGAGTCATCAAACAGGTTCACTCTTTCTGAAGGATCCCAGGAAAGGTTAAATAATTCAAACGTTTCCTTATCCTCCTTTTTGGTAACCCTCAGCTTCCAGTCCCCGTCCCGCACACCTTCCAGTGTATAATTATGATAATAGATCGGCTTATGCGCTTTGTTATAATTTTTGTCCGATAACAGACCTGTAACAGATTGACCGTCTATAACCCTGGCAGGCAATTTTGTTTTTGTCCATTCGGCCAATGTAGGCAGTACATCAATATTGGCGAACGGTTTTGTCAGCACAGCATTTGACAGTGTGTGCCCTTTCCAGTAAATGATAAAAGGTACCCTGTGACCGCCTTCCAGTGAAGTGCCTTTTGATCCGCTGAAAATGCCGGCCGCACCAATATGATAGGGTCTCGTAAACCCGTCGTCGTACATGCGTTTGGGTGCATTCAGCCAGGGACCATTATCACTGGTAAAAATAAAAATGGTATTGTCTGCCTGCCCTGCTGCTACCACTGCATTCCATATTTCCTGAAGCCCCCTGTCCAGGTCTTCAATAATGTCTCCGAATTCGCCACCGGCAGAATGCCCGGTCTGCTTTTTTTGCACGGCAAAAGCAATTGGTAAATGAGGCATATTATGCGCCAGGTAAAGAAAAAAAGGTGCCTGTTGCTTTGTTGCCTTTTTGATGAACTTAACGGATTCCTTTGTATACAGATCATTGAGTGTACTATCGTGCGGGGCAAAAACCTCAGGTGTTGTATTCCGGAAAATTTTGATCACAGTATCGGTCTTTACATAGGGGCTCCGGTAATCGTGACTATACAACATGCCGTAAAAATCATCAAATCCCTGCTTGTTAGGTAAGGCTGTTCCATAATCGCCCAGGTGCCATTTTCCAACCATGCCGGTCGTGTACCCGGAGGTTTTCAGCATTTCAGCAAGGGTCACCTCTTCATCTGCCAGGGCCCTTTTATCTCCCGGCCCGATGGGCCACAACAGTTCGGTGCGGCTGCAATAACGTCCCGTAAGCAAAGAAACCCTTGATGGCGTACAGGTAGGCGATGTTGTGACAAAGCTGGTTGCCATCACCCCCTTCCGGGCCATGTCATCCAGGAAGGGTGTTTTTATCAAAGGGTTGCCGTAACACGCGATATCACTATAACCCATGTCATCTGTCATTACCAGGATGATATTGGGCTTTTTATCAATAGCCTTCGTTTGCGAAAAACCGGTACAGGCTACGGATATGAAAAGACAGGCGAGACAGAGATCCTTTGCCCTGTTTATAAAATATTGTTTCATATACATTGTATTACGGTTAAAAGTACTGGAAAATTACCATCCCGGGTTTTGCCCCAGGTTTGGGTTAAGCGCTTTTTCTGTTTGTGGTACCGGCCATAAATAATGCTTTGCCGGTTCAAATACCCTGTTCACACTGGGAACTTCAATGGTGATAGGCTGCCCGTTTGCATAATAGGTAATTCCGTACACTTTTCCGGTCATAACGGTTTGTGCCGTCTTCCACCGCCGGATGTCAAATAGATGCCAGCCTTCAAAAGCCAGCTCCACGATCCTTTCTCTTCTCACTGCTTCTCTGAGCTCTTCCTTCGTCATGCCGGCCGCTAATGCAGGTAACCCTACATCCGGGCGCGTTCTCACCGCATTGATCGCATCATATACGGAAGCATCTATTTCATCTGATTCTATTTTAGCCTCTGCATATGTCAGCAGCACTTCTGCATACCGCAATAAAATGAAATTCAGCCCGCTGGCTTCGGGTGTGGTAAGGTCATCGGCAACAATGTATTTTTTCAATGAGTATCCGGTGCTGGTGTTATACTGGGTTTTCCCTACTTCATCAGCGCCTCCCTGTCCGGGTACAGGCTGAAACAGTATGCCGCTTGGAAGTGGGTCGCCGTCCACGAACATGGTAAACCTCATGCGGGGATCGCGATTATTGTAAGGGTTTTGAGGATCAAATCCGGATGCCGGGTCCAGGATGTCTTTTCCGTTTTTCATTGTAAACATATCAGCGAGCGCTTTGGTAGGCACAAAGGAACTGCTGCTGTTCCGCTGGCTGTAGGGTCCCATAAATGTAAATGCGTTGTGGGTAAGGGTTCCCGCAAGAAATTGCTTGTCTAATATTATTTCCTTGTTATTTTCTGCTGTATAGGTAAAGAGGTTTCCATAACTTTCCAGTAACCCGTATACATTCAGGTCCATCACCTGCTTTGCGGCTTCTGCTGCGGTGATATAGTTGCCGGCCCACAGGCTGGCACGTGCTTTGAGCGCCAGGGCTGCCCCCTTTGTGATCCGTCCCTTTTCCGCATTTCCATAGGAAACAGGCAAAGCGTCTGCAGATTCAGTGAGCTCTTTATTGATGAACGACCATATCTCGGACTGGGAGGTCCTTCCGATCTCCAGCCCTTCCGGCACTGTGATGGGCGTTGTAATTAACGGCAGGTCTCCGTACAGCCCGGTCAATTTCATGTAAAAGTAAGCGCGTAACACCCTTGCTTCTGCTTTAAGGCGATTGATCAGCTCTGTATTGGAAGTAGGGATGCGATCAATATTGCTCAATACTTCATTAGCCAGGAAAACAGACCGGTAACCGTTCTGCCACTCGTTCCGGATCCTGGAGTGAGATGCATCGTAGGTGCCGTTCTCAATATTGTATTCTACCGTAAAAGTAGTATTGGTGTGGCCAATATCTGTAATGCCATCCAGCACAAATAAATTAACTGCATCTAAGGTGGCATATACTGCGTTCACTGCGTTTACCGCATCGGTTTCGGCTTTCCAAAAAATAGCAGAGGAGACCCTGTCATTCGGGACAGTATCCAGGATCCCTTTTTTACATGCGCTGAAAGCAATGGCAGTAACAGCTGTCATCAATGTTATATATCTGTATGAAAATTTCATGTTTCAACGATATTAGAAAGTTAAAAATTAAGGTTTACGCCAAGCGTATATAACCTTGTTTGCGGAAAATAATCACCTCTTCCGGATTGTGCTTCCGGATCAAGATTCCATTCATTCAGCCTGGAGAAAGTGAGCAGGTTTGTGCCTGCCAGGTATACCCTTGCGGTGTTCAAGCCAGCTTTCTTCAATATAGCAACCGGCACGGTATAAGACAGCTGAAGATTTTTCAGCCGCAGATAAGAGCCGTCAATTATTAACCTGTCAGAGGTATTTACGTTTCGTTGATCACTTTTGCGGGGCAGCGGGAACTTGGCGTCACGGCGCTCCGGTGTCCAGTAATTATCCGTGATGATCTTATGGGTAAAGCCTTCAAAAATGCCGTACTCGGAAAGCGCTCCGGACAGGCGGGTATCTACATCTGCGGCGCCCTGGAAGAGCAGGTTCAGCGAGAATCCCCGGTAGCTGATGTCGGCCACCGCACCAAAAGTGTATTTAGGGAACGGGTTGCCGATCATGGTCCAGTCGTCTGCATTAATTTGCCCGTCTTTATTCAGGTCAACATATTTTACGTCGCCGGGCTTGGTATTGGGGGCAATGGTAGGATAGTTATCAATTTCCTGCTGGCTTTGAAAATAGCCCTCTGTTTTATAACCCCAGTGCGCATTGAATGGTAAGCCTACTTTTACTATATACCGCGGATCCAGGTCGTAAGAGTTGTTAATAAAAGGTCCGCCGCCTTTAAGGTCGATCACCTCGTTTTTGTTGATCGCCATATTAGCGCTGAACGAATATTTTACAACATGGGAATTATCGCGGTATCCGACAGAAAACTCAAATCCTTTATTATCGATCGTACCGGCATTTTGAGACGAGGTAGCAAAACCTGTTACAACGGGTAATGGCAGCGCCAGTAAAATATCTGTTGTTCTTTTTTTATAATAATCCGCAGAAAAAGACAGCCTGTTGTTGAACAATGCGCCTTCCAGCCCTATATCGGTTTGGGTATTTGTTTCCCATGATATGGTAGGATCTGCCAGCACGGTTTGCGACAGGGTAGCTGCGGTTTGTCCTCCAAAGCTGTAGGAGCCCTGGGACAGGGATGCATAATAGCTATATAGCGGAACCGTCTGGTTCCCCGTTTGCCCCCATGATCCTCTTATCTTTAACTCATTAAAAGGCGTATTCAGGTCTGCAAAGAATGATTCTTCCGTAATTCTCCATGCCGCGGAAAAAGAAGGGAAGAAACTATACTGCCTGTTTCCCGTAAAACGGGAAGAGCCATCGTAGCGTCCGTTTATTTCCAGCAGGTATTTCTGATCAAAAGAATAATTCAACCTTGCGAAATAAGAGCGTAGCCCGAATTTGTATTCACGGCCACCGTTGTCTTTGGTAGGGTCGTTAGCGCCCTGCCCCATGGATTGAATATCGTTGTTGTAAAATCTTTCCCGGTAGGCAGTAAGCGTATCCCCGCTGTTATACAGCTCCGAAAACCCCAGGAGTCCTTTTATCTCATGATCTCCCACCTGCTTTGTATAGTTTGCCAGGTAGTTGGTGGTAATTTCACGGTAGTGATAACGGTTTTCAGTTAATGTGTTGTTGGCGATCTGATAACGCCTGCCTGTGATACTGTCAAAGTTGTCAACGGTATTCCTGTATGCTTTTTGTCCTGAAAAATCCATAACCGCCGAAACCTGGGCTGTGAGGGTCAACCCTTCCAATACTTCGTAGTCGAGCTTGCCGTTTGCAAAGAGGAAATTGGTGGCAAGGCGCCTGTAACCTGATTTTTCGGCTAACAAAAGTGGGTTGAATCCCTGCTGGCTGAGCCCGTATGTTCCGTCGGGGTATTTGGGTGTGGCAAAGAGCGTTCCATGCAGGAAGCGGTTGAAGACATCGGTAGCAAAAGGGCTTTTTGACAGGTTATACCGGTAGTTAAAATCACTGCTCAGCCTGAGCTTTGGAAAAAGCTGCATATCGTTGCTGATGCGGAACTCACGGATATTTGCGCCATAATTCGGCGCTATTCCGTCCTGGTCCATATACCGCATGCTGACCCGTGTGCGGGAGAACTCGTTACCCCCGCTGAGTGATATATTGTGGCTATGCTGGGGCGCTGCTTTTAACACTGTTTGAAACCAGGTATTGGCATGAGGATATCTATACCTGTCGGTGGCATTTACCCAGCCGTTGATAGCGGAATCTGAATATCTTGCAGGTATGGCAAGCTCCTGGTTGGTATATGCCAGCTGCTGGTAGCGCATATAGTTTTCAGTCTCCATGTTTTCCGGGTTGTTTGCAGACTTTTGTATCGCATAGTAGCCGCTATAGGCTACCCGGACTTTACCTGCTTTTGCCCGTTTCGTGGTGATCAGTACCACTCCGTTGGCAGCTCTTGACCCGTAGATGGCTGTGGACGAGGCGTCTTTCAAAACAGAAATGCTTTCAACATCCTCCGGGTTAAGATTGAACATGGGCTGCTCTACCCCGTCCACGATGATCAGCGGTGAGCTGTTGTCGTTGTTACCGGAAAATGTGGTGATGCCACGTACCCTTATCGTAGCAGCAGATTTCCCCGGCTCGCCTCCCCTGTCCAGCACTGTCAGCCCCGGGGCCTGTCCCTGTAGCGCCTGTTGCAAATTGGATACCGGCC
>Ga0222429_100785_pt1 | contig 13694 bp, 9 predicted proteins | sample 1B50Ametagenome_FD_182475 | JGI IMG/M metagenome (GOLD analysis project Ga0222429, IMG submission 182475) | Enriched microbial communities from leaf-cutter ant dump, University of Wisconsin, Madison, United States - 1B50A (version 2) | ecosystem: Environmental > Terrestrial > Nest > Insects nest >...
AAGATGTTATCAAGCGGGATTTGGCAGTAGTGGAGCCGTTGCTGTGGCGGCTGCTTGAAGTGTTGAACCCGTTGGGGCACTATCACTTTTTTTATGTGATGGAACGAACAGATGCTGACCAGGACAGATACAGGGTATTTCATGATCCTTCAGAGAGGAAAATAAGTCTCGTTGTTCAACCGGGTTTGGACCTGGAAGAAAATGCATATTATTTTACCACTCATAAACTAGGGGAGAGCGCCTTCCTGGAGAAGGCAAACATTATAAAGCTTTCTCCCTTTGTTGTGTACTTTCCGCTTACATCCAGGCTTAACGGGCAGAATGAGCCGGAGAGGATCCAGTTCGTTTTTCAGTCAGTAAAAAGAGGTGATTTACACAAGATGACCTATGTTTCTGCACATGGGGAAGCGAATGTTGTTGAGACTGAATTGTATAAGGAGAGTTTCATGGAGATCCTGCACAGAATACTGGGTAAGGTAGTTAATCATGAGAATTATAAAATTGCTTTCAGTAAAAGTTTCGATGAGTATAAAGAGCGTATTTCACTGCAGAACCTGCATTTCATCAATCAACAGAAGAATGCGGGGAAATATATTCCGGAATTGTTTGTGGAACGGTCATCTCTAAAAGAAAGTTTTGATGAGTTTATGGAAGGTGAGAAGTTTGCTTTTGTGTTGCTGGGAGAGGCAGGTGTTGGAAAAACGAACCAGGTATGTCATTGGGCTTCGGATGAAGATGAGCGCATCAATCTTGTGTATGATGGAAAATCTTTTGCAGGAATAAATCTGGATAAATATGTCCAGGATACTTTCAGTGAAAAGAAAAAACCTGCCGGTGTGATATTGAGGGAGCTGGATGATATCCTGGAGAAGGAGAAGAAGAATCTTTGCCTGTTTTTTGATGCTATCAATGAGTGTAATACCTATTACGGCGGAGCAAAGGGCAACGGAGCACTGGATTTACTGACTGCAATAGATGAAAATATTGTAAAAAAGCGATTCCGGTTTATCAAGATTGTTATTTCCTGCAGGAGTTATACCTGGGAAGAACTGATTCAAAGCAAAGGTGCTATTGATCAAAGCCAGTATTTTACTTCCGGCAATGAACATATAAAGGTTGCAGGGTTTACGGAGGAGGAATTTGGTATTGTATATCCCAAATATGCCAGGAAATATAATATTCTGACAACCCCGGAGGAGTTGAATGCAGACCGGTACAGCTTTGTAAAGCGGAGGTTATTTGATCCCCTGACATTAAAGGTTGCCTCCGGTAACTTCAGCGGAAAGAGATTGCCGATAGATGTACGGCAATTCAACTCAGTATACCTTTTTGAAGAACAGCTGAGAATCCTGGAGTCTGCCTCCGTTTTGTCAAAAAGAGCAATATTGTTGCTGGAAGAGTTTACAAACTTGCTGTGGAAGAATAAAACCGACGCTATATCCCTTTCCAGGTTGTACATGGCCTATGATAATGAAAACAGCGAATTATATGAATTTGCGATAAGGGTATTCAGGGACGAGTCTTTGGAATTTGCTCCCGCATTCAAGCTCCTGTTGGAGGAAGGGATCCTCCGGGTTGAACGGGGAGCTAAAAAGGAAATTCGATTCGTATACGAGCGGTTTAATGAGTATATGTTTGCCCGTTGTTTTATTCAGAACAACAACGGCAATGATCGGTTGCCGATAGGTGTGGATGCCTACGAAAAGGTATTGAACGAGGGACCTCCTTCTACCGTAATTGTCTCTTCTTTACGGAATGCACTTATCATAGATTTTTATGCAAAGGGAAGAGACCCTTATACCATCATCCAGCTCAGTTTCTGCGAATCGTATGAGATTCATTTGCTGGTTGAAGATACCCTCGCCGTGATGTTATATGAAAGCTACGAGGAAGTATTTCTTATTATACAAAAGATGCTCGGCCATGAGCAAAGGGAGTCGCTGGATATACAAAATAAACGGGAGGCTGTAGAAAAGATATTGAAGAAGGAAAAGAGAAAAAAGCAGTATTCAAAAGAACTCCAGGAAAGGTTGGAAAAGGAAAAGGATTTACTTACCCGGCAACTGTCGAATATACTCAGGTTGCGGAGCATAGCGGTATCTATCATTTATAAGATTTTTGTTTCTGATTATCTCCAGTCGTTGATGAATACGGAACTTGATCCGAAAAAGCTGTTGTGGCGTGCGATGTCGGATCCCCTTCCGGAGGTAAGAGATAATGTTAGTACATATATTTACTATATATCCCGGCTGGATGCTGCAACGGCCATGCAGATATTTTCAGAATTATCTGAAAAAGTGATGAATGCTTCCGTCACCTATCTCGTTAAATCCTCGTCCAGGAAAGAGCTTCAGCAATCTTACATTGAGCCGGCCTGTAGGGTAGGGTTGTTTCTGGCAATAGACGGCATATTAGAAAAAGGAGATTATAAGCCGGCATTTGAAATTATTGATACCTGGAAAAAAATCGTTAGCAGGTTTACATTCAATCACGTTTTGATCCGCATGATTTGGCCTTTTTTTCGATTCCTTATGTCCAGGCAAACGGTAGTACAGAAGGAATATGTTAATAATGGAGTTGAATATGAACATTTTTGGGATAGGATACCCAAAAGTCCTGAAAGAGCTGCCTGGAGTCAACAGGCGCATGCTTCGATCATTGCATATTTGGATCCTTTAACGCCGGGGTTCGTAAGTTGCCGGGAGACTTTCCTGAACGGCTACCTCTCCGCTGACGCTCTTTCATTGTTTCTCCTGGAGAGAGTGCTGGTTGTACAGGGTTTGGCAGACTGGGAAAACGTTGCCTCTCTTATTCATACGCTCAGCACTTTACCTGAAAATAAACCCAATAAGGCCTATATAGAAATGTCCGTCATTTATGCATTATACCAGATAAACCTGAAGCAGAAGGTAAAACTTCAGGTGTCCGAAAAAGTGTTGAGAGATATGGTAGAAAAATGGCAACTGGGTAATAAAGGATTTTATTTTGCGCATTACAATGATAAAGCCAATGGAGGAAAACCTTATAAGCAATATGTGTTGAATTGGTATGCTACTGTTTATTGTGACCGCTACGGTGATGGAAATGCAAAACCGGGCGAGACCTGCAGCGTTGAGTTGATCAGGAATATCATTACAGAAGCTTATCGAAAAAGAGATAAACCTTTGTTGTACAATTGTATCGAAAATATGTCAATGCTGGCGGCTTCCTCGGGATACTATAAAACAGCGTTACAACTATTTGAACATCTTATAAATCTGTTTGACAGCGAATCTGAAATAAGAGAATTTGACGCAATAAAGATTGACGGGAAGATTTATGAAAAAGGGCTCCGGCTTTTCATTTGTTCCATGTTGGGTACTATTAAAAGTTATTATCCCAGAGAAGTGGATCATTTTGTAATGAACAAGTTAGCTGCCAGCCGGTTTCCGAATATAGATGCTTTCAGGGAAGAAATTGTACATTATTCATTATCGCATGAGGCCATTGGAGACCTGTTAACCCATAAATTTGGTAATTTTGCAATTTGGGGAATAGTTAACGATCCCAAAATCATGAAGTTCTTTATGCAAATATGCAGGTTTCAATATACCGTCAACAACTATATTGAATGGTTTGATTTATGTGTGCGTTATTGTTTTCAGGAAGTCTTGGGTGTCAGGAATTTTGTTAAAACAGGTCGTTAGTATTTTAAAGGATTGTATGAAAAAGTATTTGCTAAAATTTCTTAAGATTATGACCATCTCGTTGCTGATCTTTTTGTTGTTTACTGTGGCAATTCCTTTTATATCTTTCAAGCTGTCTGCCGGCAAAAAGGACCGGGACAAGAGTGGCGTGGTTGTTATAGCCCACAGGGGTGCTTCGGGGCACGCTCCTGAAAATACGCTGGCTTCTTTTTCAAAAGCCCTTGAAATGGGGACCGACATGATTGAAATTGATCTGCATCTGTCTGCTGATGATTCCGTAATGGTAATGCACGATGCCAAAGTGGACAGGACAACCAATGGGCATGGTGAGATCAGGAATATGACCTGCGAACAACTGAAACAACTGGATGCAGGGGGGTGGTTCGGCGATCAATTTAAAGGGGAGAAAATACCCACTCTTTCCGAGGTGCTCCGACTGGTAGACGGGAAAGCCAGGGTGTTGATAGAATTGAAAAGTTCCGGTGCAGGTCTCTATCAGGACCTGGTGGCAAAGACGATGGAGATAGTTGATGCAAATAATGCCAGGGATTGGGTCATACTCCAATCTTTTGATACTGAGTATTTTTCCGAAGAAAACAGAAAGCTATTAGGGGGTATTGCTTACCAGCAGCTGATTTTCGGCGAAGCCAGGGGGATTCCTTTTTATTTTGATAATAAGCCAAGGATCGGAACATTTAAACCCCTTCCGGGAGCAAGCTCCGTAAACCTTTTCTATTTGTACATATCCCCCTCTTTTGTGTCCAGAATGCATCTCCAGCAAAAGACGGTATATGTATTTACACCAAACGACGAGTCATCTATCGGTAAATCCATCAATCTGGGGGCAGACGGTGTCATTACAAATTATCCTGATATCGCTTTAAAGTTATTGGGAAGAAATTAATCTATCAGGTGCTTAATATCGTTTTTCACCATCCTGTATTTTCCGCTCTTTTCAACCGGTATATCATCCACTGTTTTTGTTTCTATTTCCATTTTTTGGCCTACACGATCCCGCCAGTTTTCGATAAAAGTATCCAGATCTTTTTGGGTAAACAGTTTCTTGTCGGTTACTATCAGCAAGGTAATCTTATTCAATTCCTTCTGGATAGCCTGGTATTTGATCATCCCATGCACGCCTTTGGTCGTATTCGACATATTCGATGTGTTGATCTTACCATTTTCCGGTGAATAAACATAGTCGTCAATCCTGCCGAGAATGGTTTTTATAACAGGATTGTGATTGCCGCAGTCACAGGTTTCATTCCCTTTTTCAACCGTATCTCCTATGTCATATCGAATTAAGGGGGTGCCATGGGTAGGGAATGCGGTTACCACCAATCTTCCGCTTTCTGCCTCCTGGTCGTTTTTGTCCAATACTTCATATACACCGTTTGCAATATCCAGGTGCAGTTTTCCTTTACTGCATTCAAAAATAAAAGGAGCACCCTCAGAGGAGGCGTATTGATCATAGACCTTGGTATTATAGAAACGTTCCAATACTTCACGCATCTCCGGCGTAGTGGTTTCTGATGTCGGAAAAATCGCTTTAACTACCCCTTTGGGAAAGGAGAGATTGTTTCTCAAGCCATGCCGGGCCACCTCTGTAATAGAAGTGGGAAAACCTACAATATATTCCGGTTGATATTTTAGGATATTATTTACGTAATGTGTCAGGTATTCGGTCTTAATATGAAATGTGGAATAATAACGAACATGGTGCAGGATGTCTGTTTTCCAGAACCTGTTTTTGGCAATATCTGTTTTGGTGAGTAAAGACTTTCCACTGAACCAGGCAGTTCTTTTACCAAGCACATATCCGGTTTTGGCACGGAACGTGTCCAGAATGGCGAAACGTTCCTGAATATTATCCAGTGTGTGCCTTACCTCCAGCGAAAATCCGGTAGTGCCGCCTGTTTTTCCACTGAAGGCACCTTTGGCAGGTACAGTATATATTTCGTTTACATTACTCCTGAACTCTTCTTTTGATATGAGTGGTAATCGGCTGATCTGATCCGGCGACTCAGGAAGAGTAAGGTGTTCAAACTTCTTTTTATAAAAGGGACTATTATTAACTGCGTATTGCAGAAAATCAACCAGTCTTTTCTGCTGTATTGCTTTCAGCTCCGCATAGGAAAGATCTTGATAGCTCTCCTGCAGCGCTTTGTAATAAGAGTACTTTCCCCCATACCTTTTTTTATAAGACCTTTTATTAAAAATGCTGATGACGAGGTTTTGTAAGAAATTCGGTAGCCGGTTATACACTTTTTGCTGAACGCTCATGGCTTACGATTGGAGTGGCAAAGGTAATACATAGCAGCCTATTTAGGAAATAGCAGCTTAAATTTTCACAGGCTGTTGCGCTCATAAATAATTAAGTGCCTGTTTTTGCTTGCTTCCGGGAATCTGGTATTGGACGAATTGAACATAAGTCAATACTTCTAGATCAATATCTGCCAAAGGTATTTTTGTCCCCATTCGCCCCAGCGCTTAAGGCTTTCCATCACTGTCTTTTCCATGCCGGCTGTAGTGGTCGTTTTCTTACCTTTTTTAGGAGCAATAAGGGCTGCCTCTTTTACTGTTTCCAGCTCCACTTTGGTAGCATACCAATTGGTGAACAACCGGGGTATAACGATACCCAGTATCATTCCCGGCAGCCCATTGAACGATTCCGGCCCGCCCGGTGTCACTATTTCATCTGTGTAAAATGCTACTACGAAAACGGAGTCCATGATAACGGTGGTCGCCCTGCGGCAATCGAATCCTGCGATCTTACGCGTATCGTTGGTAATACGCCACTTATATTTTTTCAGGCTGTCCTGTATCAGGAAAGCTTCGTCAAAAACCTGCTTGAAGGTAACTGCCTGGTGGTTGGTGAAATCCGAAAACACGATATTAGATGAAGCCGGTGCATCGCCCATGAAAGGGTTACGCTTCTGCTGTACCTCCCTGCCGGGCTCATACAGTGATTTTTCGTTATTGAAGCTCAGGTTAAAATAGGTGGTCTGGTGTTCAGGGATGTTTTTTTTGATCTCTGCTGACCAGGAATTGTCTCCCATCTGCTTGTGAACGTTCACTACTTTCTCATATTCTATTTTGCCTTTCAGTACAAACTGGGACCGGGCCTGGCTAACAGCCAGCAATGTAATAACGAGAAAAGAATATTTTTTCATGGCTGTAATTTTAAGGGGTGGGTGTTTGTCCGGCCGCGCTTTTGGTAAAATTCCAGGTGAAGCTTACTGTCCAGAATCTCCTGAGCGTCAGGTAAGCATTTTCTGAGATAAAGTTGCTCGAAATGTTCCTGTTGAATCCTATATTCTGATTAAGGATATCATTGATACCGAATTTCAGCAGGCAGCTTTCTTTGAAAAGTCTTTTTCCCAAAGAAGCATTCCAGATGATGGCATTCCGGTTTGCACTGAAAACGGCTGTTTTTTGCCGGAAATTAAAGCTGGCGTCCGTATTCACCTCAAACTTGAAAGGCAGGGTTTTAAAGAAATCAACGTTGCCGGAATATAACCAGTATTCCGTTTTGATGTCTTTATTAATAGAAGAAACGGAAGTATTATAGCCTGCACTACCCCGTACGCTGAATGAAATTTTCTGATTGCCGTAATAGCCAATGCCGGGGCCGAAAGAATAATTATTACTATGGGTGATGTTTTTTTGATCTTCAATAAAGTTCACAGACCTTCCGCCGTTGCCACCGAAATCAAAGCTGATCCGCAGATTGCTGGGGCTTAATTTAAAGAAATAGCTCATGTATCCCCAGTAGTTATATACACCACTGGCATTCACAGATTTGAATACTCTTTTTCCGGATTCAACTGTATTTGAGTCGGTAATGGCATTATCAATAAGGTTAAGGCCCAAGTTCGCCCACATGCCTCTTTCTTTCAATACTTTGAAATCGGTGAAGTACATGGAAATGTTGTGATTAAAAGCCTGGTCAAGCGAAGGGTTTCCGATAAATATATTTAAAGGGTCTTCGTTTTCCGGGATGGGTTGTACCTGTTGAATCGTGGGCTGCTGCGTGCTGCCGTTATAATTAAAACCTAAACGGGTCTGCGGTTTAAAATTGTAGTTAAAGCTAAGCCGGGGGAATAGGTTTGTTCTGTTATAGTCAAGTGAGGTTTTCTCCCGCACATTGGTTTGTTTGAAAGTTTGATATGCAACATCGCTACCAAAAGCAATATTGTATTTCTTTTTTGCAATCCTGTAGGCCAGCCCGCCTGCATAGGTATTGATCAAAAAGTCGTAATCGTTTGTCAGCAGGTCATTCACTTGATCATATTTCCCGTTCACATAATCGTAAGTAACCCTGTCGGCGCTGCTGGTAGTATTGGAGTAACCGTAGTTCAGTTCAATATAATTGTCTTTGCTTACAGGCTCTGTATAGGTTACTTTTCCATTGAACGAAAAGTAGTTGTTGTGATTATCCTTCTGCTGGTTAATGGTATCTTTCAGGTAAATGTTTCCGTCGGGCGTAAAATAATTGATCAATGAACCCAGGTAACCTTCCGACTCCGTATTAGTGTATTTTTGTTCCACCCGGGCAGAAATGGTCCGTCCCGCTTTTTTGAACTTTTTCCGCCAGAGAATGCTGGTGTTGAGCGCTGATTCTTCCGCCCGGGAAGAAGTATTCCGGTTGTTATTATTTACCAGGGTTGCATTCTCATTTAATGCCTCTGAGAAAAAATCATTGCTGGATGTTGATACTCCCTTATAGCCATTGAAGATTATTTTCAGGGAAGAGCTGGAGTCTATCTGCCATTCATACTTTCCGTTAAGGCTGTTTCGCATCCGTTGCGAGAAATTTGTGCTTTTTTGGTTCATATAATACAGGGTGTCCGGAAGTATATATTGTGTTTTAGTCTCATCCTCTCCATAGATGTTCAGCTTCTTATAGGAATAGCTGGCGTTGAAATTCTGCTTGTCTTCGTTCCATTTGTTGGAAAAATGAGCGCCGGCTGTCCATGTGGTGGGGAGACCGTTGCCATTGAATTCGAAATTATCACTGGAGCCAAACGAATAAAAAAAGCCACTGTTCTCGTCATATTCGAAATTATCCTCTGTGCCGGCATATTTGCGTGCGTCGTCCCAGTTTAACCGTGTTTGGCCGGTATTGGACATAATGCCATAGGCAGAAATTTTCTTTTTGCCCTTGAAGTAATTGATCATGGCTTCATTGTTGAACTTATCTTTCAGCCCTCCTCCGGCGGATAACTTTCCGAAATATCCATTCTTTTTATCCTCTTTGAGCTTCAGGTTAATGGTTTTGGTTTTTTCACCGTCGTCTATGCCTGTAAATGCCGCCTGGTCGCTTTTCTTGTCAAAAACCTGCACTTTGTCAACCGCATCCGCCCTGATGTTGCGGGTAGCCACGGTGGGGTCGTCACTAAAGAACTCTTCTCCATCCACCAGTATTTTTTGTACCTCCTGTCCCTGTGCTACTATCTTCCCGTTGCGGTCTACCTGTATGCCGGGCATTGCTTTCAACAGCTCTTCTGCATTGGCATTGGCCCTTACTTTAAAGCTGTCTGCCGTATACTCCAGCGTGTCTCCTTTCATCCGCAGGGCCTGGTTCTGCCGGATCACGATTTCGTTGAGCAATACACTCTTATTGATCAGGTTGATATTCCCCACATCGATGGGTTCTGTGCCGGATATGACCAGCATGTCCACATAATCGGCAAATTTTGGATAAGATACCATGAGCAGCCTGTTCCCTTCAGAAACACCCTTGAGATAAAACCTGCCTTCGGCGTCTGTTCTGGTATGAGCTATAAGTGTGGAATCATCGGGATGGAGAAGTGAAACTACCGCATATTGAAGCTGTTTGTGGTTAGAGGTGTCATTCACTGTGCCGGAAATAGTGGTGTTATTCTGGCTGAAGGCGGTATTGATAGTACAAAATGTAACTAACAATACACCCCAAAGTTTTGGTTTAAGCATCGTTTATGGAGTAGATTGGTTATAATGGTTAAAAATGGATAATTAAAAATCACATAATTAATCTTAAATTGAATTATGATATATTTAATCTTACGTTAAAATATAGTGCTTTGATGCAGAAAACGGAAAAATGCATAACAGATCCTATAATTTTTTACAAAAAACGTTTCTGAGATTCATTTAAATTTAAAAATGTGATGAACAACGAAGGTAAAGAGACAAATGGTACACGTTATGAGGATATCTACTTTGTAGACAGTACGAAGCCGGTATGGAATTATTCTCTTTTTTCAGAGGAAGATGTACGGAACTTTCAACAGGGGACGCACTATAGCCTTTATGAACTTTTCGGTTCCCGTCCTTTGCAGGTGCTGGATAAAGATGGGTATTATTTTGCAGTATGGGCGCCCAACGCCACTTATATTTCTGTTACCGGAAATTTTAATGACTGGAATGAAGATGCTCATCCGTTGTTTGTCCGGCAGGATAATTCGGGTATATGGGAGGGTTTTATACCCGGGCTGAAAAAGGGGGAGGTGTATAAATACCATATACACGGATTTAAGGGGCGGAAGCTGGATAAAGGGGATCCTTTTGCCTGGTTCTGGGAAAAAAGACCCGATACTGCTTCCATAACATGGGACCTGGAGTTTTGGTGGAACGACAATTCCTGGATGCAAAGCCGTAAACAGCACAACAGTCTTGAAGCGCCCTGGAGCGTATATGAGGTTCACCTGGCCAGTTGGATGAGACCGGACAGGAACAATGAAGAAAGCTATTGCAGCTACGACGAGATAAAAGCCCGGCTGGTGCCCTATGTAAAAGAGATGGGATTTACGCATGTTGAGTTTATGCCGGTAATGGAGCATCCCTTTGATGGCTCCTGGGGTTACCAGGGAACCGGCTATTTTGCACCTACTTCCCGTTTTGGCGATCCTCAGGGCTTCATGTCACTGGTAGATGTATTCCACCAGGAAGGGATTGGTGTAATACTGGATTGGGTACCGTCTCATTTTCCATATGATGCGCATGGGCTCTTTATGTTTGACGGCACCCATACCTACGAATACGCAGATATGCGTAAGGGGTTTCATCCGGACTGGAACAGCTACATATTCAACTATAAGAGAGGAGAGGTGAAATCTTTTCTCATCAGCAGCGCCCGGTACTGGCTTGACAAATACCATGCGGATGGCATGAGGGTAGATGCCGTCAGCTCCATGCTGAAGCTGAACTATTCCCGTACTACCGGCCAATGGGAACCGAATGAATATGGCGGAGACGGAAACCTGGAAGCCATAGCCTTTATCAAGGATCTGAATGAAACCATTTTCAGGGATTTTCCGGACGTACAAACCATTGCAGAGGAAGCCACCGATTGGCCGGGCGTGAGCCGTCCTACTTTTAAAGATGGCCTGGGTTTCGGAATGAAATGGATGATGGGATGGATGCATGATACCCTGGATTATTTCAAGCTGGATCCGGTATACCGGAAATATCATCAGGACAAGTTCACCTTCAGCATGATGTATTATTACGATGAAAACTTTATGTTACCGTTAAGTCATGATGAAATAGTGCATGGTAAAAGCCCGATGTTATATAAAATGCCGGGTGATGAATGGCAAAAGTTCGCCAACCTCAGGTTGATGTACAGTTATATGTTCACGCATCCGGGCGGTAAGCTGCTGTTTATGGGAGATGAGTTTGGACAGAGCAGCGAATGGAACTATAAATCGGACCTGGACTGGCACCTGTTGCAATATGATGCTCATAAAAAGCTTAAGGATTGTGTCAGGGATTTGAACAGGTTGTTGTGTGACGAGCCGGCGCTGTATGAAAACCAGTTCAATATCTATGGCTTTGAATGGGTTGATCTGAATCACCGCGAAAACTCTGTGATGGCTTATAAAAGAAAAGGAAAAGATCCGGCGAATGATGTAATAGTTGTGCTGAACATGACGCCGGTAGTGCATCGCGACTGGAAATTGCAGGTGCGTGGAAAGTCAGCGTGGAGGGAAATATTCAACAGTGACCTGCAGGAATACTGGGGTTCAGGCGATGTTTATAATCCAGATATAGTAACGACAGTGATAGAAGAAGAGGAAGGAGACCTTTATGAGATAAATATCCATCTGCCACCGCTTGCTGCTATTGTGTTAAAATAGTTGTTAAGGATGGAGTAATGAGCTGGCTTACGTATAAGCTATACGCTCTTTTTCAGTAATTTTAAGCCATTACAGGCACCGGCTGTATCAGTAACGGGAAGGGATAGCGTTTTTAAATCTTTTGGCAAAAAGATACTGGATTATGGCACGGGCTTTGTTTAATTAATGAAGTAGGATAATATCTATACCTCTCTATCAATATACATTGAAATCCAGATCCTGCAGTGCCCTAAAAAATAATTAGAACTTTAATACAAAAAGTATAATGAAAGGTTTTTGCCTGTATGGCTATAGAATATAAATTGACTTATCACTAAAATTAAAAATTATGAAAACAGATTCAAAAGTGATTTTAGGTTTTCTGGCAGGGGCTGCAATGGGCGCAATTGCAGGCATATTGTTTGCTCCGGACAAAGGATCGGAAACAAGGAAAAAAATAGCCAAGAACACAAATGATGTGGGAGAGAACCTGAAAAGCTCTTTCAACGATTTTATTGATACGGTGAAAGATAAATACCGCAAGGCAAAACACGAGGCGGAAGAAGCTGCAGAGAAAGGCGCTGAAAAGCTGAGCTCCATTGGCAAACAGTTGAAGAATTCAGAAGCCTGACCGATATACATTTCAATAAACTTCCTGGAACCGGGTTTTGCCCGGTCCGGAAGTTTATTGATTAAAATGAATGGACTATCATCTTAAATTTAAGAACCATGATTACGGAAAATATAGAAGCTATTTTGAAAGATGCGGGCCGTTATGTAGAGGTGAAGTCGGAAATTTTTAGTTTAAAAGCTTCAAATAAGGTAGCAGAAACCGGATCGGCGCTGGGAACGATATTGCTGCTGTCGGTTGTATTGCTGCTGGGGCTGCTGTTGCTCAGCGTGGGCGCAGGGTTTTGGCTGGGGACGATTTTGGGCGAGATTTATTACGGGTTTTTCATTGTAGCTGGTTTTTATTTTCTGGTTGGATTGGTCCTTTATCTTTCCAGGGGCAGCCTTATTAAAACGCCCCTCTATAATTCCATCATTAATAAATTGACCCGATGAATCATATAAATTCTGAGCAATTGAAAAGCAGGATCGCTGCCCTGGAGCTGGAGGCAGAACAGATAGAGTCGGATATGAGAGAGCGTGTGAACCGGATTTATGAAGGAATGAATCCTGTCAATGCCATTAAGAGTGTTTTTAAAAGCGTTAATGCTTCGCCTGATACCAAAAAAGAATTATTGAATACCGCTCTTAATGTGGGCGTGGGGCTCCTTGGCTCAAAGCTGCTGATGGGAGGCAAAGGCGGTGTTATTAAGCGTGTTGCGGGGGCTGCGCTTCAAATGGGTGCGGGAAGCAATATTGTAAAGAACCTTGGAGTGTGGAAAAGGTTTGCGACGAGCCTGTTTAAAAAAGAGAAGAAAAAAAAGAACGTGGAGACCATTCCATTTGATCCCGTTGCCGTTTGATATGATGAACTGCTACTCATAAGCTGCAGGGTCTATATTTCCTTTTATTGTTCCCCTCAGGCGTTTCCAGAAACTTTCCCTTTTTTTCAACGGAATAAAATTCCTGTCATACGCTTTTTCAAAGTCTATCATTGGGTCTGTCATCGTTGGTTCCAGTGCACGCAGGGTATCAGTTACCATGGGAATGACAGCTATATTTTTACTTACCCTTTTTCTGGTGTAGCTGCGTAACATTCGGGATTGAAAAGGATCTGATGCAAGCGCTACTTTTTGAAATCCCTGTTTTAAAGCCAGTTTATAGCCATAATAGATGTTTTCTGTACTGTGCTCTGCCTTTATCTCCGTGTAAATATGTTCTGCAGGAATGCCTAATGCACGTGCATACATTGCCATGATCTCCGCTTCCTGATAGGGTGTATGAACAGCCCCGCCGG
>Ga0222429_100786_pt1 | contig 13678 bp, 9 predicted proteins | sample 1B50Ametagenome_FD_182475 | JGI IMG/M metagenome (GOLD analysis project Ga0222429, IMG submission 182475) | Enriched microbial communities from leaf-cutter ant dump, University of Wisconsin, Madison, United States - 1B50A (version 2) | ecosystem: Environmental > Terrestrial > Nest > Insects nest >...
GGACAAGACCAAGATCATCCTGCTGGTGGAGCACAAGATGGACGTGGTGCGCGAGCTGGCCGACCGCATCATCGTGCTGACCAACGGCACGCTGGTGGCCGACGGCGCGCCCGCCGAGGTGATCGCCTCGCCCGTGGTGCAGCAGGCCTACCTGGGCGTCGGCAAGGACGCAGACAAGGAGGCCGCATGAGTACCACCCCGGCCCCGACGGCCAACCTGCTCGAACTCACGGGCGTGCACACCCACATCGGCGCGTACCACATCCTGCACGGCGTGGATCTAGCCGTGCCGCGCGGCCAGCTCACCATGCTGCTGGGCCGCAACGGCGCGGGCAAGACGACCACACTGCGCACCATCATGGGCCTGTGGCAAGCCTCGCAGGGCAGCATCCGCTTTGGCGAGCGCGACATCACGCGCCTGCACACGCCGCAGATCGCCGGCCTGAACATCGCCTACGTGCCCGAGAACATGGGCATCTTCGCCGACCTGACGGTCAAGGAAAACCTGCTGCTGGCCGCGCGCCAGGCGCGCCACGCGGCGCAGATGGACGCGGCGCGCCTGGAATGGATCTACAGCCTGTTTCCGGCCGTGCAGAAGTTCTGGAACCACCCCGCGGGCAAGCTCAGCGGCGGGCAGAAGCAGATGGTGGCCGTGGCGCGCGCCATCGTCGAGCCGCGCGACCTGCTCATCGTGGACGAGCCCAGCAAGGGCCTGGCTCCAGCCATCATCAACAACATGATCGAGGCGTTTGCCCAGCTCAAGCAAAGCGGCGTGACCATTTTGCTGGTGGAGCAGAACATCCACTTCGCCAAGCGCCTGGGCGACAGCGTGGCCGTGATGGACAACGGCCGCGTGGTGCACGCCGGCCGCATGGCCGATCTTGCCGCCGACGAGGCGCTGCAGCAGTCCCTGCTGGGGCTTTCGCTGTAAGGAAATTTTATGCAAAAAGTGACTAAAACGCTTATCCATAAAGCGCGATCAGCTATCAAAACAGTACCAAACCGCAAGGCCGCCGCATGAACACCCGCGACCTGGATTGGAAACCCCTGGCCCTGGTGCCGCTGCTGGCACTCATCGTGCTGCCGCTGATCGGCTCGCCTTCCACCTGGCTCACGCTCACGGTGGCGGGCCTGGCCATGGGCATGATCGTCTTCATCATCGCCTCGGGCCTGACGCTGGTGTTCGGCCTGATGGACGTGCTCAACTTCGGCCACGGCGTGTTCATCGCGCTGGGCGCCTTCGTGGCCACCAGCGTGCTGGGCGCCATGGGCGACTGGACGGGCAGCGGCGAGCTGTGGCGCAACCTGGTGGCCGTGCTGCCGGCCATGCTGGTGGCCATGGCCGTGGCCGGCGCCGTGGGCCTGGCGTTCGAGCGCTTCATCGTGCGCCCGGTGTACGGCCAGCACTTGAAGCAGATCCTCATCACCATGGGCGGCATGATCATCGGCGAGGAGCTGATCAAGGTCGTCTGGGGCCCGCAGCAGATTCCGCTGCCGCTGCCCCAGGGCATGCGCGGATCGCTGCTGGTGGGCGATGCGGCCATCGAGAAATACCGCCTCGTCGCGGTGGCCGTGGGCCTGGTGGTGTTCGGCGTGCTGGCCTGGACGCTCGCGCGCACCAAGGTGGGCCTTTTGATCCGCGCCGGCGTGCAGGACCGCGAGATGGTCGAGAGCCTGGGCTACCGCATCCGGCGCCTGTTCGTCGGCGTGTTCATGGTGGGCTCGGCCCTGGCCGGCCTGGGCGGCGTGATGTGGGGGCTGTACCAGCAGAGCGTGGTGCCGCAGATGGGCGCGCAGGTCAACGTGCTGATCTTCATCGTCATCATCATCGGCGGCCTGGGCTCGACCGGCGGGGCGCTGATCGGCGCGCTGCTCGTCGGCCTGATGGCCAACTACACCGGCTTCCTGGTGCCCAAGGTGGCGCTGTTCTCCAACATCGCGCTGATGGTGGCCGTGCTGCTGTGGCGGCCCCAGGGCATCTATCCGGTGGCTAACCGATGAAACACCCCCTGAGTCGCTTCGCGCCTTCCCCCCGGAAGGGGGACGCCGCCAGTGCGGCGGGGCGGCCCTTGCACGGCGGCCACAGGCTTGGTGCACGCCCGTTGCTGGCACAGTGATCCGTGAGCAGCACGGCGAAAAACGCAAAGGTATCCATGTTCCAACGACTTCTCTCCGGCGACTACCCGCGCAGCCGCGTGCTGGCGGCCATTCTGGTCGTGATCTTCCTGGGCCTGCTGTGCGCGCCCTTCGTCTTCCCCGGCGTCAAGGCGCTCAACGTGGCGGCCAAGGTGCTGGTCTTCGTGGTGCTGGTGGCCAGCTTCGACCTGCTGCTGGGCTACACCGGCATCGTCAGCTTCGCCCACACCATGTTCTTTGGCATCGGCGCCTACGGCATCGCCATTGCCACGTCGCGCATCGGGCCCACCTGGGGCGCGCTGGCCGTGGGAGCGCTGGGCGCGCTCGGCCTGTCGCTGCTGCTGGCGCTGGCCGTGGGGCTGTTTTCGCTGCGCGTGCGCGCCATCTTCTTCGCCATGATCACGCTGGCCGTGGCGGCGGCGTTCCAGACGCTGGCCTCGCAGCTGTCGCAGTTCACCGGCGGCGAGGACGGCCTGACCTTCAAGATCCCCACGCTGCTGTCGCCGAACTTCGAGCCGTTCGAGCGTGAGGTGCTGGGCGTGTTCATCGACGGCAAGATCATCCTCTACTACCTACTGTTCGCGCTGACCGCGGTGCTGCTGCTGGCGCTGCTGCGCATCGTCAACTCGCCGTTCGGCCGCGTGCTGCAGGCCATCCGCGAGAACGAGTTCCGCGCCGAAGCCATCGGCTACCGCGTGGTCGTCTACCGCACCACGTCCAGCGTGCTGTCGGCCCTGTTCGCCACCTTGGCCGGCTGCATGCTGGCGCTCTGGCTGCGCTACAACGGGCCGGACACGTCGCTGTCGTTCGAGATCATGGTGGACGTGCTGCTCATCGTCGTCATCGGCGGCATGGGCACGATCTACGGCGCGGCCATAGGCGCCGTGCTGTTCCTGGTGGCGCAAAGCTACCTGCAGGATCTGCTGCGCCTAGGCAGCGAGGCCGCCGCCGGCCTGCCCTGGGTGGCGGCGCTGCTCTTGCCCGACCGCTGGCTGCTCTGGCTGGGCGTGCTGTTCGTGCTTTCGGTCTATTACTTCCCCACCGGCGTGGTGGGGCGGCTGCGTTCCCTGCGCCCCCGGCGGTGACCGGCGGGTTTTCATCGATACGACAACTACACGAGGAGACAACATGCAAAGCAACGATCTTCACGCCCTGCGCTGGGCCGCAGCCATTCTGGCCGGCACCGCGCTGGCCGGCTGCGGCGGCAGCGGCAGCTCCGGGCCAGCGAACACGCTGCCCAAGGGCATCAGCGAACTCGGCACCACCGTCTACCCGGCCACGGCGCCAGGCTCGGGCGCCACGGCGGCCGCGCAGGACCTGCTCACGGGCGGCCTCGGCAAGACGGGGCTCGGGGCCGCGGCCGCGCCGGCCTACGCCGACCCGGCCAACCCCACCGTGGCCGAGCTGCGGCGCAACGCCATCTTCTCGAACTACCGCGGCGTGCTCGACCCGACCGCGGGCGGCGGCTACGGCCTGCTGTACGGCCCGAACCTGGGCGCGGACGGAAAGCCGACGGCCGGCGAGGGCCTGATCCCCGGCAGCGAATCCCTGGCCGTGCTCGACGACGGCACCGGCCGCAAGCAGACGGTGATCGCCGTGCAGGTGCCCGACAGCTTCAGCCCCGCCAGCCCCTGCGTCGTGATCGGCGCCTCGTCCGGCTCGCGCGGCGTCTACGGCGCCGTCGGCACGGCGAGCGAATGGGGCCTGAAGAAGGGCTGCGCGGTCGCCCTGACCGACGCAGGCAAGGGCGTGGGCCTGCACAACCTGGAAGACGACACCGTCAACAAGGTGGACGGCGCGCGCGCCACGCGCACCGCCGCCGGCGCGCTGAGCTTCTTTGCCGCCGCGTTGAGCGACACGGCGCGCGCGGCCTTCAACGCCGCATTCCCGAACCGCATCGCCATCAAGCACGCGCATTCGCAGCAGAACCCCGAGAAGGACTGGGGCAACGACACCCTGGCGGCGGGCCGCTACGCGCTGTACGTGCTCAACGCCCGCTACGGCACGCAGGACGACCCGGTGCCGTTCACCAACGACAACACCACGGTCATCGCCGGATCGATCTCGAACGGGGGCGCCGCCTCGCTGCGCGCGGCCGAGCAGGACAGCGACGGGCTCATCGACGGCGTCGTGGCGTCCGAACCCGTGACCGAGATTCCCACCACCAGCGGCTATGGCGTGCAGTTCGACGGCAGCGCGGTCGCCGGCTACGGCAAGACACTGGCCGAGTACACCACGTTCGGCAACATCTACCAGCCCTGCGCGGCGCTGGCGCCGGACGCCGCCCTGAGCGAAGTGTCGATCTACAACTTCATCGGCCTGACCGCGATGACCAGCCGCGCCAAGGCGCGCTGCGACGGCCTGGCGGCCAAGGGCCTGGTCAGCGGCAGCACCACCGAGGAGCAGGCGGCGGACGCGCTGGCCAAGCTGCACGCCTGGGGCTGGACGAAGGACAACGACACCATGCACAACGCGCACTACGCGCTGGGCAACGGCCCGATCCTCTCGGCCATGTACCCGATGGCGTACGGCCGCTTCGACGCCCTGGCCAACCTGTGCAACACCAGCTTCGCCGCGGCCGATGCCATCACCGGCAACGTGGCCGCCACCTCGGCCACGGCGCTGGCGCAAAGCTTCGCCACCGCCAACGGCACGGCCAACGGCACCCCCGCGACCGTGATCTACAACGACTCGGTGGGCGGCGCCAAGGCCTGGCAGTTCGCCGTGTCCCCCTCGACCGGCGTGGCCGACCTGGGCCTGGACAACGCGCTGTGCCAGTACGCGCTGGTCAGCGGCAAGGACCCGGTGACGGGGGCTGCGCTCACGGCGGCCAGCACGCCCACCAAGGCCGACAGCGACAGGGTGCGCGCCGGCATCGCCGAGGTGCTGCACAGCGCCAACCTGCACGGCAAGCCGGCCATCATCGTCGCCGGGCGCAGCGATGCACTGGTGCCGGTGAACAACAACGCCCGCGCCTACACCGCGCTCAACCACAGCGTGGAAGGCGCGGCCAGCAAGCTGCGCTACATCGAGGTCACGAACGGCCAGCACTTCGACGCCTTCCTGCCGTTCTCCGGCTTCGACACGCGCTTCGTGCCGCTGCACCCGTACTTCAACCAGGCCATGGACGCGATGTGGGCCACGCTCAAGAGCGGCGCCGCCCTGCCGCCCAGCCAGGTGGTGCGCACCACGGCGCGCGGCGGCGCCCCCGGCGCGGCCAATCCCATCACGCAGGCCAACGTGCCGCCGTTCAGCATGGCCCCGGCCGCAGCCGACCTGATCGGCTTCGCCGGCAGCGCCATCGCGGTGCCGCACTGAGCGGCACGGCCCGCCAAAGGAGCAGCAGATGACGACGCTCAATCCGATGGCGCGCGTGCGGGGGCTGTTCGCAGCCCTGGCGCTGTGCGCGCTGGCGGCCAGGCCGGGCCTGGCCGCCGAACTGGTCGTGGGCCAGGTGGCTCCACTGTCGGGCGTGCTGGCCAGCACGGGCCAGCAGATGGTGCTTGGCGGAAAGATCTATTTCGACTGGATCAACGACCAGGGCGGCATCAACGGCGCGACGATCCGCCACGAGGTGCGCGACGACGGCTATAAGGTCGCCGACACGGTGCGCCTGACGCGCGAGCTGCTGGCCGATCCCGAAGTGGTGGCGCTCTTCGGCTTCGCCGGCACGGCGAACATCACGCAGCTGCTCACGGACAAGGTGCTGGAGGCCGGCGGCGCCGCGCTGGTGGCGCCCTACACCGGCGGCGATTCGCTGCGCCACCCGTTCAACCCCTGGATCTTCCACGTGCGCGCGGGCTACGCCGACGAGACCGAACACATGGTGCAGCAACTGACCACGCTGGGCATGAACCGCATCGCGGTGATGTACCAGGACGACGGTTTCGGCAAGGCCGGGCTGGCGGGCGTCGAGGCGGCGCTGACCAAGCGCGGGCTCAAGCTCGTCGCCTCGGCGGGCTACGAGCGCAATACCGACAAGGTGGACGCCGCCGTCCAGGCGATCAAGGGGGCAGACGCCCAGGCCGTCATCATGATCGCCATCAACAAGCCCGCGGCGGCGTTCATCAAGCGCTACCGCGAGCAGGGCGGAGGCGCGCAGCTGTTCAACATCTCGGTGGTCGATCCGGCGGAGATCGTGAAGCTGGCGGGGTTCAAGAACGCGCACGGCCTGGGCATCAGCCAGGTCGTGCCCTACCCTTACCGGCCCCTGCTTCCAGTGGTGCGGGAATACCAGAAGCTGCTGAAGAAATACGCGCCGCAGGCCCAGGTCAACTACACCAGCTTCGAGGAGTTCCTCGGCGCCAAGGTGCTGGTCGAGGGGCTGCGCCGCGCCGGCCCGGCGCCCACCCGGGCCAAGGTGCTGCATGCGCTGGAGACGCTGCGCAGCTACGACCTGGGCGGCATCACCATCAGCTATTCACCCACCAACCGCATCGGCTCGGGCTTCGTCGATGTCACCGTGATCGGCGCCGACGGCCGGCTCATGAAATAACGGTTCTCGCCAACGCTCTTCCTCGCCATGCAACCCTCATCGCTCTACGTCACCTGCGGCGACTACGAAATCCACTACATGGACTGGGGCCCGCGCGACGCGCCCGTGGTCATCGCCTGGCACGGCCTGGCGCGCACCGGCCGTGACATGGACCCGCTGGCGGCGCACCTGGCGGGGCGCTACCGCGTGATCTGCCCCGACACGCTGGGCCGAGGCCTGAGCCAGTGGAGCCGCGACCCCGAGCGCGAATACAGCCTGGCGTTCTACGCGCGCCTGGCCGCCGAGCTGTTCGACCGGCTGGGCATCGCGCGGGCACACTGGATAGGCACGTCCATGGGCGGCGCGATTGGCACGGTGTGCGCGGCGGGGTTGTTCCAGCCGCAGCTGGCGGGGCGCATCCAGAGCCTGCTGCTCAACGACAACGCGCCGCAGTTGGCGGACGCGGCGCTGGCGCGCATCCGGGCCTACGCCGGCCAGCCCCCGGCGTTTGCCACCATGGCCGAGCTGGAGGCATTCTTTCGCCAGGTCTACGCGCCCTACGGCTGGCTGAGCGACGCGCAGTGGCGCCTGCTGACCGAATCGAGCACGCGGCGCCTGCCCGACGGGCGCGTGACGCCGCACTACGACCCGGCGATGGTGCAGCAGTTCACGCACCACGACGACGACTACCTGATCTGGGAGCACTACGACCGGCTGCGCATTCCCGTGCTATGCCTGCGCGGCGCCGAGTCCGACCTGGTGCTGCCCGCCACCGTGGCCGAGATGCGCCAGCGCGGCCCCGGCGCGCACGGCCTGCTGCAGGTGGTGGAGGTGCCGGGCTGCGGCCACGCACCGGCGCTGAACGTGCCTGCGCAGTACGCGCTAGTGGACGATTTTCTAAAGCAAGCTTCGCAAGGGCAACGCTGAACTCTGCCCAGGAAACGGACACGCCCCAAGCCAGAGCAGCCGAGCAAGGGCCGCCCCGCAGCGAGGGCTGCGTCCCCCTCCCACGCGCAGCGTGAGAGAGGGGGAAGCCGCGCAGCGGCTCAGGGGGTGTTGCTTCAGCACTCGACGATATTCACCGCCAGCCCGCCGCGCGAGGTTTCCTTGTACTTGGTCATCATGTCCGCGCCCGTCTCGCGCATGGTCTTGATGACCTGATCGAGGCTGACGTGGTGCGTACCGTCGCCGTGCAGCGCCATGCGCGCGGCGTTGATGGCCTTGACCGACGCCAGCGCGTTGCGCTCTATGCAGGGAATCTGCACCAGGCCGCCCACGGGGTCGCAGGTCAGGCCCAGGTGGTGTTCCATGCCGATCTCGGCGGCGTTCTCGACCTGCGCCGGCGTGCCGCCCAGCACGGCGCACAGGCCGGCGGCAGCCATCGAACAGGCCACGCCCACCTCGCCCTGGCAGCCGACCTCGGCGCCCGAGATGGAGGCGTTTTCCTTGTACAGGATGCCGATGGCACCGGCCGTGAGCAGGAAATCGACGACGCCCGCCTCGCCCGCCCCGGCGATGAAGCGCCAGTAGTAGTGCAGCACCGCCGGCACGATGCCCGCCGCGCCGTTGGTGGGCGCCGTCACCACGCGCCCGCCGGCGGCGTTTTCCTCGTTGACGGCCAGGGCGAACAGGTTCACCCAGTCGATCACCTGCAGCGGATCCTGCGGCCCCTCCTGCGCCGCCTGCAGCGCGCGGTGGAGCGCCGGCGCGCGCCGGCGCACGCGAAAGCCGCCGGGCAGTTCGCCGCCCGTGCCGCAGCCGCGCTGCACGCAGTCCTGCATCGCGCGCCAGATGGCGAGCAGGCCAGCGTCGATGTCGGCGTCGCTCCTCCAGTGGCGCTCGTTGGTGCGCATCACCCGGGCGATGGAGCCGCCCTGGCCGGCGGCCTGCGCCAGCAGCTGCGCGCCGCTGTGAAACGGCAGCGGCAGCACCTCGGTGTCGGGCGCGATCTGCGCCTGGCGCGCGCTGTCCTGCGCGGCCTCCTCGCTGACGATGAAGCCGCCGCCGACCGAGTAGTACACCTGCGTGTCGAGCAGGCCGCCGGCCGCGTCGAACGCCTCGAAGCGCATGCCGTTGGCGTGCAGCGGCAGGCTGACGTCGGCCACCAGGGGCAGATCCTCCGCCCAGTCGAAGGCGATCTCGGGGCCGTCGGCCAGCGGCAGGCGGCCCTGGTTGCGGATGCGCGCGATCAGCGGCTCGATCAGGGCCACGTCCACCGTATCGGGCGCGTGGCCGCACAGGCCCAGCAGCACCGCGCGGTCGCTGGCGTGGCCGCGCCCGGTGGCGCCCAGCGAGCCGTAGAGCGTGCTGCGCACGCGCGCCACCTGCGGCATGCGGCCGTCGCGCGCCAGGCGCTGCACGAACAGGCGCGCGGCGCGCATCGGCCCCACCGTGTGCGAGCTGGACGGCCCGATGCCGATCTTGAACAAATCAAAAACACTGACGGCCATGAAACGGCGCTCCTGGATATGAAATGTCGCAATGGTGACGCAAACGCGGCGGCAACGGAATCGGGCGTTTACCTTGGTGGCGGCGGCACGCGCAGCGCCAGGCAGAAGGGCTGCACGCACGAGGCGCGCCCCTCGTAGGGGCAGCCGGCCTCGCGGCACGGGGGCCGCGCGGGCGGCTCGTCGCCCTCCAGCGCCTGCTCGCGCCACTGGCCGCTGGCCTGCAGCGCCGCCAGCTGCAGCCAGGGGTCGCCCGCGCGCGGCAGCAGCGCCTCGCGCCCGTAGACCAGCGGCGCCGCCTGGGGCGCAAATTCCAGCGTCAGCAGCGCGCTGGTGCGCGCCGCCGCAGGGCCGCCCAGTTGCAGCGCCAGCGCGAACAGGCCTGTCTCCAGGCGCTGCGGCGATCCGGCAAACGCGGCGGCCAACGGCTGTGGCGATGCCGGTAGCGCAGCCGCGCCCTGCAGCCAGGCCAGCGGCAGGCGCAAGGTCATGGCAAATGGGCGGGCGCCCTGCGGCGTAAGCACCTGCCCTTGCGCCACCAGCCAGGTGCGCAGCGCGGGCAGGCCGGGAAGTGCGTGCTCACCCTCGCCCGCCTGCAGCGCCTGGGCCACGCCGGCCGGCCACGGATGCGCGGCCAGCAATTGGGCGGGTTTGCCGCCCGGCAGCGGCAGCTGGCGCAGCAGTTCAGCCAGCATCTGGCGCAACGGCGCGGCAACGCCCGTGGCGGGCCAGAGAGCGGCCACGGCGGCGGCGCCTGCAGGCGGGGCGGGGGCCGCTGCCAGTGCGGCAGGCGCGGCAGCAGGCGAGGGTGCGGCGCGGCCCTGCGCCAACGTACCCGCTGCATCCTGGCGCAGGCTGGCGCGCGTTTGCGGGGACAAATCCAACCGGTCGGTGTCAGCCGGCGGTGCGCCAGCTTGGGGGCGCATAGCCTGGCCGCCGGGCGCGGCAGGTGCGGGCGGGGCTGCCGTGGCGGACGCGGATGCGGCGGGCGCCGCGCCGTCCTTGGGCGCCATGGCATCCTGCAGCATGGCCTGGCGCTGCAGCGCGGCCTGCGCCAGCACACGGACGACCGGCGCCTGCGGCGTGCGGGGTGGGTCGATGGGCGCGGCCATGGTCGAGCCAGTGTGGCAGGTATTGCGCCCTGGGGGCAATACCCGGGATTTGTTCAGCGGCGCCTTTACCCCTTGAGCCCCAGGCGGCGCGCCAGCTTGTGCAGGTTGCTGGCGTCCACGTCCAGCGCGCGCGCCGCGCGTGCCCAGTTGCCTTGGTGGCGGTCGAGCGCCTGCGCCAGCACCTGGCGCTGGCAGGCGTCCACGGCGTCGCGCAGCGTACCCTCCCAGGCGCCCTGCGGCAGGGCCGGCATGCGCTGGGCACCGGCACCGCCGTCGGCGCTGGCGGCGCCCGCCGGCGTTGGCACGTCGAGCGCGTCCAGGTCGAGCAGGCTCGCCTCCAGCGTGACGATCTCCCCCTGGCCCACGCCCCGGCTGAGCACCTTGAGCGCGGCGCGGCTGATCACGTGCTCCAGTTCGCGCACGTTGCCCGGCCAGCGGTAGCGGCGCAGCGCCTGTTGCGCGTCGGGCGACAGACGCAGGCTGCGCAGGCCCAGGCGCGCGCGGTTGAGCTCCAGGAACCGACCGGCCAGCAGCAGCACGTCGCTGCCGCGCTCGCGCAGCGGCGGGATCGGCACCGGGTAGACCGACAGGCGGTGGTACAGGTCGGCGCGAAACGCCCCGCTGGCCACCTGCTCGCGCAGGTTGCGGTTGGTGGCGGCGATCACGCGCACGTGCACGCGGCGCGGGCGGTCCGCGCCCAGGCGCTGGATTTCGCCGTTCTGCAGCGTGCGCAGCAGCTTGGCCTGCACCGACAGCGGCAGCTCGCCGACCTCGTCGAGGAACAGCGTGCCGCCTTCGGCGGCCTCGAATCGCCCGGGCCGGTCGCTGACCGCGCCCGAGAAGGCGCCGCGCACGTGGCCGAACAGCTCGCTCTCGGCCAGCGACTCGGGCAGCGCCGCGCAGTTGACGTGCACCAGCGGGCGGCTGCGCCGTGGCGACTGGTGGTGCAGCAGGCGCGCGAACAGCTCCTTGCCGACGCCCGTCTCGCCCAGCAGCAGCACCGGCAGGTCGGAGCCGGCCACCACCGACAGCTCGTGCACCAGGCGCTTGAGCGCCGGGCTCTCGCCCACGATCTCCAGCGGGTCGGCGCCGCCGTCGGGCAGGCGGTGCGCACCGTCGCTACCGCTCAGTCCGCTCAGCCCACCCGGCGCCGTGGCAGCGGCCATGCGCAGTGCGCGCAGTTCCTGCTCCAGCCGCGCCACGCGGATCACCGCCTCGACCTGCGGCACGCAGCGCGCCAGGCTGCGCTGCGCCGCCTGGCCGAAGGTGCCGGTGATCAGCGCGTCCAGCGTCAGCACGCCCCAGGGCCGCCCCTCCACGTGCAGCGCCACGCCCATGCAGTCGTGCACCGGCAGCGGCTCGCCCACCAAGGTGTCGAGCAGGCCGTCGTATGGGTCGGGCAGCTGGCTGTCGTGCTCGAAGCAGGTCACCTCGTGGCGCGCCAGGATGGCCGCCAGGCGCGGGTGCTGGCCCACGGCAAAGCGCCGGCCCAGCGCGTCGCTGACCAGGCCGTTCACGGCCACGGGGCGCAGGCGCTCTTCCTCCAGGCGCAGCAGCGCCACCGCACCGCAGCGAAATTGCTCGCGCAGCACGTCCACCAAACGCTGCAGGCGCACGGCCTGGGGCAGCTCCGAGCCCAGGTCGGCGCACAGGGACTCCAGCGCGGCGGTGAATTCGTTTTCCTTGAAGGTTGTATTTACCATTTAATGGTGAATTTTACCTATATTTAATCAGGTGAATTTTACCCTTACCAGTGTAAACCCTTGATTTATTGCGCCGCACAAACTGGCATCCCCCTTGCGTTGCCATGGGCGTCTTAGTGCAACGATGGAGGCCCTTCATGGGGAAATACGCCAAGTATTGGTACACGCTCATAGGCGTACTGATCGTCACCTTCAGCCTGCTGGGCTACTACGGTGCCGAGGTTTACCGCACCGCGCCGCCGATTCCCGGCCAGGTGCTGGTGCAGGGCAGCGACAAGCCGCTGTATACCAAGGAGGGCATTCTGGACGGCCAGACCGCCTGGCAGTCGACCGGCGGCATGCAGCTCGGCTCGATCCTGGGCCACGGCGCCTACCAGGCGCCGGACTGGACGGCCGACTGGCTGCACCGCGAACTGACCACCTGGCTGGAACTGGCCGCCGCGCAAGACTACGGCAAGACCTTTGCCGAGCTTGACGTGGGCCGGCAGGCCGTGCTGCGCGACCAGCTCAAGACCGAGTACCGCACCAACACCTACGACCGGGCCAAGGACACGATGACCATCACGCCGCGGCGTGCCCAGGCCATTGCCGAAACCGCCAGGTACTACGACAAGCTGTACGGCGCCGACCCGTCGCTGCACAAGTCGCGCGTGAGCTTTGCCATGAAGGAGAACACCCTGCCCAGCGCCGAGCGCCGCGCGCAGATGGCCGGCTTCTTCTTCTGGACCGCCTGGGCCGCATCGACCGAGCGCGATGCCGCCCTGGGCGGCGGCAACGGCGCCACCTACACCAACAACTGGCCGCACGAGCCGCTGATCGGCAACGCGCCGACCGGCGAGAACGTGATGTGGTCGGTGATCAGCGTGGTCGTGATGATGGCCGGCGTGGGCTTCCTGGTGTGGGGCTGGGCCTTTTTGCGCAAGCACGACGAGGAAGACCCGGTGCCGCCCGCGCACGACCCGCTGAGCCGCGTCGCCCTGACGCCTTCGCAGCGCGCCCTGGGCAAGTACCTGTTCCTGGTGGTGGCGCTGTTCTGCGCGCAGGTGTTCCTGGGCGGCTTCACGGCCCACTACACGGTGGAAGGCCAGGAGTTCTACGGCGTCAACGTCTCGCAGTGGTTCCCCTACTCGCTGGTGCGCACCTGGCACTTGCAGGCGGCGCTGTTCTGGATCGCCACGGGCTTCCTGGCCGCCGGCCTGTTCCTGGCCCCGGTCATCAACGGCGGCAAGGATCCCAAGTACCAGAAGCTGGGCGTGGACGTGCTGTTCTGGGCGCTGGTCGTGGTCTGCGTGGGCTCGTTCATCGGCAACTACCTGACCATTGCCCACGTCATGCCGGAGGAGTGGAACTTCTGGCTGGGCCACCAGGGCTATGAATACGTGGACCTGGGCCGCCTGTGGCAGATCGGCAAGTTCGCCGGCATCGCCTTCTGGCTGGTGCTGATGTCCCGCGCCATCTTTCCCGCGCTGCTGGCCCCCAACGGCCAGGACAAGAACCTGCTGGCGCTGCTGACCTCGTCGGTCGTGTGCATCGGCCTGTTCTACGGCACCGGCCTGTTCTACGGCGAGCGCACGCACATCTCGGTGATGGAGTACTGGCGCTGGTGGGTGGTGCACCTGTGGGTGGAAGGCTTCTTCGAGGTGTTTGCCACCACGGCGCTGGCCTTCATCTTCTCGACCCTGGGCCTGGTGTCCTACCGCATGGCCACGGCCGCCAGCCTGGCGTCGGCGTCGCTGTTCATGCTGGGCGGCGTGCCCGGCACCTTCCACCACCTGTACTTCGCGGGCACCACCACGCCGGTGATGGC
>Ga0222429_100790_pt1 | contig 13637 bp, 12 predicted proteins | sample 1B50Ametagenome_FD_182475 | JGI IMG/M metagenome (GOLD analysis project Ga0222429, IMG submission 182475) | Enriched microbial communities from leaf-cutter ant dump, University of Wisconsin, Madison, United States - 1B50A (version 2) | ecosystem: Environmental > Terrestrial > Nest > Insects nest...
CACCCCGATGCTCTTTCTCAGCGCATCCAGCCGGTAATCTTCAATATTCACATCATCAATTTCTATAGCTCCCTTTTGTATATGGTATAACCTGTTGATGAGACTGATAATGGAGGTTTTCCCGCTACCCGTATGCCCTACAATGGCCAGCTTCTCCCCCGGTTGAATGTCAAATGAGATATCTTTCAGGACATAGTTGTCGGCGTTGTAGGCAAACCATACATTTTTAAAAGATACCTTCCCTTCCACTTTTTCCGGCGCGTATGAGCCGTTTTGGGCAATGGTATCATCGTTATCCAGCACCTTAAAGATCCGCTCGCTGGCCACCATACCCATCTGGAGGACATTGAACTTATCGGCAATGAAGCGTAACGGACGAAACAGGAGGTTCAGGTACAGCAAAAACGCAATCATGGTCCCTACCGTCGCTTCCCCGGCAATAGCTCCTTTGGCGCTCCACCAGATCATCAGGCTCATCGCGATGGCCAGCATGATCTCCACAAAAGGAAAAAATACCGAATAAGCAAAAATTGCACGGATGTTTGCATTTCTGTGTTCCCTGTTTATTTTTTTAAACTTGGCATATTCCCTGTCTTCCGCCGCAAAGGCCTGCACAATAGACATGCCGGTAATATGCTCCTGCACAAATGCATTCAGGTGCGCTACAGCATTCCTCACCCGCTGAAACGAAATATTAACGCTGTTCCTGAACCACCGCGTAACGATCACCAATGCCGGCAGGATCAAAAGGCAGATCAGGGTAAGCTTCCAGTCTGTTATGAACATTACGGTCAGTATGGCCACGATCGCCAGCAGGTCGGCAATAATAGAGATCAGTCCCTCCGAAAAAATATCATTTACCGCTTCAATATCGTTGATGGTGCGGGTTGTAAGTGTACCGATAGGCGTTTTATCAAACTGCGAAAGGTTGAGATGAAGCACTTTTTTGTATACCGAGCTGCGGATATCTTTCACCACCGTTTGACCCAGCCATGCTGTTATAAAAGAGAAATAAAACCGCAATGCGGTTTCTACGAGCAGCAACCCTATCTGGATGCATGTAATGATGATCAGCGCATTCATCCATCCGCCCCGGATGTATTTATCAACCGTCATCTGGATCAGCCAGGGACGTACGGGAGACAACACTGCCAGCACAACCGCCAGGATAACAGACAACACCAGGCTTCTGCGGTAAGGCCTGGCATAGAAAAAAACGCGTCTTAGCAGCTTGAGATCAAAAACCTTCTTAGTGGGAGCCTGTTCAGACATAATTTGGTGAACGAAGTTACAGTTTATTGCGGCACAAGCAAGGTCAGCAGTTAATTAATTCGTTCAAGGTTTTTCATTTTACAAATTGTGTCGAAAAGATTTTGCTTGCCCCTATGTGTAGCAGAAAGGGTTCTCACATTATCAAGTGTTAGCAATACAGACATCCACTTTGCTTCTATTTCCTGTCTTTGTTTACGAGTCTTGTCAGATAAATCCATTGCTAAAGTAACAATCTGCAGTTTGGTCACTTTATAAGCTTCATCTGTAAAATGCTGAACGTTCAAATAATTGGGTTCGGTTTCTCATTCGCTAAAAATAGTCATTACGTCAATAAACTTTTTCTATCCGTGTATAAGCGGTTCTACATGGATCCTTGTGTTCTCATAGAATTTAAGAAAGCGTCCTGATAACCCGGTACCCGCCTCTTAACATTATCTACTAATCGCTTACTACTCCCATTACTGTTCCATTCGTTTTATCGGACGAACTGGTAACAATACTGTTACTACCCCCCGCATATATCCAAACGGCATTACCATTTTCGGCTTTATCTACCTGTTCAATGATCGCTTTAAATGAAAAGTCCTTTCCTTCGCACCAAACGATGGCAGCACCGTCGGGAACGATACCTGTCTTTGTACCGCCAAAAGAAACCTGCGCACCAGACCGGCTGAGGATCTGCTTCACCTGCCGGTATCCGCTCTCGTCACCCAGCACTAAAAATTGCAGATGTTTTTCAGAAGCAGGGACCTGCTTTTTGCCAATTGCTTTTTTAACAAAAAGCTGGCATTTCTTCAACAACAGGACCGTCTGGATAAAACCATTCAATATCAGGAATTTTCCGCGCGGATAGTGTTTGTTTACAAAGATTTTCATTGCCTCGTAAAACCTGGTCAGGTATTTTACGTCTGCTTTCCGGGTGCTTTCTCCTTTAAAATGGATAATGGTGGTGTCGGGATAATAATAGTTGCGGTAGCCCGCCCGGGTAATGCGGTACGAGAGGTCGATATCTTCGCCATACATAAAGAACTGCTCGTCGAACGACCCCGTTTGCTGTAGTACCTGCCGCGAAGTGAGGAAAAAAGCGCCGGACAATACTTCAACGCAGTTCACAGCATCTTCCGGCAGATGTCCGCTGTAATATTGTGCAAAAAATGCGGACCGCGGAAACAGCCGGATCAGTCCCGAAAACTTGAAAAAGGATGCCAGGGTAGAAGGCAATCCCCTCTTGCTTTCTTTTAAAAACCGTCCGCTGCCGTCGATCATGCGCACACCCAGGGCACCCGCATCCTTATGGGACTGCATAAATGACAATGTTTTCTCAAGGCCGTCTTCGGGTAATATCGTGTCAGGATTCAGGAACAAAATATAGGTTCCCCGGGCCTGCTGCAGTCCATAGTTACAGGCTTTGCTGAAACCGGTATTCTCTTTTTGCCAGAAAAAACGTACCTGAGGGAATAAAGGTTCCAGGTATTCCCGGCTGCCGTCCGTTGAATGGTTGTCTACCACGATCACTTCCATCTCCATGGAGGTCCCGGCTTTCAGGACGGAATGAAGGCATTGCTCCTGGAAAAAGCGGACATTATAGTTGATGATGATAACAGACAGCAGCAAACCAGCTTAATTTTGATCAACGAATTAATATATTTTAGGGCAGGAAGCAAAATAAACATCGGAGGTATTTATCCGTGGTGAGAAAAATGCAGGTTTTCGCAGGCGTGTAATGACCAGCTTTACTGGTCAGATAGTTTGGAATAGTACCTAATAAAAATATACAACCTGGCGGCCGCTTGTCTTCATAATTTAATGAAGAAGATTGAATCTATTTGTGATAGTTCTATTGCCTGAATATATATTTTTTCTTAATTTAGGTAGCGACTCCTCTTTAACCATCAAAACTTACCCGATGCACCCATGATCCGCCGGAATGTAAAACATAAATAATTGTTCTTATGGGCCAGCGCTATCTCCTGCCGATAGGGATCCTGCTCCTTATCTCGTGCAATAACCCGAATGGGAAAAAAGAGGAATCCTCACCAGACAATACTTCTTCGGCAATCGGTTGTTACACTCCGAAAGTAACAGATAAAGAATGGTACACTACAGGAAAGAAAGCGCCGCGGTTTGAAGGGCTGGGTGGTATTGATTTCAGGATATCTACTTCCAGTGAAGAGGCGCAGGATTATTTCAACCAGGGAATGATGCTGGCGTATGGCTTTAACCATGCTGAAGCCGCGAGATCTTTTTATGAAGCAACCCGCCTGGATTCCAATTGTGCCATGGCTTACTGGGGTTTTGCCTATGTATTGGGTCCCAACTACAATGCAGGCATGGAAGAGGACAATTTTCAACGGGCATACGAGGCATCAGTGAAAGCGAAATCGCTGGCCGGGAACTGCACGCCAAAAGAAGCTGCGCTGATTGAGGCCTTAGCTGCCCGTTATGTTGCAGAGCCCCCGGTGGATCGCAACCCGTTAGATATTGCCTATGCCGCAGCCATGAAAAAAGTGTATGTGCAATTTCCAACAGATCCTGATATAGGCGCCTTGTATGCCGAGTCGATGATGGACCTGCATCCCTGGGACCTGTATGATAAAGAAACGAAAGCGCCCAGGGCCTGGACGCCGGAGCTTCTTGCTGTGCTGGAGCACCTGAAGAAAGTAAATCCCGGGCATCCGGGCGCCCATCATTTTTATATCCATGCGCTGGAGGCATCGGCTGTGCCGGAGAAAGCATTGACCAGCGCAAAACAGCTGGAGACACTGGTACCGGGATCGGGACATCTGATGCATATGCCTTCGCATATTTACATCAACACAGGCGATTACCACCTCGGATCGCTCGCCAATATCCGTGCAGTGGAAGTTGACAGTGCTTATACGACCGCCTGTCATGCCCAGGGCGCTTACCCGTTGTCGTACTACCCTCACAATTATCATTTCCTGGCGGCAACGGCTACACTGGAAGGGAATGCAGCATTGGCCTGGGAGGCAGCCGGGAAATTACAAATGCATACGGCAACAGATATCATGCGTATGCCCGGGTGGGGAACCCTGCAACATTATTACACCATTCCCTATTACGTAGCTGTAAAGCTGTCTATGTGGGATACGATCATGGCCATCCCGGCTCCTGCAAAGGATCTTGTGTACCCGACGGCGGTCTGGCATTATGCCAGGGGCATGGCATCCCTGGGGAAAAACGACGTTTCCGCCGCACAACAGGAAATGACCGGTCTTCAGGTGCTGGCTGCCGATTCTTCACTCCGGGACCTGACCGTTTGGGGGATAAACATAACAGCCGACCTGGTACAGATTGCCGCGAAGGTATTGGAAGCAGGAATTGCATACAGGCAGAATAGGATACCCGACGCCGTTTCCCTGTTGCAGGAAGCCGTTGCTATAGAAGATAACCTCAACTATAATGAGCCACCCGATTGGTTCTTCTCCGTCCGGCATCATCTGGGGGCCGCATTGCTCAAAGCAGGAAAATACGACGATGCTGAAAAAGTATACAACCGGGACCTGCAGATCTGGCGAAAGAACGGCTGGGCTTTAATAGGCTTATACAATGCCCTGGTGCTGCAAAAAAAAGAAAGCGAGGCACAAAAAGCAAAGACTGCATTTGAAACAGCCTGGCAATTTGCTGACTTTGGCATTTCATCTTCGTCCAATATGATAGATTAAAGCGGATACAGGTGAGCCCGGCACAGGTCAGCTATAGCTCTTCAACCGCTTTCCGGCGAAGACAAATAAAATCGAAACGAAGCCAAAGAAGAAAAACAAAAGCAAGGCGTTGAGTAATACGCTGGAAAATCCCAGGGCGGAAACATCTATAAAAGGATAAGGATAAAATCCTGAAAAATATCCGCGGATCAAAATATAAATGCAATAAACAAAGGGATATAACAACCAGGCGGGGATTTGCTTGTTCGAAACGTTATGCCTGTCTTCATATAAATACCAGTAAAGGATGGTTAAAACGGGGATCACAGAGTGTAACAGCTCATCTACTACCCGTTGCATTCCCGTTGGTGCCCATAAATGCCTGAGCATTACCTGGTAAACGAGGCCAACGATGGTAATATAAACGGTAATAGCTGTAAGTGTTCCTGCTTTATATTGTTTTATGCCGAGTGCCTGTGTGGTAAAAAACAGGGCTGTAAGTATATTGGTCAGAATGGTAAAAAAGCTGAAGAAACGAATGGTAACTTCCGGCAAAGGCAACTCGCTGTTCCTGCGCATCAATATGAATTGAACTATAACAGCAAACCATCCCAGTAAGGCGAATATTAAGGAAAGCCTCTTCTTAACAGGTATCATTTTACTCGATTTTGTTTACGGCGCTCAATCACTTCTTTTTGCCCGGGCTGTAAGATACTACATCGACTTGGCAAGGTTTCCAAGCTGTTTTAATGTAAGCTTCAAATCATCTGTCCACGGTAAGCCAATGCAAAGACGCATGCAATTCCGAAACTGGTCTTGCAAAGAAAACATTCTGCCCGGTGAAATGCTAATATGTTTTTTAAGCGCATGATTATATAATTCCCCGGTATCAATACCTTTTGGAAATTCAACCCATAAAGCCAGGCCGCCCTGGGGCCGGCTTATTTTGGTCCCTTGCGGAAAATGTTCTGCAATGGCAAGCGCATACCGCTGGTAATTTTCCTGTAATGTTTTACGAAGATGGCGAAGATGGTTTTCATACCTGCCTGTCATCAGGAAGTTTCCAACAGCTTCGTGAATTAAAGACGCAGAAGACAGAGAATGAATGAGCTTCAGCTTCAGTATCTGGTCTTTATACCTGCCCGGGGCAACCCAACCCACACGATAGCCCGGAGCAAGCGTTTTTGACACGGAACCACACCACAGAACATTGCCATCCTTATCAAAAGATTTACAGCATTTCGGACGTTCGGCGCCAAAGTGAATGTCCCCATAAGTATCATCTTCAATAAGCGGGATATTATATTTTGACAAAAGAGACACGATTTCTTTTTTATGCTTATCGGGTGTGCAATATCCCAACGGCGTATTGAAATTAGGGACTAAAAGACAGACTTTTATTTTAGGCAGTAATTTTTTCAGCGCATCAATATCCACTCCGCTGACAGGGTGTGTGGCAATTTCCAAAACCTTCAACCCCAGGCTGACCGCGAGCTGCAGAATGCCGGGATAACACGGGCTTTCCAATGCTATCGTGTCGCCCCGCCTGGTGAGCGCCATAAGACAAAGGGCTAACGCATTCATGCAACCGTTGGTGGTTATTATATCACTTTCTTTTACATTTCCCTTCCAGGCCAATGAACGGGCAGATACCATTCTCCGGAGCTTCACATTGCCCTGCAAAGGTTCGTATTCTGTTCCGCCCTCTTCCAGCTCCCTTGTGGCGAGCACAATTTCTTTTTTCAGCTTTGCCAATGGTAAAAGATTACCAGATGGCACACCGATAGAAAAAAGCGTTACATCCTTTCGCCCCATAGTCGCATAAACGCCGTTTATCAATTCGTCCGGTTCGACGCTATTGGCCACAGGTAAGGGTTGACTTGTTTCTGGTAACGGAAGCTTCAGGTATCTTAATGAACTTACAAAATAACCCGATTGAGGTCTGGATTGTACCAATGATTGTGCTTCCAGCTCAAGGAAGACCCTTTTCGCCGTATTTATGCTTATACCATGCTCTTTGCTCAATGTTCTTACTGACGGTAAACGTTCGCCGGCTTTCCACACGCCTGTTTTTATTTTATCAGCAATGTTGCCGGTGATTTCGTCATATAAAAAATTGCGTTTCATAATACAAATATAACTGTGTCCATTAAAATAGAAGAAACTGTGACTGTGCTTATTCGTTTCCTTCACCGAATTTTGCATCACAATACAATATTGAGCATGCCGGATGTAAAAGAAAATACCGCACAAGGTTGGTTGAATGGCTTTATGGGTGTGGTGCTATTTAGTGGGTCGCTACCTGCAACAAGAGTGGCGGTATTAGAATTTGATCCTGTGTTCCTGACTGTTGCCAGGGCGTCCATTGCAGGAATACTTGCTCTTATTGCCTTGTTGATCTTTAAAGAAAAACGCCCGGCAAAACAACAGATCGCCCCATTGCTTATGGTGGCTATCGGGGTGGTAGCAGGCTTTCCCTTATTAAGCGCATTGGCATTACAATATGTTACTTCGGCGCATTCCATTGTCTTTATAGGTATATTGCCTGTGGCAACGGCTATCTTTGGTATCATTCGTGGCGGTGAACGGCCACGCCCCATATTTTGGATTTTCTCCGTTATTGGTAGTCTTTTGGTGGTAGGTTATGCTGCAGCACAAGGACTTACTGTTTCACCAATAGGTGATATTTTAATGCTCGGCGCTATCATTCTTTGCGGATTGGGTTATGCAGAGGGTGCAAAACTTACAAAGACCTTAGGTGGTTGGCAGGTTATTTCCTGGGCGCTGGTACTTTCATTGCCTGTAATGCTGCCGCTCTTATTTGTGAATATCCCGGCATCGTTTGAGGACATCACTGGAGGGGCATGGGTCAGCCTGGCTTATGTGTCACTGTTCAGCATGTTTATCGGGTTCATTTTTTGGTATAAGGGTTTAGCACAAGGCGGAACAGCAACTGTGGGACAGCTACAGCTATTGCAGCCTTTTTTGGGGTTGGCATTAGCCGCATGGCTGCTTCACGAGAAAGTAAGTATTGGTATGCTGGCTGTTACCATAGGGGTGATACTATGTGTGGCAGGCACAAAGAGATTTGCGAAATAATATACAGGCTCATTTGCAGTATAAAATATAATAAAGTGAATAAAGGTTATGTTTGTACCCAACAGCTTTAAATTTGAGGATAGGGCTGAAAAAATTGCTTTTATGAAGCAATACAGCTTTGCAACTATCATTACGGTTAAAGACAATGTCCCCATTGCCACACAATTACCTTTTGTTATAGATGATAGTCCGGACAGGGTGATATTGAGCGCTCACTTTGCCCTTGCTAATGAGCAAACCAAATACATAGAAGCAAACACATCATTAATCATTTTCACGGGGCCACACGCTTATATTTCGCCCATACACTATGACAAACGGGAGAGCGTACCTACCTGGGATTATATTGCAGTGCATGCCTACGGTAAAGCAAAAATAGTTGAAGAAGAAAATGCGAAAATCAGGGCTTTGGAACAAATGATATCTTTTTATGAAAATGGTTATATTCAACAATGGGAAACTTTACCGGATAAGTTCAAAAAAGGAATGCTGCGGGGTATAGTAGCATTTGAACTGGAAGTAACCGAACTGCAAGGACAAAAAAAGTTGAGCCAAAATAAAACAGAAGCGGAAAGGCACCGGATAACAGAACATTTGGAAAAAAGCGAGAACACCGTTGAAAAGGATTTAGCAAGCCATATAAGAAATTTATAATCATTATGCAGTGGACAAATGACATAACCCGGCTATTCAACATTCAATACCCCATTTTTCAGGCGCCTATGCTGGGAGTAACCACGCCCCGGATGGTTGTAGCTGCACAAAAGGCAAATGCGTTTGGCTCGCTGCCATTGGGCGATCTTTCGGCAGATAAATGTATAGAAGTGATTCGGGCAACCAAACAGCTGACCGATAAGCCTTTTGCGGTTAATATCTTTGCCAATGCTATTCCCGAAATTTCAGATGCACTGAGAGTACAATATAACAATGTCAAAGAATTCATAGAAGCATTACTACAACAATACGATATAGAAGCGGTATTGCCGGCTATTGACGAAATACAACTTACCGATTACCATGAACGGATTGAAGCCATCATCGCAGAACAATGCAGGATAGTAAGCTTCACATTTGGTAATCTGGACAAGCAGAGCATTGAAAGGCTAAAAGAAAATGATATTATCCTTATCGGCACATGCACGTCGGCAGAGGAAGCCAAAACACTGGAGCAATCAGGCATAGACCTGATCTGTGTGCAGGGTATCGAAGCTGGCGGACACAGAGGTAGTTTTGCAGATGAGAATATACCCCGGATTGGTGGTTTATCCCTGCTGTCACAAGTCTGTGATAGCGTGAAAGTCCCGCTTATTTACGCTGGGGGGATTTACAATGCCAAAACCTTATTGGCGGCAAAAACACTGGGCGCACAGGGCTTTCAGATAGGCAGCTTGTTATTGGGGTCGGCAGAAAGCGCCTTACAGGAATTTGAAAAGCAACGGTTGAGAAATGCCAAAGAAAGCGATATTGTTTTGACCAGGAGCTTTACAGGACGATATGCAAGGGGGTTAAAAAATACGTTTATTGAGACGATAGAAAACACTGCTAATATTTTGCCTTACCCGTTTCAAAACAAGCTGACAGCCGGATTGCGAAAGGTAGCCAAAGCCAATGGAAATGCAGATTTTGTAAGTATTTGGACGGGGCAATCTATAAACCCATACAGTGGCGCCTCCACGACTGAAATCATCCGGGATTTAATTGAACAAACAGAACAGTACCGGTTCCCGGCGTTCAATTAACCGGGAATCGACAGCAAGGGATGTGAATGCCTGGGCGTTCAAATATTTCCGGGATAAATATGACGCATCAGTGGTAGAAAATTGGGATCATCCTGCTGGTATGGGAAATTTTATATTAGCATACGAGATGGAGGCCAGCTCATCCCCACTCATGTTCAGGCAGTGGAAGATGACATACCAAACCCGGGTATACGCTGCAAGATCTTGACACAGTTGTACTTCGTAAATATGTTGCCGGTCAAAATTTTAACCAGGGGCAACTAATTGATACCGCTATAATTGCTAAATCATCTGGTTTATTTAGTTATGATGTAAGAGGTGATACCGTTTCCATCGTTCCGATTTCGCTACGTTATTTTGTATACCCCGTACCCGGCTATGATTGGCAGATTTATATACCTGCTGTGAATCAAACCGTTACAGTATCAGAATTTACTGCGACAAGCGTGGAAGTATCGGTTAAAGGTCGCCCTTGTCCAATCAACCCGTATAAGTTGGATGGGGTGTCTGTAGCGGCACCTATTTACTTTAGTGGTCCGGATGGGGGATACAAAATGTTCATCCATAAGTAGTTTATACACGATAAGTACTAAGTATTATATCCTGGCAAAAAGTGCACCCTCCGGATCGTTATAAATCGGACTATAAAAAGGCTGGCCAAAAGGAATTTTTTAGGCAACAGGAGCCTTGATGTGCCTACCCTGGTAAGCGTTGCGTTATTTTATTACCTATTTCTTTCTTGTCATTCCTTCACGTTGTCTTGGAAAAATTTTGGTCATCAGAACCTGCTGAACTTCTCATCCCTATCTGTGCAGGTTCATAATAAAGTATTACCGCTCCGCCACTAAAAATTTTTGTCTTTATAAGTTTAAGAACTATCCTGTCAGGAATGTTTTTAAATAACGGTAATCCATTTCCAACGCAAAGTTGGTATTCGTCTATTAGATTAAGCTTTGTCAATGCCACAATCAAACTGGGACTGCCTACAAAAATATCTTTACCTGATTGCTGTTTGAGTTCTAAAACCTCATCTTCAGGGTTTCGGCTTGCTAATTGTGCACTTTTCCAGTCTACATTATTAAGCGTATGAGAAAAAACGATTTTTTGGATGCTGTCAATAGCAATAGCAAAGTCATTCATTGATTTTTCCTCTGAAGTTTTTTCTAAAAACGTTCGCCAAAACTCCATAAGTTGATACGTTTTCCGTCCATATAGAATTACATCTCCCAGCCCTAATAGTTCGGCATAATGTTGATGAACTTCCTCATCTGGCACTCCTGCCGTATGGTCGCAAAACCCGTCAAGGGACATATTGATTGCCGCAATTACTTTTCTCATTCTTCTTTTTTTATTACTGCCACTGGCAAGGTCATTCATTGGTTTTTTAATTGTCTACTTCAGGCGTTCCAAAACACCTTTACGCTTTACAATGTTTTTATAGTCCCATTGTATCTCTCTCGATTTTTTAAGCCAACGTTTTAAGTCGTTGGTATTAATTTCATCAACTGATTTGTAGAAGATAGATGCATCTTTGAATTTTTCTCCTTTTACGCTTAATTTTTCTTCTTCAAAATCCGCTCCGCTCCAAAACATCAGCCTTAATCCTTTTTTCTCTTTGCTATAACCGGTTATCGGGTTGCCCTCCAAAAACCAAACAGGGTGTCCGTGCCATATTTTGCTTTCTGCTTCCGCCAGCTTACTATCAATAATAGTGGCAAGCCGGTCGCAAATTTCTTTATCTGCAGATGTTTGTTCATCATTATATGTTTGGATATGCTTGTTCATTTCTCTTTATTATTCGGTTGGAACTTTTGTCATATCCATATAAAAGACTTCCCAGGTATGGCCGTCAAAATCTTCTATGGTACGCTGTTGCATAAAGCCGTAGTCCCTTAATTCCCCTGTTTCGGTACCGCCTGCTTTGGCTCCGTTTGCTACAATTTTATTAATCTCATCCAAATTGTCAACAGACAATGAAAAAAGCCCGGCGATATTTGTTTTTGTGTCGGCGATTGGTTTGCTGGTGAACGTTGAGAACTTCTCGTGGGTCAACAGCATTACAAAAATGTGTTCGCTCCACACCATACATTTTCCTTTATCGTCTGAAAACTGAGGATTATTTGTAAATCCTAATGCGGTATAAAATTCCATTGATTTCTGAAGGTTTGTTACCGCTAAATTGATGAATACTTGTTTTGCCATTTTGATTGTTTTTATTACCTGAGAGGCCGTATGTAATGTTATTATATTAATCTTGCTGTGGTGGATATACCAGTTCCCATAAATGACCATCGGGATCAGAAACATATCCAATATATCCGCCGTAACTTTCATCAATGGTGGCTTTACCCGTTACCGTTCCTCCATAGTTTGGCGCTTTCTCTAAAGCTGTGTCTACATCTTCTTTCGATATCAATGCGCGACTGACAATGGTTCCGATACTAGTGTTCGGAAATTGAACACCTCTGCCTGCTTTTTTACTGTATGCTTCAAAAGCATTTTTTTCCATAAGAAACAAGGAAAGGCCAGGAAGCTCAATCGTAATCATTTCTTCTTCAATCCGGATATCGGGGAGCTCAAATATGTTTTTGTAAAATAAAAGTGTTCTGTCCAGGTTTTGGACAGGTAAGCAAACAACTGTTCCTCTTATTTTCATGTTATTTGGTTTTGCGTGCTATGTTGTTGATTAAAAATAAGCACATTCCTTTTTAAGAAACTTTGCATAAGGCAAGAAATAAGATTTGTTTTGAATCTTGTGAGGGTTGTATAAGTGACTTAGAACAAAAGGGTTGATCCTTTTTAGGCGTATGTGTGCCGGCTTCTCCGTCAGGGGTGTATATATGGTGCAATGCTTAATTTAATTTACCGAAGCGCCCTTCTATCCGGCTGGGTAATATCTTGTGGCATTTCATATAAAGGTGTATTTAAATCCATGACGTTGGCCGGTAAATTTTTCGGAATAGATGTTATGGATCAGGATCGGTCAGAGCAGGAGTCCATTAGAAATAATCGATTGTATTTAAAAGGAAATGGCTGAACCAGCTTTCACACGTGGTCGCCTCTGGAAAAGCCCTTCAGTATCCTCGGCCTGTATTTTCTTGTATACGTATTAAAGCTTTCCTGATATAGATGATATAAACGAAAAAAGGTCAGCTACTGCCGACCTTTAGTGCTCCCCCTGCTGGACTTTTATTGAACCAAATCGTGCAGGATTTACAGGCGATTGCTGACCTACCGGAAAGGGAAGATTGTTTGTCTTTTAGTTTAAAATAAGTTGCATATAGGTACTATTAAGTACCTGTATTTGCTTTAAAATAAACCAGTAATCATACTTATGAGCCGAATAAATTCCCTAATCGGCTCATTTTTATTCTTATATTTGAGCCGAATATATGTTATAATCGGCTCATGGCTACATACAATTGGCAAAAAGAGGACTGGACTCAGTTTAAATACTCACTCATTGGAGTCGAGGATGAGTTGTTATTGTTCTCTGAAAAAGTAGGCCGGGTATCAGGCATTCTTGAGGGTTTACCGGAAGAAACTAAACAAGAGGCTATCGTCGACATCATGCTGGCCGAAGCCATCAAGACCTCTGAAATCGAGGGAGAATACCCAAGCAGAAAGGACGTATTGTCTTCCATACGCAAAAATTTAGGGTTACACCACACCCCCGAGTTTATAAAGGACAAATCTGCCGCAGGGCTGGGCGAGTTGATGATCGATGCCCGGAAAACATTTAAAGAGCCTTTGACTGAAGAAAAGCTGTTTGCATGGCATAAGCTGTTGCTTGGGGAAAATAAAGGAATTGCAGTGGGAATGTGGCGAACGCATGAAGAACCGATGCAGGTAATATCCGGTG
>Ga0222429_100792_pt1 | contig 13600 bp, 10 predicted proteins | sample 1B50Ametagenome_FD_182475 | JGI IMG/M metagenome (GOLD analysis project Ga0222429, IMG submission 182475) | Enriched microbial communities from leaf-cutter ant dump, University of Wisconsin, Madison, United States - 1B50A (version 2) | ecosystem: Environmental > Terrestrial > Nest > Insects nest...
AGCAAACTCAGTGTACTCAATGCTGTTAAAAATAAATTGTTAGCAAGAGTGGTAGCAGTTGTTAATAAACAAGAATTATATGTGAAAAAAACAGCATGACTCTATTTGTTTTTGTCATAGAAATCAACGGCATTAAGGCCGGGACGCTTTCCTGCAGATGAGCGCAAATTTTATACGCAGATCCCGCAGAAAGAATCGTTACCCTTCCGGGCTCCGGCAGCAAAGATGTCACGCAAAGACCGCAAAAAAGATAGTGTGATGATCACAAAGAAAGAAGGGATTCAAAAAAAGATTGTCTGTGCGGTCTTAGCGCTTCGCGGCAACCTCGCGCGGAATTACCTGCAAGATCTGCATCATCAGCAAAACAATCCGCGTGGATCTGCAGGAAATACATTTCAATCCAGTCCTTTGGGACCGGCGCACAGCCTGTGCCCACTGACCGGAAAACAACTGTAATACCCGTTCTTAACAGGCTTTGCCACGTGCTCAAAAAGATGAGCTACACCACTCCCTGTGCCAGCATGGCATCCGCAACTTTTACAAAGCCGCCGATGTTAGCGCCTTTTTCATAATTGATGTGCCCGTCTTTTTCTTTGCCGTGCTTAAGGCATATCCTATGAATATCGCGCATGATGTCCTTGAGCTTATTGTCAACTTCATCTCTTGTCCAGGAATAACGTTGGGAGTTTTGCGACATTTCCAATCCTGACACGGCCACGCCCCCTGCATTAGCTGCCTTCCCGGGTGCATAAAAGATCTGTGCTTTATGAAAGACGCTTACGGCTTCCGGGGTGCACGGCATATTAGCCCCTTCTGCTACGCAGATACACCCGTTTTTCACAAGATTCATGGCATCATTGCCATCCAGCTCATTTTGCGTGGCATTAGGCAGCGCCACATCGCATTTGATGCGCCATGGGCGCTCTCCGGCGAAAAATTCGCAGTTATATTTTGCAGCATATTCTTTTATGCGTTTCCTTTCGTTGTTTTTCAGGTGGATAATGTATTCCAGCTTTTCCTGGTCAATACCGGCAGGATCATAAATAAATCCTTCGGAGTCGGACATGGTGAGTACGGTGGCGCCCCGTGATATACATTTTTCGGCAGCATATTGCGCCACATTTCCTGAACCCGATATCACTACTTTTTTACCTACCAGGGAATCGCCATTGGTTTTCAGTATCTCTTCCACAAAATAAACCAGTCCGTAACCGGTTGCTTCCGGACGGATAAGGCTTCCGCCCCATTCAAATCCTTTACCCGTCAATACACCGCTGAACTCTCCTTTGATCCTTTTATACTGGCCAAAAAGATAACCGATCTCCCTGGTTCCCACACCAATATCTCCCGCCGGAATATCAATATCGGCACCCACATGCCGGTAAAGCTCTGTCATAAAGCTCTGGCAAAACCGCATTACCTCGTTGTCAGACTTTCCCTTGGGGTCAAAATCCGATCCTCCTTTACCACCACCCATCGGCAGCCCGGTTAAACTATTTTTAAACACCTGCTCGAACGCCAGGAACTTAAGCACACCCAGCGTTACCGAGGGATGGAAACGAAGCCCGCCTTTATAAGGACCTATTGCGCTGTTCATCTGTACCCTGAAACCCCTGTTCACCTCCACTTCGCCTTTGTCGTTTACCCAGGGTACGCGAAAAATGACCACCCTTTCCGGCTCTACAATTCTTTCCACTATTTTAGCATCCCGGTATTTGGGAATGCTTTGAACATAGGGGATAATTGATTCTGCTACTTCTGTTACTGCTTGTAAAAACTCATTTTCTCCGGCGTTTCTTGTTCTTGTTTTTTCCAGAAACTGATTGATGATATCATTCATAACTTATAAATAACTAAGGCGTGTCGTTGGGTACCTACAGAATAATTCAATATCTGCTGGTAAGTGTTAAAAAAAATTGAAAAACCTTGCGAATGTATTAAAAAATTTCAATAGTATTCATGGGATATGGAAAAAAATTGTAAACCTGCAGAGTGGGGGTCATAACAGGTTGAAGAAAAGCCAACTTTGTTCATGGTGCTACATTAGTAGCCGCAAAATTAGGGTGCCGGCAGGAGATTTGAGAGGATTTCTTATGCTCAATTTTTGACGGGATACCGGTATACATGTCTCGGCCGCTTATCATCCGGTAACTTCCGTCGGTTACCAGCGCTGTTGCCCAACCGGAATTTGCGTATTATACGTATGTTAACAGCACACATGCAGCCAGGATGTTGTATAAACTGTCTGGAGGTTATGTATCTTCAACTGGCAAGAGACATGTAATAAAGAAAAACCCCCGGTGCCTGCGGGGTTTTCTTTTTTTCCCCAGACAACAGAATTTACAGACTTTTGCCGGCGAATAGCTTCTATCCATGAAACAACTTATTTTTTTGTTTTGCCTGGTTTCCGCCCGGACACTACCCGCCCAGGATACTTTGATAATGGTACAAACGACCGGCAAGCTTCCCTTTCTGGAATATGGCCCCGGCGATAACAGGCTGGGGGGAGCCAAGATGACTTACCTGGATTCAGGTGTAGTGTTAAGGGTTGTCGACTCCCTGGACAGGGATTATATTGTACAGCTTTCGAAGCAGCACAGGGCTTTCATTGCCAAAGAACATATACAGGCGGCACCGGAGAAATATTCACGTCCATGGAGCCTTACTACCAACTGGCGTGTATTTGGCGACGATACATTTGATTATCTCACCGTCAACGTGGAAGAACGGCTTCCCTACCGCAGCATTCAGCAGATCAGCCCCTCACGGGTAGTGATAGACCTGTTTGGCGCTACTTCCAATACAAACTGGATCACACACCTGCGTTCCGCAAAAGAGATCAAAAGCGCCTGGTATGAGCAAACCGAAGACGACGTCATGCGGATATTTATAGAGCTGAGGAACAAACAGCATTGGGGGCATTTTGTTTATTACGATAGTACGGGGCACAAACTAACGATCCGTGTTAAACGCCAGCCGCCCCTCAACATCCGTAAGATGAACATCGCCATAGATGCAGGGCATGGGGGTGTAAATGTGGGTGCTACCGGCGTGTCATCGGGGATCACGGAAAAAGACTATACCCTCCGGATAGCCAGGGAACTGGATAAGCTGTTGAAGCAACGGAAGGTAAAAACCTTCATGACAAGGGAAAAAGATACTACACTCGAAATGGTTGACCGGGTGCAAATGCTCAGGGAAGCTAATCCTGACCTGTTGATCAGCATTCATCTTAACTCTTCCGGCAACATGCTGATAAGTGGAACCAGTACCTATTACCGTTATATAGGGTTTAAGGAGCTGTCGCAGTCTATCCTTAACAGGATGCTGGAGCTGAAACTCACGGAGATTGGAAATGTAGGAAGTTTTAACTTTGCCTTGAACGGACCAACAGAATACCCGAACTGCCTTGTGGAAGTAGCCTTCCTGAGCAATCTGCAGGATGAAAAAAGGATACTGGACCCTGTGTTTCATAAAGCGGTGGCACAAAAGATCTATGAAGGAATCAATGATTGGTTGAAGAAAATAAAATAATCTTTATACATTTAAGCATGAAAAAAATCACCCGTCGCAGGTTCGTCCATCAGACAGCAAAAACAGCAATAGGGGCTGCATTGGTTGCCGCGACAATTACAAATAACACTAAAGCAATGAGCAGTAACAAAAACCCGTTTATTCATCATGTTTATTTTTGGTTGAATAAAGCCGACAGTAAAGAAGATCTTGCAAAACTTGTTGAAGGATTAAAAAAACTATCGGCAGTGAAGACCATCAAAGTGTCGTATATAGGAAAGCCGGCTGACACGAACCGGGAAGTAATTGATTCCTCCTATAATATCTCATGGCTGTGCTTCTTCGATAGCAAAGCCGATCAGGACAGCTACCAGGTAGATCCTATTCACCTCGATTTTGTGAAACAATGCCAGCATTTGTGGAAGAAGGTAATAGTGTATGATACCGTTGGCATTTAACTGTAGTATATGTTACCAGGTATAAAGGACTTCATGCAGAAGTCCTTTATGCTTTTAGTGTTTATTCAAACGGGGCTATCTTCTTGTGTGTTTTACCCATCTGCCCTGTACCCATATTTTCTTTCCCCTGTGGTGATCCCAGTGACCATTTACCCATGCATGTCCTTTACGCGGGGCTATATAACGTGGCGGCACATATGCATATCTACCCCTGTGCATCCGGTATTCAGGTCCCATTAATATGGCGCCTGCAAACGGCGGCGGTGGTGATGCTATTATTACGGGTGGCGGCGGCACATATACCCGGGATGTGGAAGCGCAGGCAGAAAACAACAGGATCACTACCAGGGCTCCCGCAGTTGTAAATATAGTTTTCATGACTTTTAGTTTAATAATGAAACCATATCCCATAGACCTTTGCCTGTGGCGGAAGTTTAGCCGCCCGCCGGCTTTTAACCCAACTTTTGCAGACGGGGGGTGATGAGCCGGCTAACTATTCCAGGTACCCGAACTTACCCCGGTTGAAGTCTTCAAATGCCTGCTGTAATTCTTCATGTGTATTCATCAGAAAAGGACCATAAGCAGCTATTGGTTCGTCAATCGGCTCTCCGCTCAAAATCAGGACAATACTATCTTCTTCTGCTGTAATGGATACTTCATCCCCATCGTTCTCAAACAAAACAAAGTGGTCTGCAGGCGCTTTTTCTCCATTTACCATCACATCGCCTTCTACCACCAGTAATCCGGTATTAAATTTTTCCGGGAACGGAATGGAAACATTCATCCCCTTTTTCAACCGTACATTGAAGAGGTTAACCGGCGTGAAGGTCAGTGCGGGACCTTTCAAGCCTTTATATTCACCGGCAATTACTTCTACTGTTCCGCCATTATCCGGCAGCGGGTATCGGGTGATCATGCCGGCTGTAATGGACTGGTACCTGGGCGGGTGCATTTTATTTTTGGCAGGCAGGTTCACCCAAAGCTGTACCATTTGAAAAGGACCTCCGGACTTGCTGTAATGTTCTTCATGATATTCTTTATGCAGGATGCCTGCTCCTGCCGTCATCCATTGCACGTCTCCCTGGCGTATAACGCCGCTGTTGCCGGCACTGTCGTGGTGTGCCACACTTCCGTGGTAGGCAATGGTAACCGTTTCAAAACCACGATGCGGATGCACGCCTACACCTCTTGGTTCGTTTTTTGCAGGAAAATCAATCCTGGAGTTATAGTCCATCAAAAAGAACGGGCTCATCCTTTTATTGTGAATAGGTCCTCCCGGAAAAAAATTATGTACCCGGAAGCCGTCTCCTACCATGTGCGGAGCCGGTGGTGCAATGATCTGTTGTATCTTTTTTAAGCTCATATAAAAATGTATTTAGTGTTATATGAGGTGTAAAATTACCCTGCCGGTGACGGCCGGCCATTGATCTTTGTTAAGAAAGAGCAGATGTGTGACTGTAGTTTACATATGTTTTTTTCATTATGACGTTATTAAAAATCTAAAAATAATTGTACTTTGCGCAATCGATTGCGTTGCCTGGTAACTTTTTAATGTTTACAAATCAATTTTTTAAATCTTATGTGTGGAATAGTAGCTTATATTGGTCATCGGCAGGCATATCCGGTTATAATTAAAGGTTTGAAAAGGCTGGAGTACAGAGGGTACGACAGCGCAGGTATAGCGCTGCTTGACGGCGGCATGAAGCTGTATAAAAAGATGGGAAAAGTAGCGGCTTTGGAAGATGCGGTTATCGGTAAGAATGTAGAAGGTAATATAGGAATAGGGCATACCCGCTGGGCAACACATGGTGAACCGAGCGACAGGAATGCACACCCCCACATATCTAACAGCGGTAAGCTGGCAATGATCCATAATGGTATTATTGAGAACTATGCATCGCTCAAGCGGGAACTTTTGAAGAAAGGTTATCATTTTACAAGTGATACGGATACAGAAGTATTGCTGAATTTCATAGAAGATATTCAACAGAACAATGAAAGTACCCTGGAGGAAGCATTACGGATCGCGTTGAAAAGAGTGGTAGGGGCATACGTGATCGTGCTGATAGACCAGGATAACCCGGGAACATTGATCGCGGCAAGAAAAGGCAGTCCGTTGGTGATCGGTATCGGCAAGGGAGAACATTTTCTGGCGAGTGACGCATCACCGATCATTGAGTATACTAAGGAAGTGGTATATGTGAACGATTACGAGATCGCTATTATAAAACCCGATGAGCTGATCTTAAAAAATCTGGGTAATGAGAGGCAGACACCTTTTATCCAAAAGCTTGACCTGGAACTGGCAGCCATAGAAAAAGGAGGATATGATCATTTTATGCTCAAGGAAATATTTGAGCAGCCCGGTACCATACATGATTCGCTGAGGGGAAGGCTGGATGTGCAGAAGGGAAGCATTACCATGTCGGGGATCGAAAATAATATAGATAAAATAAAAGATGCAAACCGCATACTGATCATTGCCTGCGGTACCAGTTGGCATGCAGGATTAATAGCGGAATATATCATCGAGGAGCTCTGCCGTATCCCGGTGGAAGTGGAATATGCCTCCGAGTTCAGGTACAGAAATCCTGTCATCAACAAAGGAGATATGATCATTGCTGTTTCCCAGAGTGGAGAAACCGCAGATACGTTGGTGGCTATTGAGAATGCGAAAGAGCAGGGCGCTATCATCCTGGGCGTTGTAAATGTGGTAGGCTCTTCTATCGCCCGGTTATCACATGCCGGGGCCTACACACACGCGGGGCCGGAAATAGGTGTGGCAAGTACCAAAGCGTTTACGGCGCAGCTTACTGTTTTGACGATGATTGCCTTACGGATCGCCAAAGAAAGAAGCACTATTAGCAATGAACGTTACCTGCATTTGCTGGATGAATTGAATAATGTGCCGCAGAAAGTTGCAGAGGTGCTGGAGAATACTGATCATATAAGGAATGTTGCCTTAAAATACCAGGATGCTACCGATGCCTTATACCTGGGTCGCGGTTATAATTTTCCTGTTGCGTTGGAAGGCGCCCTCAAGCTGAAGGAGATATCGTACATCCATGCGGAAGGATATCCCGCAGCAGAGATGAAGCATGGACCGATTGCCCTGGTAGATGAAAAATTGCCGGTGATATTTGTGGCCACGAAGGATGCCTATCACGAGAAAATCGTCAGCAATATACAGGAGATCAAGGCGCGGAAGGGGAAGGTAATTGCTGTAATCACTGAAGGAGATTATGTAATTACAGACCTGGCAGATGATGTGCTGCCGGTACCTGCCGCGGATGAAGTGATAGCTCCTATTATCAGCACCATACCCCTGCAGTTGCTTTCGTACTACATTGGAGTGGCCAGGGGATATGATGTGGATAAGCCCAGAAACCTTGCTAAAAGCGTGACTGTAGAATAAGTTTAAAACGTAAATGATCGCCTTTGAACCGGATTACAAAAAGAAGCCTTGATTCTTTAGGATACAATTTTATAGCTGCAGAATACCTGCCTGAAGGGCAGGATGAATATTACCTGCGGAATATTCAAAACAGGAATGGTATACAATACCGTGGATTGAGCGCCTGGGAAATAGAAGTGCTGGTGCGCAACAGGAATGCGTCGGACGACTGGAACAAGATATTGGTATCCGATGCATTCAACCCCGAGCTGGTAAAAAACTGTAAGTTTTTCGGACTGGTTCGTATCGGTAAGCTGGAACCCTATTACCTGGAATATCATAACCTGCGTATGCCGGTAGGCTTGTATAACAGCACTATTATCAGCTGCGATTTTGGAGATAATGTAGTGGTAGATGGTGTTAACTATTTATCTCATTACATTATAGGGAGCGAGGTGATACTGGTGAATATCAATGAGCTTTCCGTTACCAATGCCGCCAAGTTTGGCAATGGCATTATCAAGGAAGGGGAGCCGGAAAACATCAGGATATGGCTCGAGCTGTGCAACGAGAACGGCGGAAGAAAAGTAATGCCTTTCACAGGAATGCTGCCGGGTGATGCCTGGCTGTGGTCGAAGTACCGGGAAGATGAGGCATTGCTGGATAAATTTAAGGAGTTTACCCAAAAAGAATATGATGTCAGGCGGGGGTATTATGGAAAGATCGGGGACCGGACCATCATCAAAAATACCAGCATCATCAAGGATGCCTGGATCGGTACCGATGCCTATATTAAGGGTGCCAATAAGTTAAAAAATATAACGGTCAGCTCTTCGGCAGAAGCACCCTCCCAGATCGGAGAAGGATGCGAAATGGTCAATGGTATCATGGGCCTGGGATGCCGGGCTTTTTACGGGGTAAAGGCAGTCCGGTTTATTATGGCGTCTAATTCCCAGTTGAAGTATGGCGCTCGTCTTATCAATTCCTATCTTGGAAACAATTCAACCATTTCATGTTGTGAAGTACTGAATTCACTGATCTTTCCGGCGCATGAGCAACACCATAACAATTCGTTTTTATGTGCCGCGGTGGTAATGGGACAGAGCAATATGGCGGCCGGTGCTACGATCGGCTCCAACCATAATTCGCGCAGCCCGGACGGAGAATTAATAGCCGGGCGTGGCTTTTGGCCGGGCCTGTGTGTAAGCATAAAACATAATTCTAAGTTTGCCTGCTTCAATATCCTCGCGAAAGGTGATTATCCTGCGGAGTTGAATATTCCGTTCCCGTTTGCACTGATCGCTAACGACGTAACCCATGACAGGCTGGTGGTGATGCCGGCATATTGGTTTTTGTATAACCTGTATGCCATCGCCAGGAATGAATGGAAATACCAGGACCGGGATGCAAGAGTGGAGAAGGTGCAGCAAATTGAATTTGGATCGTTGGCCCCGGATACGATCGCGGAGGTGACCGGGTCGTTACCCTTGCTGGAGAAATTTACAGGACGTGCCTTTTTACGTACAAAATACCCGGAACGGCACTTTTCAGATAAAGAGGAAAAAAAGGCAGGACAAAAACTTCTAAGAAATCATGATCCCGTTGTTGAAACGCTGGAAATACTGGCGGAAGGTCTTGAAAACAGCGACCGTAAAACGGTATTGATCAAAGTGCAGCAGGCATATGATATTTTCAGACAACTGGTACGCTACTATACCGCGTTGGAGCTTATTTCCTGCATCCAACAATATGGTATAAAGTCTTTTGCCGGATTGAGAAAATATATACCTGCGAAGCCGAAGAAAAACACATGGCTGAACGTTGGCGGGCAGCTTATTCCAACCCATATTGTAGAAAAGCTGAGAAAGGACGTGAAGCAGGAAAAGCTAAAGGACTGGTCGGACATCCACAACTTTTATATCACCCAGGCCCAGACCTATCCGGACCAAAAGCGGGAGCATGCGTTGGCATGCCTGATGGAGGTAATGCAACTAACGCCTTCCGGGTTTGACAAATCTTTCTTCAGGGAATTGCTGGAAGAGACGATCGCCACCAAGCAGTGGCTTACAAAGGGCATTTACAGCTCAAGGGCCAAAGACTATTCAAATCCTTTCAGGAAGATGGTATACGATACCCAGGCAGAAATGGATACAGTGATCGGTAAGCTGGAAGACAACAGCTTTATCAATCTGCAGAAAAAGGAGTTGGAGCGTTTTAAAAGACAGGTTAAAAAGCTTGTCCGGGAATTGTAGGGTTTTAAAAGCGTAAAATAATTTTTCAGCCCGTTTATGTTGTTTAGATTGCAACTACATACGTATATATGCTTTTTAAAAACCGGCTTAAAAGTGCCTTTCATTATTTCCTGCAGGGGCTTATTATTCTTGCACCTATCGTTATAACCATCTGGGCCGTTACCTCGCTGTTTAATTTTATAGACAGGATACTTCCGGATATCCTGGAGAAGTTTTTCCCCCAGCTTTCTGTGTATTATGTTCCGGGGCTCGGACTATTGGTAGCTGTTATCATCATTGTGTTCGTAGGGTACATCTCCGGGTCTTTTATATTCGGTAAGCTGGTTGACCTTTTTGATAATATACTTCAAAAGACGCCTGGCATTAAAATTATTTATTCCACGGTAAAAGATTTTTTTGAGGCTTTTGCAGGTAATAAAAGAAAGTTCGATAAGGCTGTGCTGGTATCTGTTGAAGCAATTGATGTGTGGAGAATAGGGTTTATTACCCAACAGGGGCTGGATGAGTTTGGGCTGCATGAATATGTTGCTGTATATGTGCCTCAGTCCTATGCCTTTGCCGGTCACTTATATTTTGTTAAGCGTGAACGTGTAAAAAAAATAGGCGACATAGGTGCTGCAGATGCGATGAAGTTTGCCATTTCCGGAGGCGTCACAGCGTTAGAAGATGACACAAAGTAAGTCCTGGTTTCTGATTTTTGATTTTGGGATTTCCGATTTCGGTTTTCTTCTTCAATCAGAATCGTATATCCAACATCAGCGATCTTTTGATTATTTCTGATTTTTGATTTTGGGCTTTTTGATTTTGCTCTTCTTCCAATCAGAAATCGTATATCAGGCAATCAGCAATCCTTTGATTATTTTTGATTTTGGGATTTCCGATTTCGGTTTTCTTCTCCAATCAGAAATCATACATCCAACATCAGCAATAACAGAAAAATTTATTCCGGTTACAGTATTTAATTCTGTAGAAAAGCAGTATCTTTTTACAGGTTAAATCATGTAAAGCTAACACTATGCACCGGAAACTTATCCTTGTTTTGCAGATGATACTGCTGCACAAACTTTGCTTCTGCTGGGGATTCTATGCCCATAAGGAAATAAATTATCACGCTGTTTTTTCACTTCCCCCGGCAATGCTTGTATTGTACAAACCTAATATTGATTTTTTAAAAGAGCATGCGGTTGACCCGGATAAAAGAAGGTATGCGGTGGCAGAAGAGGGTTGCCGGCATTATATAGACCTGAACAGGTATGGTAACTATCCTTTTGAAACGTTGCCAAGAAAATGGGAAGATGCGGTTGAAAAATTCGGGGAAGAAGCTGTCACGGCTCATGGTATTGTTCCGTGGTGGGTGCAGGTCATGCATCGCCGGTTGACCTCAGCGTTCAGGGAAAGAAATTTCAGCGCCATTTTGAAGCTGTCTGCGGAGATAGGTCATTATATTTCCGACGCCCATGTACCCCTGCATGCGCATAGCAATTATAACGGTCAACTAACGAATCAGCATGGTATTCATGGTTTATGGGAAAGCCGCATCCCGGAACTGCTGGCGGCAAAACAGTTTAACTACTTTGTCGGGAAGGCAAGTTATATTTCTTCTCCTGATACATTCATATGGAAGGTTGTTTTAGAAAGTGCAGCAGCGGCAGATACCGTTTTACGGGAAGAAAAAAAACTGACTGAGGATATATCTCCGGACCGGAAATATGCTTTTGAAAGCAGGAACGGTATTATACTGAGGCAATACTCCAGCTACTTTACCGAAGCCTATAATGATGTGTTGGGTAATATGGTAGAGCGGAGAATGCGCCAGTCCATTGCTGCCGTGGCTTCGTTTTGGTATACAGCATGGGTAGATGCGGGGCAGCCGGATCTCCTGAATATAGAACCTCACTTCACAGCTGAAGATATAAGTGATTTTAATTATATCGACAGGCTATGGCGACAAACCGGAAATCTTCCTGATTCAAGCCGTCTGCGGATCAGGTGTGGTGAGTAAAAGAATATTTGACGAAAATTGCTGCTTAAAAGAAGGGAATGGTGCAAAGAATGTGGATTTTATAAGAATATTTTTTAACTTTTGTTAAAACTATTTTTAATTTTTTTGTTAATTTAGACCAGAATTAAAAGTTGGAACTTTAAATTGTATTCGTGTTGAGGAATGAATATATACAAGAACAGCGGTTTGCTTTTGTTTTCAAAAGCCATGAGTATAAGTTGTATACCTTGGCCCTGAAGCTTACAAAGTCTGATCAGTATGCAAAGGATATTGTGCAGGAGGTATTTTTAAAGTTGTGGCAAAACAGGAGAAATGTTTTTTTCGATTTGGAGCAGGCCGAAGAGTGGCTGTTCAGGATGACAGAAAACAAGATCCATAAATTCCTGCTGAGAAGTGCCGGGGACAGGCGGTTGCGCGACGCGCTTTGGGTTAACATGCAGTGTTTACTGAATGAAAAAGAAGAGGTGGAAGCCCCGGTAGCGGAGTATCACAGCGTAATGGAAAAGGCGATCAATCATTTACCTCCGCAACGAAAACGTGTTTACCAGCAGATCAATAACGAAATTTACCTGAACTATGATTGGGTCAGGTCCGAAGGCAGAAATGAGCCATTCCCCATCAGCTACTTCAAGGGCATCATAAACAAGATAAAGTCCTTTTTTTCCTGATTGCATTTACTTAATTTGAGGTGACTTTTCAGTCCCCGTGGAGATAGATAAATGCAAATATGAATAGCAGCAGAATACAGTACTTACTTCAGCAGTATGAAAACAATAACTGTTCCCGCGAGGAAATGGAGGAATTGTTTCATTACATCAGAACCAGTAAAAATTCTAATGCGCTCAAATCCTGGGTAAGTCAGAAGTACCAGGAAATCCGGAAACATCATCCTTCATTTACTTACGTCAACGAACATGGCGTTCTGATAACTGAGCTGGGAGATAGCCGGGTCGATGAAAAAAAGATCTTCAGGCGCCCCCGGATCGGCTACCGGGCTGCATTGATCGGGCTGGCCGGTTTTTCGATGCTGGCGGCATTTCTGTGGCTGGGATATAAATATTTAAGCATTACTGAAAAAACGCCCCCGCAAAAGGAAAAAACACTCGTTCAGAAAAGAACGGCAAAGGGGGAAAACAAGTATCTCTTACTGCCGGACAGCACGCAGGTTTGGATGAACGTTGGCAGTGTTCTGGAGTTCTACGATGATTTTAGGGAAGACAGAACGATCAGGCTGGTGGGTGAGGCTTTTTTTAAAATAAAATCTTCGGCAGATCTTTTCAAAATAGATGCAGGGGGTGTATTAATTGACACGCGCGGACCGGCGTCATGTAATATAAAGGCATATAATAATGAGGATGAAGTGATTGTTTCGGTAAGCCAGGGAAAGCTGAATATAGACAGGGGGGATATGGAGGAAAAAGAGCTTACGCCAGGCCGCCAGTTAATACTTGGAAAAGCGGATAAAAGCATCAATGAAAGAGATATACCGGTAGGAAAAATATCTGCCTGGCAATGGGGGGAATATATTTATGATTATGCCATGCTTGACGATATAGTATCGGACCTGGAAAGGGTGTTCAATGCAAAAATTGTAGTGCTGGATCCCGAAAAGAAGCAGCAAAAGATCTATGTTTCCCTGAGAAGAGAAATGGGAATTGAAGATTGCCTTGCCCGGATCGGGCGGCTGACGAATATGGAGCTCCACCTGGTAGGTGATGAATATATGCTGGGAGAGTTAGAGTTATCGCCAGCTCCTTAGCTTGTATCCCCTGAAGGAATAAAAGATCAGGTAAGCATAACAGGGCAACAGCACCCAGTACGCCTCACGCAATGTATAGGTTTCCATGTCGGCAAAATAACCATATAATAGCGGTAGCAGCGCGTTGCCGCACAATCCCATGATCAATATAGAGGCTCCCAGTTTCGTGAACCTGCCCAGCCCGTCCAGCGCTAACGGCCATATCCCGGCCCATACCAGCGA
>Ga0222429_100796_pt1 | contig 13363 bp, 13 predicted proteins | sample 1B50Ametagenome_FD_182475 | JGI IMG/M metagenome (GOLD analysis project Ga0222429, IMG submission 182475) | Enriched microbial communities from leaf-cutter ant dump, University of Wisconsin, Madison, United States - 1B50A (version 2) | ecosystem: Environmental > Terrestrial > Nest > Insects nest...
TACAGTGCGCTCTATTTTACCCTGCAAACAGGAAGGAAGCTTTCGGAAAAGGTCGTTCTCACTGTCGATCCCCATATATTCAGCTGTTAAACTCAGGCTGATGACCTCAAGGTCGCTCATAGCTGGAGGTCTGCGTTGCATGGGTAATTGCCTTTCTGTTGATATTTTTCTTAAAACTTCCAATATTCTTTCGTAATTTGCTCTTAAGTTGTTCATTCTAAATCGTTTTGTAGTTAAAACAATTTACTGATTATCAGTGTAATGAGCAACTTATTTCTCTTTTTTTATCCCTAAATCATAATGCACAACGGGTTAGAAAAGATAAAGAACACTATTATAGACATGGTGCATCATCAAGATAATGATATAAAAATCAATATCTCGGATGTATTGAGCGATAAACTGCACCACGATTACAATTACCTGTCCAACCTGTTTTCAGAGGTAGAGGGTACGACCATTGAAAAATACTTTATCGCCCAAAAGGTGGAGAAAGTCAAAGAATTGTTGGTGTATGATGAGTTGTCATTAAGTGAGATTGCGAACCGCCTAAATTATTCGAGCGTGGCATATTTGAGTAACCAGTTTAAAAAAGTTACCGGGCTAACACCAAGCCATTTCAAACAGATTAAAGAGGATAAAAGAAAACCGTTGGATAAACTGTAAGTAAATCTTACAAATCAAATCCAAAATTTCACAACAGTACCCATAATTATAATAGCCAATTTTGCATTGTAAATTAAAGCAGGCAAATATGGCGACAAACAGAGAAAATATATACATTCCGTTGGAGGATGTAGAAAGCGAACACTGTGCATTAATCGTTGAAAAAGGATTGGCACAGGTAAAAGGCGTAGAAACCCATAAAGTAGAGCTGAACAACCGCAGGGCAGCAATTACAGTAGATAGCAATGAAACCGTAGGCGAAGCTGTTAAGGCAATTAAAGATTTAGGTTACGGAGTTCCTACGGTTAAAGGTGCTTTTCCGGTATTGGGCATGACCTGTGCATCCTGTGCGGGCAGTGCCGAAAGCATTGTGAAATACCAACCGGGAGTAGTCAATGCTTCCGTGAATTTTGCAACGGGCAATCTTACCGTAGAATATCTGCCCAATATGACCGATGCCTCCACGCTGCAAAAAGCGGTTCAGGGAGTAGGTTACGACCTATTGATTGAAGACGAAACCAAGCAGCAGGAAACGCTCGAAGCCATCCACGAAAAGAAATTCCGAACCCTGAAAAACAAGACCATTTGGGCAATTATCCTTTCCCTGCCCGTGGTAGTCATAGGAATGTTCTTTATGGATATGCCCTATGCAGACCCGATAATGTGGCTCTTTTCCACACCCGTTGTAATATGGTTGGGCAGGGATTTTTTTGTAAACGCTTGGAAGCAGGCAAAGCACCGTTCCGCCAATATGGATACGCTGGTGGCATTGAGTACAGGTATTGCCTACCTGTTCAGTGTTTTCAATATGCTGTTTGCCGACTTTTGGCATCAACGGGGACTGCACGCCCACGTATATTTTGAAGCGGCAGCCGTTATTATCGCATTCATCCTCTTGGGAAAACTGCTGGAAGAAAGAGCCAAAGGCAACACCTCTTCAGCCATTAAAAAGCTGATGGGCTTGCAACCGAAAACGGTCATCGTGGTACAGGCGGACGGAACGGAAAAGCAGACCGCTATCGAAGACGTAAGCGCAGGCGATGTGATACTCGTAAAGCCCGGTGAAAAGATTGCGGTAGACGGCATGGTCATATCGGGCAATTCGTATGTGGACGAAAGCATGTTAAGCGGTGAGCCTGTACCTGTATTGAAAAAAGAAAAAGAAAAAGTATTTGCAGGAACGATTAACCAAAAAGGCAGCTTCCGGTTCAGGGCGGTAAAAGTGGGTAAAGAAACCATGCTTGCCCACATCATCAAAATGGTGCAGGATGCACAGGGAAGCAAAGCACCCGTACAGAAACTGGTCGATAGGATTGCGGGCATCTTTGTTCCGACAGTGATAGGTATTGCCATCCTGACATTTACACTATGGTTGATTTTGGGAGGCGAAAACGGGGTTGTTCAAGGTCTGTTGGCAGCCGTTACGGTATTGGTCATTGCCTGCCCCTGTGCTTTAGGCTTAGCGACACCTACCGCTATTATGGTAGGCGTTGGTAAAGGTGCTGAAAATGGCATTTTGATAAAGGATGCCGAAAGTTTGGAACTGGCCAAAAAAGTAAATGCCATCGTTTTGGACAAAACCGGAACCATCACCGAGGGAAGACCACAGGTAACGGGCATTAAATGGCTGAACAATGAGGACACCGCAAAAGAAATCCTTTTGAGCATCGAAAAGCAATCCGAGCATCCATTGGCAGAAGCCGTAGTGAAGCATCTTGACGGTGTAGCGACCACCTCTTTATCTATGTTCGACAGCATTACGGGCAAAGGCGCAAAAGCAGACCATGACAACGAAACCTATTATGTAGGCAACAAAAAGCTATTGGCAGAAAACAACATTGCCATTGCCAGCGAATTACAAGACCAGGCCGAAGAATGGGGCAAACAGTCCAAAACCGTTATCTGGTTTGCAAACAGCAAACAGGCTCTTGCTGTAATCGCTATCGCCGATAAGATTAAGGAAACATCGGTGCAGGCTATCCGGGACATGCAGGAAATGGGCATTGACCTGTATATGCTGACCGGAGATAATGAAGCTACCGCTAAAGCCATTGCGGAGCAGACAGGCATCAAGCATTACAAAGCCGAAGTTTTGCCACAGCACAAAGCCGACTTTGTGAAAGAACTGCAAAGTAAAGGAAAGGTAGTGGCAATGGTGGGCGATGGTATCAACGACAGCACCGCATTGGCAACAGCCGATGTAAGTATCGCAATGGGCAAAGGCAGCGACATCGCAATGGACGTAGCCAAGATGACCATCATTTCATCCGACCTGACCAAAATACCGCAGGCAATACGCTTGTCCAAACAGACCGTAGCCACTATCAAGCAAAACCTGTTCTGGGCGTTTATCTACAACGTAATCGGCATTCCGGTAGCGGCAGGCATCCTTTACCCTGTTAACGGCTTCCTGCTCAACCCGATGATTGCGGGTGCGGCAATGGCATTGAGCAGCGTGAGCGTGGTCAGTAACAGCCTGCGGTTGAAGTGGAAGAAATAAAACAGTAAATCTCACAAATCAAACAAGAAATTACACAACAATACTGAACTGAATAGTACGGAAATTTGCATTATCAGATAACTCTAAAATTTATTAACAATGGAAAATAAACAATTTCAATTCAAGACGAACATCAATTGTGGCGGTTGTATCGCATCTGTAAAACCGCACTTGGACAAGGCAGAGGGCATCTGCCATTGGGAAGTGGACACTGCCAACAAGGACAAGGTACTTACAGTGAAGTCCGAGGGCATTACCGAGCAGGAAGTAATATCGACCGTGCAAAAGGCAGGCTTCAAAATAGAACCTTTGGGCGCCTAAGCCAGCAGCTTTTTGAAATGCCCTTTTTCCGACCGAATTTCCATGAGGTTGGGTTGCTGAAAAAGGGCATTTTATCAATTCTGAAAAAAGGCGATAGGTTATTGCGTATATGGCATTTTTTTGTCCATATAGCAAAAAAAAAACGTAAAACGATATAAAAAACCAATCTAATTTGTAACTTTGTTGCGTTGAAAAATTATAGAATACATATAGGCATTTTGACATTGTTCTGTTTGGTTTTCTTTATGATGCCAAGTCAGAGTTATGCCTGTTCCAAAAATTCAACAAAGACGGAGCAGTCTTCCTGCTCAAAGGAGAAATCCAAAAAATCAGAACATAAAAAAGGTTGCAAGGGCAAATCCTGTAAAAAATGCAAAAGTGACAAATGCGGGGGCGGCTGTTCACACAGCTCTTGCAGGTGCGGTGCTTCAACCACTTCCCTAAATGTCCCAACCGTAATCGAATTAAAGGCAAAAAATCACTTAGCAGCAGCTAAAAAGCAAAAATTCGGTTTCAAAGAAGCCTACTATTCTTCGGGCTTTTTCTCCATTTGGCTACCGCCTAAAATAAGCTAAAACTATGGCCTGATAGCCATAGGTGTGTCCTGTCAGAAGCTGTTCCGGCTTTTGCAAATCCCCTATTTGTATCATTTATTTAAAATTTAAAACAGAAATGGGTTTATCAATCCCCCGTTTCTCAAAATGTAATTATTATGAAATCATTATCAAAAATAGTGATGGTAATCGCCGTATTACTATCATCAATAAACGGCTTCGCACAAATCAAGAATGCGAAAACAGAAACCGTAAAGATTTACGGCAATTGTGGTATGTGCAAAACCACCATCGAAAAAGCAGGTAACGTAAAAAAGGTAGCCAGTGTGGACTGGAACAAAGATACCAAGATGGCTACGCTAACGTATGACGGCGACAAAACAAATCAGGATGAAATCCTGAAACGTATCGCTTTGGCTGGTTATGACAGTGAGAAGTTCCGTGCGCCGGATGACGTATATGCTAAACTGGCTGGTTGCTGCCAGTATGATAGACCAGTGAAGACGGTTGCCAAAAACAAAGAGGCGGGAATGGACATGAATGCCGGACATGGCAATCACGACCATAGCCAAATGGCAGCTAACAAAGATGCAGCTCAAAACCAATCACAGCTAAAAGCTGTATTTGACAACTACTTTTCAGTGAAAGATGCTTTGATAAAAACCGATGCGGCGACCGCATCTGCCAAAGCCGCTGAATTGGTTGCATCCCTTAAAGCAGTCGATATGAACAAGCTATCGGCAGAGGAACATACGGCTTGGATGAAAGTGATGCAGGACTTGACCGCCCATGCGGAAAGCATTTCAAAATCAAAAGACGTTGCAAAACAAAGAAGTGCTTTTGCGGCACTTTCGGGAAGCATCTACACACTGGCCAAAGTTTCTAAACAGGACACCCCCGTTTATTACCAGCACTGTCCTATGTACAATGGAGGTAAGGGAGCCAATTGGCTAAGTAAAGAGAATGCCGTTAAAAATCCATATTACGGCTCACAGATGCTTACCTGCGGCAGTACGGTCGAAACCATTAAATAACAGGTCTGAAAGCTATGGTACAGTACAATGACATGGTGCAGGCGCTTAAAGACCTAAGACAACGTGGGTACAGTATGGACTTTAGTCTGTTGCCGGACTGCCTTTACTGTGCGTCAAGGAGCCTGAAACTAAAACCGGAGGATTTTACGGTTACGGAAACTCATAGGTTTGAAAGCCTCGACAGCAGTCCTGATAACAATGCCGTGATTTATGCCATATCGTCCAATGATGGTAAGAATAAAGGCGTACTTGTGGATGCCTATGGTACTTATGCCGAAGAAATGACCCATGAGATGGCAAAAAAATTAAGTGCAACATAACTTTTAAAACCCCTTGTTATGAAGAACAGGACAAATTGGTATGTCATCACCGGAGGCCCATCAACAGGTAAAACTACGGTTGTGAACCTCTTGGCTGAAAAAGGATATAATACAGCCATAGAACACGCCCGGCATTACATAGAAACGATGAGCATCGGCGGAAAGACCGTAGCGGAAGTCAGGGAAAATAAGCTGGAATTTCAACAAGGCGTACTGAAAATGCAGATTGGACAGGAAGCAAAGCTCGACCCGGAGGAAGCGGTATTTTTGGACAGGGCTATACCCGATGCCCTTGCCTACTATCGTTTTTTAGGGCTTGAACCGGATGCCCTGCTGAACGCTGCTTTAGCGCATGTTGATTATAAGAAAGTATTTATACTTGACAGGCTCCCGCTTGTAAAGGATTATGCGAGGACTGAAAATGAAAGTGAACAACGCCATATACATGCTCTTATAATCGAAGTTTATAAATCCCTGTTTTTTCCGATTGTACACGTGCCTGTGCTGCCACCGGAAGAAAGGGTTCAGTTCATTCTTAACAATCTATAATATTTTATGCGATTATGAATAAATACACGTGTCCTATGCACCCACAGGTGCTAAAAGACGAACCGGGCAAATGCCCGCTCTGTGGCATGGCATTGGTTCCCGTTGGCGGTGCGTCAGCTTCTCATGAACACACATCAGGACATGGGCATTCCGGGCATTCTCCACATGGCCATGCTGACGAAAACTTTAATAAACATGAGGGACATCATACAGGCGATTTCCTCACACGTTTTTGGATAAGCCTTGTCATTACAATCCCTATCCTGCTCCTGTCGCACATGATACAGCAATGGTTGGGTTTCTCCCTTGCTTTCAATGGCGATAAATATGTGCTGCTGGCATTGGGTACGGTGATTTATTGCTATGGAGGCTTGCCGTTCCTAAAGGGAATGATTGGCGAGGTGAAAGCCAAAGCCATAGGGATGATGACCCTCGTTGCTATCGCCATATCCGTAGCCTATGTCTATTCCGTAGCCGTTGTATTTGGCTTGCAGGGTATGGACTTCTTTTGGGAACTGGCAACCCTGATTGACATCATGCTGTTAGGGCATTGGCTGGAAATGCGTTCCCAAATGGCTGCTTCCCGGGCATTACAGTCATTGGTGGCTTTGCTGCCCAACGATGTTACCGTGGAACGTGGCGGAGAAGCCGTAAAGATAAAGCTCGAAGACCTGCAAAGCGGTGAAACGGCTATCATAAAACCGGGTGAAAAAATTCCAGCCGATGGATTGGTACTGGAGGGGCTTTCGTATATCAACGAAAGTATGCTTACCGGAGAAAGCGTTCCCGTAAAAAAGGAAAAGGACGGAAAGGTAATCGCAGGCTCTATCAATGGCGATGGTGCGCTGAAAGTTAAGGTAACAGCCGTGGGAAAAGACAGCTACCTGAACCGGGTTATCAATCTTGTGCAGGAGGCACAGGCTACTAAGTCCAATACACAGAACCTTGCGGACAAAGTTGCCAAATGGCTCACCTTTATTGCCATTGCCGTGGGCATAGGCACATTTGCCTATTGGTATGCAAGCAGTGGAGATATTGCCTTTGCGCTTGAAAGAATGGTGACGGTGATGGTAACGGCCTGCCCGCACGCATTGGGCGTGGCTATCCCGTTGGTGGTCGCCATTTCCACAACGCTCTCGGCGACCAATGGCCTGCTCATCCGCAACCGTACGGCATTTGAAACCACCCGCAAACTTTCCACCGTCATTTTTGATAAGACCGGAACGCTCACCAAAGGTTCCCATGCCGTAGAAAAGGTTATACCGTTAACGGATGAATATAATGCCGATGAGGTTATCCAGTATGCTGCCGCAGTACAGCAAAATTCGGAACACCATATCGCAAAAGGCATTATGGCTACATTGAAAGAAAAGAGCCTTGCCTTATGGAAATCTGAAAACTTTAGCTATATGCAGGGCATAGGTGTAAAAGGTGTTGTAAACGGCAAAAATGTCGTAGCTGGCGGCCCGAATTATTTCACCGAAAACCACCTTTCCCTGCCGGAAATTCCAAACGAAATCAATCAGGAAGCCGAAACGGTCAACTTTGTCCTCATTGATGACCGGGTAATCGGCATCATTACTTTGGCAGACAGCATCCGGGAGGGTTCGGCACAGGCGATTGAGGAACTCAAAAAAATGGGCATCAAGTCCTTTCTGCTCACCGGGGACAACGACAGGATTGCTGCTGCCGTAGCCGGAAAATTGGGTATGGACGGGTATTTGGCCAATGTACTTCCGCACAACAAGCAGGAGAAAGTAAAGGAGTTTCAGGACAAAGGTGAAGTGGTTGCCATGACAGGTGACGGTGTGAACGATGCCCCGGCACTGGCACAGGCAGATGTGGGCATTGCCGTGGGTTCCGGTACGGACGTGGCTGCCGAAACAGCGGATATCATATTGGTGGACAGCGACCCGAGGGATGTGGTCAAACTGATTGACTTCGGCAAACTTACCTACAAAAAGATGGTACAGAACCTGATATGGGCGGTTGGCTACAACGTAGTGGCAATACCGCTTGCGGCGGGCGTACTCTATCCGAATTTTATTCTAAGTCCCGCTATGGGTGCTGTGCTGATGAGTGTAAGCACCATTGTAGTGGCTATTAACGCAAGTTTTTTAAAAATCAAAAAATAAATAAAAATGAAAAATCTAACATTATCAATCATTGCTGTTATCATGGCATTTGTAACAGTATCATGCAATCAGGCATCCAACAAAAACGAGCAGTCTTCAAATGATACTGCTGTGGTATCACAAGAACAGCCAGCTTCCCAACCAAAAGAGGATGATACGGTAGCTGTGCCCGCCGTTAGCGAAACACCGAACGGTCAAGATGCAGCAAAAGAAGAAGCAAAAAACTTTTCTATTGCACCCATAGTTACCGATTATCTATCATTAAAGAACGCCCTTGTTTCGGACGATGACAAAGCTGCCGCCACTGCAGGGAAAAAGCTGTTAGCTACTCTGAATAAAGTGGACATGAAAACCATTCCTGCCGATAACCACAAAAAGTACATGGACATAGCGGATGATGCAAAAGAACACGCAGAGCATATCGGCGAAAATGTTGGCAACATCCACCACCAGCGGGAACATTTGGCCTCGCTTGGCGAAGATTTGAAAGACCTGATTGATTTGTTCGGTACATCGCAAACATTGTATCAAGACCATTGCCCAATGTTCAATGACGGTAAGGGTGCTGTTTGGTTCAGTGCAAACAAGGAAATCAAAAACCCCTACTACGGCGCTGAAATGCTGACCTGCGGTAAGGTGGAAAAAACAATTAACGGCAAATAAATTCAGGCTATGCAAAACAGTCACAAAGCGGGTCATGCCTCGGAGCATGGCACGCACAATTCAGAACATGCTTCGGGCATGTATAAACGCTTTGCGGTTATGGCTGTCGCCATGTTCACAGCGATGTATTTTATCATGTATGCCATGATTGACGGGTGGCAGAACCTGATACCCAATGTCAACAACCTGTACATGACCCTGCTGATGACCTCGGCAATGTTGCTTATCGAATTAGTGATAATGAAAATGATGTACGCCAACAGGAAGATGAATTGGGTGATAGCCATAATCTCGGTCGCCGTTGGCATCTTTTCATGGTTTGGTATCAGGGAACAAATCAATGTCGGGGACAAGCAGTTTACAAAGGGTATGATACCCCATCACGCAGCAGCCATATTGATGTCCGAAAAGGCACACCTGACCGACCCGGAACTGATAGAGCTGCAAAAAAACATACTTAAAACCCAAGCGGAAGAAATTGAACTGATGAAGCGCAAGCTAAAAGAGTTTGAAGAAAGTAAATAATAAAATTTCAAAAAACAGTTTCGACATGAGCAAAATAATAATTGGCCTTATTTCCTTATCAGCCCTGCTGTTCACCGCTTGCGGGCAGGCAGGGTCAAATAAGGATGAAGCGGAACAGCACCATTCGCAGGCAACTCCGGAAAGCCATGGGCATAGTACCCAAATAGGCGAATTGGTTCCATCGGATGAAGTCTGCATGGTCAACGATGCCTATATGGGCAAAAAGCAGTTTGACGTAAAATTTGGCGGTAAAACCTACTACGGATGCTGCGAAATGTGCAAGGAGCGCATTCCAAAGGATGCTACCGTGCGGGTAGCAATAGACCCCTATTCCCATAAGCAGGTAGACAAGGCTCTTGCGGTGATTGCCGTTACGGACAACAACGGTGAAGTATCCTACTTTGAAAGCAGGGATAACTACACCAATTATTTAAAAAAGCAAAAACAGTAATTAACTTTTAAAATTAACTAACGATGAAATATGTAATCTCAACCGTTCTTGGTATCGCCGTATTTATATTATCGGCATGTAACGGCAATTCAGAAAAGAAGAACAGTTCTGCCGAAACCCATACAGACACTACGGCACACGCCAATCATACTGCAACCGCAGAGCCGACCATACCGGGTCTGTTCGGGCAGTACGGGAAGTTGGTGTCCGCTCTTTCTTCAGGTGATGACAAGGAGGCGGTATTTGCGGCGCAGGGCTTGGTAAAGACACTTTACAGCATAGATACGACCCGTTTTAATGCAGAGCAGCTAAAGGCTTATAAGGACATCTCCGCCAGCATCGAGGAAAATGGCGTGCATATAGCCGCCAACTTGGGCAACATCCACCACCAAAGGGAACACCTTGTCATGTTGGGCGAAGACTTTTACGATTTGGCCAAATCATTCGATTTGGGCAAGCCCGTATATAAGATAGCCTGTCCCAAATTTAACGATGGAAAAGGGGCATTTTGGTTAAGCGAAACAAAGGAAATCAAAAACCCGTACTACGGTGCTAAGATGCCGGGCTGTGGCTCCGTAACGGAAACTATTGCAAAGAACTGATATGTCCTTAAAAAAGAAAATCATATTGGGGCTGACTGTTATCCTCATCGGCATACAGTTCTTTCAGCCGTTACGGAACCAGTCGGATGAAGTGCCAGCCACCCATATCGAAAGGGTGTACGCCGTACCCCAAAATGTAAAGGCTATCCTTGTCCAGTCCTGTTATGACTGCCATAGCAACAATACCCGTTATCCGTGGTACAGCCGCATCCAGCCCGGCGCATGGTACATGGCAGGGCATATCAAAAAGGGAAAAGAGGAACTCAACTTTAGCGAATTTGGCGAATATTCTGCCCGCAGGCAGCGGAACAAGTTCAGGGCTATGGCGGGGCAGGTCAAGGACGGGGAAATGCCTTTGCCGTCATACACACTCATCCACCGCAATGCAGTATTATCACCGGAGGATAAGCAGGTTTTGATGGCGTGGTTTGGCACAATGGAAGACAGCATTAAATAAAATTTTTCAACGAATGAACAGATATAAAAAAATACCCATAAGAATACTGCAAACAGTGCTGATACTGCTTTGCACCCAAACGTTGTTTGCACAGAAAGTAGTGCATTACGACCTGTATGTAAAAGATACCCTTGTCAACTATGCAGGTAAGCAAAAAAGGGCGATTGCCGTAAACGGGCAAATCCCGATGCCCACCCTTACGTTTACCGAGGGCGACACTGCCGAGATTGTAGTACACAATCAATTGAAAGAAAGTACCTCATTGCACTGGCATGGCGTGTTCCTGCCCAATAAGGAAGACGGTGTACCCCATCTTACGCAACAGCCCATTGAACCCGGTACAACCTATACCTACCGTTTCCCAATTATCCAGCACGGTACGCACTGGTATCATTCCCATTCGGGATTGCAGGAGCAGATAGGTATGTACGGTAATTTTGTAATGAAGAAACGGGAGGATGACAAGACATTTAGAAAAGGGATTGACGATTTGCCGACCGTACCCCTTATCCTAAGCGAATGGACAAATTACAACCCCAACAACATCAACCGGATGCTGCACAATGCCAACGATTGGGCGGCTATCAAAAAGAACGCTACGCAGTCATACGTTGAAGCCATTAAAGAGGGAAAATTTGGCGTGAAAGTGACCAATGAGTGGAAGCGGATGCTGGCAATGGATGTGAGCGATGTATATTATGATAAAATCCTTATCAATGGCAGCAATGCACCGGAGCTAAAAACGGTTGACGGCAAAACCTTAAAGGCAGGGGACAAAGTACGGCTTCGCATATCCAACGGCGGTGCATCTTCCTATTTCTGGCTGCGCTATGCCGGAGGTAAGATTACCGTGGTCGCCAGTGATGGTAACGATGTGGAGCCTGTCGAAGTGGACAGGTTAATCATTGCCGTATCGGAAACCTATGATGTGGTCGTTACCATCCCCGAAGACGGATTGGCGTATGAGTTTTTGGCGACCACCGAGGATAGGACACAATCGGCGAGCTACTTTATCGGTAACGGTGTCAAACAGCTTATTTCTCCGCTGCCACGACTGAAGTATTTCGAGGGGATGAAGATGATGAACGACATGATGAAGATGAACGGCGATTTGGACGATATGGGCATGAAGATGAGCCTGAACCAAATGGATATGAACGTGGTCATGTACCCCGAAATAACCGGGGAAGCAGGAAAGAAAGCAGACCATAGCAAGCACGAGGGTATGAATATGGACAGCGACCCCAACCGTTACAATGCAAATGCTTTGGGAGATATTGTTACCTTAAACTATGCCATGCTCAAATCTCCCTACAATACTACGCTTCCCAAAGATGCGCCCGTAAAGGACATAAAATTTATCCTTACCGGAAATATGAACCGCTACGTTTGGAGCATGGACAACAGGATACTTTCTGAAACGGACAAAATACCCGTTAAGAAAGGCGAAGTACTGCGCATCACTATTTATAACAACTCCATGATGCGCCACCCGATGCACCTGCATGGATTTGATTTCCGGGTACTGAACGGCAAAGGTGAAAATGCACCTATGAAAAATATTATTGACATTATGCCGATGGAAACGGACACCATCGAGTTTGCCGCCAATGAGGAGGGCGATTGGTTCTTTCACTGCCATATCCTGTACCACATGATGGCGGGAATGAATAGGGTTTTCGAAGTTGGGGATTACAATAACCCCTATCTACCAGATAAGGCAAAAGCCTATAAAGAATTACAAAGAGAAAGTAATATGCCCCACTTTATGGCACAAAACGATTTTGCAACTAATGGTAATGATGGAGAAGCTATGCTGATGAATGCACGCTATCAATTAGGAACAGAATGGCGTTTAGGTTATAATAGTATGCATGGCTATGAAATAGAAACGCATTTAGGTCGCTACATTGGAAAGATGCAGTGGTTTATGCCCTTTGTAGGTTTTGATTATCGCTACCGGAAAATGGGAGAAGATGAACACGAAAAGAACCTATTTGGACAAACCAATAAGAAAGATACTCGGAGAGCGTTCAGCTTAGGGTTTATGTACACATTACCGATGCTCGTCAATTTTCAGGCTGAAGTATATCACGACGGAATTGTGAGATTTCAGTTAATGCGTGAAGATATACCAATTTCAAAAAGATTAAGAGCAGGTTTTATGGTGAATACCGACTTAGAATATATGGGAGAGTTCAGGTATATCATTAATAAGAACATCGGCATACGTACTCACTACGATAGTGATATGGGTTTTGGCGTAGGACTTGCTTTGACTTATTAAAAATAAATAATTAAGGTTGTAAAATGCAAATCGCAGAAACATCGGTATGAAATGCAGTTTTTGATGCAGGTGAAATTTTCTAAAAATTGGCCTGCATCAAATTACAACCATTAAAATATGTAACAAAATCTCTCCATCGTTCCATTATCAACACGATATACGTTGCCCTAATTGCATAAGGAAGCTAATATGAATAGTATTAACCCGTTGTGCATTTTAAATAATGCTAATTTTTAAATTGTTAATATTCCTGTTGAATATATTTTTGTTGATGTATTGCACGATCGTCAAGGCTGTGA
>Ga0222429_100800_pt1 | contig 13250 bp, 14 predicted proteins | sample 1B50Ametagenome_FD_182475 | JGI IMG/M metagenome (GOLD analysis project Ga0222429, IMG submission 182475) | Enriched microbial communities from leaf-cutter ant dump, University of Wisconsin, Madison, United States - 1B50A (version 2) | ecosystem: Environmental > Terrestrial > Nest > Insects nest...
CAGATTATGCGGGTATCAGGCGTACCGATTTCTGGAGAAATACAGCAACATTGATGGGCACGGAGCGTACCGGTCCCGATCTAACGGACGTGGGTAACCGCCAACCCAGCTCCGACTGGAACCTGGTGCACCTGTTCAACCCGCGCATTGTGGTAAAGGAGTCTGTGATGCCTGCCTATCCCTGGCTGTTTACCTTTAAGGAGAAACCTGATACGGCAGATGTTGTAGTAAATGTTCCCGGGGAATATAAAAAGGGAGAAAAGGGAACGGTGGTAGCTACCCCCGATGCGCTGCACCTGGTTGCCTACCTGCAGTTTTTGAAGCAAACGTCATTACCTGATGGTGCTACCCCGGAATTTTTGTACAAGAAGGAAATTGCAAAAACGGGCGAACCCGGTAATGCTCCGGCGGAGCCGGATGGTAAGGCATTGTATATTGCCAATTGCCAGGCTTGTCACCAGGCCAACGGTGAAGGATTACAGGGCGCCTTTCCTCCTTTAAAGGGGAGTCCGGTGGTTACCGGTGATAACCTGCAGCTATACGTGGATATCATTATGAACGGTTATGATGCGCGGCCGGAATATGGTGCCATGGCACCTTTGGGAGCTAACCTGGGATGGACGGAGCAGGAGGTGGCGGCCATCATCAATTATGAACGGAGCAGTTGGGGAAATGAAGCCGGAAAGGTAACCCCTGAAGAGATAAAGGAAATAATGGAGTTTATACAACAAAATGCAAAATAAGGGTATGAAAAAAATAACCGCTACCATATCGTTTTTGCTGATAACAACAATCTCGCTGGCATGCCCGGTTTGTGAAAGAAATCAGCAGGGGTTTTGGAGTAAAATTACCCACGGGGGTGGCCCGGAAACGAAATGGGATTATATAGCTGTATGGGCAACAGTAGCCATCATGTTGTACACATTGTATTATTCTGTGAAATGGCTGATATCTCCCGGGGAAAAATCCGGTAACCATATTAAGCGGGTGATTTTAAATGACCAATACGATGGATGATAAAACCGCCATATTCATTTTTATAGATGACGATGCCCAGCCGGTAGCAAAAGTGGCAGCTCCTGTAAGCTTTGAGCTGGATACCCGTAAGCTTACAGACGGAGAGCATGTGCTGAAGATCGTGAGCAAGGACCCGGCGGGTAAAGAAGGCATCCGTAAGATACCGTTTGTGGTCCGCAATGGCCCGGCAATAGCCATTGAAGGTATCAGGGAGAACGCAGTGGTGGACGGTATACTGCCGTTAATGATCAATGCTTATGGAAAAGGAGATTCCAAATCCTTTCTTATTGAGGGCAGTGAAACACCGCAAAGCATTCCGGCCTGGGTATGGATGCTTATCATCGGCTTTACCGGCTGGGCAATGTATTATATGATCCGTTATTTTTCAGCGCCTGTTTAATACCTTTTTAATATGGATACTCCAAAAGATATAGAAACCATAGAAGACATACAATTGCTTGTGAACACATTTTACGATAAAGTTCAAAAGAACCCGTTGATAGGTCCAATATTCATAAGTGTGATCAAAAACCGTTGGCCTGAGCACCTGGAAAAAATGTACCGTTTCTGGCAAACTGTGTTACTGGATGAACGGACCTATTCAGGGAACCCGTTCCGGCCACATGCCACTATGCCGCTGGAGCACCAGCATTTCAGCGCATGGCTGCACATATGGAACGAAACGATCGACAGCTTTTTTTCGGGTGCCAGGGCCGACGAGGCCAAATGGCGGGGTGGAAAAATGGCTTCCATGTTTTTAGGCAGAATAGAGGATTACAGGAGTAATCCTTACCAATCCCTTATTTAAATATAGATCAAATGTGCAGTTGCATAAAACGTTTCCGGAGACAGGGAATACGCTTATGCCCTTGCTATATCAAAAACACAAAAATATAATATCATGAATGTTACAGGAGAAATGATCATTGGCGAACTGGTAGCAAAAGATTACCGTACAGCCGCCGTATTTAAAAAACAGGGGATAGATTTTTGTTGCAATGGCAACCGTAGCATACAGGAAGCCTGCGGTGAACGGGGTATAGATGAGCGTGCCCTGGTCAACGACTTGCAGCAATCCTTAACCGAAGATGCCCCGGCAGCGGCGGATTATAATTCCTGGCCGGCCGACCTGCTGGCAGATTACATCGAAAAAAAACATCACCGGTATGTAGATGCCAAAATACAGGAAATAATGCCGTATCTTGAGAAGGTGGTCCGGGTTCATGGCGACCGCCACCCGGAACTGGTTGAAGTAGAAAAGCTCTTTAAGGAATCCGCCGGTGAGTTGTCCATGCATATGAAGAAAGAGGAACTGGTACTGTTCCCCTTTATAAGAAAGATGGTAGAAGCCGGGGGGAAATTTGTCAAACCTCCTTTTGGCACAGTGCAGAACCCGATTAACATGATGCATCACGAACACGATGCCGAAGGAGAGCGATTCAGGAAGATTGCTGCGCTGACCGATAACTATAAGGCGCCTGCGGACGCCTGCAATACATACAGGGTGACTTTTGCATTGTTGAAGGAATTTGAGGACGATCTGCATTTGCATATACACCTTGAAAACAATATTCTCTTTCCCCGTGCCCTGAAAATGGAAGAGGATATGGCGGTTTAGAAGCGCTTTCAACAACCGGATCGGTTGTTGCGGATAAAAAACAATTTTGCTGTTATGTATGTACAGACGACCGATATGCTGATCGATTATGACATATTAGTGGCTTACGGGGGCTTTGCCAAAAAATATGATAAAGGGGATATTATCTTCCGGGAAGGTGATACCCCTCATTTCTACTACCAGGTGCTGGAAGGGGAAGTAAAAATATATTCTACCAATATGGAAGGGAAGGACCTGATGCAGGGTATTTTCAAGTGCGGAGACAGCTTTGGAGAACCGCCCCTGCTATTGTCCAAACCTTATCCCAGTACCGCACAAACAAGCAAAGCCAGCATCATCATGCGTATAAGCAGGGAACGATTGCTGAATATATTTAAAGACTACCCCGATATAGAGAACAAGCTGATGTATATCTTTGCCCAGCGGATCTACAGCAAGGCAAAGGCAGTGCAGGTATGGGTAAACCAGACGCCGGAAGACAAGATCATCAGCTTCCTGGATAAGATTAAAGAAGAGGAGGGCACCGATAAACAGTTGTTGATACCATACACCCGTCAGCAGATAGCAGACTTTACGGGACTACGGGTAGAAACTGTGATACGTACCTTAATAAGAATGTGCAACGAAGGAAAAATACATATTGAAAACCACAAGGTGTATTACTGATACAAGCTTTAAAAAAGAAATGTAATCTGATGAAAAACTGGTTCCGGATAGGATTATTTAACCTGATATTGGTGGCGTTATACGGTATGATCATGCGTTATAAGATCGCATTTGACTTTCCTTTGTTTGATCAGAAGAACCTTCTTCACGCCCATTCTCATTTTGCATTCAGCGGCTGGCTTTCCCATTTTCTATATGCGGCCCTGCTGTATATCATTCATCCTTATCTGAATAAGCAGCAGCTTAAAAAGTATAATGTGCTCATCATTGCGAATTTGGTTTGCGCTTTCGGAATGCTGGTAGCATTTACGATCCAGGGATATAAATTTGTTTCCATCGCCTTATCCACTGCTTCCATTGTGGTGGCGGTATTCTATGCGTGGTATTTTATCAGGGACAGTAAATATCTTCCTGCTGCAGACGCTTCCAAACCCTGGGCCGTATGGGGGCTTATATTAAACGTGCTTGCTTCTGCCGGTCCTTTTTCACTGGCATATATGATCGCTACCAAGAATATCAGCCATGAAATTTACCTGGGATCTATTTATTATTATCTCCATTTCCAGTACAGCGGCTGGTTTTTCTTTGCTACCGTAGCAGTGGCGGCACACTTGTTTTCGCCGGTCTCAGCGTTTGTTAAGCCTTATTTTAAGTTTTTTGCGATCACTGTAATTCCTACTTTTTTCCTTTCTATCCTTTGGGCAAAACTTCCCATGTGGTTATATGTAATTACCGTTGTTGCCACATTTTTCCAATTGGGGGCGTGGATCTTATTGCTTCGAAAGATATGGGCAGTGGTGCGGCAGTCGCAGGGGGTAAAGAACAACTGGTCAACGGTGTTCTTCGGAGCCGCTGCCCTGGCCGTTACCTTTAAATTTATTTTGCAGGCCGTGTCTGTGGTGCCTTCGCTCAGCCAGCTTGTATTCGGGTTCCGTCCTATTGTGATCGCATATCTTCACCTGGTATTACTGGGGGTATACAGCTTGTTCATTATCGGCTACCTTTTTAAAACCGGTTATATCCGGACTACAAAAGCGAACAAGGCTGCCTCCTGTTGCTTCCTTGCAGGTGTAGTGCTCAATGAAGCGTTCCTGGCTACCCAGGGTATAGGCGCTTTTTCCTACCTGCCGGTTCCTTACATTAATGAGATGTTGCTGGGAGCGGCGGTAGTGTTGTGCGGAAGCGCGGCCTGGTTGTTCCTGTTAAACAGGCAGCAGAAGCAAATATTATGATGCAGGGGAGGAGCCGGTATCTATTCTTTGCTGCATTACACGGGCTATGCCTGCTGCATGGTCTTTCATCTTCTGCGCGTTTTTTCCTTCAAACAGCTCATCAGTTGCCTGGTTAAAGAGTTGCAGCCAGCGTTTAAAATGTACAGGGGTTGTACGGAACCGCTGGTAAAGGCGTCTGTGGGTTGCAAGCGGATCGCCTTCGTAATCACCCGTGTACAAAAGTACCTTTTCCCAGAAGTCGCACATCGCGGGTAAATGCGTATTCCAGTTGATTTGTATTATTTCGGTGAAAATAATGCCAAGGGCTTTATCCGCTTTTATTTTATCATAAAACAATGTTATCACTTTTTCGATATCCTTGCGGTTGACGATATCTTTTTTCATGACAATAATTTTTTAAACGATTCATTATTTCAGATCTCAGAGGTCTTTTCTCCTGAATTTTCTGAGAGATATAGCAAAAGGGATCATCGCCCACAATACCAATACGCCTAACGAAACCAGCAGTCCCCCGTCGGCGCCAAAAGAGTTTTTGAAAACTGCTCCGGTATATCCCATCATAGCCGATACATCCAGGTGCAGCAGGATCAGTATCCGCGACAGGTCGACCGGGCTCAGCGCACTCAAGATCACCACGGCTTTTTCAATAGGGTAATCCGAGAACTGGAAAAAGAGGAACAGGACAATGCCATCAAACAACAATGAAAAATATAACCATAACATGATGGAAACGCCTATTCCTTTTGCTTTATCGCGGGTAAGAATACTGCTTAAGAATGCAATAGCAACAAATATTACCGACAGCAGGGAGCCGGTGACCACCATAATGGCAGCGGTAGATGCATCGGCAAAGATCAGGACCGGTATGCCGGCACCTAAGAGGTATGCCAGCACCAGGCTGGAGGATAACCCCGTAAACAATGCCTTCCATATCATGCTCCGCTTTACGGGATGACTTACCAGGAGCTCTATAAACTCGTTGCTGTTGTAGATATAAATAGTGGCGAATAATACCGACACCAGCGGTACGGTCAGTAATATGATATTCAATATGGTCAGGATACCTTTTGATGCATTGTCTTCCAGTCCGAAAGTGCTCCAGGAAAACAGCGCCAGCATCAACGCATAGGCGATCACAATTTTATTTTTCAGGATGTCGATCACTACATATTTCAGTACTTTCATCATTTCGCTGAAGTTTTCAATATTTCAATTACTGACTTTGCCAGTGTTTCCTTACCGGTAATTTTCTTCAGCTCACCTATGCTGTTATGCATGACCAGGTTACCTTCCTGCATGAATATGATCTGGCTGACCATATCCTCCAGCTCGCTGAGCAGGTGGGAGGTGATCAACACAAGGCATCCTCTTTTTTTGGCATCTGATATTTTTTCTTTTAAGATGTCTGATGCGATCGGATCAAGACCGGCAGTGGGTTCGTCCAGTATCAGCACCTTTGGGCGGAACATAAAGGCCAGGATAGCGCTTACTTTCTGCGTGGTGCCACCGCTGAGGGTCCTCATTTTTTTTTGCAGCATGTCCCCAATGGCATAACGATCATACAGCTCCGTATCCAGCCCGTCCCGTTTATCGCGTATTCCTTTGATCATTTCAATGATCTGGCCAATGGACATGTTCTCGGGGTACCTGCCTATTTGCGGCATATAACCAATATGCTCCCGGTATTTATTATCGTTGCGGATGGTTTTCCCATCAAACAAAATGTCACCTTTGTCAGGTAATACCATTCCGAGGATGGCTTTAATGAGCGTTGTTTTGCCACATCCGTTGGGGCCGACAAGAGCAATGCATTCTCCTTGCTTCAATTGCAGGTGTATATTGTTTAATACCTGCAGTTTTCCAAAACGTTTCGATATACCTTTGATCTCAATCATTATAAGGACGGTTTCATGCGGGGGCGGTTATCTATAAACTGTTCGGGTGTAAGGCTGGGCAGCAACTTTTCGGATTTGTCAAGCAAACCGATCATAAAGCTCCGGTATAAAAGCATGGCGGGCGGATTCTTTTCCACAATCACTGAAAACAGGCTCAACGGGCGGAACGGCACATCTCCAATGCCATCCTTGTCCAGGTCATAACCTTCATATTTGTCCCAATAATTTTCCCGGAATGTATTCAGGGTAAGCGAGCCGTTGGTGGCCACATCAAATGTGTTACCGACAAAGCTGTTCTCGGCAATCGTATTTTCTATGCAGCTGGCCTGTAACCGCATCCCCCATCCATTGGACCGGAAAAGGTTCCGTTCCATCCTGATGCGGCTCGATCCATCCAGGAAAAGTCCTGTAGTATTGCTGGTAAACTTATTACCGGACATATAACAATCGGAAATTTCCTTGAACAATGCCCCGTAAGCGGCATCGCCCCAGCTTTTTTCGAACGTATTATTGATCATGGTCACCCTTTTGGTGAACATTACAGCCACGCCGGCGCCGTTGTTTTTAAAATAATTGGTAATATAAGCGTCATCGTTGGAAAACATAAAGTGTAACCCGTAACGGAGGTTGTGTTGAGAAATATTCCGCCAGATGACGGAGTGGGTCACAAATTCAAAATAGATGCCATCCCGGTGACCCTCTATCCTGTTGCCTGTTATCTGGAGACTGTCGCTTTTCCAGCAGTGAATTCCATTCCCGGAATGATATTCTTCCTTTTGCGAAGCTTTGATGATATTGTTCCGGATGATGCAGTTCTTTCCATACTGGATATAAATGCCGAAGAAGTTATCCTGCAGTTCATTGTCTTCAATCGTTACATTAACGGCATCGTATACCTTTATACCGCCCGGGTCATTCAGTGTACTTTGTCCGGAATACCGTATATGTAATCCTCTGATGGTAACATAACTGGATTTTACAGAAATGACCTCATGCTTTTTTTCGCCGTCCAGTACCGGCATATCCTGCCCTGTTATATACAGGGGCTTATCGATGACGAGATTCCCCTCTTTATAAATACCTTTTGTGATCACCAGGGTATCGCCGGCCATGCAGGCATTTATTGCCGACCTGATATCGGTGTATACCTGTCCTGCACCTGCATAGATTGTCCTGGAGGACACATGGCCCATTCCTGCACCCAGCAGCAAAACAAAGACCAGGTATATACGCCGTTTAATGATGCTCAGGTTTTTCATCCTGCTGATGTTGCCTTATGTTGCTGGTAATTTCACTCCACTGCAGGATGGTCCTGCCACCTGTTGCCGCCTCATTTTCAGCGTCTGCTTTCTCTTTAAAAGCGCTTGTATTGCCGCCCATGGGACTTTTGAAATCTTCGCTGCGTATATACCAGGCAGCAGTGGCGTCTGTCAGCTCATTGCTCCCGGTAAAGTTTCCTACATAATAGCTTTTGATGTCTCCCTGGTGTTGGTCAGCGAAGTCTATCATACATTTCAGGTCATCAAACTTATATATCCTTCCTTTTGCTGTGACCAGCTCTGCTCCAAACCTGCCGTCTGAAATTTTCATACGGCAGAAATCGCAGCCATCCACGTTCAGCTTGAGCGGTTGTGGTTCTTTACTGCTGCAGGACGACAACACTATTAATGAAAAGAAAACGATAGCGGCAGGAGCTGCTTTTTTTCGTGCAGTTATCTTTTTCAGGAGACCGGATTCTTTCAGTACCGAAACAAGCAGCAGCACACCTGCTCCCACAAAAAGCCAGCCGCCTGTATGTGGCATTGAATAGGCGCCAAAGTTGAGCAGCTGTTTAAAGCCGATCAGCGGTGGCTGGTAAGCCATACCCGGTACCTTGATGGCGGCATTGGGATCCAGGTTGTGCCCATAGTTATATTCCCATATCCAGAAATCGACCATTGCTACAATACCGAAGATAACAAAAGCCGTAAATACGAAATACAGCCATCCTTTTGTTCCCCGGATGGCCGCCAGCAGGAACAGCAGGGCATAAGCTTCTATAAGATAGGGGAGAATGGTAAACTCCATAAAATCATCGGTATGTAATGTTTTCATACCGATATAGTGATTTAGCCCGTTGATAATATCCACATCACCGGCTATTTTGTTGGCCCATATCTGCAGTGCCAGACCTTCCGGATACTGCGGGGCATCCAGCTCTATCTGCCATATGGGTACAAAAACAGAGACCACCAGCATTACCGTGGATAGTATAAGGAAAAGTTTTGACAATGTCGATATCTTGGTTTTCATTGTTGTTGTAATTATTGTTGGGTGATATGCAGCCGGTTATAATGTAAAATCAAAAGGGCAGTTCGTTCAGTTGAAACGGCTGCCCTTTTTTGATAGGTGTTTCCTGTAATTATTTACTGAGCAGCGCTTTTTTCTCCCAACCAGAATTTAAGCGGTACATTGCTTCCTGCAGGCGATACTCTTACGTAACCGGACATCTCCTGGTGCAGGGCAGAGCAGAAGTCGGTACAATAGAACGGGAAGATACCGATACGATCGGGTACCCATTTGATCGTGGTGGTTTCACCGGGCATGATGAGCAGCTCGCCGTTATCGGCGCCTTTTACTGCAAAGCCGTGTGGCACATCCCAGTCCTGCTCCAGGTTGGTTACATGGAAATATACTTCATCACCCAGTTTGATGCCCTCTATGTTGTCGGGGGTAAGGTGCGACCGGATGGTAGTTATGTAGACATGTACTTTATTACCTTCCCGTACAACCTTGGCTTCTGCCTCACCATTTGTTTTGTAAGGGTGCTTGTTTTCGTTGATGTCAAAAATCTTTAACTGTTTGTCCTTTATCAGGTCGGCCGGAATAGCCTGTGCATAGTGCGGTTCGCCGATGGTAGGATAATCCAGTATCAGCTCCATTTTATCCCCGCTGATGTCGTACAACTGCGCGCTTTGGGACAATTCAGGTCCTGTAGGCAGGTAACGGTCTTTGGTGATCTTGTTGTAAGCAACCAGGTATTTGCCGAAAGGATTTTTGGTGTTGCCGCCCGGCACCATCAGGTGTCCTACAGAATAATAAGTGGGTTGCCTGTCCAGCACTTTCAGGTCTTTGATATTCCATTTTACCACCTCGGAAGATACAAAGAAAGAAGTATAAGCATTTCCGTTAGCATCAAATTCTGTATGCAACGGCCCCAGCCCGGGTTTTTCCACTTCTCCGTACAATGCTGCTTCGTATTTTATCACCGGTATGCCGGCATATTTTTCTTCTTCAAAATTATTATCGGCAATTGCCTTCTGGATCTTGTCATAGCTGAACACAGGTAACAATGCAGCCAGCTTTCCGCTTCCTACAATGTATTCCCCGGTAGGGTCCACATCACAGCCATGCGGTGATTTGGGACAGGGAATGAAATACACGATATCAGGAAATTCGCTTACATCCAGCACGGTCACTTCTTTCTTTATTTCTGAAGTAGCAGTATGGGTATGCTCATCAAATTTATTGTGAGCATATTTTACGCTCTGCTTTTTACCCTTGCCGGCTTTTATATATTCTTCGGCTTTCTTCCAGTTTACAGCCATGATAAAGTCCTTGTCTTTTTTCGACGCATTCACTTCCAGCAGGGTATTTGCCAGCTCGGTGTTGTAGCAGCTGAAAAAGAACCAGCCATGTGACTTGCCTTTTCCGGCCCGCGCCAGGTCGAAGTTTACACCGGGTGTTTTTAACTGAAAGGCAATATCCATTTCGCCGCTTTCCTTGTTAATGCTTACAAAGCTGATATGTCCTTTAAAGTTCTCCTTATAAGATTCAATAGGCACATCGCTGTTGGCATCTTCGGGTACGCTGAAACGTGTGCCGGCAACAATATATTCAGAGTTTTCGGTACCGAAAGGTGAGCTGTGGTTACCTCCGCTGTTGGGCAGCTCTATGATTTCTGCTGTACGGAAAGTCCTGAGGTCCACACGGGCAAGCCTGGGCGTATTGTTCCCGTTCACAAATACCCATTTTCCATCTGCTACGCCATTGTTCATAGACATTTCTACGTGGTGCAGGTCATCCCAGGGCACAAAGCCATGAGAAGTGTTCAGCATGGGTTTGGTTTCTTCGCTGAAGCCCCATCCTTTTTCAGGATCAACAGAGAACACGGGAATCACCCGCAGCAGACGGCCGCTGGGCAGCCCGTAAACGCTCAACTGGCCGCTGAATCCCCCGGAAACAAAATTGTAAAACTGGTCATATTGCCCGGGAGCAACATACACTTTTGAGGCAGCATTGCCACTGACGGCAGTCCCGGTACCTTTTGGCTTACAGGACATTACTGATATTACCGCAATCAGTAAGGTGCCAAGAACTAGATTGGTTTTATGCATATAGGTAAATATTTTAGCTGGGTTATTTTACGCCGTCGTTTTGACGCATAAACTCCACAATACTTCTTGCTTCTTCGTCTTTCAGGTTTTGGTTGGGCATACGTACCAGGCAAAGTTCCAGTTGCGCCTGTACTTCCGGATCCTTGTCAATCATGGGATCTGGGTTGGTAATAAAGTTCATCAGCCAGGGCAGGGTCCTTCTTTCGGTAACGCCTTTCCATCCCGGGCCCACCAGTCTTTCATCAGACATTTTGTGGCAGGAATTACACTTTGTGGCTGCTATCGATTTTCCCTGTTCTGCCATGGCAGCATCCAAAGGACCGGCGGGAACATTGGAATCATCGTACTTTCCTTCACCCCGGCTTGGATCGTAGCTGGACGGTTCCTGTTTGGTGGCGCTGGTATTGGGGGAAGTGGCTTTACCGGATTCAGCATCGGAGCCGCCGCCACAGGAGGCAGCAAGAAGGATGATTGCCATGCATCCAAGGGCTGTAATAAACGAGGTTTTCATCAGTAGATGTTTTGTTGTTTAGATAATTACATCGCTTCGGGATGATGCAGCAAATCTAAATACCGCAGCCAGGAGTATTTTATGACCCCAGTCATAAAACTATAAAAATGCTTTTGCAGGCTATCCTGGTATTACTGATACCTGCATTTCTGATTTTGGAATTCAGATCAGTTGTATCCTTCGTCATAACATTGCTGATGTGAAACGTGCCGATGAAATGATTTAAATCAGATATCGTTTAGCCGGCAATCATTAATTTCTTATCTTATGCAACAAACAAAGGAGAACGATGGCTATTCAACTAAAGTTATTTTTATTGTTATGGACAAGTGCTGTTGCTGTAACGTCGGCGGCACAGTCCTCCACCCGGCCCAACATTATTTTCTTTCTCGTGGATGACCTGGGTTGGAACGATCTTTCTCTGCCTATTTCCGGACAGGTTACTGCCAACAATAAAAAGTATCATACGCCGCATATCGAACAATTGGCCAGGGAAGGGATTATATTCCGCGAGGCCTATATGACCCCGGTATGCACGCCCACCCGCGTGAGCCTGATAACGGGTGTCAATGCGGCGCGGCACAGGGTCACTAACTGGACATCACCACGGAAAGATCACAATACAGACGCGGAAGATGAACAATTCAGCCCTGCTGCCTGGAATATCAATGGTTTCAGTCCTGAGCCGGGTATTCCCCGCAGCTTTTATGGCACACCGTTACCGCAGGTTTTAAGGGACAACGGTTATTTTACCATACATATAGGAAAAGCGCACTGGGGGCCGAGGGGCACAGCTGCAGCCAGCCCCCACAACGTTGGGTTCATTGTAAATGTAGCAGGCCACGCTGCCGGCCACCCGCAGAGCTACCTGCCGGAAGAGGAATATGGAAATATGCCCGGTAAGGGCAGCTTTCAATCGGTGCCCGACCTGGAGCCCTATTACCAGACCGATGTTTTCCTGACGGATGCGTTGACAAAAGAAGCCCTGAAGGCAATTGATTACCCGGTATCGCAGGATCAGCCTTTTTTTCTCAACCTCGGGCATTATGCGGTGCATACACCTATCATGGGAGATAAAAAATACCTGCAGCCATACCTGGACAGGGGGCTGGACAGCGTAGAAGCCCGGTATGCCTCCCTGGTAGAAGGTGTGGATAAAAGTGTAGGTGATATACTGGCTTACCTGAAACAAAAGAATATACACAAAAACACGGTATTTATTTTTGCAAGCGACAACGGAGGGCTGTCGCTTACGCCTCCCCGTGGTGGAACGGCTCATACACATAATCTCCCCCTGAATGTTGGAAAAGGTTCTGTATATGAAGGCGGAGTCAGGGTACCGTTGATCGTGAAATACGATGGTGTGGCAAAGCAGGGCGCTGTCAGTAAAAATTATGTGTTAGCAGAGGATATTTTTCCTACTTTGCTGGAAATTGCCGGAATCCGTGATGGTAAGGTCATTCAGCAGATAGATGGAAAGAGTTTTGTGCCCGCCCTGCGGGACACCGCCCTGGCGGACCCGGAAAGGGTATTGGTGTGGCATTATCCCAACAAATGGAGAAGTCCGGATGGCCCGGGTATCAACTACCACAGTGCGCTGAGAAGAGGCAAATGGAAGCTGATCTATAACCAAAGGAACGGGAAAGCCTACCTGTACGACCTTCAAAGGGATATAGGAGAAACGAATGACCTGTCTGCTAAAAATCCGGGGCTGACAAAAGAGCTTACCCGGTTGCTCGGACAGAAGCTGGCGGAATATGGTGCGCTGATGCCGGTGGATAAAAAGACGGGCAGACAGTTGGCTTATCCTGAATAAAAAATGAATCATTAAGAGAAAACTTTAATACCCCTTAACTTTTTAATGGTTAAAAAAGATTATTAAAAACTATCTTCTGTATGAAAAAGAATCACACGTTTACATTCGCAACCATCCTG
>Ga0222429_100801_pt1 | contig 13236 bp, 8 predicted proteins | sample 1B50Ametagenome_FD_182475 | JGI IMG/M metagenome (GOLD analysis project Ga0222429, IMG submission 182475) | Enriched microbial communities from leaf-cutter ant dump, University of Wisconsin, Madison, United States - 1B50A (version 2) | ecosystem: Environmental > Terrestrial > Nest > Insects nest >...
GAAGCGCGCGCGGCCGCAGCATTCGGTGGTGTACGCCACGCAGTCCATCCACAAGCTGCTGGCCGGCATCAGCCAGGCCAGCCACGTGCTGGTGCAGGACTCGCAGACGCAAAAGCTCGACCGCCACCTGTTCAACGAGGCGTACCTGATGCACACCTCGACCAGCCCGCAGTACAGCATCATCGCCAGCTGCGACGTGGCCGCCGCAATGATGGAGCCGCCCGGCGGCACCGCGCTGGTCGAAGAAAGCCTGCTCGAAGCGCTGGACTTCCGCCGCGCCATGCGCCAGGTGGAGGAGCAGTTCGGCAATCAGGACTGGTGGTTCAAGGTCTGGGGGCCGCAGGAGCTGGTGGACGAAGGCCTGGGCACGGCCGAGAGCTGGATCTTCCGCAACAAGGGCAGGAAGAAGAACGGCGCCGCCAAGTGGCACGGCTTTGGCGACCTGGCCGACGGCTTCAACATGCTCGACCCGATCAAGTCGACCATCGTCACGCCCGGCCTGAACCTGGACGGCAAGTTCGACCAGACCGGCATTCCGGCCAGCATCGTCACCAAGTACCTGGCCGAGCATGGCGTGGTGGTCGAGAAGACCGGGCTGTACAGCTTCTTCATCATGTTCACCATCGGCATCACCAAGGGCCGCTGGAACACGTTGCTGGCTGCGCTGCAGCAGTTCAAGGACGACTACGAGAAGAACCAGCCGATGTGGCGCATCCTTCCCGAGTTCTGCCAGCAGCACAAGCGCTACGAGCGCATGGGCCTGCGCGACCTGTGCCAGCACGTGCACCAGCTCTACGCCAAGTACGACATCGCGCGCCTGACGACCGAGATGTACCTGTCCGACCTGACCCCGGCGATGAAGCCCAGCGACGCCTTCGCGCGCATCGCGCACCGCAAGACCGAGCGCGTGGAGATCGACCACCTGGAAGGGCGCATCACCACCAGCCTGATCACGCCGTACCCGCCGGGCATCCCGCTGCTGATTCCGGGCGAGGTATTCAACAAGAAGATCGTCGACTACCTGAAGTTCGCCCGCGAGTTCGCCAAGCTGTGCCCCGGCTTCGAGACCGACATCCACGGCCTGGTGGAGCATGAGGACGCGGACGGCGTGGTGCGCTACTACGCCGACTGCGTCGAGCAGGGGCGGTAGGCGCGGCGCCGCCCGGCAGCGCGGTATTGCAAAAATATAGCTGTTTGCGCTTGTTATACGGTAAGTTCAGGTATATAAATGCCTGAAATCGTTATGTACGAAGCGCAAACAGCTATCATTAAATTTGCCGGCGCGGCTGCTTCGCCCCCGGGAGCGGGCAGGGGCGGCAAAAGGTAAACCCGGCATTCGCTCCCACCGGTTTCGACGTACAAACGGTGCTGCCGAAGAACGTATGTCGCAACCATGAAAGAGCGCGCATGACCGGATCTCACATAGGACTGATAGGCGTCGGGCTGATGGGGCAGGGCATCGCCCTGAACCTGGCGCGCAAGGGCTGGCGGCTGACGGTGCTCGACCACCCGGGCAACCAGCCGCTGGACGAGTTGCGCGGCCTGGGCGTGGATCTGGCGGAGACCGCCACCGACCTGGCCGCCCAGGTGCAGGTGCTGCTGCTGTGCGTGACCGGCTCGCTGCAGGTCGAGTCCGTGCTGCTGGGCAGCCAGGGCGCGCTGGCCGCGCTGCGTCCGGGCGCTGTCGTGATCGATTGCTCCACGTCGATCCCGGCGTCCACGCAGGCCGTGGCCCAGGCGGTGCAGGCGGCCGGCGGACGCTTTCTGGACGCCCCCATGACGCGTACCCCCAAGGAGGCGCGCGAAGGCCGCCTGAACCTGCTGGTGGGCGGCGACGCGCAGCTGCTGCACGAATGCCTGCCGCTGCTGCAGTGCTTTGCCGAGAACATCACCCACGTGGGGCCGGCGGGCAGCGGGCACCGCATGAAGCTGCTGCACAACTACGTCTCGCTGGGCAGCGTCGCGCTGCTGGCCGAGGCCGCAGCCTGCGCGCTGGACGCGGGCATGCAGCCGCAGGTGTTCGTCGACGTGCTGGCCCAGGGCGGGGGCGCGGGCGTGGCGCTGGACCGGCTCGCGCCCTATCTGCTGGAGGGCGACCCGTCGGCGCTGCGCTTTGCCATGGCCAACGCGTTCAAGGACATGGGCTACTACGGCACGATGGCGCAGGACGGCCAGGCCGCGCGCGGCATCGCCCAGGCCGTGTACGACAGCTACGCCATCGGCGTGGCCAAGGGGGGCGGGCAGGCGCTGGTGCCCGAGCTGGTGGCGCTGCTGCGCACCGGGCGCAAGAAGTAAAAAAACTGAAGGGCGCCGCGCGGGTCAGCGGACGGCGGCGTCCGCTGCGGCAGCAGCGGCAGGCGCCGGGCCGGCTGCATCATCGTCCGCGCTGACGCGGCGCGCGCCGTTGAAGCGCCGCTTCCAGTACGCGGTCTGCATGCTCTCGACGCGCACCCGCTCGCCCGTGCGCGGGGAGTGGATGAACTTGCCGTCGCCCAGGTAGATGCCCACGTGGCTGAAGGCGCGCCGCATGGTGTTGAAGAACACCAGGTCGCCGGGCTGCAGGTCGTTCTTGTCGATGACCTCGGTGGCCTTGGCCTGGTCCTTGGCGCGGCGCGGCAGCACCAGGCCCATGGCGCGCTCGTAGGCGGCCCGCACCAAGCCGCTGCAGTCAAAGCCCCGCTCGGCGCTGCTGCCGCCGCGGCGGTAGGGCACGCCGACGAAGCCCATGGCGGTGGCGACCAGCTCCTGCGTCCTGTCGGTCACGTCGTGGCGCGCTTCCTGCAGCTGCTCCACCAGGCCGTGGGGGGCGTCGAGGGAGGCCGCTTCCTCCGAAGGAGTGGCATAAGCGTTGGCGCAAACCAATAAAAGCAGGCATAACCAGCGGGACATGGGGCGCGAGGGTACCACGGATGCGGGCGGGGCCGGCAAGCTCCAATGCGACAATGGCCCGATCGATAGCTCTCCCGTTGCCCCCTGCCATGCTGCTTGACGCCACCCAATCCCAACTCGTCCTGGTGGACTACCAGGAACGCCTGATGCCCGCCATCTTCGACGGCCCCGCCGTCCTGGCCAACGCGCTGCGCCTGGCGCGGGTCGCCCAGCTGGTGCAAGTGCCCGTCTGGGGCACGGAGCAGAATCCCTCCCGGCTGGGCGGCAACGACGCCGCGCTGCGCGCGCTGTGCCAGCGCACCCTGGCCAAGATGCAGTTCAGCGCCGTGGAGGAGGGCCTGGGCGAATGGCTGCGCCCGCCCGCCAAACCCCAGGGCGGCAACGCGCGCAGCCTGCCCAAGCACCTGCAGAAACCGGCGCAGCCGGCCCAGGAGCGCCCCAGCATCGTGATTGCCGGCTGCGAAGCCCATGTCTGCCTGCTGCAGACGGCGCTGGAGCTGCTGGAGGACGAGTTCGAGGTCTGGGTCGTGACCGACGCCTGCAGCTCGCGCACCGAGCGCAACCGCGACGCCGCCTTCGACCGCCTGGCCGGCGCCGGCGCCGAACTGGTCACGGCCGAGATGGTGGCCTTCGAATGGCTGCGCGGCTGCGAGCACCCGGCGTTCAAGGACATGCTGGCCTTGGTCAAATGAAAGGGGCGGGCGTAGCATGCGGCCACGCGGCAGCGTGACCACGCGCTGAGTGAGGGGGCGGCGCCCTGGTTGTCAGCTTCCAGAAAGAACTGCATCAATAATTATGAATTTTGAATGATCCAGCATTTCCAGATTCATTAGTCCAGGAGACAGCACCATGGCCGCAGAGCAAGTCGATTACGCCGCTTTCTACCGTCGCTCCATCGAGGACCGCGACGCCTTCTGGGCCGAGCAGGCCCGCCTGATCGACTGGCACGCGCCGCACCGCACGGTCTGCGAGTACGACAACCCGCCATTCGCCAAGTGGTTCGCCGGCGGCACGACCAATCTGTGCCATAACGCCATCGACCGGCACCTGGCCGAGCGCGCCGGGCAGAACGCGCTGGTGGCGATCTCCAGCGAGACCGGCACCGAGCGCGCCTACACCTACGCCGAGCTGCACGCCGAGGTGCAGCGCATGGCCGCCGCGCTGCAGGCGCTGGGCGTGGTGGCCGGCGACCGGGTGGTGATCTACATGCCGATGATCGCCGAGGCGGCCTTTGCCATGCTGGCCTGCGCGCGCATCGGCGCCATCCACTCGGTGGTGTTCGGCGGCTTTGCCGCGTCGTCGCTGGCGTCGCGCATCGAGGACGCCGAGCCGCGCGTCATCGTCAGCAGCGACGCCGGCTCGCGCGGGGGCAAGGTGGTGGCGTACAAGCCCCTGCTGGACGAGGCGCTGGAGCTGTCGGCCTACAAGCCGGATGCGGTGCTGCTGGTCGACCGCGGCCTGGCGCAGGCCAACATGCGCGCCGGGCGCGACCACGACTGGGCCAGCCTGCGCCAGCGGCACCTGAACGAGCCGGTGCCCTGCGCCTGGGTCGAGTCCACGCAGCCCAGCTACACCCTGTACACCAGCGGCACCACCGGCCGGCCCAAGGGCGTGCAGCGCGACACCGGCGGCTACGCCGTGGCGCTGGCGGCCAGCATGCGCCACATCTTCCAGGCCAAGCCGGGCGACACCTACTTCTGCACCAGCGACATCGGCTGGGTGGTGGGCCACAGCTACATCATCTACGGCCCGCTGATCGCCGGCATGACGACCATCATGTACGAGGGCCTGCCGATCCGCCCGGACGCCGGCGTGTGGTGGAGCATCGTCGAGAAGTACCGCGTCACGCACATGTTCTCGGCCCCCACGGCGATCCGCGTGCTCAAGAAGCAGGACCCGGCCTACCTGAAAAAACACGACATCTCCAGCCTGCGCACGCTGTGGCTGGCCGGCGAGCCGCTGGACGAGCCCACGGCCGCCTGGATCAGCGGCGAGCTGAACATCCCCATCATCGACAACTACTGGCAGACCGAGACCGGCTGGCCCATCCTCACGCTGTGCAACGGCGTGCAGCAGCAGGCGTCGCGCTTCGGCAGCCCGGGCAAGGCGGTGTACGGCTACAACGTCAAGCTCATCGACGAGTCCACCGGGCAGGAGCTGACGCAGCCCAACCAGAAGGGCGTGCTGGCCATCGAGGGGCCGCTGCCCCCCGGCTGCCTGCAGACCGTGTGGCGCGACGACGAGCGCTTCGTCAACATCTACTGGAAGAGCATCCCCGGGCGCCTGATCTACAGCACCTTCGACTGGGGCATCCGCGACGTGGACGGCTACTACTTCATCCTGGGGCGCACCGACGACGTGATCAACGTGGCCGGCCACCGCCTGGGCACGCGCGAGATCGAGGAATGCATCGCCGGTCACGCCAACATCGCCGAGGTGGCCGTGGTCGGCGTGGCCGACAACCTGAAGGGGCAGGTGGCCATGGCGTTCGCCGTGGCGCGCGACGCGTCAAGCCTGGAGGATGCCGCCGGCCGCAGCCAGCTCGAAGCCGACGTGATGAAGCGCGTGGATGCGCACCTGGGCGCGGTGGCGCGGCCGGCGCGCGTGGTGTTCGTCACCCTGCTGCCCAAGACGCGCAGCGGCAAGGTGCTGCGCCGTGCGCTGCAGGCCGTGGCCGAGCGGCGCGACCCGGGCGACCTGACCACGATGGAAGACCCGTCGGCGCTGCAGCAGGCCAAGGATTTGCTCGGGTGACGCCGCCGCGCGCCGCCGCTGCCCGGTGCACGCGGTGCACGCAGTGCACGCGGCGCGTCAAGATCCGGCGGGGGCGGGGGCTTCCTGGCTGCGCTGGCCCCGCCACGAAGGCGGCGCCCGCCAGGCACTGATCCACGCCGGCAGCTGCTGCACCGGCATCGCAGGGGCCACGCCGTGGCCTTGCGCCAGGGTGCAGCCCATGTCCAGCAGCATCAGGCCCTGGGCCTCGGTTTCCACGCCTTCGGCCACCACGGCGTAGCCCAGCGAGCGCGCCAGGCCGATCACGCCCAGCACGATGGCGTGGTCGCCCGCGTCGTGCGCCATGCCGCTGACGAAGCTGCGGTCGAGCTTGATCTCGTCCACCGGCAGGCGGCGCAGATAGGTCAGCGACGAGTAGCCCGTGCCGAAATCGTCCAGCGCGATGCCTATGCCCAGCGCGCGCAGCCGGCCCAGCTCCTGCGCCACGTGGTCGATGTCGTGCAGGGCGGCGCTTTCGGTCAGCTCCAGCTGCAGCAGGTGCGCCGGAATGTCCGGGCGCTGCGCCAGGCGCGAGGCCAGCCAGTCGGCGAAACCGGGGCGGTGCAGCTGGTCGGGCGCCACGTTGATGCTGATGGGCAGGCGCACGCCCTGCAGGCGCAGCGCGCCTATCATGGCCAGCGCCTGGTCCACCACCCATTCGCCCATGAAGGCCTGCAGCTGCGCGTTGTCGTCCAGCAGGTGCAGGAACTGTCCCGGCAGCAGCAGGCCGCGCTCGGGGTGGTGCCAGCGCACCAGCGCCTCGGCCCCTATCGCGGCGCCAAGGCGCATGTCCACCTTGGGCTGCAGGTGCAGGGCCAGCTCGCCGCGCTCGAACGCCAGCAGCAGGCGTTCGCTCTGCGCGCGCTGCGTCTGGTGGGCGCGCTCCTGGCGCGCGTCGAAGGCGTACAGGCAGTTGCGCCCGGCCTGCTTGGCGGCGTACATCGCCTGGTCGGCGTGGCGCAGCAGGGTGTCGGCGTCGGCATCGTCCTGCGGGTACAGCGTGTAGCCCACGCTGGCCGTCACCACGATGGTCTCGCCGTCGATCGCGTAGGGCGCGGCGATCTGGCGCATCAGGGCGTGCAGCCGCTCCTCGCAATCCTCGCCGGGGGCCAGGTTGGGCAGCAGCAGCACGAATTCGTCGCCGCCCAGCCGGGCGATGCAGTCGTCGGCGCGCAGGGCGTTGCGCAGGCGCTGCGCGACCATGACCAGCAGGCGGTCGCCGCTGGCGTGCCCGAGGCGGTCGTTGACCGGCTTGAACCCGTCCAGGTCGATGTAGACCACGCCCAGGTGCAGGCCCTGCGCCTGGCATTGCTCCATGCACTGGCGCAGCCGCTGCTGCAGCAGCACGCGGTTGGGCAGCTCGGTCAGGGCGTCGTAATGGGCCATGCGTTCGAGTTCGCGCGCGTGGGTGTGCTGGCTGGTGATGTCCAGCGTCATCCCGACCATGCGCGCGGGACGGCCCTGCGCGTCGTGGGCGACGATGCGCCCCAGGTGGCGCAGCCAGCGTTCGCCGCCGTCTGCGCGCTGGATCTTCTGGGGAATGTCGAACGGCGTGTGCGGGGCCTGCTGGTGGCGCTGCAGTTCCTGGCGGGCCTTGGCGACGTCGTCGGCGCTCAGCCCCAGCGTCCAGCGGATGGTCTGCGGCTTGCCGCGCCCGCTTGCGGCCAGGCCGATCATCTCGCACCAGCGCGCGTCGCCGGCGATCATGCCGCTGGCCAGGTCCCAGTCCCAGGTGCCCAGCGAGGCCGCGGCAATCGTCAGCGACAGCAGTTCCTCGCGCTCGCGTATCTGCTGCGCGGCCTCCTGGCGCTCGGTGATGTCGTGCACGGTGAACAGCCAGCAGGCCTCGCCGTGGATGTCGATGGAGATCATCGACTGCAGCACCGTGCGCACGGCGCCGTGGCGGGTGCGCAGCTGGATTTCGTATTCGTCCAGCCGGCCCAGGCGCGCGGCCTCCTGCACCGCGCCGGCGCGCGCCTGCGGGGTGTAGATGCCCAGGTCCACCACGGTGTGCCCCAGGGCCTCGGCGCGGCTGTAGCCGATCAGGCGCTCCCAGGCCGGGTTCACGTCGATATAGGTGCCGTCGCTGCGCCGGGTGAAGCCCAGCGGGAAGGGCAGCGCCTGGAACATGCGCATCAGCCGCTCCTCGGACAGGCGCAGCTCCTGCGTGGCGCGGTACCGGGCGTCGATGTCCTGCAGCACGCCGCGCATGCGCACCACCCGGCCCGCCTCGACGATGGGCTCGCCGCTGGCGCGCACCCACACCTGGCGCCCGTCGGCGCGCCGTATCTCAAGCTCCAGGCTCCAGGGCTGGTGCGTGTCCAGGCTGGCCCGCCTGGCCGCGCGCAGGCGCTCGCGCCAGGCCGGCGGGATGTGGCGTTCCACGTAGTCCGCCGGCAGCGGCGTGCCGGGCGGCAGGCCGTGGATGTCGCAGCACACGTCCGACCAGTAGATCACGCCCTGGCCGGTGGCTTCCTCCCACACGCCCAGGCGGGCGATCCTGCCGGCCTGGTGCAGCAGGTTGTTCGCGGCCTGCAGCTCCTGGCGCATGCGAAATTCCTGCGCCAGGTTGTGGAACACGAAGACCAGGCAGTCCTCGTCGTCGATGCGCGTGATGCTGGCCGACATCAGGCCGGGAATCTTCTGCTCGCCCCGGTACGCGGTCATGGGCATGCCGCGCACTTCGCGGTCGCGCGCCAGCGCCTGCAGCAGGCGGTCGCGCTCCTGCGGGTCGGCCCAGATGCCCAGTTCCAGCGAGGTGTGGCCCAGCACCTGGCCGCGCGGCAGTCCAAAGAGCTGCTCGAACGTCGGGTTCACGTCCAGGTACTGCCCGTCGCTCAGGCGCGTGATGCCGGCCGGGTCGGGCAGGGTCTGGTAGACCAGGGTGTACTTGGTCTCGGACGCGTGCAGCGCGTCGCGCAGCGAGCGCAGCTCGGTCACGTCCAGCATCATGCCGGCCAGGCGCAGCACGCGCCCGCCGGCATCGCGCTGCACGGCGTGGCCGCGCGAGGAGATCCAGTGCCAGAGCCCCTGCTCGTCGCGCAGGCGGAACTCGGCCTGGAAGTGTGCGACCTCGCCCTGGAGCATGCGCAGCAGGTAGGGGTCGAGGCGCTGCTGGTCCGCCTCGTGGCGCCGCTCGGCGATGAATCGCTGGAACGCCTCCTGGGACAGGTGGGCGGATTGCTGCGCTTCGTCCCCGGGGCTGTCCGCCAGCCCGAACTGGTGGAAGAAGGCGCCCTGGTAGGCGAACCGGCGCGTGCGCAAGTCCCACTCCCAGCGCCCGCCGCCGGTGGCCTTGAGCGCGTGCAGCAGATCCTCTTCGCGCCGGTGCAGTTGTTCCAGGGTGCGCGCGCGGCTGCGCAGCAGCTCGGCGGCGCCGGCGAGCATGGCGACGGACAGCGCAAAGCGCCACGGCGGGGCATAGGGCAGCCAGTCACGCAGGCCGATGGAGGAGCCCCGCAGCTCGGCCCAGGGGGCCAGCACCAGCGGCAGGCTCAGGGCCAGCCCGCAGACCGTCAGAGCGACGTGTATGCGCCGCAGGCGCCCCAGCGCGTGCCAGACGCTACCCAGCAGCAGGCCATACATGGCCTGGCCGGCGGCGCTCCAATCAGGCGCCGGCGGCAGCAGCAAACCGGCCCCCGCAAGCGCCGCGACTGCGGCTGCGACACCGCCCAGCGGCCCGAAGAGCAGGGCGCATGCCGCCACGAGGGGCGGGCTGGCCTGTACCGCGCCCACGGACGCCGGGCCCAGCAGCCCGATGCACAGCGCCGCCAGCCCGGCCGCGCCCCCCAGCAGCGCGGCCTGCGGGCGCGTGGGCTGCAGCAGCGTGTGCTGCGGCAAGGCGGCAAGGCCGCCAAAGAGCAGGCAGTAGATGATTCCGGCCGCCAGTATCGAATCGGTCACGGAATCACCTTAGGGATGCTCTGCATGAAGGCGGAGGGAAGGCGATGGCTGGCGCATGGACGAAACGACTGTCTCGAATGCGACAAATGTATCAGCTTGTATTGCGCGGCACTGTCGTGGTTTCGCCATTGCGCCGCCTGGGCAACCGCAGTACGCCTGTCGAGAGCATGGTGCCGAACAGGATGATGGCGGCGCAGCCGAGCATCCACGGCGTGACGCGCTCGCCCAGGAAGACCACGCCGTAGACCACGGCAAAGACCGGCGCCAGAAAGGTCACGGCCAGCGCCCGGCTGGCCCCGGCGTTGGCGATGAGGCGAAAGTACAGAAAGTACGCGATGCCGGTGCACAGCACCGCCAGCGCCGCCACGCCGGCCCAGGCGCGCGGGCCGGGCACGGTCTCCGGCCAGCTCCAGAGCATGGGCAGCAGCAGCGCCAGTGCCGCGCCCAGCTGGCTGCCCGTGGCTGAGGCGATGGGCGGCACCTGCGTCAGGTAGCGCCGGGCAAAACTGGCGGCAATGGCGTAGCAGGTGGTGGCCGCCAGGCAGGCGGCAATCGCCCAGGGCGCCATGTCGGACTTGACCCCCGCGCCGCCCGGCGCGCGCCAGGCCAGCAGCGCCACGCCGACGAAGCCCAGCCCCAGCCCGAGCCAGCGCAGGCGCTGGATGCGCTCGCCCAGCCAGAACCAGGCCACCAGCGCGCCGAACAGCGGCACCGTGGCGTTCAGGATGGACGCCAGCCCGGTCGTGATGTGCAGCACCACCCACGAATACAGCCCGAACGGGATGGCCGAGCCGATCACCCCCGACAGCAGCACCACGCGCCAGTGCCGGCGCAGCATGGGCCACTGGCCCTGGTACACCATCAACGGCCACAGGAACAGCGTGGCCAGGGCCACGCGCAGCCCGGCCGTGGGCAGCGGGCCGAACTCGGCCGCGCCCAGGCGCATGAACAAGAACGAAGCGCCCCAGAACGCGGACAGCAGGAGGAATTCGCCGATCCAGGAAGCGGGCGCGGCGGCGGGAGTCGTGGTGGTGGTCATGTCTGGAGGGGAGAGAAATCGGCGGCTTCGAGCCGCAGCAGCGCCGTCTTGCGCGCCAGCCCGCCCGCGTAGCCCGTCAGGCTGCCCGTGCTGCCCAGCACCCGGTGGCAGGGCACGGCCACGCTCACGGGGTTGCGGCCCACGGCGGCGCCCACGGCGCGCACGGCGGCCGGGTTGCCCAGTTCGCGCGCGATGGCGCCGTAGCTCGTGGTGCCGCCGCGCGGAATGGCCAGCAGCAACCGCCATACGGACTGCTGGAAGGGCGTGCCGCCCGACAGGTCCAGCGGCAGGTCGAACCCCGTGCGCTCGCCGCGCAGGTATTGCTGCACCTGCTGCGCGGCGGCGTGCAGCACGGGGTGGGCGTCGTCGGTGGGCCAGGCGCCGGGGCCGTCCAGTTGCGCGGGCAGGTGGCGCTGCCCGTCGAACCACAGGCCGACCAGGCCGCGCGCCGAGGCGGCAAGGCGGACGTCGCCCAGAGGGGTTGCGGTGCGGCTTTGCACCGTGTCGCGGGGAAATTGCATGGTGAACCTCCGATTAGATACGAAATAGACCATTCGCGCAGGCAGGGAAAGCGCTGCAAGCTATTTTTTTGGTAGCTTCTGCGGCATGCTGGCCCAGGCGCGGATGACCGCATAGCTGCGCCAGGGGCGCCAGGCCTGCGAGGCTTCGAGCGCGGCGCGGGCCGGGTGTCTGGCCTCCTGCACGCCCAGCGCCTTGTGCAGGGCCACGTCGCCGCTCGGGAAGGCGTCGGGCCAGCGCAGCGCGCGCATGGCGATGTACTGCGCCGTCCAGTCGCCAATGCCGGGCAGCTGGCACAGCGCGGCGGTGGTGGCGTCCACGTCGGCGCTCGCGCTGAGCGCGAGCTGCCCGCCGTCCACCGCCCGCGCCAGCGCCACGATGGCTGCCTGGCGCTGGCGCACGATGCCCAACTGCCCCAGCGCCTCGCCCTCGGCGGCCGCGAGCACGGCGGGCGTGGGGAACAGGCGCGAGAGCTGCGGCCAGGGCGTGGCCACCGGCTCGCCGAAGCGCTCCACCAGCCGCTGCGCCAGCGTGCGCGCCGCCGCCACGGTGATCTGCTGGCCCAGCACGGCGCGCACGGCCAGCTCGAAGCCGTCGAAGCAGCCAGGCACGCGCAGCCCGTCGCCTTCGGGAAAGCGGGCGTGCAGCACGGCGGCGATGGGGGCTGGGTCGGCATCGAGGTCGAGCATGGCGCGCACGCGGGCGATCACGGCGGGCAGCACGGGCAGCAGGCTGTCGCTTACGGTGAGCGCCACATGGGGCCGTTCGGCGTCGAAGGCTGCCTCCAGCCAGCCCGTCACGCCGCCCGCCCAGCGCACCGTGCGGCGCAGGGCCGCGCCATCCACCCATTCCACCGCGTGGATCTGCCGTGCCGCGAAGAAGGCCAGCAGCCCTTCGCGGTCGTACGGCGGGCGGTAGCCCAGCCGCACGGGGCGGCCCGGGCCGGTGCTGCCGGCGGCGCCCTCGCGCCGCAGCTGCGTGGGGTTGAGCCCGTAGTGCTGTGCGAACGCCGCGTTGAAGCGCCGCACGCTCGCAAAGCCGCTGGCCAGCGCCACCTGGGTGACGGGCAGGGGCGTATCGGTCAGCAACTGCTTGGCCGCGAGCAGCCGCCGCGTCTGCAGGTACTGCAGCGGCGAGATGCCCAGCGCCGCCTCGAACAGCCGGCGCAGGTGCCGGTCGCTCACGCCCAGCCGCGCCGCCAGTTGCGCCACCAGCGCGCCGCCATCGGCGTCGCCCCAGGCCTCGGGCGCATCGAGCAGGCGCAGTGCCTGGCGCACCAGGATCGCCCCCGCGTCCTGCACCGACCAGGCGAGCGCCTGCGGCGCCAGCTCGGGCCGGCAGCGCAGGCAGGGCCGGAACCCCGCGCGCTCGGCCTGCGCCGCAAGCGCGAAGAAGCGGCAGTTCTCGCGCTTGGGCGTGCGCACGGAGCACACCGGGCGGCAGTAGATGCCGGTGGAGGTGACGGCTGTGAAGAAGCGCCCGTCAAAGCGCGCATCGCGGGCTTTCAGGGCGAGGTAGCGGGCGTCGTCTTCGGTGTCCATGCCGCCGATGATAGGCCGCACAGGGGCTGGAACTCGCCGTTTTCGGACATGTGCCTGAAACCGGTCAACGGCGCTTGCGCAACCTGGCCAGTGCGGCCAGTCCCACAAGGGCGGACAGCAGCAGCGCGCCCCATTCGCCCAGTGTGGGAATGGATGCCGCCGCGGCAGGGGGTGCGTAGGTGAACGTCATGATGATCTGGCCCACGGCGCCCGACCCACCTACGCTGGCGCCACCACCGCCACCGCCGCCGTTCTTGCCGCCGCCGCCGCCGCCGCCGCCAGGGCTGCCGCCAGACAGGCCTGGATCCAGGTTGTTCGACCCCCCAGAGCCTCCCGCCCCACCGCCGTTGGCGCCCGATCCGCCCGCGCCGCCGAAGTCGCCAGTACCGCCATCAGAGCCGTCGCTGCCAGCAGCAGCCACGAAACCGGGGGCCGTACACGAAGCCGTGGAACCGCCGCCGCCGCCAACCGAAGCCACACTGCCTCCACTGCCTCCTTCCGCCGCCACGCCTGCAAGCCCGGAAACGAAGCTGGTTCCACCCGTTCCGCCGCTGACACCGGGGGCGCCGCCCA
>Ga0222429_100802_pt1 | contig 13227 bp, 7 predicted proteins | sample 1B50Ametagenome_FD_182475 | JGI IMG/M metagenome (GOLD analysis project Ga0222429, IMG submission 182475) | Enriched microbial communities from leaf-cutter ant dump, University of Wisconsin, Madison, United States - 1B50A (version 2) | ecosystem: Environmental > Terrestrial > Nest > Insects nest >...
CTGGCTAATTTACTATCAATTCGCTGACAAATACCCAGCCACGGGGGCGCTTTTTGTCCAGCCATTCGGGCACCGCCCTGACCGGTCTGGCAACTATCTTCAGGCACTTTAACTCCCTTGGTCCAAAAGAAACCTTCAGTTCCATCAAAGAAGATAATTCTCCTTTTTTGGTTTGTTCCGGAACCAACCGCCCGAGCAACTTCAGGTCTTTTGGATCCATGCCTCCCCACACTTCCATGTATTCCGGCGGAAATATATACCTGCCGGAATTGTTGGCAGCGATCAGCAAAACAGATTGTATGGTAGCAGGTGCATCAAATAAAGCATAATAAACGGCGTCATTCTCCCTGAAACCTGCCCAATCCCCGTTCCCTACATTATCGAAACTCCCGAGCTCTCCATCCGTCAGGTTGCTGATATCAGGCGGCGTAAACTTCTCCGCCGGCATAGCTCCGTACCATACAGAATCAGGCGTATAACCCTTACGTATAAACGAAGCCTGAATAACGGAACTGCCATACCAGCCGGGCTTATCCGCACGGGCCTTAACGGTCACGTTCCTACTGACCTCAACAGGTCCGGCATAGAGCGTACCTGTTATACTATCCGGCTCTGTGCCATCCAGGGTATATCGTATCTCCACACCTTTAAAAGGATGCTTCAGCTCCAGCTGTATACTGTTTTCAAATACCCCCGGCGGGTTCTTTATCACAGGCGGACTCAGTGCAATCATTTCCCTTCCATCGTCTTTATACCCTGCTTCAATAAAGATCCTGTTATTCGCAGTTTTAATACGGTTGAGCTGCAGACTATCCACTTTAGTATCCCAGATAAATACAGCTGATACTGCCGGCAGCGTCAGCACTTTTTCCAACCCGTCCGCGGCAAGCGCTGTACCGGACAGGGATATTTCCTCCAGCTTCTTTAAAGGAGCAAGCGCTTCCATTCCTTTGGATGTTATTTCCGTATAATTAAGGTTGAGCTTCCGCAGATTTTCAAACTGCGCTATGATCTTCAGGTCCTCATCTTTAACAGGCAAACGGGAAAGATTGAGCTCTACCACCTGCTTTTTCAACGGAAGGATCTCCTCCAGCTGCTTATTATCGTACACATTTCTTCCGTAAAGGTTTGCTACCAGCGCCGGGCTACCTTTTCCCAGCGGAACGATCGTGCGGTAATTGTTGTTTAATGCGACAACCTTTTTCTCGTCTGCCGCTTCAAAATCATATGTCTTTGCACGGGTGGCTCCATCCGGCGTAAGGAATGCCGTTGCCGCAACCCGAAAAGTATTGCTATCGGGCAGGCTGAAAAGTTTTATATCTGTTGCCGCCCCCGATTCTATCCAGGCATACAGAATGGCTTCCTCCGCTTCGGTGAGCTGCGGTTTGGAAGCGGGTGGCATACGCTTTTTATCCTCCAGGGGCAGGTGCATCCGCCGGATCATCAGGCTGGAATCTGCATTTCCCGCGATAAACAAGGGACCAGACTTCCCGCCTTTTAACACGCCTTCCAGCTTATTCAGCAGCAGCTCTCCCTTCACACTGGACGAGCCGTGGCAACTGACGCATTTTTTTTCAAGGATCGGCTGTATAACATCAGCAAATACGATAGCTTCTTCCGGGGCCACCATCCTCATCTCGTTGCTCCTGACCGGCGCCAGCACATAATCTTCTCCATGCGTGAGATCTGCTCCCCAATGACCCGTAAGTATAATAGCAATGGAACTGAGCAATGTAAATAACCTGCCGGCAACCCTGTGCTTTATTAAAAACGCATGATAGGAATAAAACAGGAATCCAAATAAAGCCACTGCTATTCCGCCCCATTTATGCCAGTCCAGCAAAGTCCCTGCCCTTCCCTCTTCCATCGAGAGCAACATCCCCATGACAGCCGTGACGGAAGCCGACAGCGCTGCCGCCAAACGCAGCAGATCCAGCCAGCTGTTGTCTTCTTCCCTGCTAACAGGAATCCATAGGGTAAAAAAAGCCAGCAGTAACAGCACAATAGGAAAATGCAGGAACATAGGATGCATTCTTCCGGCCACAGCCAGCCAAGAAGGTATTTTGATGAATACTTCAAAAACAACCAGGAACAGCAAAAAAACCATGCTGCCGAATAAAACACCCGATCCTATTTTTTTTATCTGTTGCATTCGCAAATATTCTTAATTACATAAACCTGCAGCTGACCAACAAGACTATCATTACGATCTGTACTGGTGAACATTCAGAAGAAAAACGCCAGCCCAGTTGTTTGAAAATGGGATCTCTCCATTCCGCTACGCTCCAGCCGGGATGACATATAGAATATTTCTAAAGATCAATGTGCTGCGAAAGTTGCGTGTTCTCACGCAACCGGGCGGTCCGTTGCCCCTGCACGTATCCTCACGTGCAGTTCAAGGCAGATTGAATCGATCAGCCCGGCCGTCACACTCTTGTAAATTTATATGGGTATACTTTTCCGGAAGCCCACTGCGCCACATATATATTGTCCTCATCGTCTACACACACATCATGGGGATGGGTAAATATCTTCTCCGACTGGCTCATCGGCTGCAGCTTACCTTCCTTATATACCGGAGCCGCACCGCCAATATTAGAAACAATCTTATTTGCTTTATCCAGAATGGTTACAAAACCACTTCCTTCATGTTGCAGATCGGGCGAACGTAAAACTGCCGCATATAAATAATCGCCCTTGATAACAGGACGGCATACACAGGCACCGGGCAATTCAATGGTCTCCAGGTACTGTCCCTCCAGCGAAAAACGTTTGAAGCAGGTACGCGTTCTGTCCGTAACCAGCAGGCTGGGTTTTCCATACCTTTTATCGACCGTTATCCCATGCGCGTTGTCCAGGTGTGCGGGTCCTTCTCCCCTTCCGCCAAAGAAGTTTTTGATCTTTCCCTTTTCATCATAGTGGATAATATATTGCGCGCCATACCCGTCAGCAATATAAAACTCACCGTTATCTAATATAGTTGTTTCTGTTGGTACAAAGGCTTCCGCTTTTTCATATACCCCTGTTTCCTTAGGGTAATCTATCGTGAGCAGCACTTTGCCGTCAAGCGTTGTTTTATATACCTGGTGGCGATTGTTGTCGGTAATAAACAAATACTCTTCTCCGCCGGCCGACTGAAGGCTTAACCCATGCGCCCCGGGAAATTCATGTCCCCAGCTTCCTTTCAGCTTGCCTTTCTTATCATAGATAAGAACATTGTTTTTTGTTTCATTGGTCAGCAGGAAAATACGCCCTTTCCTGTCCTGTACCATTTCATGACAATCCTTTACCGGGTACTGGTCTGCATTGAGCGTACCCCAGCTTTTATTCATCGAGTAGCGCATATGGTTATGACCATATACCGGGTCGTTTTTTTGAGCGAACATATCTTTGGCAATACTAAAGCCGGCTATGGTAAGCGAAGTCTGCCGGATAAATCTTCTTCTTTTCATCCCTTAAAATATTATGTTATTAGTGTGAGTCCGGTATTATCAGGCGATCAGATCTCTTACAACATGCCCGGCTACATCCGTCAGCCGGTAACGGCGTCCCTGAAAGCGATAGGTCAATTTTTCGTGATCAAAGCCCAGCTGGTTTAAAATAGTAGCATGAAAGTCGTTTACATGCACGGGATCCTTTACAATATTATACCCCAGCTCGTCTGTTTCTCCATATACCATCCCCGGCTTAATACCACCGCCGGCCATCCACACGGTAAAGCAGCGCGGATGATGATCCCTTCCGTAGTTATCGGCGCTGAAACCTCCCTGGCAATAATTGGTCCTGCCAAATTCGCCTCCCCAGATAACCAGGGTCTCATCCAGCAGTCCCCTTTGCTTCAGGTCGGTGATCAATGCTGCAGAGGCCTGGTCCACATCCTTTGCCTGTCCGCGCATTTCATTAGGCAGGTTGCCGTGCTGATCCCATCCCTGGTGATACAGCTGAATAAACCGCACGCCGTTTTCAGAAAGCTTGCGGGCCAGCAAACAGTTTGCGGCATAGGTTCCGGGCACAAGACAGTCCGAGCCATAGAGCTTTACTATATCATCGGGTTCCTTCGATACATCCATGATCTCCGGAACAGCCGTCTGCATGCGATAGGCCATTTCGTACTGCTGTATACGGGTGGCAATTTCCGGATCACCGAAATCTTTGTATTGCATGTCATTCAAAGCCGCCACCTTATCCAGCATCCTCCGGCGAGAATTCCTATCCATTCCCTCCGGATCCTGCAGGTATAATATCGGGTTCTCCCCACTGCTGAATTGAACCCCCTGGTGTATGGAATCCAGGAACCCGTTGGACCACAATTTAGAGTACACTCCCTGGCCGTTACCTTTTCCACGAGACAGCAAAACACAAAATGCCGGCAGGTTTTTATTTTCTGTTCCCAGTCCATAACTCACCCATGCGCCCATGCTCGGGCGGTTACCCTGCTGTGCGCCTGTTTGAAAAAATGTTAATGCAGGGTCGTGGTTGATAGCTTCCGTATGCAGCGACCTGACGATGCAAAGCTCATCCACGATTCCGGCCATGTGCGGAAAAAGTTCGCTCACCCACACACCTGATTTTCCATACTGCTGAAAGCCATAGTAGGAACCTACGAGCGGAAAAGAGGATTGTCCCGAGGTCATGCCGGTAAGACGTTGTCCGTTACGGATAGACTCAGGCAACTCCTGTCCCAGCATTTTATTGAGCATCGGCTTATAATCAAATGACTCCAACTGAGAAGGCGCTCCGTTCTGGAATAAATAGATCACCCGTTTTGCTTTGGGAGCAAAATGGGGCACACCCGGGATAAAGGAAGCATCGTCCGCTTCATTTCGTCTAAACAGATCGGGTATCAGCAACGATCCCAGCGCCACACTCCCTATGCCAATGCTCAGGCGTGACAAAAATTTGCGCCTGTTGACATTCAGTCCGTGTTGCAATAATTCTTTCTCCATAACACTATGTTTTTGTTATTGCCTCATCCATATTATAGATGACCTGCAGCACCGTTGCCATAGTAGCCAACGCTGCCGTCACATCATTTTTCGACTTATACTCTCCCACTTTTATGGTCTTTTCAATATTCTCCGGGTGTTCCGCAAAATATTGCTGCTGCTCTTTGTAGTAATCAACCAGCAGATCCATTTCCCGGTCAGAAGGATGCCTGTTCACAATACGCATGAACGCATTGCGGATCAATGCTTCGGTATCCCCGCCTTTTGACATAAGCTGGTCCGCCAGGGCTACAGACGACTCCAGTACCGTCGGGTCATTCATCATAATAAGCGCCTGCAACGGCGTATTGGTGCTGCTCCGCTTTACTTCGCACTGATCCCGGTTGCTGGCGTCAAATATCATCATACTGGGTGGCGGCACAGTCCGTTTTATAAAAGTGTACATCCCCCTGCGATATAATTTATCTCCCTTATCCTGCTTGTAAGTTGCCAGCAGTCCCCGCCCCGATGTAGCGAGTTCCCAAAGTCCGGGCGGCTGGTACGGCTTTACGCTGGGACCTCCGATAACGGGTTGCAGCAAGCCGCTGCTGAACAATACCATATCGCGGACCATCTCGGCATTCATACGGATACGCGGCGCATAGGATAAATAAATATTCTGCGGATCCGCTTTTTGCTTCTCCGGGCTGATGGCAGACGACTGCCGGTAAGTGGCGGAACTATATATCTGCTTCACCAATCGCTTGATATCCCATCCGTTGTCCCGGAAATCCACCGCCAGCCAATCGAGCAGCGCAGGGTTGGAAGGCAGGTCGCCCTGCATGCCAAAGTCGTTGGAGGAAGCCACAATGCCTCTTCCGAATATTTCCTGCCAGACACGGTTGACAAATACCCTTGCCGTTAACGGGTTCTTTTTGTCAAACAGCCACTTTGCCAGCCCCAGCCTGTTTTTAGGCAGGCTATCTGCAAACGGCATAATAGATGCCGGGGTGGCAGCCGACACCTCTTCGCCATGCTGATCGTATACCCCCCGCAGCAAGACATATGTTTTGCGGAGCGTATCCAGGTCTTTCATTACGGACACCTGCAGCTTGTGGGTGTCTGCCCTGTTCATAAAATTCAACACGCCTTCCAGGTCTTCCTTTGTAATATCCATCCGCGGATTTTTAGCAAAAGTCTCCTGTCCCCCGACCGTAGATTCCAATCCTACCTCCCGGATATTGTTGAAAAAAGCGGAAAGCTGGAAATATTCCTTTTGTGAAAACGGATCGTATTTATGATCGTGGCATTTGGCGCATTCCATTGTCATGCCGAGCAGGGCAGTACCCAGGGTATTGGTTCTGTCCGTCACGTATTCCACCCGGTATTCCTCATCAATTACGCCGCCTTCTTCTGTGATCTTATGATTACGGTTAAAACCTGTTGCCAGTATCTGCTCTTTTGTTGCCTCCGGTATAAGGTCGCCGGCCAATTGCCAGGTAATGAACCGGTCATACGGCATATTCTCATTAAAAGCATGGATCACCCAATCGCGCCATGGCCATTGCGTCCGGTAATTATCATCCTGGTAACCATGCGAGTCTGCATACCGTGCCACGTCCAGCCAGGGAATGGCCATTCTTTCACCGTAAGACGGGCGGCTCAGTAATGCATCTATTTTTTTCTCGTAAGCATCCGGCGCTTTGTCATTCAAAAAGGTCTCTATTTCTTCCGACGTAGGCGGCAGGCCTGTAATATCTAGACTGATCCTCCGTAACAACCGTTCCTTATCTGCTTCCGGATTAGGCTCCAACCCATGCCTCTCCATATTGAAGAGCACAAAATAATCGATCTCATTCCCCGGCCACTCCCCGTCTTTCACTTTGGGAAGCTCCGGCGATACGGGAGCCGCAAAGGCCCAGTGCTGCTCATATTTTGCACCCTGCTCTATCCATTTTTTGATGATCGCAATTTCTGAAGGGGTCAGTGTAAGATTACTGGAAACAGGCGGCATTATAATGGCTGTATCCATTGTGCTGATACGATGGTATACAGCTGATTTTTCCGGGCTTCCCGGTACGAGGGCGAAGGCATCGGGGTTCTCTTTCAACGCGGCATAAGCACTTTCCTCCATATCCAGCCGCAACCCTGCCTCGCGCTTGTTGGCATCCGGCCCGTGACAGGCAAAACATTTATCGGAAAGAATAGGGCGCACCTGGAAATTGTAGCTGATCTTACCGCTTCCGGCATCCGCATCGCCGGCTGAAACATTCCTGAAGAAAAAAATGCCCGCTACAGCAATCACACACAGGGCAATAATGAGATAAATCTTTTTCATCCGTACACAATCGTTTATAATATCCGGATGCCTGCTCAACAGGGAAGGGTTAAGGCTGACCTAAAGCCCGCTACACAACGGAGACCTGTCAATAACGCTTCTCCTTTTTGGTCACTCCCTTTACTGTTTCCGGCTTTCAGGCTGACCATGGAATGGATCCTGTATCTGCTATATATACGCCATTCCACAGACTATTAAAGGTAAGATTTTTAATACTAATCAAATGGTAAATAAATTGGCAAGAGTTTGTGCTTTATTCACCCGGTTTAATACTGACTTACCCTGCAACGAAGACCTATCGGTCTGGTGCCCGCCCGGATGACCAGTCGCCCGCCAGTAGGATTCCCTTAATTTAGGGACATTGGTGAGAATGCTGACCGTGGTGTGGGGCGTTTGACCGGTACCCTGCAAAGGAGTTATTAGTGTATAGATCTCAGCCATTACGGGTGATCATGTCCGTAATTCATCAAACAATTTATTAATATTCTGCCGCGCTGCGACCTGGCAAAACCTGTTAAAACAAACTACAAAGATCCGGGTGCTCTGACCGGCAAAACCCGGCAACATAACCGAGGACAGCGGTAAGCTGCGGAGCAGCGATAATCTTTGCAGGAAAATACAGAAAAGTGAAAAAGGCGCGTAGTGCCGTAATATTACGATCGTCTGCAGATGGGTGTTAAAATACCTTGCGAGGCTTAAAGTTTATTTTTTATTGCTACTATAAATAAAAAAGCGCCCGGAGGCGCTTTGTATGACTGATATCTTCTGTTGCTTACGCTTCGCAGCTTACGCAGGTCACCAGGCTTGTAACAAGCTCTTTTGAAACACTCTGGCTTCTTTGATAATACAGGGTCTTTACGCCCAGCTGCCATGCTTCTATCATCAGCTTGTTTACATCCTTCACCGGCAGGTTGGAAGGTATGTTCAGGTTCAGGCTCTGGGATTGATCTACGTATTGCTGGCGGATAGCAGCCTGCTGAATGATCTCCAACTGGCTGATCTCCTTAAATGTTTTGAATACGGATTTCTCCTCTTTCGTCAGCCCCTCGAGGTGCTGTACACTGCCATGGTTCAGCATAATGCTGCGCCAGGTATCTTCATTGTCGATGCCTTTGTATTCCAGCAATTGCTTCAGGTATTTGTTCTGGCGCATGAAGTTCCCCTTTGCCAGCCCAGCTTTATAATAGTTGCTGCTGAAAGGTTCTATGCCGGGAGAGGTTTGCCCCAGGATAGCAGAAGAAGAGGTAGTAGGCGCAATAGCCAGCAAAGTGGTATTTCTTCTGCCATACCCTTTCAGCACTTCCGGCTCTCCATAAATTCTTGCCAGGTCCATAGTGGCTTTTTCGGACTTTTCCTTAATATCGTTAAAGATCTGGGCCGTTAGTTGTTTGGCCCTGAGCCCTTCAAACGGGATCATATTCCGCTGCAGGTAAGAGTGCCAGCCCAATACGCCTAATCCCAGCGCCCTGTGCCTTTTTGCAAATTTATTGGCGCTGGACAGGTAGTGGTTGCCATCTGTTTTATTGATGAATTCCTGCAATACCGCATCCAGGAAGAAAATAGCCAGTCTCACCGCATCAGTATCTTTCCATTCGTCATACAGCTCCAGGTTCATGGACGACAGGCAGCAGATAAACGATTCATCGTCTGTGGACGGCAGCATGATCTCAGAACAGAGATTGCTGGCATTAATGGTCAGGTTCAGGTCTTTATATACCTGCGGGCGGTTGCGGTTCACGTTATCGGTAAAGAAGAGATAAGGAAGACCTTTTTGCTGGCGGCTTTCCAGCAGCTTGGCCCATACTTCCCGCTTGGCGGCGTCGCCTTCTATCATATCCTGCATCCAGTAATCCGGCACACACACTCCAAAGAAGAGGTTCTGGATCGGGTGCCCGATATTTTTGATCTGCAGGTATTCCTCAATATCCGGATGATCAATGTCCAGGTAGGCGGCAAATGCACCGCGGCGTACGCCACCCTGGGAGATCGTATCCATCGCCGTATCAAACAGGCGCATGAAACTAACAGCACCGCTGCTTTTACCATTATCGGTTACAGCACTGCCTCTTCCCCTGAGCCCCCCGAAATATCCAGAGGTGCCCCCTCCTATCTTGGTTTGCATGATCACTTCTCCCAGCTTATGGGTGATCCCTTCAATATTATCAGGAATGTGCACATTGAAACAGGAAATAGGCAACCCTCTTTCGGTTCCCATATTCGCCCAGATAGGAGAGCTGAGGCTCATCCAGCCGCGTTCTACCATTTCCTGAAAGGCCTCAGCCAGCTCAGGTTTGTATAAACGTTGCGCCGCCGCCTTACACACTCTTTCTATCGCACCTTCTACCGTTTCTCCTTTTAACAGGTAACCCCTGTTTAAAATTTGTTCACTCTCTTCATTTTTCCACCAGAGTTTTTCTGTAAGTGGTTCTTTTGAAATCATCGGATCTACTATTTCCATGTTAAAAAATGTTTTAAGGGGTTAGTAATTGATTGGTTGGTTTAGTTCGTATTGAATTTTAGGATTTCTATATTAAAACAGGTCGTCTGCAGTGATGCTCTTATCGTGCTTGGTATAGTCTACCGGGCGTTTGGCAAAGAAGTCGTCCAGGCTATTGGCAAATACTTCTTCTTCAAACCATTTCATCGGCCGGTATTGCTCGGAGCTGATAAAGTATTGAGAGGGCAGCTCTATCTTATTCAGGCTTTCATCCACCCTGAATTTGATAAAGTTGACCAGGTCTTCTTTCTGAATCAGGTCGATGTCACCCGCTTCAAAGATCCAGTCCAGTATCTTCTCTTCTATTTCCACCGACTGCTTCACCATATCCGTAATGCGTGACAGGGTATCGCCATCCAGCACTTCAGGGTACTCCTCTTTTATTTTATTGATCAGGTAAATGCCGGCATTGGCATGGATCTGCTCATCAACTGATGTCCAGGCAATGATGTTGCTTACATTTTTCATCCACCCTTTAAAGCGGGTGAAGGAAAGAATAATGGCAAACTGGCTGAACAGGGAAACATTTTCTATAAGAATGGTAAAAAGGATCAATGCAATGCTGTATTCCTTTTTGTCGTTGGATTTTGTGTTGGCCAGCACGGATGACAGGTACTGGATCCGTTCCTTAATGATCGGCACCTCGATCAGCTTCTGGAACTCATCGTTATACCCCAGCACTTCCACCAGGCGGGAATACGCTTCGGAATGCCGGAACTCACATTCGGCAAAAGTGGAGCCCAGTCCGTTTAACTCGGGTTTGGGCAAATGATTGTACAGGTTCCCCCAGAATGACTTTACAGCCACTTCTATCTGGGCTATTGCCAGCAAGGCTCTTTTTACGGCATTTCTTTCTTCCGGTGTCAGGTGTGAATGAAAATCCTGCGTATCAGCAGTGAAATCAACTTCAGAATGTACCCAAAATGATTTGTTGATAGCTTCAGTGAACTTCAGGACCTCAGGGTACTCAAATGGTTTGTAATTAACTCGTTTTTCAAATAAACCCATAGTACAATTAAGATATTAATGATGATTTAAAAATAACTTTCAGTGAAAAACGGAGACAGGAATATGGACCACCTGATAACAGGTAGCCGAAACCTCTTGCCCGCTTTTCGTAGAAAGCTTATTACTGCTTTTAAACCGGATACCGAACCTTTATTCCAGGAATCTGATATATATCACCTGTCATCTGAGAACCAACCTCAACTGCAATTTTGCCAGTCTTTCTCATTGCCTATAGCCGGTCATTCCGTATCCACCCCAAAATAATAACCTTAATTTAAAAAGTACCAAAGTTGTTATTCACCCTATGTTGAAAACCTTTAAAAGCTTTACCCAGCGCGTACTCTCTATTTTGGGAGCGGTTGTGTCCCCAAAACAACAAAGGCATAAAATGCCATTATCCGTAAAAGACGGGACTGACATTTTATACCTTTGGCTCTTTCTCTTGTTGATAAGTAAGCAACGACTGCTAAAAAAGGGGCATGATCTATGAAAAATTGTATTTATACAACGGGTCTATGGTAGATCCGGCTCTCATTTCCATTACGGGGTTTATCAACCCGTCCTTCAATCCATATACCCAACCATGCAAATCGGGGGAGTTGCCATTCTTCCAGGCATTCTGGATAATGGTTGTCTGGGATAACCTTACCACCTGTTCCATCACATTTAATTCGGACAGGCGATCCGCCCGTTCCTCCATATTTCCTATGGCATCCAGCTCTTCCCTGTTATGACGATATACATCCTTTATGGCCCGCAGCCACATATTTAATATTGCTTTATAATCCGTATCCGTCATGGAAGCTTTCACCCCTCCGCAACCGTAGTGCCCGCAAACAATTACATGTTTTACATTCAGGTAGTTTACCGCATAATCCAGTACGCTCAACAGGTTTACATCTGTATGAATAACCATATTGGCGATATTCCTGTGCACAAAAATTTCTCCCGGCTGGGTACCTGTAATTTCGTTGGCAGGCACCCGGCTGTCGCTACAGCCGATCCATAAAAATTCCGGCTTTTGTACGTTGGCCAACCTGGCAAAATAATCTGCATCTGAAGCCACTTTTTCCGCTGCCCACGCTTTATTTTCCAATAGTAATTTTTGATATGATTTCACCTTATATGTTTTTTCAGTTATTTAATTTATTAAGTATTTCCTTTTCTTCTTTGCCATTGAGCTGCGTACCGTTCTCCACAACAGATTTTGCCAGGCTACCCGTGTCGGTCTGCACAAACCCCAGGTCCTTAAAGTTGCTCAGCTTAAGCTCCACGGATATATTTTTTGATTTTGCCTGCTTGCTGAATTCTTCTATCATCTCTATGATATCCTTATCGATAAAGTCTGCACGGGTAGCATCAATAAGCACACTGGCATGTTCCGGCACCGCATCCAGCTTTGCCTTGATCCCTCTCTTGTTCAGGATAGATACGTCTTTCCGGAGGCGGATCAGGAAATTATTATTATCATTCACGATAAATACCGCGGTTTGATAATTGCTGCGGGCGGAGAAGAACAAGCCAATAGCCAGTCCCGCCAGTACACCGATCAGCAGATCTGTTAACAGAATAATGATAACTGTTGCCACCAGCGGAATGAACTGGTCCCAGCCCTTTTTAAAATACTGCTTGAACAGCGAGGGTTTCGCCAGCTTGTATCCCGTGTAGATCAGTATGGCGGCCAACGCAGAAAAAGGAATGTAAGCCAGTAACCCTGGAATGAATGCCACGCTCAGCAACAGGAAGACGCCATGATAAATGGCTGACATCTTGGTTTTTGCCCCGGCATTAACGTTGGCGGAAGACCGTACGATCACACTGGTTAGCGGAAGCCCGCCAATCAGCCCGGAAAGCAGGTTACCCACTCCCTGTGCTTTCAGCTCCCGGTTTGTGGGTGATATACGCTTTAGCGGATCCAGGTTGTCAACCGCTTCTATACCCAGCAGGGTTTCAATACTTGCTACCAATGCCAGTGTTACTGCCGTCATCCATACCTGCTTATTCATCAGCATTGTCCAATCGGGAAAAGTAAAAAAGGAAAAAAACTCGCCGGCGGAGGATGCCACCGGGATATTTACCAGGTGTTCCGCACTGAGCGCGTATTGGGGAAACTGCATCACCATCAGCTGGTTGATGCCGATACCCAGCAATACGACCAGCAAAGGCGCGGGCACCAGCTTCAGCCATCCTCCTCTTTTAAGCGTGAATCCTTCCCACAAAAACTGAAAGGCAAAACAAACAACCCCGATCAATACCGCCACAGGCGTAAGCGCCCGGAGGGCCGACCCTATAGCCGAAAAAGTATTTTCGCCGTCCTTCTGAAGAAAGGCCTCATCGCCGGCAAAATCCTTTTCATAACCTACGAGGTAGGGAATTTGTTTGAGGATCAAAATAATACCAATGGCCGCCAGCATCCCTTTTATCACGCTCTTGGGTATGTAGTCGCCTATTACCCCTGC
>Ga0222429_100803_pt1 | contig 13220 bp, 12 predicted proteins | sample 1B50Ametagenome_FD_182475 | JGI IMG/M metagenome (GOLD analysis project Ga0222429, IMG submission 182475) | Enriched microbial communities from leaf-cutter ant dump, University of Wisconsin, Madison, United States - 1B50A (version 2) | ecosystem: Environmental > Terrestrial > Nest > Insects nest...
GTTAATCAGCTAATCCCGGCACTGGTTGAAACCATAAAAACCTCCTCCAATGCCTGGATAAAAGAAAAGAAACTTTCAAAAACCAAATTTGAATGGCAACGGGGTTATGGTGCGTTTACCCACTCGCAATCACAGCTTGATACGGTAGTGAAATATATTTTATCACAGGAGAAACATCACCACAAAAGGACCTTTAAAGAAGAATATCTTGATTTCCTGGATAAATATGGCGTGGAATATAAAAAGGAGTATCTGTTTGACTTTTTTGATCAGGAAGAATAGTCTACCGAAAGCGATTTAATATTACGGCGCTACGCGCCTTTTTTCCATTCTCTCTTATTTTTCCTACAGATATATCGCTGCTACGCAGCTTATCCGTCGGGTATCTCGGGTGCTGTAAAGCTTTGCATCTATGCAGGACCGATCATCCGGCAGACCGGAGTTGTACGACTGACCTGTCCGCTCCTAAAATGCGTCAAGCAGGAACTATTGAAAACCGGTAACTTAATTTTTCACTTTCCCTAATTGGCTGATATGCGTTGGGTAAGTCATGCAATCCTGCAGTAGTTTTTGAAACACGCAAATAAAAAGCCGGACCAAACAGCCCGGCTTTTTGTATAATACTTTGGTCTTTATTGTAATTGATAGGCAACCACATTGTTCTTGAAGAAGGTAGGTATATATACTATCTTTTTTACGGGATCGTAACCAATGTCTGCCGAATTTATTTTTTGTTCCCTGGTGTCCAGGAGGTGATCTTTTCTGCCATCGGCATACACATACCACACAGAGCCTGCCCAGCAGGAAATAATAAATTCCCCGTTACCAACATGCTCTATACCATCAGTACCACCTTCCATGCCATCGGCTATTTGTTTGAGCTTGCCATTTTCCAGCTTGTTAAAAGTGCCGGCATCTACCAGGTATAAGTCGCTGCCTACCGCCAGCACGCCATTGGGTCCTTTTAAATCTTCAATCACTACAGATGATTTACCATTCTCCACCTTATGAATTTTTTTTGTCTTTGAATCGGAAACATAGATGGTTCCCTTGCTGTCGATGCTGATATCGTTCAGCCCTTCGGCACCGGATACTGCGATGCGATCAACGATCTGCCCTTTTGCAATATCTATCACCACAATAACATCCAGGTCTGCTACATACAGTTTCCCGTTGTGCAGGCCCATGCCTTTGGCTGCGTTCAGGCCGGTAACCCATTCAGAAGCGACGATCTTGCCGTCAAGTCCTATTTTACCGATAGAGCCTTTGCCATCCCTGCCCCAGGGTTCTCCGTCGATATTAGCTGAATACAATATTTTATTTTTAGCGTCGAATAACACGGATTCGGGCGTTTTCAATATAGTGTCGGTTTCCCATATCTTCACCAGCTTGTGCTGCGACTGCACATTACCGATGAGCAGGAAAGAAGAAAGTACAAAGCATAAAAGAACCTGTTTCATATTGCTGCATTTTGTAGTTAGTTGAAAAAAACTTGCCTTCAAAAATAGTACAATAATTTGTTATGACGGGAGAGATGTACGGGTTAATTCGTTATTAACAAGTCTCCATAGCTTTAAAGGGTTGTTATTGGCCAATTCCGGGGGCAGCAGGCTGTCCGGCCAGTTTTGATAGCTTAAGGGGCGTGCGAAGCGTTTGATGCCATCAGCCCCTACTGATGTAAAGCGACTGTCGGTAGTTGCGGGAAAAGGTCCGCCGTGTTGCATGGATGGGCAAACCTGCACACCGGTAGGCACCCCGTTTAAAATGATCCTTCCGCATTTATTTTTTACGGTATCCACCAATAAAGGATGCTGGTGGATATCATTATCTGTTGCCATTAAGGTAGAAGTGAGCTGTCCTTCCAGGCTATCGGCTATTTTCTGCATTTCGTCCATGCTGTCACATTTTACGACCAGCGAATAGGGACCAAATACTTCCTGGTGCAATACAGGGTTTTGCAGGAAATCATTTGCATCTACGGTGGCAATGGTGGGGATACCCTGTAGTTCCCCGGCTGTAAACTGCGTTACGGCTGCAATGGCGACGCCTTTCTGGCCGAGCGCTTTTGTCCGGTTGTCAGTAAAGGCTTTTGCAATACCGGCGTGCAACATATTTTCCGGCGCAATCAACTGTATTTTTTCTGCCAGGCTGTTGATGAACGACTCCAGGAAGTGGCTGTTTACGCCGATGATCAATCCCGGGTTTGTGCAAAATTGTCCCATGCTCATGGTGATGGAGGCTGCATAATGCCCTGCCATATCTCTTGCTGCTGCTTCCAGCTTTTCCGGGAGAAGATAAACCGGGTTGATGCTGCCCATTTCCGAAAATACAGGAATGGGTTCGGGCCTTTGGTTTGCCCAGTCGAACAGCGCTTTGCCACCTGAAAAAGATCCCGTAAACCCTACGGCTTTCACGAGCGGATGCATCACTATTGTTTTACCAACCTCAAATCCGGCACCATGGATATGCGTAAAGATGCCGTCCGGCATATTTTGTTTTTGAGCGGCCCTTTGTATGGCACCGGCAACCCATTCGGATGTGTGGGCATGTGCCGGATGTGCTTTTACGATCACGGGACAGCCGGCGGCAAATGCACAGGCGGTATCCCCACCGGCGGTAGAGTAAGCAAACGGAAAATTGCTGGCTCCGAATACGGCCACAGGACCCAGTGGGGTCATCGTTTTCCGGATATCTGTTCTTGCCGGTGTTGCGGCCATATCAGCCGTATCTATCCTGATGTCCATCCATAAACCCTGCTCACAGGCATCTGCATAACTCTTCAGTTGAAAAGCTGTTCTTGTAAGCTCGCTGCTTAGCCGGTCATAGGGCAGGTGTGTTTCTTCCATGGCCAGCCTAATCACTGTTTCCTTTCCTGCTGCCAGCTCATCGGCTATACATCGCATGAAATCAGCTTTTTGCCGTAAGGTGAATGTGCGGAAGTCCAAAAAAGCGTTCCATGATTTTTCTATAGCGTTATTTATTTCTGCTTCACTGAAGTCTTCAAACTGTATCATCGCATTCATATTTTAAAGTGTTCCTGTACATATGTATAATTGAAGAAATATGCAGATCATAAAGTTCCGCCTAATTTCCGTAAATATTTCAATACAACCTGTTGATTGTTATATGTATCTGTGTAAGGCTCCTTTCAATGGCGTTGGTGTTCTTGGAAATGCCCGTGTGCAGCATCACCAACAACAATGATGCAGACTGATATTGTTGTTGGCGGTTGTGCATAAAGTTCCAGCCTAATTTCCGTAAAATATTTTCGATGCAACCTGTTGACTGTTATTTGAATCTAGCTGACAGGTATTTTATTAATTAAGCATCAAAATATATAGGTTCAACCATTTACGCTACGTTTATTTTATCTTCGCAGCCATGGAAAAAAGTGTAAAAAAGGAAATTGTAATGAGTGGCATCCGTCCCACAGGTATTCTGCACCTGGGGAGTTATTTTGGTGCATTACAGAATTATGTGAAGCTGCAACATGCGTATACCTGCTATTTTATGGTAGCGGACCTGCATTCTCTTACAACACATCCTGATACAAAACTGCTGCGTGAAAGTGTGCTGCATGTTGTTTCCGAATACCTGGCTTGCGGGCTCGATCCTGAAAGAGCGGTATTGTATTGTCAAAGCAGCGTACGGGAAACATCTGAGCTGTATTTTTACCTGAATACCCTCGCTTATAAAGGAGAGCTGGAGAAGACAACTACATTTAAAGATAAAGCCAGACAACAACCTCAGAATATTAATGCGGCGCTTTTGACTTATCCTGTACTGCAGGCAGCCGATATATTGCTGCACCGGGCTAAATATGTTCCTGTAGGAAAAGATCAGGAGCAGCACCTGGAAATGGCACGCAACTTTGCAGCGCGGTTTAATCATCGCTATGGAGATATCTTCCCGGAACCTGTGGCCTTCAATTTTGGAAATGAGCTGGTAAAAGTGCCCAGCCTGGATGGCTCGGGAAAAATGAGCAAGAGCGAAAACCAGAATGCAACGATATACCTGTCGGACAGCGACGACCTGATCAGGAAGAAGATAAAGAAAGCCAAAACGGATGAGGGTCCTAAAGAGCCCAATACACCTATGCCGGACTATATAGAAAATATATTCCAGTTGATGAAGCTGACAGGCGCCCATGAATTGTATGAAAAGTTCAGGGTGGATTATGACAATTGCACGATCCGTTATGGTGATATGAAAAAAGAGCTGGCAGAAGAGATGATAAAATTTATATCACCGATACGTGAGAAGGCAGCGGCTATCCGGAATGATGCTGCTTATTTACGGAATGTAATGGAAAAGGGTGGTGAAAAAGCAAGCGAGAGTGCCGGGGCTACACTGGATATGGTGAGAGAGGCTGTAGGGTTGAAATATTTTTAAAGGAAAGATTTGAAAGCAGTCCGTAAAGTTTTATCTTGAATGATCCGCACCCCGGTTAACAGTTTTTAAATCATATTGAATGGCTAAAGCAAAGAAACCTAAACATGTGGCTATTGCCGGGAATATCGGCGCCGGTAAAACATCTCTGACCGAGTTGCTGAGTAAGCATTACAAATGGTTGCCGCAGTTTGAGGATGTGGATCATAACCCTTATCTCTATGATTTTTATGAGGATATGCCCCGGTGGAGCTTTAACCTGCAGATATATTTTTTGAACAACCGGTTGAACCAGTTGCTTGATATTGAAAAAGGACAGGAAACAGTAATACAGGACAGGACGATATACGAGGATGCCCATATTTTTGCACCCAACCTGCATGAAATGGGATTGATGAGCAAGAGGGATTTTGAAAATTATTTCCGCTTTTTTGAAACGCTCAAAAAAATGGTGAAACCACCGGACCTGCTGATCTACCTGCAGGGCTCGGTGCCAACGTTGGTTGGTCAAATCCAGAAACGTGGCCGCGAATACGAGGAGAATATAAGGTTGGATTACCTGAAGAGACTGAATGAATTTTACAATAAGTGGATTGCCGGCTACAAAGAAGGACCACTGCTGATCATCAATATTGATGAAAATAAATTTGTAGAAGATGAGGAACACTTTGGTGAGATCGTCAGCAAGATAGATGCACAGCTATACGGCTTGTTCTAACGTTTTCCCAATTCAATCACACGGCAATTTTTCATATCGGCACCGTCTATATCCAGGCGGATGATCGTTCTCACCTTATGCCAGCCTTCTCTTCCGGCAGCGCCGGGATTGATATGAAGGCACTGTAGCTTTTCATCAAACATCACTTTCAGTATATGTGAATGGCCGCTGATAAAAAGGCGGCTGCCATGAAGCTGGATCTCATTTTTTACGCCGGGCGCATACCTGCCGGGATACCCCCCGATGTGTTGCATGAAAACCGGAACCTGCTCAACCGTAAAATGTTGCTTCTCAGGGTATGTCGAATTGATCTCATAGCCGTCGATATTTCCGTATACGCCCTTTAATGGTTTAAAGGAAGCCAGCTTTTCAGCTACCGCTGCATTACCAAAGTCCCCGGCATGCCATATTTCATCACAGTCCTCAAAGTGGCGGAATATATTTTCATCCAGGTAGCTGTGTGTATCAGAGAGGATCCCTATTTTTTTCATATAAAAAATAAACCCCTGCGTTTAACAGGGGTTTAAAATTATTGGTTTCTTGCCTATTTCACTTCTTCAAATTCTGCATCTGTTACATTATCATTTGCGGCCGATCCCTGTGTATCTTGTTGCGGACCTTCTGCACCTGCAGTGGCGTCGGATTGTTGCGCTTTGTAAATTTCTTCGGAAGCTGCTGTCCAGGCGGTGTTCAGTTCAGCCATAGAAGTATCTATAGCAGCCACATCCTGTTGCTTGTGCGCATCTTTCAGCTTGGTTAATGCAGATTCGATAGCGCCTTTTTTGTCAGCAGGAATTTTATCTCCGAATTCCTTTACCTGTTTTTCGGTCTGGAAAATCAGGCTGTCGGCCTGGTTAATCTTATCCACTTTTTCCCTTGCCAGCTTATCCGCCGCTTCGTTTGCTTTGGCTTCCGCTTTCATTTTTTCTACCTCGTCCTTGTTTAAACCACTGCCTGCTTCAATCCTGATCTTTTGCTCTTTACCGGTTCCCTTGTCTTTTGCCGTTACATTCAGGATGCCGTTGGCATCAATATCGAATATCACTTCAATTTGAGGAACACCGCGGGGAGCCGGCGGGATACCATCCAGGTTGAACATACCCAGACTCTTGTTTTGAGAAGCCATCGGTCGCTCACCCTGTAATACGTGTATCTGCACGCCGGGCTGATTGTCGCTGGCAGTAGAGAACACTTCGGATTTTTTTGTCGGTATGGTTGTATTGGAATCGATCAGGCGGGTCATAACCCCCCCCATTGTTTCAATACCCAGTGAAAGCGGGGTAACATCGAGCAATAATACATCCTTCACTTCTCCTGTTAATACCGCGCCTTGTATAGCCGCACCTATTGCTACCACTTCATCGGGGTTCACGCCCTTGTTGGGTTTTTTACCAAAGAACTTCTCTACAATTTCCTGCACTTTCGGTATACGGGTACTACCACCCACCAGTATGACTTCATCAATCTGGGAAGTAGGTATACCGGCATCTTTTAATGCCTGCTCACAGGGTTTCAAGCATCTTTCAAACAGTTTGTCAGCCAGCTGCTCAAACTTCGCCCTGCTCAACTTTTTCACTAAGTGCTTGGGTACGCCGTCTACCGCAGTAATATAGGGCAGGTTGATCTCAGTCTCGCTGGAAGAAGACAATTCCACTTTCGCTTTTTCAGCAGACTCTTTCAGGCGCTGTAAAGCCATCGGGTCTTTTCTCAGGTCGATATTTTCATCGCTTTTGAACTCATCTGCCAGCCAGTCAATGATCACCTGGTCAAAATCATCACCGCCAAGATGGGTATCGCCATTGGTTGATTTTACTTCAAACACTCCGTCACCCAGCTCCAGGATGGAGATATCGAATGTACCGCCACCCAGGTCAAAAACGGCTATTTTTTCATCTTTGTGCTTTTTTTCCAGTCCATAAGCCAGGGCGGCAGCCGTAGGCTCGTTTACGATACGGCGAACTGTCAAACCTGCAATTTCACCGGCTTCTTTGGTTGCCTGGCGCTGCGCGTCGTTAAAGTAAGCCGGTACTGTAATAACGGCTTCCGTTACTTCCTGTCCAAGATAGTCTTCAGCGGTTTTCTTCATTTTTTGAAGGATCATCGCTGAAATTTCCTGGGGGGTATACAAACGACCGTCAATATCTATACGCACTGTATTATTGTCACCTTTTACTACTTTGTAGCTGACGTGCTTTATTTCCTCTTCTACCTCATCAAAGCGGCGTCCCATAAAACGTTTTACCGAAGTAATGGTATTTACGGGGTTGGTAATGGCCTGGCGTTTGGCGGGGTCACCCACTTTACGCTCTCCGTTTTTAAGGAAAGCTACTACGGAAGGGGTGGTTCGCCTGCCTTCGTCGTTAGCGATCACAACAGGTTCGTTACCCTCCATTACAGAAACGCAACTGTTTGTTGTACCTAAATCTATTCCTATTATTTTTCCCATATTATTTTGTTTATTAATTTATTTTAAATGCTATGATGAGTAATCGTCAAGCATTATGCCACCCGTGTGAAAAATGAAAAATTGGCAGTTTCACTTTTCCTTTCTTTGCGGAAAGGATAAAAAAGGAGTCAAATATTGTTGTTTTTCACTATGTAATATATTCTTTTGCAGTTTGTAACTTTACATTTTAATGCCCGCTCGGAAATGACCATTACCCACCGGATCTTACCGTTTTTTCTATGCCTTCAGTTATTGGTATTCGTATCCTGTTCCCGGAAGATCGTCCCGGAAAAGCCGGTATTGTCCAAAACGGCCTTTATGAGCGATACCCTGCAGCTCAGCGAAATCGATATACCGCTCCAGATCAATTTAAGGCCGTTTTATGCCATGGCAGAAAAGAACGTAAAGACAATTTATGCGTCGCCGGGTTGGCCGAATGACTTTGTGGTGGACAATTGTGATACAAAATATATGTACCGGTTCAAAAGAGGCCCTTTTAAGATCAGCAGCCAGGGAAGTAGTGTCAACCTTGGATTTACAGGCAGTTATATCATTGCAGGCGCGCAAAGGATATGTACCGGCACAGGTAGCAACCGGGTGGCGGTCACGCCCTGGTCTCCGGCCTGTACCTGTGGATTGAATGAAGGGGAAAGGAAGGTGGAAGTGGGCTACAATGCATTTATAAGGCTGAAAGATAATTATGACATGCAGGTAATCATGAAAGCATCTGATCCCAGGCCGGTTGATAAGTGTACCCTTTGTTTCTGGGGGGAGGATATTACAGACCTGGTAATGCGGCAGTTGAAGCAGGAGCTCGACCTGGCGGGAAAAGAGATACAGGATTCCATTAACAGGCTTAACCTGCGACCGCAATTCCAGCAGCTATGGAATATGTTACATGCCAATATTTCCGTTTACGATATCGGTTATCTCAAAATCAATCCTGAAAAGATCCGGTTGAGCTCCATTTATGCAAGGAACGATACGCTGAATATCTCTCTCGGTATATCTGCCAGGCCCAGGATCAGCCTTCATAAAACAGAAGAGATCAAAACCCTTGTGCCTAATATCAGTGATTTCAGCCAGCGGAGCGGATTCTCTATCTATACGGATGCTGTAATGAACTATGATTCGTTGAGCCGCATTTTGAACAGGCAACTCTGCAAAAAGAGGATTGATATGGAGCAGGTAGGTAAGCACATCATTGTGGAACAATGTGAAATGTACGGAGTGGGCAGTGAAAAGTTGGTCTTTAAGCTGAAGTTCTCAGGGTCGGCTACCGGTGAGTTGTACCTGACGGGCAAACCGGAATACGAAAAGGAAACAGAGCGGCTGGTAATAAAAAACCTGGATTACGACTTACATACCCGGAATATGCTGATCAAAACTGCACGGTGGCTATTTAACCGGCGGATCATTCATGAACTGAACCGATACGCCGTATTCAACCTTTCAGAATACGCGCAGCATTTGTTGGGAACGCTCAATGAGCAACTGAACCGTTATTGGGATAACGGTGTATATACATCCGGGTTGGTAAACAAGCTGCAGGTGGTAAATATATATTCAGGCGAAGAGAGCCTGGCGGTGCGTTTTTATGCCCGGGGCGACCTGAGTATCAGGATAGATTCTTTTGAAGGATTTTCTTTTTAGGACTATACATCCACCAGTCCATTTTTCATAGCGAACACGACCAGCCCGATCCTGGACTTGATCTTTAGTTTTTCGAAAAGTGCGTTCCGGTGGTCTTCCACCCTGCGTGTGCTGATATACATTTTTTCAGCAATCTCTTTATAGGAAAGGTCTGTGCAGCTCCATTTCAGGAATTCTTTTTCTTTGTCTGTAATATTGAATTCATCGGGGATCTCCGTGTTCCTGTTGAGTCCGCCTATGATTTTACCGGATATCAGTTCGGAGATATAAAAGTTTTTCTCAATAACCGATTCCAGCGCCAGCTTCAGCTCTTCCGGCTCCGCTGTCTTCATGATATATCCCTTGGCACCCAGCTTCAGCATCCGTATAATAGTGGTTTCGTCGCTGTACATGGATAGGGCCAGCACCTTTATCTGGGGATAATTGTTGTATAGCCATTCGGCAGTTTCGTATCCGTTCATGCCCGGCATATTTACATCCAGCAGTATAATATCAGGCAACATTTTTTGTTTGATCTTTGCCTTCAGATCCTCCCCGTTCTCCGCTTCAAAATATACCTGGAAATTTTCAAACGAGCCTATAAGTATTGCCAGCGCATTTCGCAACAGCGTATGATCGTTTACAATTGCCACCTGAATTTTTGAAAAATCATTCTTCATAATTACTCATTTTAGGAATCACTATCTATGGGTAATTCCATGGTTACTAATGTTCCGTTACCGGGGGTACTATCAAATATCAGGTTGGCTCCTATCAGCTTTGATCTGTTCAGCATGCTTTTCAGTCCCACTCCGTTCAGGGGGGATTTTGATCCCTTTTTTTCTTCGAGGCTGAAGCCTATACCGTTATCCCGGGCAGACAGCTTGAAGAGCTCCTCTGAACTGTAGTCTAACCGGATCATCAACCGGCTGGCTTTTGCATGCTTCAAAATATTGTTTACCAGTTCCTGGAAGATCCGGAATATAAATACTTCTTTTTGTTCATTCAGCCGGTATTCGGCACCCAGCACCTCAAACTGTACCTCCATTAATCCTGTCTTTTTCAATGTTTCCAGCTCAAAGTTAATTGATTCGCGCAAACCTATCTGGGCAATGCGATCGGTATGGAGGCTTTTGGTAAGGTCTGCCAGGTCATAAATGGCCTTGTTGAGCACTTCCCTGATATGCTGCAGGGGCGCGTGTGCAGGGTGTTCGGGTGCAAGGGGCAGCACCGCCAGGGACAACTTTACTACCGATAATACCTGGCCGATGTTGTCGTGCAGCTCCTGGGCTATCGATTTAAGCGTGATCTCCTGTATTTCCAGTTGTGATTTCAGCACCTCCTGGTCGTATTCCTCTTTGAGGCGAACGAGCTCCTGTGCCTGCTTATGCTGCTTTTGCTGGTAAAGGAACAAGATGGTTACAATGAAGCCCACCAGAACCAATGCAAGTAAACCACCTATGACGATTATAAAGAAAATTTCCTGATTTTGATCCTGCATAGAAAGGCTACGATAAAAGATGAATATAATAAAATATTAAGAACAGAGGAAATATCTGCTAGGTAGAATATGATACTATCCGAAGGGCTATAAAAAAAAGTGATCAAAGTAAACAACGGGAAACTGCAGCTGTAAAAGAAAAGCAGGCCGGAGGATATCCAGAATGCCGGCTCCCGTACAAGGTTGATGATCTTGTCTGAGTCAAACAATTCAAAAAAATAATATACGGCTGCCACAACCACCAGTAACCCTCCCAGACCTGCGGTGAGGCTATGGTATTGAAGCCCTTTCTGAACCAGGAACTTATTTGCCAGAACGATCAGCGGGTAAATTATAATAGTGATCTTTATTATTCTTTTTACCGCCGTGTTGTCTATTATCTGCATGAAAAACCACAGGAAGAACATGATCTCGATGGAACTGAGGATATTGTATAACTGGACATTATATTTCCCGTTATTAGCCATCCATACCGCTACGGTTTCCATAACAAAAACAAAGGCCAGGTTGACGGAAAACAGCCGCATGTATAAAGGCGTTTTTTGAAAAAATGCCGTTATGCTGGTGACGAATGAAAGGAGTATAATTAGTATATAAACATCATTCCACATTTCAGGCTGTCAATTTTCTACAAGTTATTTATATACTAACGGAAAAACGAACAGACTCATATTTTTCTATGCCTGAATTAAAAAAAAGGTCTGCTCATACGAGCAGACCTTTTCAAAGTGAATTTTAGTATAATATTTAGATCACTACCATTTCTTCCCCTTTGTTTACGATGGCAACACCGAGATCGGGGTTATCAATATCGTTGGGGCGTGGAGGGGGAGGGCAAATCGGAGGGCAGATTCTTCCGGAGTTATAAGCCAGTATTTTTGTGCTATCCCCGTTCTGAATGTAAACGTCTCTCTGTCCCAGGCCGTTTTCCTGCTCTTTGGTTTTTGTGGCTACCATTACAATGGTCTGCCGTCCGGCGTAATCCTTATTTTCAGTATAGTTTTCGGGATATGCAGCAAAGCAGAATTTTATGCCATCTCCGCCATGTGCTTTGGCTGTTTGTAAAAACTCTTCCAGCTCTTCGATGCTATGCCAAACCGTTAATGAATCTTCCTTCCCGATCCTGGCAGAATTCTGTGCCCATCTTTCCTGTTTGTAAGTTCTGATAAGAGAGTCAACATGTTTTGTGGTTACGTACTTTCCAACCGCTAGGGTTTTTTTCTCAATTGTAAGCATGACTAAAGTTGTTTAAAGTGAGTGATGAAATTGAGATTTAAAAGTAGCGTAACATGCGATTAAAATTAATCGGTAAATACTTATAACTCATTCAATTATGAATTAATAGTATCTATATTTTGATATACATCAACAATAAACACCTGATTCCGGGAAAAGGTACCGTTTAAAAACATCAAAAAAACCGTCTTTTAACGGTAAAAAAATACCGTTAAAAAAACGTGTTTTCTACCGCTAAAAAACGGTAGTGAAATCCCGTTTTTATTTTTAGAGTTGTAAACCTCTTTTATTGGATATTAGCAACACCAACTTCTCGAAAAACCAGAACAAAATATCCACTAATTTTTTTAATTAACGTCTGATTAGTAGATTATATTTCATCGTTAACAGCCAGTGCGGTCCCCGCAAAGCCTTATCCTATATTTTATTCCGGCTGTTGCTGACCAGGGAAACATGAGAAACCTTGAAGAATATTTTACTTGAGCCTTTCAACAAGGCTTAAGTAATTTATTCTGGTTTCTTTGTTCTGAAAGTAAAATAACGCTGGGTCACATAGCTGAATGATATTACGATGACGGTTGTGATGATCTTCGCGATGGTAGGATAAAAGCTGAACTGCTCTACAAACAGCTTGATAAATACGTAATTCAGTAAACCACACACTATAACCAGGACAAGGTACCTGAATAGCTGAACTCTTCCCCGCAGGTACGAGCCCACGAACACTATATTACGCATCAGAAAAAATCCGGTCGGAAATGTGATGACAAATGAAAAAATAAATGCCGCTATATACGGGCTGATGCTTATGACCGGCGTATGAACGATCTCCTTTTTAAAGATGAAGTTATAGGCAATGAAATAAAGGAATATATCCAGCAGGTTGTTGATGCCTCCGCAGGCAATATACCTGAATGTCTGCCTGTCAATCCATTTTTCTACCGGTGTATAGAAAAAGTTCAGAACACCAATAATCAGCTTTTTCAATCTTTTCCTGGGTTAATATTCGTTGCAAATGTTCATATAAAATTCATAAGAATGTCTTCCCCGTCTATTTTTCTGTTAGGCCTGGCCAAACCGGGTTCTTTACGTCGTGATAAAACAGGAAAGTCCAGTTGTGCTCCCTTCCGGTTTCCCACCAGCTTTGCCTTAGCTCCATACACTTCTTACCATCATAATCGTACTTTGCCACAAACCTGCTTTTCATCTGCTGAAGCTGGGGAGCATCATCGCCTCCGAAAAACGCAACCTTGTCTTCTTCGGTGATCCGGAATACCTGGTGGAACGGGCTATGCCCG
>Ga0222429_100804_pt1 | contig 13148 bp, 10 predicted proteins | sample 1B50Ametagenome_FD_182475 | JGI IMG/M metagenome (GOLD analysis project Ga0222429, IMG submission 182475) | Enriched microbial communities from leaf-cutter ant dump, University of Wisconsin, Madison, United States - 1B50A (version 2) | ecosystem: Environmental > Terrestrial > Nest > Insects nest...
GTCATCAGGCCGCGCTTGATGCCCCACTTGTCGTGCAGCACCTTGGCCACGGGCGCCAGGCAGTTGGTGGTGCACGACGCATTGCTGATGATCGCCTGGCCGGCGTAGGTGGCGTGGTTCACGCCGAAGACGAACATGGGCGTGTCGTCCTTGGAGGGGGCGGACATCAGCACCTTCTTCGCGCCGGCGTCGATGTGCTTTTGCGCTTGCTCCTTGGTCAGGAACAGGCCGGTGGATTCGATCACCACGTCGGCGCCGACCTCGCCCCACTTCAGGTTGGCGGGGTCGCGCTCCTGGGTCAGGCGGATCTTCTTGCCGTTGACGATCAGCGTGTTGCCGTCGACCGCGACGTCACCCTTGAAGCGACCGTGCACGCTGTCGTACTTGAGCATGTAGGCCAGGTAGTCGGGTTCGAGCAGGTCGTTGATGGCGACCACCTCGATATCGGAGAAGTTCAGCACTGCCGAGCGCAGCACGTTGCGGCCAATGCGGCCGAAGCCGTTGATACCTACCTTGATGGTCATTTCGGTTTCTTCCTTACAGAGTTAGAACAACAACACACATCATTTCTTGTGGCCCAGCGCCGCCTGCACCGTGGCCGCGACGTTCTCGGGCGTGAAGCCGAAGTGCTTGAACAGCACGCCGGCGGGGGCCGATTCGCCGTAGGTGTCGATGCCGACCACGGCGGCGCAGCCGTACTTCCACCAGAAATCGCTCACGCCCATCTCGACGGCGATGCGGGGCAGGCCGGCGGGCAGCACCAGCTTCTTGTACTTGACGTCTTCGCGGTCGAAGGTGGTGGTGCTGGGCATGGAGACCACGCGCACGGCGATCTTCTTGTCGGCCAGCAGTTTTTGCGCGGCCAGGGCCAGCTGCACCTCGGAGCCGGTGGCGATGATGACGGCCTGGGCCTTTTTCTTCAGGCCTGCGTCCTTCGGTTCGGAGAGCACGTAGGCGCCGCGCGAGATGTCGCCCAGGTCGCGCTTGGGCGCCAAAACGGAAAGGTTTTGCAGGTTCTGGCGCGAGAGCAGCAGGGCGGTGGGCTGGTTGCGGTTGGACAGCGCCACGCTCCAGGCCACGGCGGTCTCGGCCGTGTCGGCGGGGCGCCATACGTCCAGGCCCGGGATCAGGCGCAGGCTGGCGGCGTGCTCGACGGACTGGTGCGTGGGGCCGTCCTCGCCCAGGCCGATGCTGTCGTGCGTGAAGACGTGGACCACGCGCTGCTTCATCAGCGCGGCCATGCGGATGGCGTTGCGGCTGTAGTCGCTGAACGTGAGGAAGGTGCCGCCGTAGGGGATGAAGCCGCCGTGCAGCGCGATGCCGTTCATGATGGCGGCCATGCCGAACTCGCGCACGCCGTAGTTGATGTGGCGCCCGCCGACCTTGTCGCCGTTCGCGCCTTCGGTCTTGACCACCGCGCCCTGCGCGTCCAGGCGCAGGTTGGGCGTGCTCTTGGTGTTGGTCAGGTTCGAGCCCGTCAGGTCGGCGCTGCCGCCCAGCAGCTCGGGCATCTGCGCGGTGAAGGCTTCCAGCGCCAGCTGGCTGGCCTTGCGGCTGGCCACGGTCTGGCCTGCGGTGTGGGCGGCGACCACGGTGTCCACCGCCACCTGGGCAAAGTGCTTGGGCAGGTCGCCGGCCATGCGGCGGGTGAATTCGGCGGCCAGTTCGGGGTAGGCCTTGGCGTAGGCGGCAAAGGCCTTGTCCCAGGCGGCTTCGCGCCGGCTGCCGGCGGCCTTGGCGTCCCAGTCGGCGTAGACCTCGGCGGGGATCTCGAAGGGGCCGTGCTGCCAGCCCAGGGCGGCGCGCGTGAGGGCGATTTCCTCGGCGCCCAGCGGCTCGCCGTGGGCCTTGGCGGTATTGGCGCGGTTGGGGCTGCCCTGGCCGATGTGCGTCTTGCAGATGATGAGCGTGGGGCGCTCGCCCTGGCCCTTGGCCTGGGCGATGGCGGCGGCCACGGCGGCGCTGTCGTGGCCGTCGATCGGGCCGATCACGTTCCACTGGTAGGCGGCAAAGCGCTGCGCCACGTCGTCCACGTACCAGGGCGCGACCTGGCCGTCGATGCTGATGCCGTTGTCGTCGTACAGCGCAACCAGCTTGCCCAGCTTCCAGGCGCCGGCCAGCGCGCAGGCCTCGTGGCTGATGCCTTCCATCAGGCAGCCGTCGCCCAGGAAGGCGTAGGTGTGGTGGTCGACGATGGCGTGGCCCGGGCGGTTGAATTCGCTGGCCAGCAGTTTCTCGGCCAGCGCCATGCCGACGGCGTTGGTGATGCCCTGGCCGAGCGGTCCGGTGGTGGTTTCGACGCCGGGCGTCACGCCCACCTCGGGGTGGCCGGCGGTCTTGCTGTGCAGCTGGCGGAAGTTCTTCAGCTCCTGCATCGGCAGGGCGTAGCCCGTCAGATGCAGCAGGGCGTAGATCAGCATGGAGCCGTGGCCGTTGGAGAGCACGAAGCGGTCGCGGTTGGCCCAGTGCGGGTTGGCCGGGTTGTGCTGCAGGTGCTGGCCCCACAGGGCCACGGCCATGTCGGCCATGCCCATGGGTGCACCGGGGTGGCCGGAGTTGGCTTGTTGGACGGCATCCATTGCGAGCGCGCGGATCGCGTTCGCCATTTGCTGAGTGTTGGCCATGTGGGGGGGCTGCAAAAGCGGCAGGTGTACAGGAAAACCCGTGATTTTACCGGGGGGCCGCCGCGGCCTGCCAGCGGGCAATGGCAAGGCCGCCAGGGTTACAGTCCAGCGCCATGCCGAATCATGATTTTTCAGGCGCTGCCGATGCGGGGCAGCAGGTGCCCGCCATGCTGTTGGCGGCAGGCCGGGGCGAGCGCATGCGGCCGCTGACGGACGCCTGCCCCAAGCCGCTGCTGCAGGTGCAAGGCCGGCCGTTGCTGGAGTGGCATTTGCGCGCGCTGGCTGCCGCAGGCGTGCCGCGCGTGTGCATCAACACGGCCTGGCTGGGCGAGCAGATTTCAAGCCATTTTGGCACTCAAGCCATACTGGGCGGGCGCAAACAGCTATCCATTTCATACTCGCACGAGGGCCGCGACTTTGGCCGCGCGCTGGAGACGGCGGGCGGCATCGCGCGCGCCTTGCCGCAGCTGGGGCCGGTGTTCTGGCTTGTGGCGGGCGACGTGTTTGCGCCCGACTTCACCTTCCCGCACGCGGCGGCCCAGGCCTTTGCGCGCAGCAGCCACCTGGCGCACCTGTGGCTGGTGCCCAACCCGCCGCACCATCCGCGCGGCGACTTCGGCCTGTCGCCCGAGGGGCTGGCGCTGAACCTGGGCGCAGCCGACCCCGGGCCGCGCTACACCTACAGCACCATCGCCTTGCTCAAGGCCGAATTGTTCGGGCCGCCCTGGTGCGATATCCCGGCGGGCAACCCGCAGGGCCTGGCCGCGCCGCTGGCGCCGCTGCTGCGCCGCGCCATGGACGCGGGGCGGGTCGCGGCCTCGCTGTACACCGGGCGCTGGACCGACGTGGGCACGCCCGAGCGCCTGGCGGCGCTGCAGGCGCCATAGCGCAGCAAGTACAGGCCGGCGCTACCATACGGCGATGAACACACCCTATGCCCTGCGCCGCCAGGCACTGGCGCGCCAACTGGGCGCCGGCGGCATCGCCATCGTCCCCACCGCCGCCGAGCAGCAGCGCAACCGCGACAACAGTTTTGCGTTTCGCCACGACAGCTATTTCTATTACCTGACGGGCTTTACCGAGCCCGACGCGCTGCTGGTGCTGACCGCGCAGGGCGAGGCCACGCTGTTTTGCCAGCCCAAGGACCTGGAGCGCGAGATCTGGGACGGCTACCGCCTGGGGCCCGAGGCCGCGCCCGCAGCGCTGCAGCTGGACGCGGCGTATTCCATTGCCGAGCTGCAGGCGCGGCTGCCGCGCATGCTGGAAAACCGCAGCCAGGTGTGGTTTCCGTTCGCCACGCACCCGGGGCTGGCGGCGCGCGTCGAGGGCTGGCTGGCGCCCGTGCGCGCCCGTGCCCGCTACGGGGCGCTGTGCCCGCAGCAGCTGGGCGACCTGTGCGCGCCACTCGACGAGATGCGCCTGGTCAAGGACGCGCACGAGCAGGCCATCCTGCGCCGCGCCGGCGCGATCAGCGCGGGCGCCCACGTGCGCGCCATGCAGGCCAGCGCCCGCATGCTGCGCGCGGGCGAAGACCTGCGCGAATACCACCTGGAGGCCGAGCTGCTGCACGAGTTTCGCCGCCACGGCTCGCAGTACCCGGCGTACGGCTCCATCGTGGCTGCCGGCGCGAACGCCTGCGTGCTGCACTACCGCGCCGACGCGGCCCCGGTGCGCAGCGGCGAGCTGGTGCTGATCGACGCCGGCTGCGAGCTCGACGGCTACGCCAGCGACATCACCCGCACCTTCCCCGCCAACGGCAAGTTCACCGGCCCGCAGCGCGCGCTCTACGACCTGGTGCTGGCCAGCCAGCAGGCGGCCGTGGCCGCCACGCGCCCGGGCAACCGGTTCAACGACCCGCACGACGCCACCGTGGCCGTGCTGGCGCAGGGGCTGCTCGACCTGGGGCTGCTCGACGGCAACCAGGTGGGCAGCGCGCAGGACGTGATCGACAAGCGCGCCTACTTCCAGTTCTACATGCACCGCACCGGCCACTGGATGGGCATGGACGTGCACGACTGCGGCAGCTACGTCGAGCCTGCCGAGATCGGCCAGGCCAGCGTGCGCCACGACCCGCTGTCGGGCGAGACCATCACCGACCGCCCGAGCCGCATCCTGCACCCGGGCATGGTGCTGACCATAGAGCCCGGCCTGTACGTGCGCCCCGCGCCCGGCGTGCCCGAGCGGTTCCACAACATCGGCATCCGCATCGAGGACGACGCCATCGTGACCGGCACCGGCTGCGAACTCATCACGCGCGGCGTGCCCGTCGATGGCGATGCGATCGAGGCCTTGATGCGCGACGGCGCGTAAGCGCCGCGCATCCATGCGCGCGCCCGCCTTCCCCTCTGGGGTCTGAGGGTATACCTGGAGGTATACTACTTATGAGAATATTTCTTATTTACTTTCAGGAGAAAAGTCGATGGCATCGATGTCCAGGATCGGGTGGATAGGGGCGTTGCTGATCGCTGGTGCGCAGATGGGCGCGCAGGCGGCGGAAACGCCGATCGGCCAACCCCACGTGGAAGGCGGCATGGAAGTGGCGGCGGTGTATCTGCAGCCGATCCAGATGGAGCCTGCCGGCATGATGCGCGACGCCAAGAAGTCGGACATCCACCTGGAGGCCGACATCCACGCAGTCAAGGACAATGCCAACGGTTTCGGCGAAGGCGACTGGATGCCGGGCCTGGTGATCCGCTACAAGCTGACCAAGGCCGGCGAGTCCAAGGCCATCGAAGGCGACATGATGCCCATGGTGGCCAGCGACGGCCCGCACTATGGCGACAACGTCAAGCTGATGGGCCCGGGCAAGTACACGCTGACGCTGACCGTGCAGCCGCCGGGATCGGCGCACGGCTCGCATTTCGGCCGCCATGTGGACAAGGAAACCGGCGTGGCCCCCTGGTTCAAGCCCTTCGAGGCGCGCTATGAATTCACCTACGCCGGCGTCGGCAAGAAGGGTGGATATTAAGATCCAAGGTTACGTGCCAGGCCGGTCGCAGCATTGCGCCGGCCCGGCGGGAAGGCGATGTATGCATCTGGCTGTGAAAGCCCTGGCCGCCCATGGTTTGGCGGCTTTTTTGCTGGCGCTGGCACCGTCGGCGCAAGCGGCGGACATACCGACGATCCGCGTGGAGCTCAACGACGGGCAGATCAACGTGCGCCGCATCGAGCTGCCGGCCAAGCAGCGTTTTCGCGTCGAGGTGGTCAACAAGGGCAAGACGCCGGCTGAATTCGAGAGCCTGCCGCTGGGCCTGGAACTGGTCGTGGCGCCAGGCAGCACGCGCACGCGCGCGCTGCCTGGCAAGTCGCCGGGTGTCTACCCGTTCTACGATGAGTTCCACATGGAAACGACCAAGGGCGAGTTCGTCATCAAGTAACGCAGGGCAGGCGGGAGTTCTTCATGGGTCAGGTCGTATTCATCATGTGGCGCGAGAGCGTCGAGGCGCTGTTGGTCGTGGGCATTCTGCATGCCTGGCTGTCCAACACCCCCGAGGCGGCCGGCGGCCGCCGCTGGCTGTGGGGCGGCGTGGTGCTGGGGCTGGTGCTCGCCGCGCTGCTGGCGCTGGGCATCTACAGCGCGCAGGAGCTGCTGCTCGACTGGCAGGAGCAGTTCCAGACGCTGATGGTGCTGGTGGCTGCGGCGCTCATCGTGCAGATGGTGCTGTGGATGCGTGCCCACGGACGCACGCTCAAACGTGACCTGGAGCAGGATCTGTCGGTCAAGGCGGCGCAGCGCAACTGGTGGGGCGTGGCGCTGCTGGCGGCGCTGGCCATTGCGCGCGAAGGCAGCGAGGCGGTGGTGTTCCTCTACGGTACGCTGGCTGCCGCGCCGCAGGAGCAATTGCCGCTGATGGGGCTGGCCGCCGCAGGCGGGCTGCTGCTGGCGCTGGCCACGTTCTGGCTGCTGCAGCTGGGCGGCAAGGTGCTCAACTGGCGCCAGTTCTTCCGCATCACCGAGATCATGCTGCTGTTCCTGGCGGCGGCGCTGCTCGTGACCGGCGTGGAAAAGATGCAGGCGCTGGAGTGGCTGCCGCCGCTGGTCGATGGCCTGTGGGACAGCACCTGGCTGCTCAGCGACATGGGCCGCGTGGGCGGCGTAGTGGCGGCGCTGACCGGCTACCGCGCGCAGCCGTCGCTGATGACGGTGCTGTGCTTTGCCGGCTATTGGGCCGTGATGTGGGGCATGATGCGCCGCCGCGCGAGCCCTGGGCAGGGGCGCGCATGACGCTGGCGCTGGCGCAAAACCGGCGCCATCAGCGCTGGTTGGCCGCCGGCGGCGAGTGGCTGCGCACCCATGCGCGGCTGATTCGTGCACTGCAGTGGGTCGTGGTGCTGGTGTACGCGGTGCTGCTGATCGTGCCGGCCGTGTTGCCGTTGCCAGACGGTGCGGCGCGCGTGTGGAACAACATCACGGTGCTGGCGGAATTTGCCTTCTGGGGTATCTGGTGGCCCTTCGTGCTGCTCAGCATGGTGCTGTTCGGCCGCCTGTGGTGCGGCGTGCTGTGCCCCGAGGGCACGCTGACCGAATGGGCCTCCAAGCACGGGCGCGGCCTGGGCGTGCCGCGCTGGATGCGCTGGGGCGGCTGGCCGTTCGTGGCCTTTGTCTGCACCACGGTCTATGGCCAGATGGTCAGCGTCTACCAATACCCCAAGGCGGCGCTGGTGGTGCTGGGCGGCAGCACCGTGGCGGCGGTGATCGTCGGCTACTTCTACACCCGGGGCAAGCGCGCCTGGTGCCGCTATTTGTGCCCGGTCAACGGCGTTTTCGGCCTGCTGTCCAAACTGGCGCCGATGTATTACCGGGTCGACGATGCAGCCTGGCGCCAGTCGTTGCAAATCAACGCCGACGGCAGCCGCAGCATCACCAAGAAGGCGATCGATTGCGCGCCCATGCTGCCGCTGCGCCACATGGAAGGCGGCAGTGGTTGCCATATGTGCGGGCGCTGCAGCGGGCACCACGACGCGATTGCGCTGCAATGGCGCTCGCCCTCGCACGAGGTGGTCGAAGTCGCCGCAACCGAGGCCAACCACTGGCAGACCTGGCTCATTGTCTTCGGCCTGCAGGGCGTGGCCGTGGGCGCCTTCCACTGGAGCGCCAGCCCCTGGTTCGTGACCGTCAAGCAGGCCGTTGCCACCTGGCTGGTCGAGCGCGACATTTATTGGCCGCTGGCCGACAACGCCCCATGGTGGCTGCTGACGCACTACCCGGATCAGAACGACGTGCTGACCTGGCTCGACGGCGCGCTGATGCTGGCGTATATCGGGGCCACGGCGCTGGTCTGGGGCTGCGTGACGCTGGCTCTGCTGGCATTGGCCGTGTGCCTGGCCGGCCACTGGCGCAGCCAGCGGCTGCACCATCTGGCGCAGGCCATGATTCCCCTGGCGGGGGTGGGGGTGTTTCTGGGCCTGAGCGCCATCACCCTGACGCTGCTGCGCGGCGAGGGCATCTACCTGGCCTGGGCCAACCAGCTGCGCCTGGTGTTGCTGGCCGCGGCAAACGCCTGGTCGCTCTGGCTGGCCTGGCGCATCCTGCGCCACTGGGGGCTGGGCGCAGTCCGTGCCGTGCTGTGCAGCCTGCCCTTCGCACTGGCGCTGGCCTGGGTGGACAGCGCCTGGGGCTGGCTGTTCTGGTGGTGGTAGCGCGCGGCGGTTCACGTACAGCCTGCAGCGCTTACCAGCGCAGTGCCAGCCCGGCGCCCAGCGTGTCGGCTGCCGTATCCGGCCCGAGATCGTGGCGCCAGCCAAGGTCGATGTCGGCGGCGTCGCTCACGTGGTAGATCGCGCCCAGCAGGCCGAACTTCTCCGCGCCGCCCCCTGCGCTTGGCGCACGGTTCGTGCCTACGTTCGCTGCCAGCGTCCAGTGGTCGTTTGCGTTGAACAGCATGGCGGCCGATGTTGCCCATAGCTGCTTGCGCTCGCCGGCCTTGTTGTCGTTGTAGGTCAGGCCGGCGTTCGCCAGCCAGGTCCAGGGGCCGCTGGCGTAGGTCGAAATCAGCGTCAGCGCAGCCGTTGCGCGGCCATTGCCAAGACCCTTGGATTGGCTGCCGCTGGGCAGCGTGGCTTCGGGGCGCAGGCCCAGGCTCCAGCCGTTGGCGTCGTCAAAGAAGCGCCACTTGGCCAATACCGTCGTGTCGCCGATGCCGTGCTCCCTGGGGGCGCCGCTGGCACCAGTCGAAAGCCACGGCACGTTGATGGAAACATCCAGGTTTTCCGTTGCGCCGTAGGTCAGCGCGGCGTTGGCCATGCCCTCCCGGCGGGTGGTGCCGGCGTCGCGTACGCGCGCATGGTCGGTGTTGGCTTCCAGCTGCCAGTGGCCGGAGCCCTGGGTGCCGGTATCGTCGCTGACCAGCGGATGGCCGGCGTGCGCCGAGCCTGCCAGCGCCAACAGCGCGGCGGCCAGGGTGAATGGACACGGGAATTTGCCCGGTGGGTATGCCATGGTGATTTCCAAGGTCAAAAGCAAAGCCGGCCGTAGCTGATCGGTGAGGCCGCGCGGCGGATGGGGTGCTTTGATGATTCCTGCGAATCAATGCGAATGAGTGCTATCAATTTCCATCAAATCGCCGCGGCGCATGTTGATGCACCGCAATGGATGTTGATGCACGCATGTAACTCTATTTGTGTAAAAATAGAAACTCAATTACAAACACAGTACGAGACAACCATGCAAATCCGCCGCGCCACCAAGATCGTCGCAACCCTGGGCCCCGCCTCCAGCGACGCGCAACTGCTCGAACAGATGATCGCCACGGGCGTCAACGTGGTGCGCCTGAACTTCAGCCACGGCAGTCCGCAGGATCATGTGGAGCGTGCCGCCATGGTGCGCGAGGCGTCGCGCCGCGCTGGGCGCGAGGTGGCCATCATGGCTGACCTGCAGGGCCCCAAGATCCGCGTGGGCCGGTTCGCGGCAGGCAAGGTGCAGCTGGAGCCGGGCCAGGCGTTCGTGCTGGACGCGTCGCGCAGCGAACCGGGTGACGAGGGCGGCGTGGGCCTGGACTACAAGGAGCTGCCGCGCGACGTGCGCGCCGGCGACGTACTGCTGCTCAACGACGGCCTGATCGTGCTCACGGTCAGCGCCGTGCGCGGCGACGCCGTGCACACCGTCGTGAAGATCGGCGGCGAGCTGTCCAACAACAAGGGCATCAACAAGCAGGGCGGCGGCCTGACGGCGCCTGCCCTGACGGCCAAGGACATGGAGGACATCAAGACGGCGATGAGCTTCCAGGCCGACTACGTGGCGGTCAGCTTCCCCAAGAACGCGACCGACATGGAGATGGCGCGCCAGCTGTGCAACGTGGCGGCGGCCGAGTACCGCCACCGCCCGGGGCTGATCGCCAAGATCGAGCGCGCCGAGGCGATTCCGCGCCTGGAGGAGATCCTCAAGGTCAGCGACGGCATCATGGTGGCGCGCGGCGACCTGGCCGTCGAGGTGGGCAACGCGGCGGTGCCGGCGCTGCAGAAGAAGATGATCCGCATGGCGCGCGACATGGACAAGGTCGTCATCACCGCCACGCAGATGATGGAGAGCATGATCACCAACCCGGTGCCCACGCGCGCCGAGGTCAGCGACGTGGCCAATGCCGTGCTCGACGGCACCGACGCGGTGATGCTCAGCGCCGAGACGGCCAGCGGCAAATACCCGCTGGAGACGGTGCAGGAGATGGCCAAGATCTGCGCCGCCGCCGAGGCAGCGGAAGACCGCGAGCGCGACAGCGATTTCACCGGCCAGACGCTGGGGCGCATAGACCAGTCGATCGCCATGGGCGCGTTGTTCACCGCGCACCACCTGGGCGCCAAGGCCATCGTCGCGATGACCGACAGCGGCTCGACGGCGCTGTGGATGAGCCGCCACCGCATCCACATCCCCATCTACGCGCTCACCCCCAAGGTCGCAACGCAGCGCAGGATGGCCATGTACCGCAACGTGCGCCCGCTGCTGATGGACACCAGCGCCGACCGCGACACGGCGCTCACGCAAGCCGAGGGGCATTTGCTCAACCGCAACATCGTGCAAAAGGGCGACCTGTACGCGATTACCTGCGGCGAACCCATGGGCCAGCCCGGCGGCACCAATATGCTCAGGATCTGCCGGGTCTCCTGACCCTGCCGGCCCGGCATGGCTGGCTACAATCGAAGGTTACCAAGCGGTTACAGCCGCTTTCCCCAACTCTTCGAACGGATCCATCCCATGCCTCTCGTCTCGATGCGCGAACTGCTCGACCATGCCGCTGAAAACGGCTATGGCATTCCCGCCTTCAACGTCAACAACCTGGAGCAGGTGCAGGCCGTCATGGCCGCGGCCGACGAGGTCGGCGCGCCCGTCATCCTGCAAGCCAGCGCCGGTGCCCGCAAGTACGCCGGCGAGGCATTCATCAAGCACCTGATCGCGGCGGCCAGCGAGGCCTATCCGCACATTCCGCTGGTCATGCACCAGGATCACGGCACCAGCCCCGACGTGTGCCGCGGCGCGCTGGCGCTGGGCTTTGGCTCGGTGATGATGGATGGTTCGCTGCTGGCCGACGGCAAGACGCCGTCCTCGTTCGACTACAACGTCGACGTGACGCAGCAGGTCGTGGCCATGGCGCACAAGATCGGCGCCACGGTGGAGGGCGAGCTCGGCTGCCTGGGCAACCTGGAGACGGGCGACGCTGGCGAGGAAGACGGCATCGGCGCGGCAGGCAAGCTGAGCCACAGCCAGATGCTGACCGACCCCGAAGAGGCTGCGCAGTTCGTGACGGCCACGCAGCTCGACGCCCTGGCGATCGCCATTGGCACCAGCCATGGCGCCTACAAGTTCAGCCGCAAGCCCACTGGCGACATCCTGTCGATCCAGCGCGTCAAGGAGATCCACGCGCGCCTGCCCAACACCCACCTGGTGATGCACGGCTCCAGCTCGGTGCCGCAGGATTTGCTGGCCATCATCAACCAGTACGGCGGCAAGATGAAGGAAACCTACGGCGTGCCCGTCGAGGAAATCCAGGAAGCCATCAAGTACGGCGTGCGCAAGGTCAATATCGACACCGACATCCGCCTGGCCATGACCGGCGCGGTGCGCAAGTTCCAGTTTGAAAACCCCGACAAGTTCGACATGCGCGAATGGATGAAGCCGGCACGCGAAGCGGCCAAGGCCGTTTGCAAGCAGCGTTATCTCGAATTCGGCTGCGAGGGCCAGGCACCCAAGGTCAAGGGTCATACCCTGGAGCAAATGGCGCAGAAATACGCGTCCGGTGCGTTGGCGCAAGTGGTCAACTGACGCCTTTCCTTCTCGCATGACTAAAGATCGGCACGCTTATGGCGGCCGATCTTTTTTTATGCGCCGCATCATGTAAGCTCTGCGTCAGCATGGCCGCGATTGTTGCGTGCCCCAACCACTGGCTTCCATGACGCTGACGAGTCCGACAACCCACCATCTGTCGCGCTGCACCGCAGTGCAGCTTGCAGCTGGCGCACCTGGCCTTGCTGCCAGGTGCAGAAGAAAGATCCGCGGGCTTTGCACGACGAAGCCAGCGCTGCGCTGCGCGCCTGCATGAGCGCCATGGCGCTGCAAACCCACACACCCAGATCGCTACGCGGCAGGCCGGACGGCGCCGCAACGGGGCTGCGGCCTGGCGCAGGCCGTGTGCACGGGCGCAGCACGATGGCTGGCCGTCTGGCAATCGCAGCTTTTGGGTTGAGTCACCCTGAGCACTGTACGGATGCGCCGTCGCGGTACAACGATTTCAAAACCTTGAGGAGACAAGCATGCAAACCGATCCGATTCCCCCAGTGCAGCGCATTGGCGTACCAAGGGAAACCTTCCCGCTGGAGAAGCGCGTCGCCACCGTGCCCGAGGTGGTCGAGAAGCTGATCAAGCTGGGCTTCACGGTCGCCGTTGAATCGGGCGCGGGCGAGGCGGCCAACTTCAGCGACGACGCCTATCGCGCCGCCGGGGCCGAGGTGCTGCCCGATGCCGCCGCGCTGTGGGCCGCATCGGACATCGTGTTCAAGGTGCGCCCGCCCAGCAGCGAGGAAGTGGCGCTGCTGCGCGAGGGCGGCACGCTGATCGACTTCATCTGGCCCGCGCAGAACCCCGAGCTCATGCAGCAGCTCGCCGCCCGGAACGCCACGGTGCTGGCCATCGACTGCCTGCCGCGCACGCTCTCCCGCGCGCAGAAGATGGACGCGCTCACGTCCACGGCGGGCGTCTCGGGCTACCGCGCCGTGATCGAGGCGGCCAACGCCTTCGGCCGCTACTTCAACGGCCAGATCACGGCCGCGGGCAAGGTGCCCCCGGCCAAGGTGTTCATCGCCGGTGCGGGCGTGGCGGGCCTCGCGGCCATCGGCACGGCGGCCAACCTGGGCGCCATCGTGCGCGCCAACGACACGCGCGCCGAGGTGGCCGACCAGGTCAAGTCGCTGGGCGGCGAGTTCGTCAAGGTCGATTACGAGGAAGACGGCTCGGGCGGCGGCGGCTACGCCAAGGTGATGAGCGAGGGCTTCCAGGCCGCGCAGCGCAAGATGTACGCCGAGCAGGCCCGGGACGCG
>Ga0222429_100807_pt1 | contig 13034 bp, 8 predicted proteins | sample 1B50Ametagenome_FD_182475 | JGI IMG/M metagenome (GOLD analysis project Ga0222429, IMG submission 182475) | Enriched microbial communities from leaf-cutter ant dump, University of Wisconsin, Madison, United States - 1B50A (version 2) | ecosystem: Environmental > Terrestrial > Nest > Insects nest >...
GGGGACCTGGTAGTGCATACAGCGGGTTCCGTTCCCGCCGCTATCCTGAAAGATATAGCCAAACATTACGGGATCCTGTATCCGTTTCAAAGCATCAGAGCCGACAGAAAGGAGATCCCGGAGATACCTTTTTTAATAAATGGCAGCGATGAGCATACAATCGCCCGCCTGGAAGACTTTGCTCTCACCCTCACCGGACAGGTAAAAAGGGCAGATGATGATACCCGCAGTAAGTTCCATATCGCGGCGGTGGTTGCCAACAATTTCAGCAATCATCTTTTTACCTTAGCACAGGATTTCTGTAACAGGGAAGGGCTGGATTTTTCCTTTCTACAGCCACTGTTGTACGAAACAGTAGCAAGATTAAAGCAATACGATCCGGGCAACATGCAAACAGGTCCTGCCGTCCGGGGCGATGAAGTTATTGTCAAAAAGCACCTGGATAATCTGGAACCTTACCCTAACCTGCAGGAAGTTTACCGGGAAATGACAAAAAGTATCCAAAACTGGTATGAAACCGGCAAAGAAAAGGACGTAAATTTCTGATTTCATCTTTCAGCTTTACCTTAGCACCATGAAACTGGCGAGTTCTTTCTTTAAACTGATCAGGTATCCCAACCTGTTATTTATGGTGGTCACCCAGTTCCTGTTTTACTTTTGTATCCTGTCTCCTGCCATTCACCCCGATAATTTCTTACCGGCTGAATTTTACCTGCTGACACTACTGACGCTATCCACAGTCCTTATTGCAGCAGCAGGATATATCATCAACGATTATTTTGACGTTAACATCGACTGGATCAACAAGCCCGACGAAGTGATCATTGACAGGATCATTCCGCGCCGGCATGCAATTATCTGGCATTTATTGTTATCCGCCGCCGGCATCACTGTTGGCGCCTATATTTCTTATGTTACCCGCAACTGGCTGATCGTGCTCTCCAATATAGGTTGCGTCATGTTGTTATGGGTGTATTCTACCACGTTTAAAAAGAAGCTGCTCATTGGTAACATCATTATATCCGCGCTTACAGCCTGGGTAATACTGGTGGTTTTCTTCTTTACGGATTATTTTTCGCCCGGATTACTCCCCGACTGGCGGCTGCATCAAAACATCAACAATGATGTACACCGGCGCCTGATCCGTATATCGTTCCTGTATGCAGGTTTTGCTTTTGTAATATCCCTGGTAAGGGAAGTGATAAAAGATATGGAAGACATGGAAGGAGACGCGAAATACGGCTGCAAAACGATGCCGCTGGAATGGGGCATCCCGGTAGCCAAGGTATTTATCGGCGTCTGGCTGATGGTGCTGACAGGCGCCCTGATGGCAATACAGTTTTATGCCATGTACCTCGGTTGGTGGTGGAGCATTTTGTATGCTACCGTATTTATTATTGTTCCGTTAATATCCGTTACACAGAAATTATACCAGGCAAGTAACACCCGGGATTTCGCCCGGCTAAGCAAAACGGTTAAGCTCGTAATGCTTACAGGTATTATTTCGATGGTGTTCTTTAAAATTCATTTATCATGAGTAAGATCATCCTGGCCTCGCAGTCTCCACGTAGAAAACAATTGCTGGAATGGGCAGAGATAGATTTTGACATCATCGTGCCATCAACTGATGAAAGCTACCCCGGGGATACCCCCATCGAAAAAGTGGCTACCTGTATAGCGCGTCAAAAGGCCCTGGCAGTGCAAAAGGATGGACGTTATCAATCCCTGCCAACGCCTCTTCCCATCCTGGCGGCAGATACAGTCGTGGTTTGTGATAACAGGATCATCGGTAAGCCCCGGGATGAAAGCGAAGCAAAAGCTACTTTATCCCTGCTTTCGGGGAAAAAGCATGAAGTCATTACAGGCGTATCCATCCTGACAGAAGACCGGGAGCTTTCATTTGAAGACCGTACCGAGGTATGGTTTTACCCGCTTACACCCCCACAGATTGAATTTTATATTAAAAAATACAAGCCCTACGATAAAGCCGGCGCCTATGCCATACAGGAATGGATCGGCGTAGTGGGCATCCAGCGCATCAATGGCGATTTTTACAATGTCATGGGATTGCCGGTCAGCAGGGTGATCCGGCTTTTACAGGAACTATAGCGGAAAAAACAAAAAAATTCTGTATCTTAATGTGGTCATTTAATCACACCGCTAACCTTATCGCCTATGACAGAAAAGCTGCTCCAGTACATCTGGAAACTGCAATACTTCAACCGGTCAGATCTGCATACTACCAACGGTGAGCCGCTACAAATATTGAATCCCGGACAGCTCAATCAAAACCAGGGACCTGATTTTTTACAATGCTGTATAAAAATGGGCGGAACAACATGGGTCGGAAACATAGAAATACACACCAGATCTTCCCAATGGAATAGCCATAAGCATAACGAGGACAAGAATTATTCGAACGTCATTTTACACGTAGTATGGCAAAACGATACCGGCATCTTTACACCGGATGAAATACCCCTGCTGACGCTGCATGACCGGGTGCCGAAAATACTACTGGAAAAATACCAGGAGCTGATGCATAACACAGCTTTTGTGCCCTGTCAAAACAGCGTACATACTGTTCATTCACTGGTATGGACCGCCTGGAAAGAAAGGCTTGTGGTAGAGCGGCTGGAAAGAAAAGCAACCGGTATCCGGAAGCTGCTGCAGGAAACCAATAATCATTGGGAGGAAGTATTTTGGTGGATGTTAGCCCGGAATTTTGGCATTACGGTAAACAGTGAAGCCTTTGAAGCTGTTGCCAGGTCTACATCCATCAATATACTCGCAAAGCATAAGAACCAGATCCACCAGCTGGAATGCCTTCTTTTCGGGCAGGCAGGTATGCTTCAGGGTAAGTTTACGGAGCCTTACCCTCATATGCTCGCCAGGGAATATAATTTTCTACAGAAGAAATACAGGCTAACGCCGGTAAGCTACCCGATGCATTTTCTAAGAATGCGTCCTCAGAACTTTCCTACTATCCGGCTGGCACAGCTGGCGCAACTGATCCATCAATCCACTCATTTATTCTCAAAAATAAAAGAAACAGTCAATCTCAATGAAGTGAAAAAGCTGCTGCAGGTAACTGCCAATGATTACTGGCATTATCATTATAAGTTTGACGAGGTCTCTTCTTTTCAACAAAAAACACTGGGGAAACAAATGATCGATAACATCGCTATTAATACGGTAATACCGGTGATTTTCGCCTACGGATACGTGATGGGAGAAGAAAAATATACCCGCAAGGCGCTGTTATGGCTCCAGGAGACAGCCGCTGAAGACAATGCCCTGACCCGTAAATGGCAGCAACTCGGCATAAAAAGCGCTTCGGGGTTCGACTCGCAGGCCCTTACAGAACTTACAAAGGAATATTGTACGTATAAAAACTGCCTGTCCTGTGCGGTGGGCACTGCCATCCTGAAAAAAGCCAGGAATAACTGAGGCGGACCTGGGAGCATCCTCAGCCTGTCACGCTAATGCACGAGGCGTCTGAAACCAAGCGGAGACAGACTCTTCCAATACCAGAGTGACAAATGCTATAGTGTTGTATGATAGTAGCCCTGCTTTCAACCATAGAACAATATTCAATCCCCAGCCTGTCACGCTGATGCATGAAGCGTCTGCCATCAATAAAGGCCATCCCACTTCCGTTGAAAAAGAACGACAGCCGTTATTGTTTTGGCCCTATCTTGAAGAGAACCTGTACACTGTAGTACTTTTATAAGTTTCTCCCGGCCTCAGCACGGTTGAGGGGAATTTCGGTTGATTGGGAGAATCGGGATAGTGCTCGGTTTCCAGGCAAAAACCTGTGCGGCGTGCATACGATACGCCTCCTTTCCCGATGTTGCTGCCATCCAGGAAATTGCCGGTATAGAATTGCACAGCAGGTTCTGTAGTAGAGACTTCCATTACTCTTCCTGTGGAAGGCTCATATACCGAAGCTACCTGCTTTAAAGAATTGCTGCTATCCGTAAATACCCAGCAATGGTCGTAGCCACCTCCGAATTTTATTTGCTGATGTTCCGCATTGATCTCGGCGCCTATTGTTTTTGCCTTTGTAAAGTCGAAAGGCGTGCCGGTCACAGGCTCCAACACCCCGGTCGGGATCAGGGTTTTATCTACCGGCAAAAAGCGGTCAGCTTTTATCTCCACTTCATGATCCAGTACAGGTTTGGTCATATCGGCGGTAAGATTAAAATAAGTATGATTGGTAAGGGCTAACACAGTGGGTTTATCAGTCGTCGCGGAGTAATCAATAGAAAGAGCATTGTCTTTCTGCAGGGTATAGGTTACTTCCGTAGTAAGTGTTCCCGGGAACCCTTCTTCTCCATCTGCAGAAACATAACGGAGCTTCAGTTGCGGCTCTTCACCGTCAACGGTTGTTGCCTGCCATAATACTTTGTCGAAACCTTTGATGCCTCCATGTAATGCATTGGGACCGTTATTTTTGGCGAGTGTGTATTCTTTGCCGTCCAGTGTAAATTTCCCATTAGCAATACGGTTTCCATAACGGCCCACCAGCGCTCCAAAATAAGGAACGCCTTTCAGGTATCCGCTCAATGAATCGCACCCGAGCACCACATCGGCATACTTTCCATTTTTATCGGGAGCTGTCCAGTGCGTAATGATGCCACCATAATTGGTGATCCTGACCTCCATTCCGTTGGCATTTTTAAGTATATACAGATCAGCTTCCGATCCGTCCGGTAAGGCGCCGAAAGCTGTTTTTTCAATGTTTTTTACTTCATTCTCACCGGCAGAGGCTTTGTTCCCGGTATTTCCTGAACCGCAGCTTTGCAGGGTTGCGAGTGCACTCATATACAATAACATTTTTTTAAATTTCATAATGTACCATTAAGACTTGTTTGACCAAAATCAGTAGCTGCTACCAGCCAACAGTTCAACGGCCGTCGCCCTGTAGCAAAGGACGAATTTACTTTAAAGCATTCTTTTTTCCCGGAAAATATTGTTGCGCATTATGCAGGCCCATCCTGATATTCCAGGCTGTTTCCGTTCGTGACTGCGTTTTTGTATTACAGCTCAATATGTGCGTCCCGGGATGTTGCGAACGGCACGTAATGCCGCCTTTTCCTGATGATCCCTTGTCCATAGCAGCGGGTAATTGGTCCTGCCTGGTACCGGGTAACCATTTTTCCAGCTCATATCGTCTGTTACTCCCCAAAGGGTCACCCGGTCTATTTTTTCCCTGTGCCTGTAGAAAATACCGAATAGCTCTTCATACCTCCTGGTCAATGCCTGTTCCACATCTGCCGGTAAGCCATCGGGATAGGGGTCCAGGAACTTTTTGAATTCCTCCAGTTGAAATTGCTTATCTGTAAAACATTGTCCGATGACCTGCCCTTCTTTAGTCAGTGGCAGCACATCTACATCCAGCTCCGTGATCATCACCTTTAACCCGGTAGCAGCATATGCTTCTATGGCTTCTTCTATATAATGGTTCTGGGGATAATTCAGCCCCCAATGGCCTTGCATACCAATACCGTCAATGCGCATACCCTCCCGCTGCAGCATTTTTACCATCCGGATGATGCCATCTCTTTTTGCCGGACGCCAGGTATTAAAGTCATTGTAGTACAGCTCCGCACCCGGCGCGTATTGCGCTGCAAACTTAAAAGCGTATTTCACCAGGGTGTCGCCATTACCAAACGCTTTTACCCAGGCGGTATTTTCACGATAGTTTCCATCTTCACCTATCACTTCATTTACCACATCCCAGGCATGCACCCTTCCGCTGTACCTGCCGGCAAGCGCTTCCGTAAAGCTTCTCAGCCTTTCAATCTGCTCTTCTTTGGTATTGGGGTCTCCGTTGGCATTTTTGAAAAACCAGTCCGGGCACTGGTTATGCCACACCAGTGTATGCCCGATCATAAACAGCCCGTTTTTTTCTCCGAATGCCACATAGTCGTCTGCCGGAGCAAAATTATAAACGCCCGGCTCCGGGTTCACCAATGCTGCTTTCATTACGTTTTCAACGGTAATGGAATTGAACTGATCAACGACAATATCATGTGAGGCTTTGTTCTCACCGGATGTAATACCCGGGTTCACGGCAGTCCCGATCAGGAAAGCATCCTTATAGGTGTCTTTCAATGATGGAGACAGACCTGGAGAGTCACCGCCTGTTTGCCTGCATCCGTACAAGCAGAAAAAACAGATTACCAGCATTGCAATTATCAGATCTCTCATGGCTTAGGTTGTCTGTTGTAGTTGAGCATGTCATTTGCCCAGGGAATAAAATGCTGAAAATTGGGCGCGTCTGTGTGTCCGCCATCATGCTGTCTCCAGGCAAGCTGCCCGTTAAGTAACCCTGTGTTCACCGGGGGCATTTTCTCTTTCATATAATCGTTCGATACACCCAGGTCTTTAGCACCCAGGAGCCTGAAAGCGGCGCCTGCTGCTATGGCAGCCATATAACTTCCCCGCTGATCGAGCCAGTTGGCATCTCCTTTTTCGGGTATTCCATAGCTGATAAAAGTCGGGCGGGGAGCGCACAAGGCAATAAGCTCGTGTGCATCTACCGGCAGGTCACAGCCGGTTCTACTGCCAAAGCCCGCTTCCGCAGCCCCATATTTCAGGAAGTTGCCCGCCATCCAGTAAAACCCGCCCCCTGTGAGATTTTCAACTGCTTCCCCAAAATGACGCCGCAATAAGGTGGTGCCACCTTTTCCCGGGGAACCGATCAAACCGATAGCAAACCTGGGTTCTACGGCCAGTGTAAGCAAAGCTGCTTTACCATATCTTGATACACCTTCTATGCCTACTTTTTTTGCGTCCACCAAGGTATCTGTTTCCAGGTAATCCAAAGCGCGGGCCGCTCCCCACGCCCATGCCCTTAAGGCGCCCCAATCCTCCGGCTTGCGGGGTTGTCCCTTATTCACCAGTCCGATAATGCCTTTACTCAACCCTTCACCATTATCAGCCTGAATGCTGGCAGCATCCAGTATAAGATAGCCCCAGCCTGCTTTCAACAATTGTTCTGCAGGAGCAGGCTCACCTGCCGGTGCACCAAAATTGGGCATAGGCAACCGTGCTACCGGGTTATATGCAGGATATTTGTCAAATATTTCTTTTACGGAAGGGTCCGTATCTACCATCAGCTTTTTAAAAACGTTGTTCAGCTTTTCCATATCATCCGGCGAAGGTTGTGCAGGAGCGGGAAATGCCGGGTTCCGTCCAAACATCATCAGCACGGGAACCGGGCCTTTCACATTAGCGGGCAGCACCAACATCATTTTAATATCGACATTTATCAGCGGATAATCGCTGTTATCTACATGACCGATGATCTGCTTTGCGACAACAGGTATAAACCCGGGTATTATGAGCTCCCGGTCTGTGATCTTCAGCTCCCATTTCACCTTCGGTATATTTGCCGGAATCCTTCCATACACTTCCCGTTCATAATCTTCTACGATCTCCGGGCGGCGTTGTTTCCACCACATGTCAGCGGTGGTTACTTTTTTCCCGTTCTTTAGTGTAAGGATATCCGGTAGTTTCGGGCAGGGGTCGGCAAGCGTGGTATCGTAATTGGCATGATCAGGCGCTGTCTCATCGCCACTATAGCCCGGTCTCAGCTTTTTTATTCCCAACTGATCCATCATGTGTTGCCGGTGCTGCTGGGATGTGAAATTCACCGGCTCCGGCAGCGACCTTGCAGGGGGTTGTACCTGTGCATATGCCAGATGCAGGCCTGCCACTGATGCAAATAATAAACAAGCTTTACGTTTCATTTTTTGTCATTTTCTACAGTAAAATATTTGAATCGTCATTTATCCGTTAGGCAAATATGCTGAACAGATATATACATATCAGCCGGGAAATGACAGGTGTCGCTTCAATTACGGTTCAGAGCATACTATACGGTTTATAACCGGCTATGCGGCCACAGCAAAAAATGATCAGGTTGGGTAACAGCTAGGGATCTGCCTGCAAAGAAAAAACTTTCAGTGAATCATTGTTCACGGCAACTACCAACAATTTAGGATAATTAACATTGGCAGGGACAATTAATTTCATATCCTTTACATCCCCATTAATTATAAAGCCGCTTTTCACCGGTGGTATAGCAGTGAAGGCTCCTTTTCCAGTGCCTTTCAGGAAAAGTCCATAAGATGCATCATAACGGCCACGGGTAACCTCTGCCTGGTATTCATTACCAGCAATCAGTATGTCCTGATATCCGTCTTTGTCAAAATCGTCACACACAATAGCGTTTACCGGCGAGAATTGCGCTTCTACCGGCAGGGGATGTTTGATGAACTTTCCGTTACCGGTATTTTCAAGATAACAGCTTCTCAGCTCGTTGCAGTGCAGCCGTATCATTCCGACGGTATTTTCTTTTTTGAATATATCCCCGGCTGTAGCAGCAGCAAAGTTCTCATGCAGCGGAAATTGCTTTTTAATACCAGGTATCTGTACAGACAACTGGCTTCTGCTGATAGCGGGAAAAGAAACCCGTTTACCTTCTTTGTTTTTTATGTAATAGAATGGAACAGGCTCTATGCTGCCGTTGCCATCAAGATCAGCCGCCAATAACTCCATCGGCTCATTTGAAGAAACACGATAACCGTTGTTGAGTCCCAGGTTGCCTGCTACCAGGTCTATGTCACCGTCGTTATCAATATCTGCCGCTATAAGCGATCGCCACATGCCATTCATTTCCATAAGACCGGTTGATCCTGTTATTTCATCCAGCCGGCTGCCATTGTTTTTAAAAAAACGGACGGGCATCCAGTCTCCTGCTATTACCAGGTCTGCTTTGTTGTCTCCATCCACATCTGCCCATACGGAGGAAGTAATCATGCCCACCGTTTGCAGTTCCGGACAAACGCTTGCTGTTACATCTGTAAATACGCCGTTATTGTTTTGCAGCAAAAAGCTCCGGGGCGCCTCGGGGTATATTTTGGATACCCGTCCGCCAATAAAAATATCCATATCCCCGTCTCCATCATAGTCGTAAGCGCTTACGGTACCTGCAATGGTCCTGATGGAATCGGCAAAAGCCGTTTGCTGAAGGCTGAAATTTCCTTTCCGGTCGTTTATATACAAACGTGGTTTGTAATAAGGGGAATTAGCCGTGTATTGAACATCTCCGCCGGCAATTAAAAGATCATCAAAACCATCGTTGTTGGCATCAAAGAATATACATCCTGTATCTTCCTCATACTTGATGGCATCGGTAAGATCTTTTGCGCTGAATCTTTGATCGCCGGCTTGCTGAAACAACCTGCCGGAAAAATTGAAAGCACCACCCACAAAAAAATCCATGATGCCGTCGTTGTTGATATCTCCTGTAGCTATAGCAGGACCTTGCTGGGAATATTTCTGGGGTAGCAACGGCTGTTGTGCAAAATCGTTGAAGCTGCTTTCCTGGTGAAGATATGTTATCCCGGCCTTACCGGTAATATCCCGGAACAAAGTAGGATTCGTTTCCGATACTGGGAGGGGCTTTTCTGTAGCCTGCTGCCATGACAACTCCATAAAGGTGTCGACCGGCACATTTTTCAGCACCTGTTTTCGCATATCGGGCCATATGATCACCAGGGAATCCGGTTTTTCATCCTTTCCCCACCCAAACAAAAGCCTTTGGTCTACAGACGATGCATATCCCCGAACGGGGTTCTGCTCCTGGAACCGGATATTATTGCCGCTATACAGCATAAGCTTGGATCCGAACCCACGCCCGTTGAGGCTATCCCCTTCCAGGCCTACAACAAGGTAGTGATTCCGGGAAGGTTTCCCGGGGGTATTGGTATTATTTATAAAAATAAATGGCGGCTGGTTAATGTTGTTCACGACCAGATCCAGATCGCCGTCATTATCAATATCCGCATAGGCAGCGCCGTTAGATAGTGAGGGTTCGCCGATGCCCGCGACGCTGGACTCATTGCTGAATGTAAGGTCCTGACGATTGACGTAAAGGTAATTAGAGAGCTTTACCGGCTCCAGGGAAGCCAGCTTTTTCATGATGATCTCCTGCTGTTCTTTCCTGTCGCGGCTGCTGCCAAAAACGGTATTGCTGAATTCCAGGAAATCAGCGTTGATAAAATCCCTTCCAATCCCATTGGTTACATGAATGTCTTTCCAGCCATCATTATTGAAATCTGCCAGTAAAACACTCCAGCTCCAGTCGGTGGCATCCACACCGCTCAGCTCACCCGTTTCGCTAAAAAGAGGGAGGGTGGCATTGCCATAACGCCTGTTACCGTTGTTCAACTGGAGCATATTACGCATAAACTGCGGCTCATACCCCATATTCCGCTCCGCCTGGTAACGGTCATAATTCATAAAAGAGAAAGATGTTTTCCTGCGCTCATTATATTCCGGCAGCATATCCAGCGACATGATGTCCGGTAATCCGTCGTTGTTGATATCAGCCGCATCGGTGCCCATGCTGGAATAACTCTGATGTCGTAAAGCCTGTGCGATCCGGTTGGTAAATGTGCCATCCCCGTTATTCATCCATAACAGGTCGTTGGATACAAAATCGTTTCCAACATAAATATCCGGCCAGCCGTCGTTATTAAAATCACTAACCGAAACGCCCAGTCCGTAGCCATCGTCCCGGATACCCGCCTCCAGGGTGACATCGGTAAAAACAGGATGTCCTTTACCATGCGGGTCACCGTCATTCCTGTATAAGCGGTCGTTGGCAGGTGACCTGCCGCTGTGATCCCTCGGAAAAATGCTGTTGGCATTTTTCGTGCTCAGCAGGTAGTTGGCCACATACAGATCGAGGTCTCCATCCCTGTCGTAATCCAGGAAGACGGCCTGGCTGGAATAACCGACATCGGCAACACCATATTCTGCAGCCTGCTCTTTAAATGTAAGATCTCCCTGGTTAATGAACAGGAGGTTACCCGACGGCGTTTTCAGGTCTTTTCCGAATACGGAAATATAAATATCATCGTAGCCATCACCGTTGATGTCTGCTATGCTCACCCCGGTACACCATGCAGTTGTAGTAAATCCCGCCTTTTCCGTGATGTCTTCAAACTGATGGGCACCCAGGTTGATATAAAGGCGGGAACTTACCTGGTTGCCGGTAAAAACGAGGTCCTGTAGCCCGTCGTTATTAAAATCTCCGATCCCGACTCCCCCGCCCATGTATCCAAATTCATTAATGAAAGAATAAGAGGAATCGTTGTCGTGAATATCGTTGCTGAAGGTAATACCGGTATGTTTGGGACCGAGCGCTGTAAACCATTTTTCCTGCTTTTGATGACAGCCGGTATACACAAAGCTTACGATGCCACACACAATCCATCCTACTTTGAGCGATTCAAGACAGATACGTTTCATACGCTGAAAGATAAAAATAGAGGCTAACTGTTAAGCTAGCCTCTATTGATTGTTCTATTATACCTCAGTTGATCATCGGATTGGTAGATGTTTCGGCTGAAGGGATCGGCAGCATATCTACCTGTCCGGGTTTCGGATCAGCCATGATTGACGGGTAATATCCTCTTGCTCTCCAACGCAAAATATCAATATTATTCACCGATTCTATTCCTAGCTCAACAGTACGTTCATGCATTACGGCTTTTAACGCAGCTTCTTTAGACGCTAAAGTAACCGGCGGCATGTTTACGGTTGGCCTTGCCCGTACCAGGTTGATATAAGTGGCAGCCTGTCCGGGCGTGCCTACTTCCGCCTCGCATTCGGCCAACATCAACAATACATCCGCATAACGTATGAGCCGGTGGTTTATCCCACCGTAGTGCGAAGTGGCATTAAGATATTCGTAAATATTATATTTCCGGAAAAAGCGTTTTTTGGTTACGCCCTTACGGGTACTCGCTGCTATATTCATCATATCGGCTGTGAGGGTAAGCGGACCTCCGGATGGCGCAGACGTTAATATTGGGTCTCCTTCTTCATAAACAGTAAACTTATACCGGGGGTCTCCATCTTCAAATTCGTCCAGGAATTTGTCAGAAGGAATAACATTTCCCCAGGTGATGCCATATTCCTGGTTGCGTACGGTGCTTAAAGGACTGGTAGAACCTTCACCGTTATACCCCCAGTTGAAGTTATTATCACTTCTGTCAACAAAAACGACTTCAAAAACAGACTCTTCATTGAATTCATGCCCCGTTGAAAGAACAGTATTTCCGTCTACTATATCCCCGCTGAAGTTCCAGAGATAGTTGTTAACTAATGAATATTTACCGTAAACCTTCAGGAGCGCATCCTTTGCCGGGCCATAATCTCCTTTCTGCATCAGAGCCCTGCCTAACAGGGCATTTGCTGCTCCACTGGTCGCTCTTCCATAATCAGCGGAACTGTAACTTTCGGGTAATACTCCGGCAGCTTCAGTAAGATCAGCGATGACAAGTGAATAGATGTCTGCTGCAGCCGTTTTTCCTTTGAAGTCAGTTGAAGATGTGATCACTTCTGTATAAACAGGCACGTCGCCCCACATAGAAACCAGTTCAAAATAAGCCCAGGCCCTGAGGAATTTTGCTTCCCCTACCAACCGGTCTCTGAGCGCGGCATCATCCGTTACATCCGGTCCTTTAGCAATAACCAGATTAGCACGGTTGATCATATGATAGCAACCCGTCCAAACATTGCTCATCACGGAGTTAGAAGGCGACGGTGATGCCTGGTTCAGCAGCTCTGCACGGGGCTGCTCCAATTGCGGTCCACCCGCAGCGCATTCAGCACTACGCATATCATGTGTAAAAAACCACTCGCGGCCTACCAGCTCACCTCCACGTAAAATGGAATAGATGCCATTTACCCCGTTTTGCAACTCGGCGGCTGTTTTAAAATAGCTCGCAGTGGTCGGGTTATTTTGATCAGTGACATCCAGCTTGTTTTGGCACCCGGTCATTCCGGCAAATGCCAGCGCAAATATTGATGTTGATTTTATCAGATTAAATTTCATAATTTTCTTTTTGATAGTTGAATCCTCCTTTTTGACTGTTAAAAGCCTACCTGCAGGCCTACCTGGAAAGCTTTGGGCTGCGGATACACAGCAAAGTCAATTCCGTTGGTCA
>Ga0222429_100808_pt1 | contig 13032 bp, 14 predicted proteins | sample 1B50Ametagenome_FD_182475 | JGI IMG/M metagenome (GOLD analysis project Ga0222429, IMG submission 182475) | Enriched microbial communities from leaf-cutter ant dump, University of Wisconsin, Madison, United States - 1B50A (version 2) | ecosystem: Environmental > Terrestrial > Nest > Insects nest...
TGTCACCACCTTAGCCCAGAGATCAAGGAGGATGTGGCTTTCGCAGACTCCCGCATCCGTCCTTCCACCATCGCGGCAGAAGACGTATTACATGATGCAGGCGTGATCAGCATGATGAGCTCCGACTCCCAGGCAATGGGAAGAGTGGGAGAAGTGATCACCCGCACCTGGCAAACCGCTCACAAAATGAAAGTGCAAAGAGGCGCTTTGCCCGAAGACGGAAAATCGGGGAACGATAACTTCCGCGTAAAAAGATATGTAGCGAAATATACAATCAATCCCGCCAAATCACATGGCATCGATTCGTATGTTGGTTCAATAGAACCCGGCAAAATCGCCGACCTGGTAATTTGGAAGCCTGAGTTCTTTGGTGTAAAGCCCGAGATCATTTACAAATCAGGTATGATCATCGCTTCAAAGATGGGTGATCCCAACGCTTCCATTCCTACGCCGCAACCTGTAAGCTACAGGAAAATGTTCGGCGCTTATGGAGCAGCGTTAACCGAATCCTGCTTCAACTTTGTTTCCAAGGCTTCTATCGATTCGGGTAATATCGAAAAGCTGGGACTGAAGAGAAAATCTCTTGCAGTGAAAGGTTGCAGAACCGTTCAGAAAAAAGACATGGTGCATAACAACGCCACTCCCAAGCTGGAGGTAGATCCTGAAACATACGAAGTAAAAATCGATGGAAAAGTAGCTACCTGTGAGCCATTGAAGGAATTACCAATGGCACAGCGTTACCTGCTGTTCTAGACCTGAATATATCATTCCATTGGCAGTTGATCTGTCATCACTGCCAATGGTTTATATAACACCTGTTTTTTCTTTAAAATTCCGGTATTTCCATAAACACGGCTTAATGATAATTGTCGAGGAGGTATTGTCTGATCCGGACACAGGACATAAGACAAAAGATATTTTTGAGATTGAATGGTACGAAACCACCAAAACCATCATCCGGAGAGCTACAAAATCGGGTGTGGAGATCGCCATAAGAAAGAACAGCCGAACGCCTTTGTCTGATGGTGACATCTTATGGGAAGATGGCAACAGCTATATTCAGCTCGTCATCAAACCCTGCGAGTGCATTGTTTTTACACCGCGAACCTTAAGGGAAATGGGGATCATTTGTTTTGAGATCGGCAATAAACACATACCCATTTTTATTGACGACGACAACAATGTGAACGTAGCTTACGAAACACCGCTTTATACCCTGCTGGAAAGAGCAGGCTACCAGCCCCGTATTGAAATAAAAAAATTATTACGGACCCATATGTTGCGGGTACATGGCCATGGCAGCGAAAATGTAAACTTATAGATGATGCAAAAACTACTTACACTGTTACAGATCAATGATTCCATGTTCCCGATAGGAGGATTTACGCAGTCTTACGGCCTGGAATCATATGTCAGCAGCAGCATCGTAAAAGACAATGCTTCCGCCGCCACCTATGCAAAAACAATGCTGGAGCACAATATTTATTACAATGACGCTGCTTTCCTGTACAAGGCACATACGCTTCCCGGCGGGAAAAAGCTATGGGCAAAGCTTACAGCGCTGGACGAACTGGTTACCGCATTAAAAGCACCTTTTGAAATACGGGATGCCAGCAAAAAGCTCGCTATCCGGTTTCTTAAGCTGGCCAACGAACTGAAAACCTACAGTCCCTGCGTGAAGTATGCCGAAAGCATTCAGAAAGGAGAGCTGCACGGCCACTACCCTATCGCGTTCGGCTTATATGCAAAGGCTGCCGGAATAGGAACGGAAGATGCATTGGCTGCTTTTTATTACAATACGCTCAACGGTATCGTAACCAATTGCGCCAAAATAGTACCGATCAGCCAGACAGCCGGCCAAAAGATCCTTTTTGACCTGCATCCGCTGATCACAAAGCTGGTAAAAAAACAGAAAGACCTGGATGAATCATTAATAGGTCTTTGTTGCATAGGACAGGAGATAAAATGCATGCAACACGAAAAACTTTATACAAGGATATATATATCCTGATGGCTTTAAAATCAAAAAAACAATTGAATGGCTACATACGTAAAAATAGGAGTAGCGGGGCCCGTAGGCTCCGGTAAAACAGCTTTAATAGAAGCCCTTACCAGGAAAATGAGTGACGACTATAGCATATGTGTCGTTACCAACGATATCTATACAAAAGAAGATGCCCAGTTTATGATCAAAAACTCCCGGCTTCCGGCAGAGCGGATCCGCGGTGTAGAAACAGGCGGATGCCCGCATACCGCTATCCGCGAAGATGCTTCCATGAACCTGGAAGCCGTGGAAGAGCTGGTAAAGCTGCATCCCGATACCGAGATCGTGTTCATAGAAAGCGGTGGCGACAACCTTGCCGCTACCTTCAGTCCGGACCTGGCTGATGTAACCATATTTGTAATAGATGTGGCAGAAGGCGAAAAAATTCCGCGAAAGGGAGGCCCCGGCATTACACGATCCGACCTGCTGCTGATCAACAAAATTGACCTGGCACCCCATGTAGGCGCCAGCCTGGAAGTGATGGAAAGAGACGCGAAGAAAATGCGTGGCGACCGCCCCTTCCTGAAAACGAACCTGAAAAAGCAGGAAGGGTTGAACGATGTCATCAACTGGATCAAAAAATACGCATTACTGGAAAAATAATGATCAACAGAGATAATTCCATAACGAGCAAGATCGTCATTAGCTGCAAAAGAGAAGGAGACAAAACCTATCTGGTAGACAGCCTGTTTGATATTCCCTATAAAATTGTGCACTACGGATCGAGGCTGCTGCAGGATCACCTGGAAGTAATGATGATGTGTTATTCGCCGGGCGTCATGGATGGTGATGAGCTGGATATTGATATCAATATTCCGGCAAGATCTGAAATGAAGCTCTTCACGCAGTCATTCAACAAGCTGCACCCTATGAAGAAAGGTGCTGCTCAGGTTACGCATGTCCGGGTGGCAGACGACGCTATATTCCAGTACCTGCCCCAGCCGATGATCCCTTTCAAAAATGCCATTTTTGACACGGAAAATAAAATTGAGCTGTCGGCAGGCGCCAACCTGATCTGGGGTGATATCATCAGTGGCGGGCGTATCCATTCGGGAGAAAGGTTTGCTTTCACAAAGATCCACAGCAGGACAAAAATTTACAGGGAGGGGAAGCTACTGTTCTATGATAACCAGCTGATGACCCCTTCCAGGCAGCCCGTCGAAAAGATGTTGTTCTTTGAAGGACATACCCATCAGGGAACGCTTATCATTGTTTCCCCCTGGGCAAACAGCTTTAAATCTGAGCTGGATGAGCTCTTATCCGAACAGTTTACAGATATGAGCTACGGGTTTTCCCAATGCGGCGATAACGCGCTGATCATAAGAACGCTGGGAGAAAGCGGCGAAGCCATGCACGACTGGCTGGCCAATATCGGCAATATGTGCTGGAGCTTCATCCAACACCATATCGCTGAAAAGGAAGAGCCCATACCAGTAGTAAAAAAGGAAAAACCGGTAAAGAAAACGAAAGCAACCACCCCCGGAAAATCAATCAAAAAAATTCCGGCTAAAAAGATAGCACCTAAAAAAAGCGGTATGAAGAAAACCGCCAGGAAAACGACTGTAAAAAAATAACGGATGCATGAAGTGCCTATAGTACGGGATATTTTTAATACGCTGCAGCAAAACTATGCCGATAAATTCGAACGCATCATCAAGGTGCAGGTAGAGGCCGGCTTGTTGTGCAACGTACAACCTATACTGATACAGAATGCATTTGAGGCGTTGATACAGGAAGAGCCACACCTGGCAGAAATAGACCTGGAAGTAGTATTACTTCCCATCATCGCGCATTGCGACCGGTGTGAAAAGAATTTTGAAGTAAAGCAACACAGGTTTGTATGCGAATGCGGCACTCCTTCCCGGCATATAGTACAGGGAGAAGAATTAAGAATAAGTAAAGTAGAATTTTTAACAGCATAAAATGGTGAAATATGACAGATACAAAACCTAAAAGTAACCAGATGCCCGCGGGTTCTGTACAGTGTGACAGCACTACCTTAAACCTCTTAAAGGCAAATGATTTTGTAGCAAAAGCGATCAGGGACAAAGTTCCTGGTGTCCTGATCATTAATATTTGCTCGTCCCCCGGCAGTGGAAAAACCACCCTGCTGCAGGAAACCGGAAAGCGGTTGAAAGATAAAATGAACATAGCCGTACTGGTGGGTGATCCGGAAACAGAACGTGATGCGGTCAGGCTTAGGGATGTGGGCATCAATGCCCTGCAGATCGTAACCGGCGGCATGTGTCATATTGAAGCCCAAATGATATACCAGGCGCTGGATCATATCGACCTGGAAGACGTGGACCTGTTGATCATAGAAAACGTAGGCAACCTCGTGTGTCCCGCTGCTTTTGACCTGGGAGAAGACTACCGGGTTACCCTGCTGGCTTCAACGGAAGGAGACGATAAGCCAAAAAAATATCCCCGGATGTTCCTCACCAGCGAATTGATGCTGGTATCAAAATCCGACCTGCTTCCATATGTGCCGTTTTCTGTTGAAGCTGCCGCGAAAGATGCCAGAGAGGTCAACCCGGATCTGTCGGTTCTACAGGTGAGCTCACTGAACGGAGAAGGCATTGATGAATGGTGCGCCTGGCTCGAAGAAAAACTAAAAGAAAAAAAATCTAAAAGAAAAGCAAGTATCGCCTGACAAAATTTTAAACCAATTTTTTATGCAAAAATTTTTGTTTGTCCTCCTGTGTACGATCGGATCGCAAATACTGGTTGCCCAGACTTCTGTAAAGCCCTCGCTGATCGCCGACACCACCCATATAACCGGTGAAGAAACACCTTCTTCCCTGCTGATCAAAAATAAGCCCGATATACTGGAAAACATACACATGAACTTCCTGCTGAGAAGCTCGTTGGAAATTCCGGATGGCGAAACACAGTCCCGTATCAAAATGAATGAAGCCCGGTTTGAAGTGTTGGGCACCATTGTACCTGACCTGGATTTCAGGGTTCGCTGGCGCATCAACCAGTCTCACAACCCCAAAAGCCAGGACAATTCACCCGGTTCACTAGACATAGCTTCCGTAAACTATAAATTTGGCAAAGACAAAAAATGGTCCATCAATGCCGGAAAACAGGCAGCTTATGTAGGTAGCTGGGAGTTTGAGAACAATCCTACTTTTGAATACCAGTATTCAGAATTCATCAACTACCAGACCAATATATTTCTGATGGCGTTGAAGCTGGGATACCAGGTAAACAAGAACCATTCGTTCCACCTGCAGTTGCATAATACGTACAACGAAACGTTTTATACCACCTATGGCAATACAGGTTATGATTTTACCGGGGTGAAGCCTGCCAAAACACCCATGGGCTTATATGTAAGCTGGCTGGGCAAAATGTTCGACCAGAAATACCATACCTTCTGGAGTTATAATGTTTCACAGTTTGCATCGGGCAAAACAAACCACTCATTCGCATTGGGTAACAAGCTGGTGCTGGACAAGTTCAAAGCCTACCTGGATCTTCAATACTCCGGGTTGGGTATGGACTATCCGAATATAGCGTCCCCGGCAATTAATGCACATCGCCTGAATGCTAATCCCGGAGCAAGTCGGGTATTTGCCGATAACATCAACTACAAAAGCGCCATTCTCCGCATGGATTACGAATTTGTTCCACGCTGGTTCGTTACCGCCAAAGGATATTATGAAGCCGCCAGCCAAACAGGCAACAACAACGTAGGCAATAATTTCCGAGAAAATATCGGTTTCCTTGCCGGACTGGAATTCCAGCCTATTTCCAGCCAGCAGATGAAGATGTTTGCATACTATTATAATAACCAGGTGAAGTATAACAATACTGTTTCAGCAGCCAATACCGGGCAAAACCTGAATCTGTTTTCTGTGGGTGTTCTGTATTTCGTGAATGTATTTTAATTTATATAACCTGTAAAGTCCAGCGTATGAAAGTTGTAAGGTTCGGGGTTTCGATAGAAAAAGATGTACTGCAGTTGCTCGACAATTATATTGAGGATAACAAATTCCCCAACCGATCGCAGGCGATCCGCCACCTGATCCAACGGATAGAAATAGAAAAGCAATGGAAGACAGATGTGGTAGTGGGTGGGTCTATCACCTTACTCTTCGACCATCACCGGAGGGAGCTGCTGGATAAGATCACAGATATACAGCACGATTTTCATCATGTTATTCTTTGCTCGCAGCATATACACCTCGATCATGATAATTGTCTGGAGATAATAGCGGTAAAAGGAAAAGCCACGGTACTAAAGGAACTGGCCAATCGCCTTACCGCTGTGAAAGGTATTATTCACGGGCAATTATCCATGACAAAAGTGTCCTGATAGATTTTCCCTGTTTAAAAAACAGGGAAAATTTTGCACTTCAGGGTAACACTATTTTTACATTATTGCTACACCTCCTTATCCTGTAAATTGTACAATCCATTTATAACACAAATATGTTCAGGAAAATAATTTTATTATGCATCATCACCCCTCGGCATATGGCCCGGGACAATCGCCTTTTAACAGGAATGTAAGCCAGTTTGGTTTTTCCGGTGGTTATTATGGAGAGCACACTTACAACTTTTAAAATTCTGCCGCTTGAAAATTACAAATACGCTTATCGCTATTGTCCTGGTAGCAGGCTGCTTCGTAGCTGCCTGCGATACGAAAAGAACGCCGCATGTAATGAATGCCGTAACGGTAACAGATGCATTGGGCCGGGAGATCAAAGTACCGGAGAATATAGAGAACATCGTAACCCTGCGTGCCGGAGCATTGCGGCTGGTCTGTTATCTTCAGTCGGCAGACAGGGTAGCATACGTGGAGCAAAACGAAAAGAAAAGAGTGGTGGGGTACCTGATGGCCAATCCCTCCCTCAGGTCGCTGCCGGTAATGGGGGTCGGCAACAGCATCGATCCCGAGCTGCTGGCGGTCAGCAATGCAGATGTAGTCATTGTCACGTATATGACTGCACAGGAAGCGGATGCCCTGCAACAAAAATCCGGCAAGCCGGTTTTCGTGGTCAGTTATGGTGACATGGTGGATCTGAAGCAGGAGTTCTACAACGGGTTGACATTCCTGGGAAAATTACTGAAAAAGCAGGAAAGAGCGGATAGCCTGATCCGTTACATTGAAAGAAATATAGAAGACTGGACAGCACGGTCAGCCACCGCGGGTAGGGATCCTGTTTCTGCCTACCTGGGTGGTGTGGCATTTAACGGTGCGCATGGATTGGCATCTACCCGTGTACGTTATCCGCCATTTTATTACCTGGGTATTCGCAATCCTGCCGATGCCGTCTCTGCCGGATACGGAGGAATCGGATCGGGTCAGAAAAATATGCTCCTGGATGTGGAACAGGTATTGCATTGGAATACGCCCTATATTTTCCTCGACGCAGCGGGGAAAAATATCTGGCAACAGGAGCTGACGCAGCCCGTATTCCAGAAATTATCGGCCTTTAAAAACGGGCATATCTACACCGTACTTCCGTTCAACTGGCATACCATTAATTTTGAAAATCTGATATGTAATACCTGGTTCATAGGGAAAACCCTGTACCCGCAGGCATTTAATGATATTGATATAGAAGAAAAGGCAAGAGAGACCCTGTTGTTCTTTTATGGCATTGATATTTTTACGGAGCTGAAAAATACCTATCAGCCATTTGTACAACATGGAAAACAATAAAACACGATGTTCAAACAGACCGTCAGGATGCAATACGATAAAATACACAGAAAAAGACGCCTGTTCTTTACAGGAACGTTTATGCTGCTGATCCTTTTGTTTATCGTAGGTTTTGTAACAGGTCCGGGAGCTTTGCCGCTGTCTGATCTGGCGGGGGCAACAGATGAAGCAAAGGAGCTGCAAAAAAGGGTGCTGCTCACTATAAGGTTACCGCGACTGCTTGCCGCGGTCATCAGCGGTATGGCACTCGCCGTTTCCGGTGTCATCATGCAAAGTGTGCTGCGTAATCCCCTGGGGTCACCCTTTACATTAGGCATTTCCAATGCGGCGGCATTCGGCGCTTCCCTGGCCATCACGCTGCCTTCCTTAACCGGCTTTATACCTGCTTCCATGCAGGCCCTGGTCATTCCCTTATCTGCTTTTGCCTGGTCGTTGGCGGCCTGCTTTTTTATACTGTCGCTGTCAAAGCAACGCAACGCATCGCCGGTGGTAATGGTGCTGGCAGGCATTATTGCAAGCACGCTGTTTGCCGCGCTTACCTCCGCCCTGCAATTCTTTGCCGATGACGCCCGGCTGGCCTCGATCGTGTACTGGAGCTTTGGTGATCTTTCAAAGGGCTCCTGGAAAGATATCTATTTACAGATTTCCATCGTGCTGCCGGTTACCGGTTACTTTATATACAACGCCAGACACTTCAATGCACTGAACCAGGGTGACGACACCGCCCAAAGCCTGGGGCTGAATGTAAAACGGTTCCGGCTTACCGGCATGATACTGGCGTCACTGGTCACAGCCAGCATTGTATCAGTGTACGGACTCATTGCATTTGTAGGGCTGGTAATACCGCATATTGTGAGACGCATCATCGGGGGCAACGAGATCTATCTTATCCCCGCCGTCGCCACTGCAGGAGCAGCGTTTTTATTGCTTTGCGATATTGTATCGCGTACGGTTCTCAGCCCGGTATCCCTGCCGGTGGGCATCGTTACATCGGTCATCGGCGCGCCGGTGTTTTTATTTTTAATGATCAGGTCTAAAACATTTTACCAATGGCGGTCTTAAGCGTTGAAAACGTTCATTTCTCCTACAACAGCCGCCCTGTGCTGGCGGGTGCATCGCATGTATTTGCCGCCAACAGCTTCACTGCAGTTTTAGGCACCAACGGGTCGGGTAAATCTACCCTGCTGAAGCTGATGACCAGAATACTGCATCCCGCTAAAGGAAGCATCTCCCTGAATGAAGAGGACATCAGCCACATAGAGCGCAAAACATTGTCCAGGAAAATTGCTTATGTGCAACAATCCCACACGCCTGTGTTTGCCACCACCGTATTCGATACCGTTATGGCAGGCCGTAATCCTTATACAGGCTGGATGCCATCTGAAAAAGATAAAAATATTGTTTGGGAAATCATACGGGAGCTGAACCTGGAAGAGCTGTCCCTGCGGGATATCAGCCAGCTTAGCGGCGGTCAGAAGCAGAAAGTTTACCTGGCCCGGGCACTGGCGCAGCAAACGCCTGTCATCATCCTGGATGAGCCCACTTCAAACCTCGATCCGAAACACCAGGTCTCTACGCTCTCCCTGTTGAAAGACATTTGCAGCACGGGAAAAACCATTATCATGGCCATACACGATATCAACCAGGTTGCCCACCATTGTTCGCATTTTGTTATGCTGAAAAACGGACAGGTTCTCTCTGCAGATTCGATGCAAAACCTTACACCCGGATTATTGGAGGAGCTGTATGAAATAGAAGTGAAAAAAATTACTGATGGAGAGAAAAATCATTTTGTCTTCTGATCTCTTCTTCTATTTTAACCACCACAGGTTATCCCGCCCTTTTTTTACGCGTATAAAGCTTTCGTCAGAATGGATGGGAACAAACCGATCACTATGATCAAAACAGCCGCTACCAGCAGTGATATTTTATATGCGGAAGTCACCGGCTTTACCTCCGGGTTACCGTCTTTAAAATACATAGCCTGGATGACACGGAAATAATAATAGGCGCTTACGGCAGCCATTAATACGGCAAATATTACCAGCCACAGGTTCTGACCGCTTTTAACTGCACCGATCAATACATAATATTTAGCAAAAAAGCCGGCAGTGAGGGGAATACCGGTAAGGGAAAGCAGGAAAACCACATTCATCAGCGCCATGAAGGGATTTGCTTTTGCCAGCCCGTTAAATCCGTCCAGGGAATGATCCTTTACCTTTGCAAGCACGGCAAAGCTGCCGATGCTGGCAATGCTGTAAGCTGCTGCATAAATGATCAGTCCCTCCCTGCCGAATGTATTCAACGAATAAATGGAAAGCAGCATAAAGCCTGCCTGGGCAATGCTGGAATATGATAACATGCGCTTAACGCTCTGCTGGAATACGGCTGTCAGGTTCCCGATAAACAAGGTAGCCGCCACCAGGATTGCCAGCAGCAACTGCCACTCTCCGTGACTCTTGCCAAACGCAGCGTCAAACAGCTTTAAAAACCCTATAAAGGAACCTACCTTCACTACCGTTGCCATATAGGCGGTAAACACCGTAGGGGTTCCGTCATATACATCCGGCGTCCAGAAATGGAAAGGTGCAGCGCTCACCTTAAAAGCAATAGCTATCAGCAGGAAAACCATACCAATGGCTACCATGGGCTCCATGCCGGGCATATTGGCCGCACCTGCATAAAACGATCCGGTGGCACCATACAAAAAAGCGATACCCATCAGCATAATACCGGTGGAAAAGGCCCCCATCAGGAAATATTTAAGAGAAGCCTCATTGCTTTTCAGGTTACGTTTATCACTACCTGCCAGGATGTACATAGGAATGGAGATGAGCTCTATACCCAGGAACAGCATTAGCAGGGAGTTGAAAGACGATACCAGCGTAACACCGCACAGGGAAAAGAATATCAACGCATAGTAATCATAGGTGTCCCTGCCTACATCTTCAAACTCTTTTCCATTCAGCAAAAAATAAATAAGGGTAATACCGAAGGCCACACCGTTGAATACCGTGCCGAAAGTAGTAAATGCCAGCAATCCCCTGGTATCAAAATTGATCCTCCAGGTGTTGTAGTAATCCAGCGCGTTTACCAGAAGTAAAACAAGTATACCGGCAACAGCGATATATTTGGCTGCTGCCTTGCTTTTGATGAACAACCCGCTGAACATCATTACTACACCCCATATTGCTGCTAAAATAATTGCCGCCATAATTATACCCTTGTAATTATAATCCTTTTAACTTGTTGAAAAACAGGTCTACCGAATCCTGCGTTAAGTCTAACATAGGCTTCGGATATACCCCTGCCACAAAAATGATCACTACTATTATTGCCAAAGCTGCTACGGCACCTCTGCCCAGTACCGGCGTGGTTTTCGAAACAACTGCACTCATCTCTCCATAAAACACTTTCTGCACCATACCCAGCGTGTACACAGCGGCCAGTATAATGCTTATCAGCCCGAAAGCCGTCACGGCTTTGCCATAGGCAAACAATCCGTTGAACATTAAGAACTCACCGATAAACGCATTGGTCAACGGTAAAGCTATGTTTGCAAATGCCGTTATTACCAGGAAGACGGTAAGCGTTGGCGCAGCATTGGCAAGTCCTCCAAGCTCGGATATTTTGCGGGTCCCGAAATTTCTTTCTATCAGCTCTATCACGATCCACAATGCAATGACATTCACACCGTGGTTGAACATCTGTACCATCACACCATCCAGTCCGCTTTCATTCCTGACAAAGATGGCCGCACACATCAAACCGATATGGGCAATAGAAGAGTACGCGACCAGCCGTTTCAGGTCGTCCTGGCGCCAGGCCAATAAAGATGCGTATATCATTCCGATAACAGACAACCAGATAATGACATTGGCAAAAATGCCTGTGGCAGCGGGAAATACCGGGATCAGCCAGCGGATGACCGCGTAGATCCCCATTTTTACCATTACGCCGCTCAATATCATGGTAACACCGGTGGGTGAATGCTCGTAGGCATCAGGCTGCCAGGTGTGAAAAGGAAAGATCGGCATTTTGATGGCAAAAGCCACAAAGAACAGGAAGAATACCAGCTTTCCTTCCTTAGCCGGTATGTTTGCCTGCATAAACGCATTCAGGGAGAACGATTGCTCTGCCGTATGCAGGTACACATATATGATACCGATCAGCAACAACAGCGAACCGGCGAATGTATATACAAAGAATTTAAAGGTAGCCTGTATCCTTTTTTCGCCCCCCCATATGGAAGAAAGAAAATAGACCGGTATCAGCGCCAGCTCCCAGAAGAAATAGAACACCAAAGCATCCATTGCGCAAAACACACCCGTCATACCGGTTTGGGCAAGCAGCATCAGGCAATAAAAAGCATTACTGTTCTTATACTGCTGCTTGTAGGTAGCCAGGAAGACAAGCGGGAAAGCTACAGCATTCAGCAGGCACAGCAGTCTTGCCATACCATCATACTTCAGGGCAAAGCTGCTGCCGATAGAAGGCATCCAGAAATAGCTTACATTATTCAGGTTAAAGTATTTGGCGTTATCCATAAAGAATAAGCTGGTAACAGCAATACCTAATGTAATGAACGACGATACCAGGGCCCAGTTTTTTGCGCTGTTGCCATGCTTAAGGGAAAAAGCTATTAACCCGCTGATCAACGGAAACCACAGCAGCAATTCGGGAAACGTTATGAGTACATCTTTTGGATCCATAGCCTATTTAACAAACAGTTGAATAATAAATAATACAAATGCCGCAATCACCATCATTAATAAGTATATGCCTACCTGCCCGCTCTGCAAAAGCCTGAGCTGACGACCGCCATAATTTACCAGCTTACCAATACCATTTACGGCCCCGTCTATTCCCAGCTTTTCTATAATATTGTTCAGCAGGTCGGACAGCCTGCCAAGTGGCTTAACAATTACCGCATCATACAATTCATCCACATACCATTTGTTTTGCAGTACTTTTCCAAAGCCGGTCGCATCTTGCATATCCGGTCTTTTGCTGAAACGGCTGATAGCAAAAATGATTGCCAGCACAGCAGCGCCAACAGAAGCACCCATCAGCATATACTCCGTTGCATGACTGATGGCATGCGGGTGCTGAAGTTTGGAAGACGCTGCAAATATGGGCGCCAGGAACTCCTGCAGCTTGTGACTGCCGCCGAGCACCTCCGGTATGCCTACAAAGCCTGCTACAGCAGAAAGAATAGCCAGGATGATCAAAGGAAGCGTCATAGCAGCCGGACTCTCGTGCAGGTGGTGCTCCTGCTCATGCGTTCCCCTGAACTTTCCGAGAAACGTAG
>Ga0222429_100809_pt1 | contig 12956 bp, 10 predicted proteins | sample 1B50Ametagenome_FD_182475 | JGI IMG/M metagenome (GOLD analysis project Ga0222429, IMG submission 182475) | Enriched microbial communities from leaf-cutter ant dump, University of Wisconsin, Madison, United States - 1B50A (version 2) | ecosystem: Environmental > Terrestrial > Nest > Insects nest...
CAGGTATCATCACCTTGCTTTCTTTCCAGTTTTGCAAAAAGCAAACGGATAGTTATACCGCACAATCCTATAAGCAATATTACCCCTTAACGGTTGGTAAATATATGCTGTACCGGCTGGATTCCCTTGTATTTGTAGATTTTGACTCCAAGCAGGAGATACATAGCTACCAGGCGAAAGACCTGGTGGATGAAGAAATGACCGACAATATCGGTCGGAAAAGTTTTCGTATCAGGAGGATGATCAGAAACCTGGATGGTACCGGCGAATGGAGGGACATCGCGACTTTTATGGCCACCCCCCTGGACCATTCGCTGGAGTATGTTGAGGAGAACCAGCGTTATATCAGGTTGAAGGACCCGGTAAGGGAAAGCTTTTACTGGGACGGTAACAGCTATATCGACCTGACAGATGAATTGAGTTACCTGCAGTTCTGGGATTATAATTATAAAGACGTAGGGCAGGCATTTTCAACCAATGATACGGACTTCAATAATACTATTACCGTGTTGCATGTCGATGAAAGTTCAGGTGATGTGGAACTGTTCCCCAACAGCTTTGCTTCAAAAGATTATAGTGTGGAAGTTTATTCCAAAGACCTGGGGCTGGTATATAAAGATCTGGTTACCTGGACCTATCAGGCCACTCCTGTTACCAGCGATTGCAGGGCATTAAGCGCAACCGATTCAATTGCCTGTCCTGTAAATTTTAACTGCGATTCTCTTGCAGCTGCAATAGGGGGCTATGTAAAATGCGATACCCTCAGGATCGCCAACGCTTATTCAGGTTTTGGGATTAAGCTGAGCATTCTTGATCATAATTAATGCTGCAACTATGAGACACCTTTTAGTATTGCTGTTTTTCCTGCATGTATATCATGCCGAAGCACAGTATACCAAACATATCATTCAGCTAACGGATAAAAACAACAGCCCTTATTCTCTTTCTAATCCCTCTGGTTTTCTTTCTTTGAAATCAATAGAAAGGAGAGCGAGACAGCAGATAACCCTGGACAGTACCGACCTGCCGGTGAATCCGGCGTATGTACAACGTATACTGGAGGCAGGCGATATTACCCTGCTCAACACCTCCCGCTGGCTCAACCAGGTGCTGATTGAAACAACGGATACGGCCGCATTAAATAAGATCAGTAATTTTTCTTTTGTAAAAACGGTAAACCGTGCCGCCCGTAAAAGAAAGCAAAGAACGCGTGACAACATAATATATGAAAGCAAACCGGTAAGAAAGCAAAAACGGGTACAAGAAACCGGCAACTACTTCAGCTACGGAAGCAATTTCGACCAGGTAAATATACATGAAGGTGAGTTCCTGCATAACCAGGGATTCAGAGGAGAGGGAATGACCATTGCGGTGCTGGATGCAGGATTTTATCGATACGATACCAACCCGGCTTTCGACAGTATCCGTTTGGGTAACCAGGTTCTTGGCACCTGGGATTTCGTGCTTAACAAATCATCCATAACCGAAGAGCATTATCATGGACTGGTCTGTTTTTCTACCATTGCGGCCAATAGCCCGGGTAAGATGGTAGGTACTGCTCCCAAAGCATATTACTACCTCTTCAGAACAGAAGATGTATCTTCCGAATATCAGGTAGAAGAACAAAACTGGGTAGCCGCAGCGGAAAAAGCGGATAGCCTGGGTGTAGACATCATTACATCTTCCCTGGGATATTATGAATTTGACGATGCCAGCCGCAACTATACTTATGAAGACATGGACGGGAAAACAGCGATCATTACAAGAGGCGCGGAAGCTGCTTTTAAGAAGGGAATGATTGTAACCAACAGCGCCGGCAATTCCGGACAGGAAGACTGGCATTATATCGTGGCACCGGCAGATGGCCCGCATGTTTTGGCTGTCGGGTCTGTCGATGTTAATAAAAGCGTTTCTCCGTTTTCCAGTTACGGGCCTTCCGCTGATGGAAGGATAAAGCCGGATGTAGCCTCGGTTGGATGGGGAACCGTGGTGACGGGCATCGATGGAAAGCTTGCGTATATGAGCGGCACTTCGTTAGCGAATCCGAATCTTGCCGGTTTGATTACCTGTCTGTGGCAGGCATTTCCGCAACTTACAAATACAGACATTATTGATGCGGTGAAAAGAAGCGCTGACAGGTATCATAATCCTGATGACCGGACGGGTTACGGTATTCCCAATATGCGCATAGCCTATGAATTACTGGCAGAAAAGGTAGTAGACAAAAATACCAGAACTTTACTCGGTAATGATTGGATAAAAGCGTATCCTGTTCCCTTCACATCCGCTCTCACGGTTTTAATAAAGCCCCGGCATACCGGCACCGCAATATTGTCGCTGTTAAACAATGCCGGCAAAGAAGTATTGGTAAAAAAAATCAATGTTACGGAAGGCATAACCCGTTATGAACAATTACCCCAGGTGACGGGCCTCGGTCATGGTATTTACTGGCTGCGCTACCACGAAGGGAAATATATGCGGGTATTGAAACTCGTGAAATAGTAGATGATTATCCATATCGGTGAGGTTCGATTTAAGGGTATAATCGGGATGTTTGCACATAGGCATAAGTCGGCTAACACGCACCTAGCGATCCAGGCTTACGCCTGTATAGGACAACATCGCCAGTCCTCTTACTCTCCATTCGGCAGGCGTTGCCTGGAGGTCAGGTTTTTTCTTGTTTTAAGCCGATGTGCTTTGAGTAATTAAATTGTTTGATTATATTTGCTGTATATAAAAATCTACCCTAAATTAGTATTTATGAAATTAAGATTTCCTTTTACCCTTTTGACTATTTGCTTAGCCTTGAGCTTTATAAGCTGTGAAAAAGTTGAAGTAAAACCTGTGGAAAAATCTCCGCTCGAAATTCTTACGTCTCACATCTGGCAAATTGACGAAATAAGATACTTACAACATAACAAGCCCTATTATTATAAAAGGGGAGCGTCAAGCGGTAATACTTCCAATTTCGATATTGAGTATATCAAATTCAATACAGATAAAACGGGGGAACGTTCTGACAACAATGTAGTATATCCGCTTACCTGGGATTTTATTGATGCCGAAAAAACCAAGATAAAAATAATAATTCAGGAGGATAAAATACTTAATGTAACCTGGGAAAATATTACGTATAAAGAAAACTCCTTAAAATATACCGAGTATTATAACAGGTATGGTACAACTCATTCACTGGCAGTTGCAACCAGGGTTCCTAAACCATAAATCATTGTTACCGGATAAGGACTTCAGGCATGGGGTCAATCCGCCTTGCTTATACTTATATTGTTACTTTGCCGTATAGGACAACCTAATTCTACCGGTTAGCTGTGATCAGGCGTTGCTTATATAAAAGAAATGACAGGACATATCTGTAAAGCATGCATACTGCTTCTATCTTAATGACAGGTCAAAAATAACAGCTTATATAAGGAAGGTGTCCGGATTCTTAAACGAATGAAATAGTGTATAATTACCGCTTGATCAGCAAAGCGCCAAACATTGTATCGGCACGCTTGTCGTATCCTTTCAAACATTCCATTCTTAGCAGGGTCAGCCCGAAATGATGCTGCAGGTGGGCAACGACTGCTTCGTTTTCTTCTTTAAAAACAGAACAGGTAATATACAGAAAGTATCCTCCTTTTCTCAAAAAGGCCAGTGCATTGCCGGCAATGTTGTGTTGCAGCTTACTGAAACCCTCAATGGCTGCATCCTTAAAAAAGTAAAGCTGTTCCGGCGTTCTACCCCAGGTGCCGGAGCCCGTACAGGGCGCATCGCAGATGATCAGGTCAAAGGGTGCATTGCGCACATGCTCCGGCTTCTTTTCCAGGTTGAGCTGAAGGACGTCGTAACGGGTCAGGCCTGCTTCTGCAAAACGTTTTTTCAGGTTGGCCAGGATGGTTGGGCGTATATCCGACACAGTTAGTTTTATTCCCTTTAACGCATCCGTTGCCAGTATGGATTTGCCGCCGCTGGCAGCACAGCAATCCCAGGTATTGGGAGACGGCAGGGCTATTTCCTTCAAAAAAGCTGAGATGTTTTGTGAGTTATAGTCCTGCACAACCACCTGCCTGTTTACTGCCAGCACCTGTTTAATATCAGTAGTATTAGGTAATGCTATGGCGTCTGCAGATAACTCCGAGAAGGGAATGCCGGCATCCGCCAGTTGTTTTAGCACGGTCTGGGCATGTCCCGGCCGTATTCTCAAAAATAGATCGGGTTGCACTAAAAAAGAACGGGCATAATCGTCTGCATCTATGCCATCGCTTAATCTGTACCGCCATGGGAATATATCTGCCGGCATGAATGGAATGCCTTCGGCATGCAGCAGCTGAATTTTTTGCTGCAGGGTTGCTGTAAATACCGGCTCCCATGTGGGTTTTAAGGTCGCCAGTAACGGGGTTGGACCGGAACCGCATAGTAATTGTGCTGTCAGTATCCTTTCAGGTAACCCGGCGGCACTGGTAAAATGCCATTTACCCAGCCTGTAGTAATTGTAGCACAGAGCACTGATCTCCTTCCTGTCCCGGGAGCCGTATTTCTTGAACCGCGAAAACCAGGTCTTCAGCCAGCCGGATAAAGGCTGGTCCCCCTTATAATGTTGTATGATCTCTGCAGAAGAGTTGAGCCGGGAATGGTATATACTCACCATGCGAAGATGCGGAAAAATGGAGAATCTGATGCAATATATGGGTGGATTACCCGTTCCGCCCGGCAGAAAAGGCGGAGTTTTATTTACCGCGACAAAACGTTATTTTTGGGAATATGATTGATGTAGGCATATTATTGATTGTACCATTTGTGTTCGTGTTACTGTTTGTGGGACTGTTTGCAGGAATTGAAGTGGCTTTTGTATCCGCTAACAAATTCACCTTTGAGCTGAAAAAAAAGCAGGGCTTAAAAAGTGGCAGGGTGTTATCGGATCTTTTAGAAGAGCCTTCCAGGTTCGTGAGTGCGGTAGTAATAGGGCTTACATTATTTATCATCATTTATGGTTTGCTGGTAGGCAGCATCCTGGCGCCGTTATGGGAGTGGATTGAGCGGAACATAGGCATGTCTTATACCTATATTAAATACGTACGCCTGATCTTCGAAACTTTTATTTCCGGCATCCTGCTGCTGTTCGTTATTTTTTCTTTCCGTGCTTTTTTCAGGGCCAAAGGAGATTCCATCCTTTCCATTCTTGCCCAGATGGGTTTTCTCAGCTTTATTTATAATTTGTTCTATCCTATTGCATCGTTTTTTATTGCGATCGCAGAATGGATCTTAAAATACCTGTTTGATGTAAAGATGCCGGATCAGAAGCCGGCTATTGCTGCGGTTGACATCGAACATTTTATGCAGCAGAACAGGGATCAGTCTGATGATGACCAGGACATCAATACACAGCTGTTCGAAAATGCATTACAGCTGCCGTCAGTAAAGATCCGCCAGTGCCTGGTACCGCGTAAGGAAATTGAAGCGGTTGACATCAGCGCATCCATTGCTGAAGTGAAAAAAGTATTTGCGGAAACAAAGCTGAGCAGGTTGATTGTTTATGAGAATAATATTGATAATATATTAGGATATATACACCAGACAGCCTTATTTAAAACACCGGCCGACATCACATCGGTTTTGATGCCCATACCTGCGGTGCCGGAAAGTATGAGTGCAACAGACCTGATCAGTAAGCTGACAAAAGAACGTAAAAGTATTGCCTGGGTGGTAGATGAGTTTGGAGGAACCGCCGGCATTATTACCCTGGAAGACCTGCTGGAAGAGCTTTTTGGTGAGATCAGGGATGAATATGATACCGACAAATTTGTAGAGAAACAGATATCAGAGAACGAATACATATTTTCAGGACGCCTGAAGCTGGATTATCTGCAGGAGAAATATCATCTCGACTTTGGAGAAACAGAATCGGAGACACTTTCCGGGTACATCATCAATCACCACGAAATGATCCCCAAAGCCAAAGAGCGGATCATAGTAGGTAACTTTGAATTTGATGTCATTAGTGTCGGCGACACCCGTATTGAAATGGTCAAGCTGAAAAGATTAAAGTAAGCCATTGTATCCCCTTCACTTGTTTTCAAAATAATCAGCCGGTTTGTAGGATAGTTTTCCCGGACGAGTTATATTTGCAACAGTATTGCAAATTGAAACAGACAATATCATACAGGAAATTTAGTGCTGCATGGCTGCTGGTCATTTATTTGTTTATTGCTGCGCCGGTAAGCTGGTGGCATCAACACGCCGGTACTGAAGCGGCAGGTATGTATGCAGGTAAGAGCGGCGATGAGCAGGGAATCACCCATCCGGGCGACAATAGTGATTGCCCGGTTTGCAGCCATCACTATTCCATATATACAGATACTCCTTCCTTTGATATCAGTTTCGATGAAAAGATACCGGCAGTAATTCATATACCGCTCTGTGCAGCGTCATACAACAGCCTGGCTGTACACTCTCCCGGAAACAAAGGTCCACCTGCTGATAATTAAATCTATCGCGTATAGTGGGACTGATCAAAGGTTATTACGATCTGCTATGGCAGAGACGTAATTCAGAATACTTAAATGTCACTCAATAAGATTACTTCGGTCATTCCTTTTTCGCAATGACGGTTAACGGACTGTTTTGATGAGTCCCTCTCATTTTCCACATTGTTTCAACTACTTTCTTTAACCAGATAATTTTTGGTTGACTGATATGCAGCATTGTTATAAAGCCGGCGTATGCACGGTTGTTCTTCTTATTCTGGGATATACCGCATTGGGTCAGCATTACTTTCTGAAGGGGAGAGTGCTTGATAAAAATCAGCGTCCTATACAGGGGGTGACCATTGCGTTGAACGAGCGCCTGGAAACTATTTCTGGGGCGGATGGCGTTTTTGTTTTCCGCAACCTGGAGCGTGGACGTTATGAGCTTGTCTTCAGCTTTTCCCATATCACAGGAACGACGCGCCGGGTGCTTATTCCCCGTGACAGCATGTTGCAGGATATTGTAATGGACCTTCCGGTCCGTGAGTTGGATGAGGTGGTAGTGCGGCATATCCATTCGGGCCAGAAAAAGTACGAGACTCTGCAGACGGATATTGTAAGCAATAATTTCATCCGGCGTAATATGGGAGGCAGCCTGATGAGATCCCTGGAACGGCTTCCCGGCGTAAAAAGTATCAGCATTGGTTCCTCCAGCTCCAAGCCGCTTATCAGGGGACTGGGATTTAATCAGGTAGTAGTGGTTGAAAATGGTATCAAGCATGAGGGGCAGCAATGGGGTGCAGATCATGGACTGGAAATTGACCAGTATAACATTAATCGTCTTGAGATCATCAAAGGTCCTTCCTCTTTTATGTACGGTTCCGATGCGCTGGGCGGCGCTATCGATATCAAGCCGTTGCCACGTCCGGTACCCCATACCGTGGGCGGCAGTGTGGATATTACAGGCAGAAGCAATAACCTGCAATACGGAGGTTCTTTCAACCTGTATGGGAGAAAAGAAAAATGGTTCTTTGAAGGCAGGGTCAGTTACCAGGATTATGCGGACTATCGTGTGCCGACAGACACTATATATTCTTACAGCTATGCAGTCAAGCTGAATAAACATTTTGTTAGAAATACAGCAGGAAGAGAGCTGAACACATTTTTTAGCAGCGGTTATGTTTCAGATCAATTCAGTTCGGTTTTTTCTTTCAGCAATGCCTTCAGCAAAAGTGGTTTTTTTGCCAATGCACATGGCCTGGAACCACGGAATGTAAATGAAAAGCTGCATGATGCATCGAACCGGGACCTGCAGCCTCCTTATCAGCAGGTTTCGCATACCAAGATCATCAACCGTACGGAATGGCGTGCCGGGATCCATAAATTCGAGCTTAATGCAGGCTTTCAAAGAAATCTACGGAAAGAATTCAGCAGGTATGTGAACCATGGTTACATGCCGCCGGTATATCCTTCCGACATGCCCTATGCCCCGGATGAAGAAAGACAGTATGATAAGGATGTGTGGAGCCTGAACATTAAAGATGAAATACATACAGACAGGCATACGCTTACCTATGGAATCAACACCGACCTGCAGCAGAACCAGATCGGCGGGTGGGGATTCCTGATACCTGCGTTTGTGCAGTATAACATTGGGGGATTTGTATATGATAAGTTTTTTTTGAATGATCAGCTGATGCTGCAGGGAGCTGTGCGGTATGATCGTGGGGGCATCCGGGTGAAAGAATACCGCGACTGGTTTGAGACGGAATGGGAGCAAAACGGTTCAACGACACGGGAAGCGCTGGTACGGGCTGCCGCTTTCACGAAAAATTTCAACAGTGTCACCTGGTCAGCAGGTATACATTATAATCCCGGTGACCTGGCGCTGACGGCGAATATCGGGACGGGTTTCCGGATGCCTATAGCAAAAGAGCTGGCGGCAAACGGTGTAAACTATCACTATTTCCGTTATGAAAAAGGAAACGCCTCCCTGCAACCCGAAAGGTCATATCAACTGGATATCGGCGCAGACTGGAAGAATGATAACTGGCATCTCCGGTTTTCACCCTACCTGAATTATTTTTCCAATTATATCTATCTGAACCCCACTGCCGGTTATGATACTTATTATGGTGCAGGCAACCAGGTATTTAATTATGCCCAGGCAAAAGTTTTCCGGGGCGGTGCGGAAGTGCATGCCGGCTACCGGTTTTTCACCTGCTGGCATGCGGAAGTGGCAGGAGAATATGTATACAACAGGCAATTATCCGGCGACAAGCAGGGATATGGGCTACCCTTCACGCCACCCGCTTCCGCTTTGCTGACGCTCACTTATGAACCGAAGATCCGGACAGAAAGACTTACGGAAACTTATCTCAGCGCCGATCTCAGGCTGACGGCGCCTCAAAGCAGCATCGTTCCGCCGGAAAAAAAGACGCCCGGATATGGATTGATAAATATGTCTGCGGGCAGCAAAATAAAGTACGGTAAAAATGTTATACAGATCAGCCTGCAGGCGCAGAACCTGCTCAACAAACGATACCTGAACCACACCAGCTTTTACCGGCTGATAGAGCTGCCGGAGATGGGAAGAAATATTGTATTGTCAGTTAAAATTCCTTTTTCAGCTAACAGGAATGGATAACGTGTTTTACATACAACGATGCATATACGCGATATTATTATGCAGCCTGCTTTGGGTGACACCGATGCATTATGTAAAAACAGGCCATAGCGCAACGGAATGCCAGTTGTGCCAGCCGGGGGTGGTCTTTGATCTTTTACCTGATATGCTGTTGCCTGTAGCAGCCTGTTATTGTGAAAATCATTTTTCCATTACCATCGGGGCTCAGCCAGACATGGATGTGGCGGGGGAGTACCCGATGCGGGGACCACCTGCCGCAGGACTTAACCATCAATGCATATAGAAACTTACAATTTACACAATACTTAAAAACCATAAAATGACTTTTAATATAAAATCCTATCTCACACTTTGTCTCGTTATTTTATTTGCCGCCTGCTCCAAAGATGATGACCCCGTATTGGCGCCACCTGCCATGAGTGATATTGAGATCGGCTCAGGTAACAGCAAGATCGGTTACGCGGGAGGCGACATACATGTGGAAGCCAAGATCACCGCTCCTGCTAAATTGGCTTCTGTAACAGTTACTATTACTCCCCAGGAAGGAACAAGCTGGGGAATTGATACAACTTATACAGAGGGATTTACAGGATTGCTGAATGCGGAGCTGCACGAGCATATTGATATACCGGCTGAAGCGCCTACCGGCAATTACAACCTTAAGATCATCGTGACAGACCAGGCGGGTAAAAAGACGGAAACGGCCGCTGTTGTAGAGATCAAGCTGGATCCAACATTACCTAACCTGGAAGACTTTGAAGTATCCTTATCTGAAGATAAAACCGATCTGCATGTCGGTGGACATATTGAAGCCGTGAACAAGATAGCGAAAGTGGAGCTGGAAGTACACGGCGGTGGATGGGAAAAGGACTATGACCTCACCAATGAGGCTATGGTGGGACAAACTACCTATCATTTGCATGCGCATGTGAATGTGGCGGATGCTCCTGCCGGGCATTATCACCTGCATCTGAAAATTACAGACCAGTCCGGCAAGGAAATGGAATTTGAAGAACATTTTGATAAATAGTAAACAAAAACAGAAGTCACCGGAGCTACTATCCCGTAGCTCCGGTTTTAAAATCACGGTCATGAAAACATATATATTAACTGTGCTGGCGGTATTGATAATAGCCGGGTGCAGCAAAAAGGACTCAAAAGCGGACGATATACCACCGGTTATTGATCTTACCATTCCGGGTGCTTTCCCGGTACAATGCAGCGAGCTGACCCGTGGACAGTCATTTGAATTCAAGGCGAAGTTCACCGACAATGTGGAGCTCGGGTCGTATGGACTGGATGTCCATCACAACTTTGACCAGCACTCGCACAGTACGGAAACGGCTACCTGCGATGCGGATGCACCCAAGACTGCAGTAAAGCCTTTTCTGCTGGTGAAAAATTATACCATACCTGAGGGAAATACATCCTTTGAGGCCTCCGTTTCTATTGAGGTCCCTGCTGACGTTGATGCCGGGGATTATCATTTCATGATAAAGCTGACGGACAGGCAGGGATGGCAGACCTTAAAAGGTATCAGCATTAAAATAAAATAACCGGTCAGGGCTTTCTTAGCGATCGGAAAAAATTGATATAACGATAACCATTATATTCCATTACTTCCATTTCGCTGCTGAATGTTCCCGAAGCCGTCTTTGCCTCCGACCGTATGGTTTTAACAGTCGGACGGTAATGGACATTCGCCGGATCGTTGCGGAGTAACTCCTTCAATACCCTTCCCTGCATGGTAGCAGGCGGTGTTATTCCATACAGGTGAAGCACGGTAGGGACCATATCAATATTGGAGCTGGGTATTTCACTTATATAACCAGGCTTAAAGGAGGGTCCCCTGGTGATAAGGGCAATCTGCATCTCGTATTTGCTGGCTCCGCCATGCCCGGCAGGACCATTTGCATAAGCCATGCCTGCATAGCCAAATTGGTTCTTTTCATCATCCCAGGCTTGCGCCACTACTATATCACCGGCCCGTTGGGGATGTTGCCAGTTCATAGCATCAAAAGACAAAGTACCTTTTACAAATCCTTTGTCCGAGCCTTTCTTTTCAGACGCTGTAAAAACAGCACCTACCCATTCTTCCTGTTGCAGTGCCTGCACGATCTTCCTGATCTTTGTTCTATCCCTTCCTTTTACATAAATAGCGGAACCGGCTATTACTACATCACTGGATGACTTGCTTTCTTTTAATCCTTTTTCTACCAGGAATTCATTCAGGCTTTTACTGCCCCGGTAGGAGATAAAACCATGATCGGTGGAAATGATGATATTGAAATGATCTTTTAAACCTTTCGCGTCTATAGAATCGAGAATGCGTCCAAACTGTGCATCTACGTTTTTTATGGACTCCATAGTAATGGGGATGCCTATACCGTGTGTATGAGCCGCTCCGTCCGGATCGGAGAACCAGATAGCGCTCACCAGCGGTCCATCCGGCGACAGGGTGTATTTGCAGAGTGCGTCGGTGATCCATATATGCCTTGCTTTGTTGGGGGTAGCGTCGGCTGGTGGCACCCCGATCTGCTGTATAATGTCAGCTTTCAGAGATCCGGGCAGTATGAGATCTGGGTTTATAACAGCGCCCTTCACTTTATGATTTTGAAGCAGCGCCTGCCCTGTGGTGCCCGAGCTGTATACAAAAAGCTGCTCACCGTGTTGCTGCAAAATCTCTCCGAGCGAAGGAGTTGCCAGTAACTTTCCACCGGTCTGTTCTTCAATTTTCATCAGGTTGGCAGCATTACCGGTACTGATCGTTCCTGAAGAATCCAGCGTGGGAAGGTAAAGTGTATTCTCCATCAATCCATGTGTGGCGGGATAAGAGCCGGTAGCGTAGGAGGCTGCATTCACCCGCGTAACCGTAGGGTAAACACTACGGTGGTTATTGCTGTAGCTTCCTTCTTTACTGAAAGCATATAGTCTTGGCATAATATCGGGATGGATATAATCCGGGCGCAGTCCATCGAACATTACGATCAGGGTTCGAAGCCTGCCGGTATCAATATTACTATGTGCTTTGTCCGCAAGAAAAATAAACAGCAGGAGGAAAAGGTTTTTTCGCATAAGCAAGGGCTATTGAAAATATAATAAGGTATTAAAATGTACTTATATTTACCCGGATGCATGCAGCATCTCCGCAAGTACCTACAGGTGCCGGTTCAGATGTTCTACCAGTTTGGACGACCGGTATCCGAACTCTGCTCCAAAGCTGTTGATCACCAGTCCTTTTACATTGTATTTCGGAGAGGACAGCGCAAACAATATACTTTCGTCGGCGGGATCGGTCATCCCTTCAAAGCGATAGACCTCATCAATCACGAAATCATCTGGCGATAACTCCATGGAGTTACTATGACAGATAAGGCAATCCTTTTCAGCATTCACCAGGAAATCGGTGGTATAGCCCTTTTTTACCAGGTCATTTACCGCTTCGCTAAGTGTATCGTAGCCACGGCGCAGGGGTGTATCAGGCATAATATATTTATTTTTGGATGTATCCAAAGTTACGAATCATTAGAGTAGCAAAAAAGTTGTTGCCGATAAGGCATCTGTTTACTTGCAGTGAAAAAAAGTTTTAATCTTCGCGGCGGTGTCTCACCCTATCCGTCAATGTAAGCCCGTAAGGACTGAATTTGAGTAGCTCCAACTTCTCTGGGAGAATTTTGAATGGTATGTTACATCCATCACAGAGATTTTCTCTGAAACACCGGCTGGCTGACGCTGCAGGCAGCTTTTCCGTAGATGAGCGCAAATCCTATTCGCAGATTTTGGAGAGAGGATCGTTTCGTTATTCCCTGCAAAATCAGCGTTATCAGCGAAAATAATCCCCG
>Ga0222429_100811_pt1 | contig 12888 bp, 10 predicted proteins | sample 1B50Ametagenome_FD_182475 | JGI IMG/M metagenome (GOLD analysis project Ga0222429, IMG submission 182475) | Enriched microbial communities from leaf-cutter ant dump, University of Wisconsin, Madison, United States - 1B50A (version 2) | ecosystem: Environmental > Terrestrial > Nest > Insects nest...
ACCGGCTCATCTTCCATCATGATAAAAAATTCTGAAGTAGCTGTTCCGGGCTCAAAGCGGGCCATGGATATCACACCGCGCTTATGCAGAATACCTGTTTGCTGGGTGGATTCATGGGGTATTTTTTTAAACTTCTCTTTCAGATCCGGGTTTGCTTCCCATACCCCCGCCTGTATGAGGTGGGCATGCAAAGAGCCCGTGACCTGGTTATCCCGGCGCAGTATCCGGTAAAATGAAGTATTTTTAAAATAGCCTGAGTCAATATTTTCCAAAAAGGCAGCCGCCGTTGCGGGAGCCTTATCCATGAACAGTTCCACTACGATATTACCGAACTTTGTTTCTATCACCACTGCAGGATTATCATAATTCCTTGGCTCCTTACATCCCGTTATTACGAAGAGTGTCAAACACAAGACCAGGCACCGTTGAAAGAAATGCAGTTTCATACAGACAAATGTATTGTCATTTTTTAAATTATCCGCCGGAAGCTTATTTTCACTGTATACCTATTTCACGGCATGTAATATCTGGTATTTCTTCGGCGTAAGACTGGTTATGGATTTGAATTGCTGGTTGAAATTGGAAAGATTCTGAAAGCCGCTCTGGTAACAAACATCGGCAACAGATATTTTTTCATTGATCAGCAATTTGCAGGCATAGCCGATCTTCAGTTCTATTACAAACTGTGTGTATGATTTACGGGTCCTGTTTTTGAAATACCTGCTGAATGCCGTGGGACTCATATTAGCAACCCCTGCCGCCCTGGAAAGACTTATATCTTCCTGGAAGTTATTCATAATATATTCGTATACCCTTTTTAATCTGTCCGAATCGGCATAATGGATAGAATTGGTAAATCCTTCAGAAGAAAGTTCCTCAATATCTTCTGTTTCAGCAAGCAGGTGTAATATTTTCAATAGTTGTAATATCCGTTCCGCCCCGGTACTGGTTTCCATTAAACGCATGATACCGGCTATGGACCTTGCCTCTTTTCTCTGCACCTTCAATCCCCTGCCGGAACGCTCCAGCAGCCGTTTTATCCTGTACATTTCCGGGAGGCTGAAAAAAGAAGCACCGAGGAAATCTTCCAGGAAATGGATTACCAGCGCTTCAGACACACCCTTTACCTTTTCATCGTTGCGCCAGGTATGCGGCAGGTCCTTCCCGATAAAAATAAGGTCTCCTGCCTCAAACCGCTCTATATGATCACCCACCATGCGGCTGCCATAGCTTTTTTCAATCAGGGTTAGCTCATATTCTTCGTGAAAATGCCAGACACCGGGAAAATGATCGGTATAGGCATACCGGTTGACACTGAAGGAAGCTTTCTCGGGAACATTTACTTTGATCAGGAGCGGCTGCATATCTACTCCAATATTAAGCAATAATTCAATAGCCCGTTTTGACATTCCACGAACGGTCATTCCGGCATATCCAGCCCGACAATTTATTACCCCGGAACACCTATTAATTCCTGTAGTAACCACTGGAAATTAATAATGATCCGTTATCAATTTGATTGAAATGTCATCGATAACAAGTGGTTTGTGAGGATACAAACCGCGGCGCGCGCCACAGTCGGTGTCTCCACTGACCGAAAAAATAATTTTGATACCTGTTCATTGTAAAATGCATTAAGCAAAAAGCTTAATGATCCTTAACTTAATGGTTTGTAAAATCAGATGCCGTTTTTGTACGAACTAAATAGGGTTCTTATTAATAAGTTCCCCGCTTCAGTTACCCCCCGCATTTGCGAGTAGCAATAAAATGTTCCGGCATTGCCTTCAGTGACAGAAGTTCTGTGCATGCATACGCCAGGACCGCAAAGACAAAACGTTCTAAAGAGGGATCACTTTCTTAACGCTTCATCCAATCTTTGCATAAACAATCAGCACCAGCCCTATCATATAGAGCAGGAACATGGCATACAGTAAACGGTTTGTTCCGGGGGGTGCCAGCTTAAACTCCTGCCAGATGAACACGCCCCAGATGGCGGCTATCATAGCATTACCCTGCCCGAGCCCGAAGGAAATGGCAAAACCTGCCTGCCCGGCAGAGAGGATGCTCAACACCAGTCCGGTTCCCCAGATAATGCCACCCAGCACCCCCATCAGGTGATCCCTTTTGCTACCAGCAAAATAATCACGATAACCAACCGGAGGTCCTTTTACCGGCTTTTTCATTAAAATAGTATTGAATATAAAATTGCTCAGCAGCACCCCCGCTCCAAACAGCACAGTTGCCGAATAAGGTCCTACCTTACCGGGTTCCGGACTGGCAAAATCAGGGTACATAGCACCGGCAATAAAACGATAGAAAAAACCGAACAGCATCCCCGCAATAACAGACAGCAGGATACCCCTTAATGATATTTCATTTTTGGTAGCGGATAAACGTTTATAAGCCGCGGCAGATAATATGATCGCCAACATGACCATCAATACCCCTGAGAACAGGAATAATTTATTTCCCTGCGGTATGGCGATATAATTAGTAACCACCCCCAGCACCAACCCAAACCCCGCACCTACCGGAAACGCCACCGACATGCCCGCAACAGCAATAGCCGCTACAAACAGGATATTGGCAGCATTAAATATTACGCCGCCGGTAATAGCAGACGATATATTTTCCGCAGAAGCCTGCCGGATATCCTGGCCAAAGCTCCAGCCTGCACCGCCGGATGAACCGAGCGTAACAGCAAACAGCAGGGTCACCCATACAATCCCGATAACATAGTCCCAATAGAACAGCTCAAACCGCCAGCCTTTGCTGACCAGCTTCTGCATATTGGGCCAGCTGCCCCAGCATATCATGGTGATAACAGATAAAACAACAGCCAGAGAATAGGTATCCACTGTAAACATAGTAAGCGTTTTAAACTATTATGTCGGTGATTATAATAATGCAAATCTGTTACCCGGAGATTTTGACGTTTTTGCCCTATGTTCCGGGTTTTCTTAAAACTACCGGTTATACTACCCTGTTATGAACATTCCCGGTTGTAAGCCCACGCACTACTTCTTCGGCAGCCATACGCTGCAAGGCTGGCACACTCCTCTCGCTATACCAGGCCGTATGAGATGTAAGGATCACGTTACTGCATTTCCTGAGCGGATGGTCTCCCGGTAACGGTTCCTTTTCAAAAACATCCAGCCCCGCAGCCAGCGTTCCCTCACCCAAGACCTCCGCCAGGGCTTCTGTATCCACCAATCCGCCACGGGAGGTGTTGATAAGAATAGCGCCTCTTTTCATTCGTCGTAATACATCCTTATTTATGATATGATGTGTTTGTTCCGTCAACGGCAAATGCAGGGAAATCAGGTCGGCTGTACCTACTATTTCTTCAAATGTGGCATAGGAAACGCCGTGCTTCTCTATTTCCTCTTTTGATACATAGGGATCACAGGCTGTTCTCCTGAACCCGAAGGGTACAGCCCGCTTCAATACCTCCCTTGCAATCCTGCCAAAACCGATGGTAGCAAACTTCATTTCACAAAAAGGTAATGCAGGTTGTGGCGGAACGATCTGCCACTCACCGGCGATTAATCGGTTGTGCGTTGCTGTTATCTGCCTGGCCAACGCAAGCGCAAGGGACACCGTGTGGTCTGCCACTTCTGCAATGCAGTAATCCGGTACATTACATACAACAATTCCTTTTTTCTTTGCTGCTTCCAGGTCCACATTATCTACCCCAATACCATATCGCACAATCAGGCGGCATTGCCGCAGCCCCCCGATCACTGATGCCGTTACCGGCGCCCATTGCACCAACAGTGCAACAGCATCCGCGCCATGCTCCAATACTTCCTCCTGGGTTTTGCACTGGGCAGCCTGCAGGTAAAAGCCGGCGCCGGTTATCAGGGTTTCTTCCTGGTGAATGGCTTTAAATCCGTAATCCGTTATCAGTACTTTTTCCATAGCTGTTATTCAAATACGATCACCGATTTTATATGATTTCCCCTGGCTTCCAGCATATCCATAAACGCATCTTTTCCCTGCTCCAGCGAGTAATAATGTACCCATGATGCCATATCCACTTTTTGTTCTGCTATCAATACCAGGGCATCCTCCATATCCTGTTGCGTGGCAGCATAACTTCCCATCACCGTTTTCTCTGACAGCACAATATCGTAGCTGAACAACGACTTGCTGTTGTTATGCAGTCCAATGATCAGCAAGGTGCCACCGGGTTTTGTAATTTCCAGACCTATGTGATTGGTTTGTGCAGAACCAACCGCATCTATCACAAGATCCACCGTACCGTCGTCGAACATTTGAGGCAAAACATTAAAAATATCTTCCTCTGCCGGATTGATAACATCGCCGGCGCCGATGCTTTTTGCCACAGCCAGTCTTTCCGGACGGATATCAGATACAATTACCCTGGCCTCCCGCAAAACATTGAATGCCTGCAGTGCCGCCAACCCTATGGGTCCCGCACCGATCACCAGGACATTTTTTATATCCAGATGACTTGTAAGCCGCACCAGGTGCACGCCGTTGGCGAGTGGCTCCGTAAGGCAGGCCTGCCTGGAATCTGTACCGGCAGGCATGGCTATCAGGGAAGAAGCCGGTACATTCACATAAGCGCCGAAAGCACCATTCCTGTGCATTCCGAATATCTGGCGGCTGGCACATAAATTACTCTTTCCCTCTTTGCACCGCTCGCACTCACCGCAGGAAACAACCGAATTGCTGACAGCGGTATCTCCCTGTTTCCAACCTGTTACAGACGCTCCTGTACGCTCCACGATACCACAAAATTCATGTCCCATAATCAGTGGAGGAAACCGCCGGGGACTTTTTGTCTTAAATGATTCCAGTTCGCTGCCGCATATTCCGCAAGCGCTCACTTTCACCAGCACTTCATCTTCCGCTATAGCGGGTTCGGGAAGCTCCTTCAACAGTAACTCATTATAAGCAGGATAGTATAAAGTTTTCATCAATCAATAAATTGGTATTTCGGTATAGACAGTATGATCCCGGTGGCTTATCAACAACAAGGCATATATAAAATTCATTCTACATACCAGACTAGTCTACTTTTGCAACGGCGCGGATAGGCGACCCGTCTCTACCCTTAAAGTTCAACGGGAAACCCATGAAAGTAAACTGGTCCGGCACATTATCCAGGTTGGCCAGGCTTTCTACCACCACTATTTCGGCAGGTAATAAAATATGGTGCAATTCGTACCAATCCTTTCCCGGCGTAGGCATATCCATACCCAGTAAGCGTATTTTTTTACTTACGAGAAATTTGGCTGCTTCCTGTGTAAGGGATGGAAAGTCTGAAAAGAAATATGCTTCGCCAAAATGCCGGTGCCATCCCGTTTCGAATATAATCCTGGCTTCCGGCGCCAGCAGACTCTCATAAGGAAGAAAATCATCTACGGTTATTTCTTCATTTGCACTTTTAGGTATCCGCAGCAGGTGAGCAGGTCCGTAAAACCACTCCAGCGGCATCTGGTCAATAGTTTTCCCATCGTCCAGGAAATGGTACATGGCATCCAGGTGCGTTCCCTGGTGCGAACCGATGGATATCTGCGTGATATTATATCTTAATGTTGCGGTATTCCCGTGAGGGATGATACTTAGCTTGGGATCACTGGGAAAAGTCTGCTGCCCGTGCTCCAATGGATGAGACAAATCAATAAGTTGCATAAAATTGGGTTTATTTGGCAAGATAGCCGCCATCTACCAATAAATCACTGCCTGTTATAAACGATGCATCATCGCTGGCAAGAAATGCCGCAGCTGCAGCCACTTCTTCCACCCTGCCCTGCCGGTTCAGCAGATGCATAGCCGAAGCCCTCTTGTTTTCTTCTTCTATATCCAGCCCCAGCTTTTCACAGGAATTAATAAATGCGTTCGTATATATATAACCGGGACATAAGGTATTTACCCGGATACTATCCGGCGCCAGGTCCTGTGCCCAGCATTTGGTCAGCCCCCTGATCGCAAACTTGGTAGCATTGTAAGTTGCAAAATTGGATTGCCCTACAAAGCCGCTGACTGATGAAAAATTAATAATACTGCCGCCACCGTTTTTACGCATCTGCGGCACTATGTATTTCGCCATCAGCGAGGTACCGCCAATGTTTACAGCGTTTATCCTCGCCCAGTCTTCTGCGGTAGCTTCCACCCCCTTAAATACAAAATAAGCAGCGGTATTTACCAGGATATCTGCATTGCCAACATTTGCAGCAATTTCATCGCAAGCTTTTTTTACAGCAGCTTCATCGCTGATGTCCACCTGCACAAACATAGCAGCACCGACCGCTTTTGCCTTGTTTCCGGTATCCGTTTGTATATCCACCAGCACGATCCTGCAGCCTTCCTCCTGCAGCCGCTGCGCCACAGCATATCCCAGATCCCCCAAGCCACCCGTGACCACAGCTATTTTTCCTGATAATCCTCGCATAATTCATGGTATTATTCCGGCATCGTAAAGCTGTATTTACCCGAAGCCAGGTTAAGAGATGTTTGTGTATTCTTTTTACTGACTGTTTTCACAAATTTATTAGCGGGTAACGGTTTGCCGCCTTCCAGGATATCATTCCCTGCGGGTAAGACAAGCGTTGCAGTTGTATTGGCGGGTATATCCACATCCACCGTCAGTTTTCCGTTTTCCTTTTTCCATGCCAACTCTACCTTTCCCGTTATCGCCCTATAGCTTCCCTTAGCCCAGGTCAGCGTTCCTCCCGGTGTAGGGGTGAGTACAAAATGACGGTAACCCGGCTGCTTTTCATCGTAGTTGATACCAATGACGGTGCCGAGCATCCATTCGCCTACAGAACCGATGGCATACTGGTTGAAAGAGTTCATCTGCCAGCGCTGGAACCCCCTGCCCTTCACATAACCATCCCACCGTTCCCATATGGTAGTAGCTCCCTGGTCAACAGAATACAACCAGGAGGGGAATCTCCTGCTTTCCAGTAAGCGGTAGGCGATCTCGTTATGATCGTTCCTGCTGAGCTGTTTCATCATACGGGTAATGGTTTGTATACCGGTAGATACACGATAATCATATGCTGCGATAGCATCCACCATGAATTTTGCCGCGTTCGCCCGGAGATGCCCCGGCACCAGGTTGAACTCCAGCGCCAACGCATAACCGGCCTGGGTCTCTCCTTTTACCCTTCCTTCTTTATCAATAAATTCTTTTATAAATACGGCACGGATATTTTTTGCAAGCTTTTCATAATACGCATATTCCCTGCTTTTGCCCAATACCCTGGAAGCATCCGCCAGTATCTGTGTGGAATGATAGAAAAATGCGGTATTGAAGAGATCTCTTGCCACATCGCCTTTATCTGTAGGATATCCTTCCGCTTTAATGGTATTGCCGTTTACCCAATCGCCATAGTTCTGCCCCACAACATTTACCCGTATCAGGTTGGGATTCTCCTTGTGCACATGGTCAATAAACTTTTTCATGGAAGCATAATGTTCTTCCAGTATTCGCTTGTCCCCGTAGTTCAGGTAGGCCTTCCATGGTATAACAACACCTGCGTCTGTCCAGCCGGGAGCATCATAAAATACCATACCCACCTGCGGTGCATAGTTAGGATACCTGCCCTCTTCTGTTTGCCTGTCTCTTATATCCTTAAACCATTTGGTATAAAATGCGCCCAGGTCCATATTGTAAATAGCCGTCTGGCTGAATATCTGTGCGTCCCCCATCCAGCCGCAACGTTCGTCCCGCTGCGGGCAATCTTCGGGAATACTGTGCAGGTTGCTCAATTGTGTCCATACGATATTGCTCCACAACTGGTTGATATCCTTATGAGAAGAGCTGAAATCTGATGTCAGCGCCGAAGCGGACGCAACCACCTTACCGGTAATATTATCCAGGGATGGTTCCTGCGTCAGGCCCGTCACTTCCACATAACGAAAGCCATGGTAAGTAAACCGGGGTTCATAATCAATAGTTGTTTCCCTGGCAGGGATATACATATTTGTTTGTTTGGCTGTTCTCAGGTTCTGGGTATAGAGCGTACTGTCTTCCATCAGTATCTCCGCGTGCCGCAGCACGATCTTTTTACCGGGGTTATAAGGCAGTTTTATATGCACCCAGCCTGCCATATTCTGCCCCATGTCAAAAATATAATTGCCGTTCGGCGCACGGAAGTAGTTGACCGGCCTGATCTCCTTTACAATTCTGATAGGCTCATTTATCTGCGCATTGATAGTCAGGGAAACACTGTTGTCCACCACAACGGGATCCCATCGCTGTGTGTCGAAGCCGGCTTTCATCCAGCCTTGCGGCATATAGCGTGCATCGTATACCTCTCCGTCAAAAATAGAAGCTTCCTTCATAGGACCGTCTGTCCATAGCTTCCAGCTTTCATCTGTCACCACTATATCTTTGCTTCCATCTGTAAATTCTATTTCCAGTTGTGCCAGCAACCTCCGGTCGAAGCCATAGTTCCCGCGCTGCGGCTTGCCGTGCGTAAACAATACCCCCGAATACCAGCCGTCCGCCAACATGGCTCCCACCACATTCTCGCCGGAAGAAAGCATATCCGTAACATCATAGGTCTGGTATTGCACCCGTGTGAAATAGTCCGTCCACTCCGGCGCCAGGATCTGATCGCCAATCTTTTTCCCGTTCAGGTACATTTCATATACGCCCAGGGCTGTGGCATAGAGCTTTGCATTTTTGACCTGTTTGCCCAATGAGAACTGTTTCCGCAGTAAAGGGGAAGGCGGTATAATATTTTCATCCTGTACCGTAGCCGGTAACACACTCGGCGCACCGATCCACTTTGCTTTCCAATCACCCTTGCTCAGCAATCCCATTGAAAAATGTTGTATTTCGCTCCAATCCCTCTCTCTATTTTGTTCATCCCATACTTTCAGCTTCCAGTAATAGTCCCTGCCCGGTTGCAGTGGTCTTCCGTTGAACGTTATATGCGAGCTTTCGCCGGAAATGACCTTTCCGGAATTCCAGATATTCCCCTCATTACGCGCGATTGTTTCCCTGCTATCCGCCACCAGCAGCTGATAAGCTTTTTGAAATTTACCTCTTTCGCCGGATATCATTTGCCAGCTAAACCTTGGATATAAAACATCGATCCCTAGCGGATTGACCAGGTACTCACAACGAAGATTAGTGATCTCAAAGCCGGTATCCGCAGGCATATGCCTGAAAGAGCATACTCCCAGGCTGATAACAACAAGATAAATACAGAAATAATAATTATGGATTTTCATTACAGCAGCGCTTTAGCAATCAGTATACAATATATCGAATTGAAAACAGACCGGAAAAAGAAAAACGGAATTGCAGCCATAATAATAACCGGAATTGTTTTTAAAAAAACAGCAGTGCATTGGCAATCATTTTTATCGTTGATCTTTTAACGGGAAACGCACGTGAAATTAGCAGGATTCTTTCAGCAAAACTTATACTTACATATCTAAAAAATATGTTTTTATAGCATCTGTTCTCCGTCATTTCAAACAATACTTTTTATGCCATACGGGCATTGATAAACGATAATAAGCCCGGGAGCCTTTTGCCGGACAAAACTATTCCTGCAGAAAAACGTTTATGATCTGTATTGCAAAGCCATAATAATCCTAAGGAGTAAGTAGTATTTTTCCCGTTGGTACAAAATGAAAACGGGGCATTCAAGGGAAATAATAAATTCGTTATCAACACATTGAAACAACAAATATACCATCAATACCAACGGCAGGCTGTATGCAATACGGTAAGGAAAGCGATAAAAATCATATTTTTATCCCCGGCAACAGATTAAAACCGCATCATCATTCAACAAATACTAAAAACACCAACATCAGATCATAGTTTTCAAAGACATCAACGCCATTTTATCCATCAGCAACCATACTCATCCTAAAAACAGAAACAACTATGGGTTTACCATTTATAGAAATTATTGAAAGCACTACGCCGGATCCCAACTTATTGATGTGGAAGTTTGCGGATGAAGATAAAGAAATCAAGAGCGGTGCACAACTGACCGTCAGGGAAAGCCAGGCAGCATTGTTCTTAAATGAAGGTCAGCTGGCGGATATCTTCCAGGCGGGAAGATATAAGCTGACCACAGAAAACATCCCGGTGTTGAGCAGCCTGAAGGGGTGGAAATACGGATTTAACAGCCCTTTCAAGGCGGATATATATTATTTCAACACACGCCAGTTTGTAAATAATAAATGGGGTACGCCTGCTCCTATCCTGATGACCGATCCGCAGTTCGGGCAGATCCGGGTCCGGGCATTCGGAAGCTTCGATATCCAGATCAAAGACATTGCCACATTCTTCCGTCAGTATACAGGCACGTTTCAGCAGTTCAGCATTTTCGAACTGCAGCATGAGCTGAGGGATTATATCGCTCCGAAATTCGGAGAAGTATTGGCCAATGAAAACATTACCATCACCGATGTTGCCGGGAATATAACAGACCTCGGAAAAAAAATAGAACCGTTCCTGAAGCCTTATTTTGAGCAGTTCGGACTGGAACTGAAACAGTTTGTCGTGACCAGCGTAACGCTGCCTGAAGAAGTTACCAGGCACTATGACAAAATAACCAGCATGAATATGGTAACGGATATGGATAAGTTCACCCAATTCAACACAGCACAGGCAATCGGTGAAAAAGGAACGGCTCTTAACGATGCCACCACCAGTGCCATGGCAATGGGGCTTATGATGAACCAGGTGCCACAGAAGCAGGGACTCCAGGAAGATATTACGACCAAACTGCAAAAGCTTAAAACATTGTTTGACGCAGGATTGATCGATGAAGCGGAATACAAGGCTAAAAAAGCAGACCTGCTTGAAAAGTGGTAACGGCAACGTCAGGTGAATGTATGATAACTAAAAGTAAACGTTTAATAGAACTGATAAACCACCATAACATGCCTGAAAAAAAAGTAACCTCCATACTGGATAAGCTGAAAAGCAAAGTACAGAACCAGGAAGTATATGGCGGTAAAGCACTAGAGAAAGAAGCCGGATTAAGTATTACCGACTGCCCGAATTGCGGGGCCGGCAGGGCACAACAGGATGGCATTACGCATTGCGCCTATTGCGGGCATGCATTCATTGCCGTAAAGGTGACAGACGGGTTGCATATCAGGAAAGAAGATAATTCTCAAAACAAGTAACCCATGTTTAACTTCTTCAGGAAAGGAACCGGTAAACAGCCGGAGAATACAACGGAACCGGAATGGATAAAAACGCTGGGAGAAACCCAACAACGGCTATTCACTTTCCTGGATAAGCTGGAAGCAAAGATGGAAGAGCTGACCAATGCATCTATTCCCGAACTAAGATCCATGAAACAGGAAGACGAACGGAACTTCGGCTACCTGCTGAACGGCATACTGGGTCAACTGGAAAGCGTCCGGAAAAAAGCAAGGATAACCTATGAAGAGAAAGTGGAAGGCCTGTATGACCAATTGAGAGACAGTATAGATGTATTGGATCCCTGTTACAGGCGGTTATCTGATTTCCGGACGGAGTGCGCTGACAGGTACAATAACGTATTTGATGAAAAATACGAACAGTACCGGCATCAGATCCAGTCAACGGCCGAAAACGACTACGAAGCTATTTACCAATCTATACTGGATGAACATGAACGTATAAAAGACCGGTTCAAATGCCTTCAATGTGGTTGTATTATCCCGTTAACCAAAATATATTTTATCACCACCCATATCACCTGTCCTTCCTGCCAGACAAAGAACACGTTTCATCCAAGCACGCTTGCCTCACGCCTGGAAGAAGTCGGGCGCGGGCTGGCAGAACAACGGACCCGTCATTTACTGGAGGAATACCATAGGGAGCAGGAGCGCGAAAGGGCTCTCTATCACCAGGGACATCAATTAAAGCTGAACAGTATTCATGATCAATCGCAGGCATTGCAACAGCAGATCAATGACATAGAAGAGCAGCGAAAAAAATCAGAGGCACGGGCACCACAACTGTACCGGGAATACCAGCGGGTCATGTTTGATGAATGGAAAAAGCTGGTACCGGACCTAGCAGAGCAAACGGAAAACTTTTACCAGGGACTGCAAAAAAGAAATTTTTGAATCTTCATTAAAACACAATAAAAATTTAATCTATGAGCTTGGATCCGAAAACATATCATGGTACCCATTACTCAGCAGCTGAGTTTGACGCAGCGCTGGACAAAAGAGTGGCAGATTACATTGAAGAAGAGGGAGACGATTACGATGAATCAGATTACTTCAGCCTGAAAAGAGAGATCATGCGGAAGTTATACTCAGAATGGAATCCGGATACCGATATGGATGATTTCTTACAGTTTGAAATGGCAAACTCTATGAAATACCATGGGTATGCAACTTCGGGATTCACTACCGAAAGTAACGGTAACCCATTGCTGGAACCCATACACGGTATTTCCCTGAAAGATTATGCCGCTATTGCGGCTAACCTCGGCGCCATTGACAATGAAAGATTATATAAGGCTTTCGGTATCGACCAGGTGATCTTTGATGAACTGAATACGTTATGGCCCAAACGTATGCAGGAAGATGCGTCTTTTACCCTGGTCACCTTATATGGGCAATACTTTATGGAGATAGGGAGCCACCCCGTAATTCTGCAGCTCAAAGAAGGATCCGGCAACGAGGGCGGCAGTAATCCCCACCTGGAAAAGCTGAAAACCGATCGTTATTTCTACGAAGAATTATGTGGAGCACGCACCGCAGCCTATGAATACGGTATTGACGGGGCAAAATGGATCGAAGATCATTTTGGTATCGGCCTGATCGATTTCCAGACCGTAGCCATGCAATGGCTGACAGCCCAGAATCAAAACTTTAACTCCAACGACATCTTACATTACCAGGCATACCAGGATGCAAAAGCAACCGAGT
>Ga0222429_100814_pt1 | contig 12848 bp, 7 predicted proteins | sample 1B50Ametagenome_FD_182475 | JGI IMG/M metagenome (GOLD analysis project Ga0222429, IMG submission 182475) | Enriched microbial communities from leaf-cutter ant dump, University of Wisconsin, Madison, United States - 1B50A (version 2) | ecosystem: Environmental > Terrestrial > Nest > Insects nest >...
CTGCGGATTGCATCCGTGCCTTGCCATTACACTGCTGCCGGCATTGATTAGCATCGGCTGGAACTTTAATATTTTCCCGAAATAAAGTGTAAAGATTTCCGGGACTGTAGTCCCGGGAGAACATAAAAAGTACGGAGTCTGGAGACTCCGTGCAGCATCTAGAACTCAGGCTGGCGCAGGTCTTGTAGCCGGGTACTGTGTTCAGCCAGACTTGTGTCTCTTTAATTCCTACGGATTGCATCCGTGTCTTGCCATTACGTCGATGCCGGTAGTGATTAGTATTAGCTGGCGCTTTAATATTTTCCCGAAATAAAGTGTAAAGTTTCCCGGGACTGTAGTCCCGGAAGAACATAATATATACGGAGTTCGGAAACTCCGTATAATATCTAAAGCTCCGTATACCGGTTTTTCCCCTATATCTTTATCCTTGTTCCGGCATATATCATTCTACCGAGAACAGGTCCCCAGGCCATCGATCCGTCAAAATAGGGACTGAATGGGTTTTGAGCATCGATAATGGCATATCGTTGAATGAACCCGGTCAGGTTTTCACCGCCGGCATACAGCTCAAACCGGGGGCTGAATACCTTAGTGATCTGTGCCGCCATCTGGATAAAGGAAGGAGAGTAGTCCGCCATCCGGTGTCCTGCAGGGTTTGTTGCAGTGGATGGAATCCTTTTCCGGCTGATCCATTGAACGGTATAGTCGAATTTCCATTTGTCGGCGGTTTCGTAGGCAAGATTGACGAAGGCACGGTGCCTGGCTGTAAAAGGCTTTTCCAGCAGGCTGCCCCGATAGGTGGTCTTCACATCCAGCCAGCGGTATGCCAGGCGGATATCGAATTTTCTGAATGGTTCATAGTTTAGCTCGGACTGGAAGCTGTTGGAGTAGGATTTACCATCCAGGTTGTAAAAGAGAATGGTTTGCGGACTGGCATCCAAGTCTGCCACTGTTTGTGATGTAAACGTAGTGCGATAGAGATCCACGGCAATGCTTCCCTTCCTGTTGCTGAGCCTGAAATTGTGTATGAAATTAAATCCGTAATTCCATGCTTTTTCCGGGTTGAGTCCAAAGCCATGTGTGTTGGTTGTATGTAGAATTTCGAGTTGCCGGTTGCTGACAAAAACGCCGGCATTTTCGGCAAGTATATTGGCTACCCGGAACCCTGAACCGGCGCTGAACCGGAGGTTGGTTTGCGGAGCAAAGTCATATTTCAGGTGCATCCTTGGTGTGGTCACGGTGCCGTATAAGTTGTGCTGATCTACCCTGATGCCAGCTATTGCCGTAAATTTTTCGGGATAGGTATAGGTATATTCAAAAAAGGCACCCGGAACAATTTCATTCCGGGAAAAATGCTGAAGATTGAAATGTTCCTTATAATTTTCATTACTGAAGCTCAGACCTGTCCTGTACTTGTGGTTGGTATTACCGATAATGGATTGGTATATGAAATTTGCATACAGGCTTTTTTGCCTGCCATTATATTGCGTAAGTCCGTAATAAGCGTCGTTATGATACTGGCTGGCAGAAAACACCAACCCGAGACTTTTGTATTTGTAACGGGGAAACACATAACCCAGCTTACCGGTTGCGGTATATTGTTCGGCATGTAATCCCAGCTCGTACCGGTGGGTGGAAAGCCGGTCTGTTTTCTTGTTGTAATCCAGTTGCCCGCCGGTGCGGTCATCGTTCAGGTATTTTACCGCAAACTGGACCACCCAACCGTTATGATGTATATATTTCCAGCGGTTGATGAGATTGATCTGGCGTCCCAGTGGCATATCAAGAAAACCATCCCTGTTGAAATCGTTCTTCATGGTCACACCGTTCATATGGGTAAGCAATGCCGTACTCCAATGGTCATTCAGCTTATGCGCTGTGTTGATATTGGCTTCCAGCCTTCCCATATTGTTGGTATACATATTCACAAGCAGCTTTTCGGAATCGTCCGGCTTTTTCTCTTCTACATTTATTTGCCCGGCAATGCTTTCATACCCATTTGCTACCGATCCTATGCCTTTGGTAAGATTAATGGATTCTATCCACGGACCCGGTATAAAGGTGAGTCCATAGCTCCCGGAAAGCCCCCTGATCTCCGGGAGATTCTCGGTAAGCAACTGCGTATAGTTGCCGGACAAGCCCAGTAATTGTATTTGCTTAAAGCCTGTTATAGCATCGCTATAGCTTACATCTACCGAAGGACTGGTCTCAAAGCTTTCAGAAAGATTACAGCAGGCGGCTTTACTGAGCTCTTCCGCACCCAGGCGCAACGTATTTACCGTGCTGAAGGCGGATACCCGGGTCTTTTCATTTCTGGCTATGATCACTACTTCCTTCAGCTTCCCGGACTCCGCATTTTTGAGGATGATGGTAAGATTATCGCTGCTGTTTAAACGGATGGTATCGGGCTCAAACCCAACATAGGTGATTAAAAGCTGGGCGGGTATTTCTGTTTGAATGGTAAACACCCCCGAACTATCGGTAGCGTCAAACTCCTGCGAATGCAGGTTGGTGACCGTCGCAAAGGGAATGGGATCAAATTTTCCTTTGGCGGTTTCTTTCAGCACCACACCGGTTAGCGTATATTGTTTTTTTTCGCCGCCCCGGACGGGGGAATGACGATCGTACAAACAGCAATCCGGCAGGTTGTTATATACTTCATCATCAGCTTTGTAATCGCCATTATCGTGTCCTGCTTCAGCGATCTTTTTCTGTATCTGGTCCTGTGTTGTTTTAGCCGGGTCGAAACTTAGGGTAAGCATACCTTTTTTTATATACCAGTCTGCGGTATGGGCGTTTGCGTCTTTTGCCGCTTTTTCAATTCTCTTTTTGCACATGCTGCAGTTTCCGGAAACAGGAAAGGAAGCCGTTATAAGGGATACATCCTGGGCAAAAAGAAATAATGGTAATAATATTACAATGGATAATATAGTCTTATGCATAAAAATTTGATATAAGTATTTTCAAAGATGGATAGAATCACCTGGAAAGTACTTTGTATCAAATTCTGAAATTAGCGTGTAGTACAGTTTTATCCGGCGTTACCGGGGGCGGTAAGTTAAAAAATGAAGGATGTGTTTTCAGGCTGCTATGATCGGATAAAATGTAATAAAGTTCCGGAATAACGGCTGTTGCCAGCGGTGGCAGGAAGTTATAAACCTGCTGGATATCGGGCGCCTGGTCAGGGGAAACCTTCAGCGTAACCGATTCGGTTTCGCAACACTTACTGTCATCCTTCATCGTCATACCGCAATCTTCATGCGGGGTATGCATAGATACAGTAATCTCCGCCAGGTTACCGCAGCAATATAGATAGCGGATGCTTACCCCGAAGCTGGCAAGCCCGAATATTACTGTTAGTATGACAAGGAGACCTTTTTTCACAGGTGTAAAGCTAATGATGAAGCCTATTCCAAAGAATGATTTTGATCAGGCGGTTACCGGGAAAAAGTCACAGGATGCTGGAGGCAAGTTGTGAGTGGACAGTGAGGAGTTGCAAGTGGGTAAGATTCAGGTCGCAGAATGCAGGTCACAAGACACAGGTTGTACATTGGAAGGAAGGTTGAAGCAGGTTGCATGTTATCACAACACTTCTTACATTTTCAAATCAATAAATTTTTAAGTTCTACTCCTTGTATTTTGTATCCTGTAACCTGTATTGCTACCGGTTGGTGTCTTCACTGACCGTGAAGTTTTTGAGGCGTAAGTCAAAAGTGGACAGTTGTAAGAGGACAGTGATGAGTTGTAAGTGGGCAAGATTCAGGTTGCAGGATACAAGATTCAGGGCGCAGGTTATCAAAATCCCTTCCTCCCATTTTCAAATCAATACATTTATTGCTACCGGTTGGTGTCTTCACCGACCGGGAAATTTGTAAGGCGTAAGTCAAAAGTGGACAGCCGTAAGAGGACAGTGATAAGTTGTAAGTGGGAAAGATTCAGGTTGCAGGTCTCAGGCACAGGCAGACACAGGTTGTACATTGGAAAGATTGGTTGAAACAAGTTGCAGGCTCTCGCACCACTTTTTTCATTTTCAAATTTTCAAATCCATCCATTTTCAGATTATCTCCTGCATCTCCCCACTTCATCCTAAACGCCTACCTTTGCGCGATGGAAAACCTGGAGCAGATCACTGAATTTAGAACTTCCCCGGAACTGGTGGAAAAGCTGTATCAGTACAGCATGTCCAAAACTTATAAGGCGGGAGATGTTATATTGAATGAAAATGCTTATATCCGGGCCATTCCTATTGTAACGCGGGGCATGATAAAGGTAATGCGGACGGAGGAAGACGGAAGGGAGATATTGTTATATTATATCAAAGCCGGAGAAAGCTGCATTATGTCCTTCCTGGGTGGCCTGCACAACGAAACCAGTAAAGTGAAGGCGGAAGTGGAAGAAGATGCGGAAATATTATTCTTACCGGTGGATAAGGTTTCCCTGTTCATCAGGGAATATCCCGAATGGCTGGACTATATCTTCCGGCTTTATCACAAACGGTTTGAAGAATTGCTGAATATCGTCAATGCCATTGCTTTCAAAAAAGTAGACGAGAGGCTGCTGGCATTGCTTCACAAAAAATCGGAATTAACGGAATCGAAAACCATTAACATCACCCATGAGCAACTGGCCAATGAGCTGGGAACAGCCCGTGTGGTGGTTTCCCGTTTGCTGAAGCAACTGGAAGAGAACGGAGCCGTTAAGCTGGGGCGCAACAGGATCACGCTGTCCTGACAGCATGTTGCCCGCTTCACCGCTTCGATGAACGTAAGTGCCGGTTAACGGATGGTTGGGCGCCCTGCATCGGCGTATGTATTTCCGGAGATATAATATTCGCACTAATATTTTGCAGGCTGTCCCTGTGCCGGCAGGGATCTTTGTATAAAAGTTCTCAGGTGCTCGTTGCTGGATACCAGGTCTTCCCTGCGCAGGTACATCATATGTCCGCTCCGGTACATTTCATAGCTGATGCGGTCTTTAAATTTTCCGGCGGGGTCTATCTGCCACATGTTATAACGGGCATTAAAATAGTCGCAGGCGCCATCATAATAACCGGATTGGACCAGCACATGCAGGTAAGGGTTGCTGGCCATTGCCTTACCGAGCGCTTCGCCGGTGTGGTCATTGCTTCTATCCCATGGGTGCACGGGACCAAACATATTGTACCGGGCGTCTGTTTTGTAATTCAGCCTTTCTTTGATATACATATTAATGGCTGGTGTAAATGAATGCAGCCAGGAAGTGAGCTCTGCATTAAAGTCGGGTCTTTCACCTCCATCTTTTTTATCGATACCCCGATAGCGCGAGTCAAGTCGCCCAATGGTGTATCCCTGGTCCCTTAATAATTCCTTCCAGAACAGGTTAGTCGATACATTCAGGTTGTTTTGAAGGATGACGGATTCGGAGAGGCCGGAGTAGCGTGCTATTTTACCGGCCATCGCTTTTTTATCTTCGGCAGTCAACTGTCCACCCCTGGAGAGGGTGCCGATAAGGGTGTTCATGGTAAACTGTTCCACTTCCGGCAGTACCTCTGTCAGGTCCTTTTTTTGCAGGTCTGCCGGCAGCTTTTTGTGATACCATGCCGTAGCGGCAAAATAAGGAAGCCTTAAGGCAGCAGCCTCCGTTTCGCTGCGCTCAATTCCCAGGGTAGTGGGAGATACCAGCACCACCCCGTTAAGATACATCCATTGAGACTCCTGCAGCTCCAGCGCGAGGCCGGACACCCTGGTGGTGCCGTAACTTTCTCCGATGAGATATTTCGGGGAAGCCCAGCGGTTGTTACGGGATATAAAGGTGCTGATCCAGCCGGCCAGGTATTTAATGTCTGCATTCACACCAAAAAATTTTGACTTCGGCACTTCCTTATCTACAATCCTGGAGTATCCCGTATTAACAGGATCTACATATACGATGTCGGCTATATCAAGAATAGAATAGGGGTTATCGGTGTATCCATAGGGTTGTACGGGATATCCTTCATCGTCTATTTTAAGCATGGCAGGGCCGGTATAGGCCAGGTGCATCCACACCGAAGCAGAGCCGGGACCTCCGTTAAATGAAATAACGATCGGTCTTGCAGACCTGTCTTTTATATCGGTTCGCTCGTAGTAGGTATAAAATAAGCCGGCGATGGTTTTACCGTCATCATCCCATACGGGCATGGTGCCGGTTACGGCCCTGTAGGGTACGGTTTTGCCTTTTATGATCACCTGCTTTTGCACTTCCACCTGGCTGTCGGGATTAAAAATGATATCCGTTGCCGATGGTTTTTCGTCCGTTTTTTTGACATTTTGTGCAGGCAATTGCAAGCCAAGGAACAACAGCAATACGGGTGAAAAGAATTTTATCATGGTAATCATTTGAAATGTAGTATGTATCAAACTTAATAAAAAGTTTCTACTCCCGGCAGGCTATGGATGCTTATGTAACCAAAGTAGCCGTCCGCAACTTTTAGTTGGTGCAGCTTTGCGGCATCAACCGGATCATTATGGATATTGCAGGATATATTGCTTCTGTATTTATAGGCATTTCATTGGGACTGATCGGGGGCGGGGGCAGCATACTTACCGTTCCGGTATTGGTCTATTTATTCAGTGTTGATGCCGTGCTGGCTACAGCCTATTCTCTTTTTGTGGTGGGCGCTACCAGTGTGGTGGGGTCTGTTTCCTATTTCAGAAAAGGACTGGTCAATATCAAAACCGCCATCGTATTCGGCCTGCCTTCCATTGCTGCTGTTTTTCTTACCCGGGCATATATTGTACCTGCTATACCCGACGAAATCCTTCATATCGGCTCCTTAGTGGTTACCAGGAATATGGCGCTGATGCTGTTGTTTGCCGTGCTGATGATCGTTGCGTCCTGGAGCATGATCCGTAAAGAAAAAGAAAAAGCGGCAGAAGAGCCCCAACGGCAACAATTCAATTACCCCCTGATACTGTTGGAAGGCATGGTGGTAGGTACCCTGACCGGTCTGGTAGGTGCGGGTGGCGGGTTCCTGATCATTCCGGCATTGGTATTGCTGAGCAAGATACCGATGAAGGAAGCGATCGGTACTTCCCTGGTGATCATTGCTGCCAAATCGTTGATTGGCTTTTTAGGGGAAGGCAGTAATACCCATATCAACTGGACATTCCTTTCTGTGGTAACGCTTTTTGCTATTGTGGGCATCTTTATCGGCGCTGCATTGTCGCATACAATAAACGGCGAAAAGTTGAAGCCGGCCTTCGGTTGGTTTGTGCTGGTGATGGGTATTTATATTATCATTAAGGAAATGGTTTTGTAAATAGTTGGAAGGTGTAAGTTGTAGGTGGTGAGGTCGCAGGTCTCTCTTTTATAATCAGTAATACATCTATTTTAGTATTTAGTTTTTCTCCTATTTCAGGGTCAACTATTTCCCGCAGATCGCACGGATCTTCGCGGATGATCCTTATTCATTTTCTTATCTGCGGTTATCAGTGTCATCCGCGGGAGATCTAACTCCCGGCGATCTGGTGCAGGGTTGTAGTACAGGCATTGTGAGATGGCTGACCTGTTGCCCGGTTATAGTCCTTCACCCGGCAAACACATATAGCCGGTCGGTATTCCGGCAACAGAACTGTATATTCGTATAGTTTTCAAAGAATAAATATGCAGGTATTCCGGTATTCATTTTTGCTGATATTGATGCTAAGCTGTTGCCGGGTGGCGGCACAAACGCCCGCCTCCTTTTACCAGGGCAACAGGGCACCGCTTGTTGTAAACCCCTATACGCCCCTGCCATTGGGTACTATAGAAGCAAAGGGCTGGCTGAAAGAGCAACTGGAAAGAATGAAAACAGGGTTGACAGGTCATCTCGATATTTATTATCCATCAGTGATGGGACCGCGAAATGCCTGGCTGGGAGGAGATGGCGATGCCTGGGAACGCGGACCTTACTGGATAGACGGACTGCTGCCGCTGGCTTATATATTAAAGGATGAACAGCTGATCGCCAAAGTGCAGCCCTGGATAGAATGGACCTTACGTAACCAGCGACAGGATGGATATATGGGCCCCGGAATATTGAAAGAAAGACCTTCGCCGGAGCCCGGTTTACAGAAAGAACCCAGGGAAGACTGGTGGCCGAGAATGGTAATGCTGAAAGTATTACAGCAATACTACCAGGCTACACAAGATGCAAGGGTCATTTCTTTTCTTACCCGTTATTTTCGTTACCAGTTACAGCAATTACCCCAAACGCCGGTTGATCACTGGTCGTTTTGGGGCAACAAAAGAGCTGCCGACAACATGATGGTGGTATACTGGCTGTATAATATCACGGGTGAGTCTTTTTTGCTGGAACTGGCAACCCTGCTTTATAAGCAGGCTTTTCCGTTCACAAAGGTATTTATGAACCCATATCCGGAGAGGTCCAACCGGACCGATCACCTGTACCCGGAAAGTGCAGCCAATAAATATCCCTACAAAGAAGAATTGATCAACCGGCTGCATGTGGGATTGTGGCAGAGCTTTCATTGTGTGAACCTGGCACAGGGCATCAAAACGCCGGTGATCCATTATCAGCAGGATCCTAACCCTCTTTACCCGGAAGCGGTGAAGAGGGCTTTGGCAGATATAGAGCGTTATCACGGGCAGGCACAGGGTATGTTTGGAGGGGATGAGCCCATACATGGCAACGATCCCACACAGGGTGTAGAGTTGTGTTCGGTAGTAGAAATGATGTTTTCACTGGAAAGCATGCTACCCGTTACAGCCGACGTTGCTATGGCGGATCAGCTGGAGAAAATAGCGTTCAATGCCCTTCCTGCCCAGGTGACGGATGATTATATGTACCGCCAGTATTTCCAGTCGGCAAACCAGGTGCTTATCTCCAGGGCCACGCGTAATTTTTTTGAAGAAGAACATCATGGCGGCACGGATCTTTGTTTTGGATTATTGACCGGGTATCCCTGTTGCACATCCAACATGCACCAGGGATGGCCGAAATTTGTGCAGAACCTTTGGTACAGTACGCCGGATAATGGCGTAGCAGCACTCATTTACGGACCATCAGCGGTTCGTTTAAAAGCAGGGGATGGCGTTGACATCCGCATCACAGAAGACACCGGTTACCCGTTCAATGAAAATATACGGTTTACTATTGAAACACCGCAAAAAACCACATTTCCCTTTCATCTTCGCATCCCGGAGTGGACAGAGCATGCCGTCATCAAAATAAATGGTAAGACCTGGCGGGAAGCGCTCAGGCACAATACGATCGTACAGATAAAAAGAGAATGGCGCAATGGTGATGTAGTGGAGTTAACCTTCCCAATGAAAGTGAAGATCAGCCGGTGGGCCGCTGCTTCGGCTTCGGTAGAAAGAGGACCGCTGGTATATGCGCTGAAAATGGAGGAAGAATGGAAAAAAGCAGCAGCAACAGACCATTATGGACCTTACTATGAAGTGTACCCTAAGTCGGACTGGAACTACGGTCTTCTCAGGGAACATATCCTGCACCCCGAAGCAGGCTTTACCGTGGTAGCGCAACAGCATTGGTCGGGTTATCCCTGGAACCCCGAAAATGTGCCTGTAAAAATTGAAACGACCGGCCGGCAAATACCTTTCTGGCAGCTATACAATCATATGCCCGGAGCGCTGCCTAATCCCCAGGTGCCGTTAAAAATAAAAGAAACTACCCGTCTTACACTGGTACCATATGGCAGCACCACCTTACGCATCACGCAGTTCCCGGTAGTGAAGTAGTGTCATCCATCAGGATAATAACGAGATGTCACCTGCAAGTAAAAACTATTGCACGGTCCATCCTCGTCGGAGCAGGGTGCAAGCCAGGTCTGATTATCCGCCCAAACGATGTTCAGCCGGGTGGGATAGCATTACAGCCCGGCGCAAAATATTTCATCTTCTTTACCCTTATGTAACCTAAGTCACCATATAACAATAATTAAGGGGCGAATTTTACACTATAAAAACAATCATTCACCATAAAATTTACAGTATGTTTTTTCAACACGTATATGATAAGAGCCTGGCACAGGGCAGCTACCTGGTAGGATGCCAGGCAACAGGCGAAGCCATTGTGATCGATGCCAAAAGAGATATCGATACCTATCTTGAAATAGCAAAGGAAAACAATCTGCGGATCACGCATATTACCGAAACGCATATCCACGCAGATTTTCTCTGCGGTTCAAGGGAGCTGGCTGCGGTGACCGGCGCGCAAATGTACCTGTCTGATGAAGGTGGCGAAAACTGGCAGTATGGATTTCCGCATGCCGGGCTGAAAGACGGCGATACGATCAAAGTGGGTAATCTTTCGCTGAAAGTATTGCATACGCCGGGTCATACGCCGGAAAGCATCAGCTTTTTACTGACCGACCACCCGGCCACGGATGAACCGGTGATGCTGTTTACCGGTGACTTTGTGTTCGTAGGCGACATCGGTCGTCCCGACCTGCTGGAAAAAGCAGCCGGGCTGATCGGTACCAAAGAGATTGGGGCACACCAGATGTTTCAGTCGCTGAAAAAGTTCACTGACTTACCGGAATATGTGCAGGTATGGTCGGCGCATGGTGCAGGATCGGCTTGCGGTAAATCGCTGGGCGCCGTACACAGCTCTACCGTGGGATATGAAAAAATCCGGAACTGGGCTTTTCAGTTTGGAGAAGACGAAAAGGCATTTACCGATTACCTGTTGTCGGAGCAGCCGGAGGCGCCGAAATATTTTGCCATGATGAAGCACCTCAATAAAGTGAAACGTCCGTTGCTGGTAGAAGTGCCCAAACACCCGGAGTTGACAAAGGAGCAGTTTTTGACAGCGTACGGAAGAGGACTAAAGCTGATCGATACCCGCAGCAAACCGGCGTTTGCAAAAGGATTTATCCCGGGCAGCATCAATATACAGAACAATAACTCCTTTTCTACCTGGATGGGATGGCTGCTGAATTACGAGGAACAGTTTATGCTGGTGGCAGATAAAGACCAGGTAGAAGACCTGACCCGTAAGCTGATGCGTATCGGCTTGGACAATGTATATGGGTTTATTACCGACGTGCAGGAAACAGGGCTGCCGCTGGAAACAGCTGATGTAATAGACTACCATGAATTCAGGCAATATGCCGGCAACCCGGATGTACAGGTCATAGATGTAAGGGGGGCTACAGAATATGATGCCCATCACGTGGAAGGTGCGGATAATTTATTTGTAGGTACGCTGCCGGATAACCTGGACAAAGTAAGCAGGGATAAGCTGGTGGTAGTGCATTGCCAGGCAGGCGACCGCGCTACCATTGCCTACTCGGTGTTGGCACGCAACGGCTTCACCAACATTAAAAACTATGCCGGTGGCATGAAGGAATGGATGGAAAAGAAATCAGCAGCCAGAAAAAAGACAGACCTGGCAGCCGTTAACAATTAAAAGTTTAATTATGGGCTTTTTTGCATCTTTATTTGGAAAAACAGACAATACCGCATTGACCCGCGCGATCCGCGAAGGCGTCTTTTTGGTGGATGTGCGTACACCGGCAGAGTTTTCATCCGGCAGTATAAATGGAGCGGTGAATATACCCTTGGATAAGCTTCCTTCCAGCCTGGCAAAGTTCAAAGGCAAAAAGAGCATTGTTGTGTTTTGCCGGAGCGGTAACCGCAGCAGTCAGGCAAAGGCATACCTGGAACGGCAGGGCTTTGCGGATGTGATCAATGGCGGCACCTGGCAAAATGTAAAAAAGATAATAGAGGGATAGCAGGTAGTGAAAAACAGGGTGTATTCCACATCTTCGCTTCGTGCAGGTTTTCCGGTCGGTGGGGACATTGACCGGTAATGCACTCCGGGGGAGGTGGAAACACCCGCCTGTGAAAAATAACGGGTTCCGGACCCTTGGTTGTACAACAGAAATGCTGTGAGACAACCGGGCCGGAATCGTCTATTTCAGGCGCTTCGTGTATGGATTGTCGTCGGCAGTGCGTGATCAGGTTGCTTAATTGATAGGATCTCAATGAAGATGCTTTGGCTGGAGCTAAAAGGAAGACCACCGTTACGGAAACAAATCCATATTTCGCCGCGCTGCGGCTCATCATACTAATTACGCTATACTGCCACAAATATTTCGGTGCGCTGCACCTTTTCGGCTGATGGGTGACGCCCGAAATACAGATACTGGTCCTGTATATGGAACATTTCCCTTTTTTACGCAAAATCTGCTATGGATCTGCCTTAGTGTAACAATGGTTACAAAAAAGAGTGTATAATCTTCTTTACTTTGATTCACATAAACAGCTTGACAATGAAAGATCATTACCAGGTGCTGATAATAGGGGGCGGAACAGCCGGAATCATGGTGGCAGCCCAGCTAAAAAGAAAGGGAACAAAGGCGGATATTGCCATCGTGGAGCCTTCGAAGTACCATTGGTACCAGCCTGCATGGACGCTGGTAGGCGCAGGTACTTTTAACTACACGGCTACCCGAAGAGAAGAAGCTTCGGTTATACCCGCGGGTGTAAACTGGATACAGGATAAGGTGACGCGGTTGCTGCCGGATGAAAATGCAGTAGAAACAGGAAGCAGCGGTAAACTGACCTATGACTACCTGGTAGTGGCGCCCGGACTGGTAAATGATTATTCACTGCTCGAGGGATTGGAAGAAGCCCTGGCCAAAGGGGTGGCCTGCAGCAACTATGTAGACCCGGGGTACACATGGGAGTGCCTGCAGCGTTTCAACGGTGGGAATGCCTTGTTTACCCAGCCGGCGACACCCATTAAATGTGGGGGCGCACCGCAGAAGATCATGTACCTGGCAGCGGATTATTTCAGAAAGAAAGGGTTGTCAGGCAAAACCAATATGATCTTTGCCACGCCGGGCACAGTTATATTCGGG
>Ga0222429_100815_pt1 | contig 12844 bp, 13 predicted proteins | sample 1B50Ametagenome_FD_182475 | JGI IMG/M metagenome (GOLD analysis project Ga0222429, IMG submission 182475) | Enriched microbial communities from leaf-cutter ant dump, University of Wisconsin, Madison, United States - 1B50A (version 2) | ecosystem: Environmental > Terrestrial > Nest > Insects nest...
GTTATGGGTAACAGGCTGTTCTTCATTACGGATGCCGTTACCGACTGCAGTGAGGGTGAATATCAGCATATTTTTAAAGGTGACCGGTACACTTTACCGGACGGCACCTTATCCGGTTCGGCGCTAACCATGATACAATCTGTGAAAAATGTAGTCAGGCATGCGTCCATCCCGGTTGACGAAGCATTGAGGATGGCATCCACCTATGCTGCAACGCTGCTGAAGACCCCAACCAAATACGGGCGGATTGAACCTGGATTCGCCGCTGAGTTTGTTGTGTTTGACGACAGCCTTTCCATTAAAAAAGTAATAGTGTGACATGAACAAAGTGGATGTGTCACCCGAGCTGGTTTTTAAAACCGCACGGAGCGGTGGCAAGGGAGGACAAAACGTAAATAAGGTGGAAACCATGGTAGAAGCTTATTTCAATATAAGCAAATCCTCTATTCTCACCGGGGAACAGAAAGATCTGGTGACCAGCAAGCTGGCTAACAGGATCAATGCAGAAGGAGAGCTGCTGGTGAAAGCCCAGGAAGAAAGGACCCAGTTGGGCAACAGGCAACGGGTCATCAGCAAGATAAACGAGCTGATCAACAAGGCGATAATCGTTCCTAAAAAAAGAATAAAACGCAAACCCTCCGCCGCATCTATTCAAAAGCGGCTTGATCAGAAAAAGCTGAATGCGCAAACAAAGGAGCAAAGGCGGAAAATAAGACCAGACTAGATAATAACAAAAATGGATCGTGGGAGCCGGCCAGCCGGGAACAACCCTTTAGATAAGCACACCTAAAGGGTGTTCACAAACGTGTTCAAACATACAAAACAGCAAATATGGTAACAGCTGTAAAGTAAGCTAATGCAGCAAAATAAGCAACTGCATCACGTGTGGCATACATAGAGGTAAAGCTGAGTTTCATAGACGCTGGTTTGGGGTTTAGAAATACGGGGTACGGATAATTGCAAACTAAAGGGGTTGCCTGCTTTCAGTGAGGTACGGATAAACGGCGTATTGGATCAAAACGGGGTTGGCAACTTAATGCCGGTTATTCCACTTAAGAACGCAATATTGTGGAAAACTATTGTGTAAATAATAATAATAGGATAAATAAGGCGCTTATTGGAGGTGGCAGATCTTTCTGCTCCTGCCTTCATTATAATCATAATATTAAAAACAGGGTACAAGACCCCGTTTTTAATATGTCTTATGGTCAGGATAAAGCACTGATCAATCCTTTAATAATTGCTGCAGACTTAACTGCTTCAAATACGCGCGATTCACTGCTTCCATGCTGCAGTACAGAGGCTTCATGAGAATTTATGCACATTTCGCATCCGTTTACAGCAGACAGTGCCAGGCTTACCAGCTCAAAAAACTCTTTCCCCAGCACCGGGTTCATCATAATGCTCATTTTGATGCCGGCAGGGTGATTACTATAAAACTCCTTATTGGCAAAATGCCTGAACCTATAGAATACATTGTTGGTATTCATCAGGGATGTGATAGCCACGATCTCCGCTATTTCAGCTTCTGTAGCACCCTCATCTCTGGCCTGGGTGGCAAAGCTGTTCTTCAGCAGGTCGAACTTTTCATTTGCTGCTACGGCCAGGGCCAGCAACAATGCTTCTTTTCTATTCAGGTGCTGCGTATTATTCAACGCATTGCCTGTATTGATCTTCAAATCCTTGATATACCTTGAATCAGCGGCCAGCAATGCCTCCATATTAAACCCCGGTTCATATCCGGCAATACCCAGGTCGTTGATAAGGTTTACAAAGGTTTCGTTTTGTACTATTGTATCAGACATTTTCTTCAGTTTTTAATTCATCCAAAAGTTTGTTCCGCAGCATTAGTTCATGCTAAGCTCCTGTGTCAAAGTATTTTGACCTTTGTTCCAGTTACAGGGGCACAGCTCATCTGTCTGCAACGCATCCAGTACGCGCAGCACTTCCTGTACGTTACGTCCTACATTTAAGTCATACACGCTCACCCAACGAACAATTCCCTGTGGATCTATGATGAAAGTAGCCCTGTAAGCCACCTTTTCCTCTTCGCTCAAAATACCCAATGACTCCGCCAGTGATTTTGAAGTATCCGCCAACATCGGAAACTTAAGATCACGAAGGTCTTTATGATCTTTTCTCCATGCCAGGTGAACAAATTCAGAATCGGTAGAAGCGCCTATCAATACGGCATCCCTGTCAGCGAAATCGCCGGCTTTTTTATTGAACTCTGCAATTTCAGTGGGGCATACAAAGGTGAAGTCCTTGGGCCACCAGAACATAACCGTCCATTTGCCTTTTTCAGTAGCATATGCATTGGTGATGTCAATAAATTCCCTGTCTTTTTCAATTGATACTACCGCTTTCTTATTAAACCCGGGGAAACTACTTCCTACAGATAATACATGTGCACTCATAATAAATATGGTTTTATTGTGATTAATTTTTTTACAACCTTGCAATGGCGGAAGCTTGCCGTATATGGCATATCGTTAGATAATGCAAAGGTACTTAAACAAAATAATAGCAAACGATAATGATTGTTTATTGCCTGATAGATTATATCTATTATTTGGATAGGTATCCTGCGACAGTGATCAGGGGTACGCCGAACGGTAATTCTAAAAGATGCCTAACCGCGCATGCCTTGGTTTGCCAAAATCTTTTTTAATAGCTTCACATCCCGGTGTTTTATGTGTCATCCCTGCTGATAAGACTAGAACTTAATACTTTACTGTATCTTTAAACTCAGTTGATCTTAAAGTTTAAAATTAGCCTTGAAAAATACTCAAACTAAATATTTTACTTTTCCTATTCTTTTAATTATTCTGCCAAATGCTCTTTCCTTTGCATGGCGGGGTAGCCCAGATATTCTGATTGGTTATAACCATCCTGATGAACATTTCTATGTTACTATCATTGGGAATGTTGGTGGCATACCTGTACTGTCAATAATAATGATTAAATAAAATGTCAGAAATTTTATCAGCTTTGGAAATAAGGAACCTGATATATAAGTATTATCCAAAAAATATTAGTTCCAATTCTTTAGAATATGAAAAGTCTCAAGAAAATCGTCGTCTTCTACATGCAGTTCAAGCATCCAGATCTGACAGCCGATGGCTGGATTTCATAAATGAAACAGAGTCTAAAATCAACCAACAATTTATTGACCGATCTACATATGCCATATCTACTCCATGCTTAAAGTCCGAACTAGCGTATAATACAGGTAAGCATTCGTATCTGGTTTCTTTTTATTGTTCTGTAATTGCTGACCTGTATGGTTTTAAGATAAAAAATATATTCATAGATCATGAAGTAAGAAAAAGAAGAATCGATGACTTTTCGGAAGGAGAATTACAAAATTATCTGAAAGAGTTGAAGATAAAAAGTGAAAAGCATGAGAGCAATAACCCGGTCATGATCAATCAATACCCTGAAGAACTTTTAACTATCATTCTATCATTAGTTGCGACTCAAAAACAAATATTTGGTTACAATCTATTACCTGTTGAGTTGGCTAACACCGTATTACCTGATGTTTCTACTAATTTAAAGGAACTTGGGAAAGCAAGCTATTTCGACTGCATATTTTGCGACCATTAGTTTTTTTGAGTTTATATATCCTTCACGTAAACTTATTTAAGTATCCGACAGAAGGTATCACTCAGCTTAAATATTTTATTTTTGTTCTATCATGAAAAAATATGCAGTGATCGTAGCAGGTGGTAATGGCAGCAGGATGAAGACCGCCACTCCGAAGCAGTTTTTACTGCTACATAATAAGCCGGTATTGTTTTACACCATAGAAGTATTCCTGAAGGCTTTCAGCGACCTTGAGATCATCCTGGTGCTGCCGCCTGATTTCGTAGAAGACGGATACATTATGACGGAGTTGTCATCAGATGCTGCCAGGATAAAATTGACGGCAGGTGGAAAAACAAGGTTCGAGTCGGTAAAAAAAGGGCTGGAACTGGTGAAGGAAGAATCGGTTGTTTTTGTGCACGACGGGGTACGTTGCCTGGTAAGCGCCGCCCTGATCCGCGCCTGTTATGAGCAGGCAATGGAAAAAGGAAGCGCTGTTCCGGCTGTGGCGGTGACCGATAGTGTAAGGGTCCTGACAGCAAGAGGGTCTCAACCGCTGAACCGCGACCTGCTACGGGCAGTACAAACACCACAAACTTTCAGGAGCTCTATCCTTTTAAAAGCCTTTGAGCAGCCATACAGGGAAGCCTTCACCGATGAAGCAACCGTAGCCGAAGCAGCGGGATTTGAGATACATTTAATTGAAGGAGATAAGAAAAATATCAAGATCACTTTGCCGGAAGATCTGCTGATCGCCGAAAACCTGCTATCGGGCCAACCTTAATTTCCCGCCCCTATACCTTTGCAAACGAATGTTTTAAGCAATTTTTGCTTCCTGGATGAAACCTGCTCTTCCATCGACGCAGCTCCAGGCAACCTGACGCCGGTCAGTTCCTTTTCTGATTTTTATCTTTTGCGGCAGGAATGACGATATTATGACAAATCAGCCATGCACTGTTAGCTGTTCTCTATTACATTTGCAATTCCCATGGTTCCTCCCTCCACATATGATGTTTGCAGCGGACTTGATAATTTTGCCGTAATCGGCATCAATTATCATAATGCCGATACGACTACCCGGAGCAACTTTGCTATTTGCAGCAATAAGCAGGAACTGCTTACCCGCCTGGCTGTTTCCAGGAAAATAACAGATCTGGTGGTGCTTTCCACCTGCAATCGTACTGAAATATACGGGCTCGGATCTACCGAAACCCTGACAGGTATCTTATGCGACGCTTCCGGCAACAGCCCGGAAACATTCAAAACGCATGGTTATACCCTGAACGGGATGCAGGCAGTACATCACCTTTTTAAGGTAGCTTCCGGGCTGGACTCCCAGATCATAGGTGACTACGAGATATTGATGCAGCTTAAAAAGGCAACCAAATACGCGAAGGAAAACAACCTGCTGGGTTCTTTAACAGACCGCCTGATCAACTTTGCACTCCAGGCATCCAAGAAGATAAAATCCGAAACCAGGCTCAGCACAGGCACCGTATCTGTGGCCTATGCTGCTATTGAAGCCATAAAAGAAAAGGTTAGCCATATTGAGCAAAAGAATATTTTGCTGGTGGGCGCCGGGAAGTTTGGCCGCAACGTTGCTAAAAATATATGTGAGTATTTTCCGGGCGCAAAAGTGCGTATTACCAACCGCACACCTCAAAAAGCAGAAGATTTTGCCAGTGATTACGGACTGGAGAGTGTGCCTTATGAAGACCTGAGAAAGGCTACCGATGAGAGTGATATCCTGATCGTCAGCACTACTTCCGACAGCTATACTATTTCTCCCGACTTTTTTACAGGTAATAAGGAGCGTTTGGTGCTGGATCTATCCGTTCCCAAAAGCATTGATCCCTCCGTAAGTAATATACCGGGGGTTTCCCTGCTGGACGTTGACCAGATATCTGTTATACTGAACAAAACATTTGAAATGCGCCGGGCGGAGATACCCAAGGCATTATCCATCATCGATAGCACAACCGGCGAATTCGTAGAATGGCATAAATTGTTTATGCATCGCGGGTTCCTGGGAGAAGTAAAATCGAAGTTGCTTGAGCTGAGCGAGCGTAATTGTTGCGGGCATCTCCCTGAGCAGAAAGATGCAAAGATCCAGAAAGCTGTAAAAATCCTTGCCGTTGATCTCCGGTCCAGAACTGCAAAGGGCTGTCAGTATATCAATACGCTCAACGAATACCTACGCATGAACTAAAGTGTTTTTAACTTTAGTATTACATTAACCGTTTTCTTTCTCTCAACCATCACATTTCCAGTCTACTTATAATATTATTGCACAAATGCTGCTTATGCCCAGGCTGATCTTATTGATACACTGTTGTATAGCCTGCCTCCAGGCTTCTTCGCAACAAAGTGATTTTATCTCCTTTAAGAAGAACGGCCGTACCGCTACGAATTATTTTAAAGGTATGACCATTGATTTTATCCATACCAACGGATCATATGTGCACGGTATCATCAGGCGTATCCACAACGATACCATCTTCCTCGTTTTTGATGATGTAAGAATGGTTCCCAACTACTGGGGTGCAATGGAACCCGATACCGTAGCAAGGTATGACATGCGTTTTCACTACAGGGAAATAGGGGCTATTCCCAAGCCATTTAAAGGATTGGGGGTGATACGCAAAGGCAAGGTATTTATTATAGGGGGCATTGTGTATGCAACCCTTCATACCGTTAACGGCCTGATCCGGAAAGAAAAGATCGAGCCCGGGGTCATTGCAATTTCGGGAGCGGTATCGCTTGCCGGATACGGACTGGGTAAAACAGTGAGGACCCGGTACCCGATCGGGAAAAAATATACCATAGAATATGTAAAACTGACCGATTGATGGATATCCGCTTGCCTGTTCGGTTCTTTATTCAGTATTTTGCAGCCGGAAATCAAATATCCGGTGAGAAATTTTTTTGCAAAAGGCTGGAAGCTGCTCAAGCGAATGTTCTGGATCCTGTTCATCGGGCAATTCCTCTATATTATTATTTTAAAATGGATTGATCCTCCGTTTACCCTTACCCAGTTGGGAAGCCTGTTCAGCGGGAACGGACTAAAAAGAGATTACATCGATAAAGAAGAAATGTCTCCTTATGCCGGGCTGGCGGTGATTGCTTCCGAAGACCAGTTGTTCCCCGATCATAATGGCTTTGACTGGAAAAGTATCCAGAAGGCAATGGAAAAAAATCAAAAAAGCAAACGCATCGCCGGTGCATCTACTATCAGCCAGCAGGTCGCTAAAAATGTTTTCCTCTGGCAGGGGCGAACCTGGCTCAGAAAGGGACTGGAAACCTATTTTACTTTTATGATAGAATGGATCTGGAGCAAGGAACGGATCCTGGAAATGTACCTGAACGTAGCGGAAATGGGAAAAGGCATATTCGGTATTGAAGCCGCCACGCAGCACTATTTCAAAAAGCCTGCTGCAAAACTCACCAAAACCCAGGCAGCCATGATAGCCGCCTGCCTACCCAACCCTGTACAATACACTATAAAGCCTCCTTCCAAATATGTAACTGCCAGATATCCCTGGGTGCTGCAACAGATGAACAACCTGGAAGGCGCTGAAGATATCCGGCAGGTATTACCGGGACCATCTAAAACTGTAAAAGGCAAGTCAGCCGGCAGGGGAAAATAAACCGGGAGCTTTGATTTTTGCCCTTTGGAAAACCTTCAAACCTGTCAAAGGATAGAAACTGCGCAGGCAAACTCAATGTATACTTTGGCCGAAGGTCAGCAGGTTGCTGTCGGGATCGAGCAACGAAAACTCCCTTTGCCCCCAGGGCTTATCCTGCAAGGCCCCGTTGGGATGGATCGCTACATTATGATCCAGTAAAGATTGATATAATGTATCAATATCATTGGTACGGATATATACCTGTCCGTAATTTTCTTTAGGGTCCAGCTCTTTAAACAAAAAGAAATGGATTTCTACCTGGTCTTTTCTCATCATCAGGTAATCTGCGTGCTCCCCGCCCGAAGGCAGGAAGCCAAGCTTTTCATACCAGGCTTTTGTTTTGGCCCTGTCCCGCATGGGCAGTTTGGGATGTATGTCCGTCAGCACGATGTTGTTTTTGATATATGCAATGATACGAACAAAAAATTCTTCAACACTGGACGGTGAATAGACTGAATTATCCAAACAGGTAGGCTACATCTTCTTCCGTCAGCTTATTAATGAATCCATCGTCTGCCGCTACCAGCTCTTCCGACAGCTTTTTCTTTTTCTGCTGCAGGTGGATGATCTTTTCTTCAATAGTATTCTTGCAGATCATTTTGTAGGCAAAAACATTTTTTGTCTGACCGATACGGTGTGCCCGGTCGATGGCCTGGTCCTGCACCGCGGTATTCCACCAGGGGTCAAACAGGAATACATAATCCGCAGCAGTGAGGGTAAGTCCTGTATTGCCGGCTTTCAGGCTGATCAGGAACAGGTGTGTATCACTGTCCTCCTGCTGGAATGCATTTACCATTTCCGCTCTTTTTGCCGGCGGTGTTTGTCCGTCAAAGTGATAAAACGCTATTCCCTGTTCCGTACATTTTTCTGCCAGTATATCCAGCATGGAGCTGAATTGTGAAAACACCAGCACTTTATGTTTGCCCAGGATATTCTGCAGCTCATCCAGCAGCACATCCGCTTTTACGGAATCTGCACAATTCATATTATCTTCTTCCGGTAAAAGCGCCGGAGAGCTGCAGGCCTGCCGCAGGCGGGTCATGCCCTGCAGGATGGACAGCTTGGCTTTTGCCAGTCCCTTGCTTTTGATATCCAGGAAAATACTGCTGCGGGTTTTCTCCAGGATGCCGTCATATACTTCCCTTTGCAGCCCGGTCATATTGCACCAGAGCACGGATTCTGTTTTCTCCGGCAGGTCCCGGGCCACCTGTTCCTTGGTACGTCGTAGGATAAAGGGTGCTGTCAGCTTTTTCAGCGCATTGATCTTTTCCTCATCTCGGTGGTAGTCTATCGGGTCCGCATACTCGCGCTTGAAAAATTCCCGGCTGCCGAACAATCCCGGCACGGCGAAGTTCAACTGGGTGTACAGGTCAAATGTATTGTTGACCACCGGCGTACCGCTCAGCGCCAGCCGGAATCCGGCACGCAGCTTCATCACCGCCTGTGCGATCTGGGTGGCGGGATTTTTAATATTATGACTTTCATCTATCACCGCCACGCCATACGTTTGTTCACATACCAGGTCGGCATCGGAGCGCATGGTATGGTAGGTGGTGATCAACACGCTGGTATTGTCTTCTGTGAGAGTTTCTTTCTGCCGGTTGGGACCGTGGTATATGGCCGTTGTAATGGAAGGGGCAAATTTCTGCAGCTCCTGCTGCCAGTTATACAACAGGGAAGCCGGGCATATAATGATACTTTTTGCTTTCGGGTACTGCTCCACGTAACGTGCAATCATCGCGATGGACTGTAAGGTTTTCCCCAGCCCCATATCATCAGCCAGGCATGCACCTGCACCTACCTGTTGCAGCAGCAGCAGCCAGTCGTATCCTTTTTGCTGATAGGGGCGTAAGGAGGCCTGCATACTGGCGGCCAGTGAAAACAGGGTATCATTGGTGTTTTGCCAGCGCTTCCATTGTCTCCACCATTCTTCCTTAATGGTATTGCCCATCTCCCTGTCAGACAGGCCGGTGATCATCATCCAACGCAGCAACTCTAACTGGTCCTGCTTTATTTTACCATGCTTGATAAGGGCTGCATATTGCTGCAGCCACTCATCCCCCAGGATCCCCAGGGAACCATCTTTCAGCAATACGGCTCTTTGCCCGGCAATCAATGTTTTCTGAAGCACGTTCAGCGGCACTTTCTCTTTTCCGAAAGCCACTTCCATCTTATAGACCAGTATATGGTCGTCTTCCTGTTGCAGCTGCATGACCGTTTCCGCGGTATAGGAAGAGTAGCGGAAATGCCTCAGCATATCCATACCGGCCACATCAATGTCCATCTGCAGCAGCCGGTGATAGGTTTTCAGGAACCATTGCTTTTTTTGCGCATCCGCAAAAGACAGGTAAAAGTACCCGTTGCGCTGCCTGCTGAAATGGGGATGCAATGCTTCCAGCGTTTTGATGAAAGCGGTTTCCGCTTCTTCATTTCGTTTGATGATATGCGTTATCCCTTCTTTGATCACTTCAAATGATTCCTTCCAGGGTCCTTCCGCCAGGTTGCTGTCATATAGCCACTGTGGGGTCAGCATCAGGAAGGCATTGTTCAGCTCGGTGAGCAGCACGCGGTTGACAGGGCATATTTCCACTTCTTTTTTGGGGAAGAAATCATGCCGGTCTACCGGGTATTCTTTTTCCAGGTCGGTAAGGATCTCCTGCACAAACAATTCCGGGTGATGCGCTACACGACCCATATTGAACTGCTGCAGCTTACGCAGCATCCGGTAATCGGTGAAGCTGAGAATAAAGTACTCGTTACGGTTTTCCAGCAGGAAGTAGATCTGCTGAAAGCTGCTCAGCGGATAGGATACATTGTTGATCAGCACATGCGTGATAAGGTGAAGTCCTTTTTCATTTTTACCTACCTCAAAAGACAGGGTGGGTCTGAACCTGCTGAAGCTGCAGGGTGCTGTCAAATAACGATCCTTTCCCGGGAGAACTTTCCGGTGATACCATTTTACCAGCGGGAAAAAAGGTTTGAAGGACTCCAGCGTCCTATGCCAGAACTGCAGCATATGCGTCTCCAGGTATTCGTCAAAAGGAGTCTCGCCCCGCTGCATGGCATGCAGCTTTTTCACCTCTGAAATATAACCATCCCAGGATTCCAGGCTCCAGTTCATCAGGATATCCCGCGCCGGCTTGGGGAACTCTTTAAAGGCAGTCCTGATCAGGGACGCCTCCAGCACTGCGCTCAGGTAATTGACCTGGTCGCCTTTTTTCACTACTTTCAGCATTTCCACTGCCGGGCTGCGCCTGTGCATTAAGGAAGGAGATAACAATAAAATCGGCCGCTCATCTTTTTTCATCACAGATACTTACATGCTTCAGCAACTGGAGCTGATTTTTGCGTTTTATTTTTTTGAATCGCAAAAATATGGTCCGGCGGCAGGTTCTCCAAAATAGGGTTCGGAACCAGGTGCAGTCACAAGACACAGGATGCAGGTTTTATTATCTTATCAACCCCGGTCCCCCATATCCCAAGAGTCCCTTGGTGCAAGTCTTCTGAAGGACGACTTGTTACCTTTTTAATGCTGCCGGACTGCCTCCGGGTTGGAGATGCTTATACCCTGGTACCATCAGGTTGAGCCCTGGCGCAAGTGACCGGCAAGCCGGACACTTGTGCCAGGGCTCGACCCGGCTGCGAAATCAAACACTAGTGATCGGTGGTGACACCAACCACAGTCCGGAATGCATCATTTTTCACCGAAAAACCGGCTTATCTTCGCTGTCCACGCATAAAGCACTGTACAGGACAGACAATGATGCCTATCCTGTTATATTTGTAAATTCACTGAATCAACTAACGATAATGAGTACCAATTTGTTGGCGTACAATAGCCAGTATCCCTCTGTAGCGCACTTAAAAAAGAAAGCCAAATCCAGGATCCCCAAATTTGCGTTTGACTACCTGGAAGGGGGCTGTAACGAAGAAGTGAACCTTTGGCGCAACGAAGAAGATTTTAAGCAGGTGTTCCTGATGCCACAATACCTGAAAAAGCACAACGGGACAGATATGCGGACCGAACTTTTCGGAAAGGTATACGATGCACCGTTTGGGATATCTCCTATCGGATTGCAGGGACTGATGTGGCCCAACGCACCGGAAATACTGGCCAAGGCCGCGGTAAAGCACAATATTCCGTATATACTCAGCACTGTTTCCACCAGTTCCATAGAAAGGATCGGGGAACTGACAGAAGGTAAATTCTGGTTCCAGTTGTATCATCCCACCAAAAATGAATTGAGAGATGACCTGCTCAGAAGGCTTGAGTCCGTCAACTGCGATGTACTGGTAGTACTGGTGGATGTACCGTCATTCGGGCTCCGTTACCGGGAGATCAGGGCCGGATTATCCATGCCGCCTAAAAACAACATTAGGAACTTCCTGCAGGCAGCATTTTGCCCTACCTGGTCGTTTGAAACGCTCCGGGCAGGTATACCTTCTTTTGCCACATTAAAGCCTTATATGGAAAAGGGGTTGGATATAAAGCAACTGGGCAAGTTCATGAATGCGACTTTTACGGGAAGAGTGGATGTGGATAAAGTAGCTGCCATACGGGATAAATGGAAAGGCAAGCTGGTGATCAAAGGCGTAGTAAGCGAGGAGGATGCGGAACTAAGTGTAAAGATCGGTGCTGACGGCATCATTGTTTCCAACCACGGCGGCCGGCAGATCGATGCGGGTGAATCTACCATCCGGCCGTTAAAAGGACTGGCAGATAAATTCGGCGATAAGTTGAAAGTGATGATAGACAGCGGGCTCCGGTCCGGTCCGGATATCGGCCGCTCATTGGCCTGCGGCGCTGCTTTCACGTTCATGGGCCGTCCTTTTATGTATGGTGTAGGCGCCCTGGGCAAAGAGGGTGGCGACCATACCATCGCCATGTTCAAAGCGCAATTGAAGCAGGTAATGGAACAGGTTTGCTGCGAAAAAATAACCGACTTTCCACAAACCCTGATACAGCCTTAGCCGGGCAGCTGCCCGATTGTTGTGAAAATGAAAATGTTCCGGTCGGTGGTTCTACAGTCCGCATGCTGGCGCAAGCCTTCCGCAGGATGACTTGTTGCCTTTTAATTCTGCCGGACTGCGTCCGGGTGGAAAACGGTTGTGCCCTGATACAATCAGGCGGAATTTTGCTACACAAGTGAGCTGCAGACAGAACACCTGCGCCAGGTTCCTGGATTGTTTCACTATAAAAATTTTCTGGTCAGTGGGGACACCGGCAGGCAGTTCTACAGGCAGGTGTCACCACCCGCCTGCTAAAAATATATCCGGAAAGCTATATATTGCAGGACAAAAGCGAAGTTTATATCGTGAGCGAATATTTCAATATCGGGAAAATAGTATCTGCTTTTGGTGTTGCGGGGGAGGTGATCATTACCCATAGTCTTGGCAAAAAGACGGGACTCAAAGATGTATCCGCTGTGTTTATAGAAGAAAAAAAAGATAAGCCGATCCCTTACTTCATCGAATATGCCAAAGCCCGGAACGAACGAGATGTGCTGGTGAAGCTGGAGGGAATACACACCCGTGAACAGGCTTCACTGCTTATACAAAAAGAGGTCTGG
>Ga0222429_100816_pt1 | contig 12830 bp, 8 predicted proteins | sample 1B50Ametagenome_FD_182475 | JGI IMG/M metagenome (GOLD analysis project Ga0222429, IMG submission 182475) | Enriched microbial communities from leaf-cutter ant dump, University of Wisconsin, Madison, United States - 1B50A (version 2) | ecosystem: Environmental > Terrestrial > Nest > Insects nest >...
GCTGATCGAGGTCTGCCGCCAGCGCGACACGCCCATCATCACCTTCGTCAACAAGATGGACCGCGAGGTGCGCGACCCGCTGGACATCCTGGACGAAGTGGAGCGCGAACTGGGCATGCCCTGCTGCCCGATGACCTGGCCCGTGGGCCAGGGCAAGAGCTTTGGCGGCATCATCGACCTGCGCACGCAGAGCATGACGGTGTTCCAGGCCGGCAGCGAAAAGCGCCCGGAGGACTTCGAGGTCATCCCGCTCAACGATGTGGACAAGCTGCGCGCACGCTTCGGCCAGGCGTATGACGACGCCGTCGAGAGCATGGAGCTGGCCGTGGGCGCGTCCATCGCCTGGGATCACCAGGAGTTCCTGGCCGCGCGGCTCACCCCCGTGTTCTTCGGCTCGGGCGTGAACAACTTCGGCGTGATGGAGGTGCTGAACGCTGTGGTCGACATGTCGCCCCCGCCCGGCCCGCGCATCGCCTACACCGAGGTGAACCGCCAGCGCGAGGAGAAAACCGTGCACCCCGAGGACAAGGGTTTCAGCGGCGTGGTCTTCAAGGTGCAGGCCAACATGGACGCCAACCACCGCGACCGCATCGCCTTCGTGCGCGTGGCCAGCGGCAAGTACACCCCCGGCATGAAGATGAAGGTGCAGCGCACCGGCAAGGAGCTGCGCCCCACTTCCGTCGTCACCTTCATGAGCCAGCGGCGCGAGGCGGTGGATGAGGCGTATGCCGGCGACATCATCGGCTTCACCATCCACGGCGGCGTGCAGCTGGGCGACAGCATTACCGACGGCCCGGCGCTGCAGTTCACCGGCCTGCCCTTCTTCGCGCCCGAGCTGTTCATGACCGTGGTGCTGAAGAACCCGCTGCGCTCCAAGCAGCTGCAGCAGGGCCTGATGGAGCTGGGCGAGGAAGGCGCGATCCAGGTCTTCAAGCCCGACGCCGGCGGCAACATGCTGCTGGGCGCCGTGGGCCAGCTGCAGTTCGAGGTGGTGCAACACCGCCTGAAGACCGAGTACGACTGCGACATCCGCCTGGAAGGCTGCCAGTACACCGGCGCGCGCTGGATCACCGCCGACACGCCGGCCGAGCTGCGCGAGTTCGAGAACGCCTACCCCCTGCGCATGGCGCACGACGCGGCGGACACCCTGGCTTATTTGTGTACCAGCCCGTACGACGTGCGGCTGGCGCAGGAGCGGTTTCCGAAGATTCACTTCCATCCGCTGCGCGAGCATGCGGGGTTGGCGTTGCAAACGAACTGATATATGACATCCTCCCCTCGGGCGCAAGCCGCTGTGGCTACGGGACAGACCCCCTCTCCGACCGGAAACAACCACTACAACAATTTCGATGCCATCCGGATCGTGGCGGCCTTCACGGTGCTGTACAGCCACCAGTTCGCCCTGACGGGTCGGCCAGAGCCTTCGTTCTTTGGCATGCACAGCTGGGGCGGTGTCTCGGTCATCGTTTTTTTCGTGGTGAGTGGCTTTCTCGTCACCGGCAGTTGGTACAACGATCCCAACGTGCTGCGCTTCGGTGCCCGGCGCTTTCTGCGCCTATGGCCTGCGCTGACGACCGTGGTCATCCTCACGGCCTACGGCCTGGGCGCCTGGGTCACGACCCTGCCATTGGGCGAATATTGGAAGCACCAAGCTACATGGGACTATCTGCACACGCTCCGAATGCAGATCTATTACGTGCTGCCGGGTGTCTTCGAAAGCAATCCCTACGCGCGCGGCGTCAATGGTTCTCTCTGGACGATACCGCTGGAAGTACGCTGCTACGTGGTGCTGGCAATCGCCGGGCTGCTGCGCCTGATGCGCTGGCGCACCGTCTGGCTGGGGTTCATTGCCGCCTACATGGCATGGTTTATCGCCAAAAGCAGCGCCGACCTGACCGGCCATGTGCACTACGGCCGGGAGCTGAGCGCCTTCTTCCTGTGCGGCTCCGCGCTGTTCATTCTGCGTGAGTCCTGGGAGCGCAAGCCGTTGCTCTGGCTGGGCACGACCGGCACACTCGCCGCCGCACTCTGGCTGGCAGGGTGGCACTACACAGCCACCCTGGTTTTCCTGCCGCTGCTCGTGCTGTATGTCGGCACACGCTCCACGCCGGTGGTGTGTCGATGCGGGCGCTGGGGAGATCCTTCGTACGGCGCCTATCTGCTGGCATTCCCGGTCCAACAGACCGTCATCCACTTCCTGTATCCGCAATGGGGGTTTGGCGGCACGTTGGCCCTGTCCACCCTGATCACGGCAACGCTGGCGTATGCATCCTGGCACGCCATCGAAAAACCGGCCCTGCGGCTCAAGCCCGGGCGCAAGCCGCCCGGCAGCTCGCCGCTACGGAAAATCCTCCCATCCTGGCCACGGCATCAGCATCCCGCACACGAACGCACGGCCAGACGGACTCCTGCAACGGGATTGCTGCTCATGCTGCTGTGCGGCACGCTGGCCATCGGAGGACAGGGCTTCTACTTCTACCGATCGGGCGCCACTGCCGCCCGCATGGTGCTGGGCGGCTTGCCGATACTTGGGACGCTGCTCCTGCTCGTCGGCAGCTACTTGTTGTCCAACCGCCTGCGCCACCCATGGGTCCGACGCATTCTGCAAACCGCAATGGTCATCGGCGCGCTCATCATCGCGGCCGCGACCCTGGTGGCGTCGATCGGTTTCTGGAAAACAGGTACCGTCCCCCGATTTGAGCAGCTTCACGGGTTGACCTGGGACATCGTCGCCCCGAGCGTCAGGGCGCTCGCCGATCAGTACAGGAATCTTCTGCTCTGGGGTGCGGTGGGCATTCTTTGCATGCTGGTCGTGCTCCGGGCGACGCTGCACCAGGCCAGGAAGATCCATTGGCCACCCGCCGCAATCTGGCTTGCAGGAGGAGCGCTGCTGGCCGGCAGCGCCATTGCAGGCTATGGCCCCAATCAGGCCCAATGGTTCGTGGCTGCCCAGCTCCTGCACACTGATCTGGATATAGACGCCGCACTCTCCAGCACGGCACGACGCGCGGAGAACGAATTCTTCGACGAATACCATCAACAGCTCGGCGAAGTGGAAAAGGAGCCGCGCTACCCCGGCGTCTACGAAAAATTGCGTGCGAGCAACGTCATATGGGTCGTGATGGAGTCCGTCAGGGCAAAGGATGTCCCGCTGTATGGCGGAAAGGCAGACATGCCCAACTTCATGAAGGCGCGTGAGCACATGCTTCTTCTGGATCACCTGTACGTGCAGGAGCCCCGCTCCACGAAATCCTATACCCAGATGGATCTGGGGAGATTCAGCCTGCTGTCGTGGAGTACCTACTCGAACAACATCCCCTGGATGTTTCCGCAGGATGGTCTGGCCAATCACTTGGTCAAGCAGGGGTATTCGACGGCGGCATTGATCAATTCCGACGCCAACTACGACAACAACCAAGCCTTTCAGGATCATCACGGCTACCAGAAAACCATGTACCGGCAATCGCTGAACCCGGGATCTTCCGGCGCGGACGATCTGAAGCTGCTGGCACGCGCGAAGGAAGAAGCCGCCACATTGCACCAGCCGTTCTACATGATGCTCTGGCCCGTGCAGACACATCACCCCTATGGCCGGGAGTATTGGTCGCTCAACAAGGAAGATCGCCCCGGACACTCCGGCGAGAAGCATCCGTCCCTAGCAAGCGACCACGAACGCTATCTCCATGCGCTGCACCAGGCCGACGAATGGTTTGGCGCGCTGATCTCCGATCTCGAATCCCGTGGACTGCTGGAAAACACCACCATCGTGGTCACTGGAGACCATGGAGAGGCTTTCGGCGAGCATGAGCCAGGAAACGGATTCCATGGCACCGGAGTGTATGAAGAGTCGGTACATGTCCCCGGCTTCATCTACAGCCAGAAAATCACAGGCCCACTTGCAGATGAGAGAAACATCAGGCTGCTCGACATCCCTGCAACCATTTTGCATCTCGCCCATGAAGAAGAATATTTATTCAACGATGGACGCTCGATTTTCAAGAATTACAAGCATGAGATGCCAATTTATCTCTTCAATTCGTGGAGTGGCGCCATTGGCATCATATACAAGAACCAGAAATTATGGCGACGTACAAGCTCACCCCAGGAACTGTTTCTGGCATCTACCAAGGAAATCAAATCCGATCCTTCAAAAGAGCGGCAGCACGCGAGCGCCCAGTCTGCCGCGCCTCTATTGAGCAAAATGGAAAAATGGGAGACAGCGATGAAATCCCGAACCGCCAGATTGCTGTACCGGAAGGACAGTGAACAGCCTCCTTTGAATGATGTGGTCAGGATTTATTGCGACGACGGCAACGGATTCCAGGAAGGTCGCAAAGGTTTTGCTACCTTTATTGGACTCTCCGGGAAAATCGACGTTCCGTTGAACATGAACTGCCAGGCCCTGCGCCTCGCTCCAATTCGTGGCACCAAAATTCCGGAAGGAGTCTTTCTCCATATAAAAATCGGCAACATGACTGTGACCGGGAACAATACGCCTATGATTCTCGACGCTACCAGACCGGGCACCCTCAACGGCATGACGTCTATTGGCGACCATGAGTTTTCCATCGATAGTGGGTCACCATATATCGACTATCCTCTCGGCCAACATGGTTACGACATTCAAGACGTATCCATGAATATTGAATATTCATGGATACGCGCGAGCAAGTAACCCAATTCTTCGGGATATGGCTGGCCTTCGCCATCTCGGCACACATGCCGCACCATGCTAGTACACTGCCGTCCCAACCAACCCTCGTCCAGTCCCTGCATCCACGATCCGGGCTCACGGCCACACTAGCCATGGTGGCGGCAATCACTTTTGCCCTTGTCCACGCCCCCTGGCGTGCAATCGAAAAACCGCGCTGCGATACAAATCACGGCAAAAACACGCCACCACCTCAATCATTTTGAAATATCAGAGCCCCCACACAATCCGCACGCACAAGTCCAGAATGGCATTGCTGCTTACTCTGTTCTTCTGTGCACTGACTCTCTTCGGTCAGGTCTTCTACCTCTTTCAGTCCGATGCGCCTCTCATCGAACTGGTATTGGGCAGTCTCCCGACCTTCGGCGCCGCACTGCTGCTCTGCGGCACCTACGCAATGCTCGGCCGCCTGGGTTATGGATGGTTGACACGGATTGCACAGGCGGTTTTGATCGGCGCTGCATTCGTCGCCATGGTGATGACACTGGTCGCCTCGATCGGATATTGGCAAATGGGCGCCGTCCCGCGGCTGCAGCAATTCGGCGGGTTGACGTGGAACATCATTGCGCCCAGCGTCATGGTGCTGATCACCACCCATGGCACTGCGCTCATCCTTGCCTTGGTGTCCATCATCCTGGTGCTGGCACTGCTGTGGGCCGTCATCCACCATTCGCAGGGCTTGCGTTGGAAACTGGCGCCTATCTGGCTTGCCGGCGTCGCATTGCTGGTCGCCAGTGCATTCGCCAGCCACAGCAAACTTAATCAGGAGCCATGGTTTCTCGCCTCCAAACTCTTACGTACTGACCTGGATTCATCAGCGCTGCTGTCCGAAGCGGCGCGACACGCGGAAACCCGGTTCTTCAGGAAATACCACGAAAAACTGAGCGAAACCGAAGAAGCGCCGCGCTACCCGGATATCTACAACCTATTGCGCGGCAGCAACGTCATCTGGGTCGTGATGGAATCCATGCGTGCCAAGGATGTTCCGCTGTATGGTGGAACGGCCGACATGCCCCACACCATCCAGGCCAGCAAGCACATGCTTCTGTTGAAGAATCTTTACTCACAAGATCCTCGTTCGACAAAGGCATATGCGCAGATGGACATGGGCAGGTTCAGCCTGCTGTCCTGGGACAGCTACTCCAACAATATTCCGTGGATGTTCCCCGACGAAGGGCTGGCCAGCCATTTGGCCGGCATGGGATATTCGACCGCGACCCTGGTCAATGGCGACGGGAACTACGACAACCATCAATTTTTCCAGGAACAGCATGGCTACCAGACGGTTCTGTACCGGCAGGCGCTGAACCCCGGTTCATCTGGCGCGGACGACCTGAAGTTGCTGGAGAAGGCGAAAGAAGAAGTCGCCGATCTGCGCAAGCCGTTCTATATGATGATCTGGCCTATACAGACCCACCATCCCTACGGTCGGGAGCATTGGTCGGGACATGGAAAAAAGACCCACGCCGATCACCAGGAAACCCCGAAATTCGGCCAGGCCGACTACGCGCGCTACCTCGCATCGCTGCAACAAGCGGACGACTGGTTCGGCCGGCTACTCGCCATGCTCGAATCCGAGGGATTGATCGACCAGACAACCATCATCGTCACCGGCGACCATGGCGAGGCCTTCCGAGAGCATGAATCGGGCAATGTCTTCCACGGCAACGGCGTCTATGAAGAATCAGTGCATATCCCCGGTTTCATCTACAGCACGAAGATCAATGGCCTGCATGAGGACGAACGGTATATGCGATTGCTGGACATTCCAGCAACCATATTGCACATGGCATCCGAAGAACGCTATATCCTCAATGATGGCCGCTCCATCTTCAAAAATTACAAAAATACAATACCAATTTATCTATTCAACTCATGGGTTGGTGCAATAGGAATCATCCATGAAGGCAATAAATTCTGGCGCCGGACATATTTCCCTGACCAAATGTTTTCTGCTTCCATGGAAAGCATCCGGAAAGATCCAGCCAAGGAGCGTCAACACACCACAGCAGAAGAAAATACGGATCTTCAGGACCTAATGAACGAATGGGAAACGGCGATGATGACCCGATCCGCACGACTTCTGAATCAGAATGCCGGTGGAAATCCTCCTCTACACGACATCATACGGATCTACTGTGACGATGGGAGTGGATTCCGCGAGGAACGCAAGAGCCTGGCTTCTTTCTCTGGGTTATCGGGAGAGGTCGTTATAAAAATCGACAGCGACTGCCGGGCCCTTCGACTGGCGCCAATTCACAACACCGTCATTCCGGAAAATACACGGCTGAAATTCGATATCAATGATCTGAAAATAACAGGCAGCGATGCATCATGGACATTGAAGGATGCAAAGCTTATTTTTCAGAATGATGTTGAAATTCTGAATGATGATGATTTTTACATTACAGGGCAACATCCATATTTGGATTATGAATTTGACACCAAGAATCATCATCTTGAAAACGTCTCCATGAAACTAGAGTACGCTTGGGAACATACGGAGAAAAAATAAACATGGTAACAAAACCGGCCATAAAATCAGCAGCCGATGCCAACTGACAACAGAGCCGACCTGCGCTGGCTGGTCGCCATGGGCAATGCTTCGTACAGCCTGTATTTGCTGCATACATTCCTGCTGGACGCCAGCGGCAAGCTCAGGGTCAACCTGGGCATTGCCGAACATGGCCTGCTGCGGCCCTTTTTGCTGGCCTTGCCCGTGGCGATAGTGCTGATCAGCATGCTGTGGTACCGCTGGATCGAAAAGCCCATCATGAAAGCTGCACTGTGAAAAGATTGGCCGATTGGCACGCTCCACAGCATATTACGGGCGTGCTCACCGACATCGACGACACCCTGACCACCGACGGCGCCATCACCGCCGACGCCCTGCAGGCGCTGGCCGATCTGAAAGCCGCCGGCCTGCACGTCATCCCCATCACGGGGCGCCCCGTGGGATGGAGCGAGCCCTTCGCCGCCACCTGGCCGGTCGACGCCATCGTGGCCGAAAACGGCGCCTGCGCCCTGCTGCCGCAAGCCACCAGCTTAATTGCCCCTCAAGGCAAGCCAGATAAGCGCAGAAAGCTATTAAAGATATATCAGCAGGACGCTCCCACGCGCGCGGCCCAGTACGCGCGCATGCAGCAGGTGCTGGCGGACATCGAGGCCAGCGTGCCCGGCGCACGCCGCGCCGATGATTCTCCCGGACGCGAGTGCGACATCGCCATCGACCACAGCGAATTCACGCACCTGCCGCAAGCTGCCATCGACGCGTGCGTACAAATCATGCAGGCTGCCGGCATGAACGCCACGGTCAGCAGCATCCACATCAACGGCTGGTACGGTGCGCACGACAAGTGGGTGGGCGCGCAGTGGATCGTGCGCGAACTGCTGGGCCGCAGCCTGGAGGCCGAGATCGAGCGCTGGGTCTACATTGGCGACTCGACCAACGATCAGAAAATGTTCCAGCGCTTCCCGCACAGCATCGGCGTGGCCAATATTGCGCGCTTCGTACCTCAGCTCACGCATCTGCCACGCTACGTGACGCAAGGCGCACGCGGTGCAGGTTTTGCCGAAATGGCACACGCCCTGCTGACAACCCGGTAGGCGCCCCAACGACCTCAGGCGTCAGCCTCGGCTGCGGCGGCGCCCTGCCAACGCACCGGATCTCCCTCGGGGATGGCCAGCATGACCCGGTTGCGCCCGGACTGCTTGCCCGCGTACATGGCGCCGTCAGCGCGGCGCAGCAAGGGCTCCAGTTGGTCTTCCACAGGCAGCAGTTGCGCCACACCGGCGGTGGCCTGGACGCGCAACGTGGCCCCGTCGAACACAATGTCCGTCTCCTCCAGCGCGCGCAAGAACCGCAAGGCCACGTCACCAGCGGCGTGCAGCGCCGTGCCAGGCATGAGCACAACGAATTCTTCACCCCCCAGCCGCCCTGCAATGTCCACGGAACGGAACCGTTCGCCGCACAGGCGCGCCACCACACGCAACACTTCATCGCCGGCAGCATGACCGTATTGGTCGTTCACGCGCCTGAAGAAGTCCAGGTCGAACATCATCAATGACAGCGCCGATTGGTCTCGCCGGGCGCGCGCCAGTTCGTGCGCAAAGCGTTTCTCGTACTCGCGCCGGTTGTTCAGACCCGTCAACGGATCGGTGGTGGCCTGAATGTGCAACGCCTCCTGCAGCACGGCGCGTTGCGCCATCTCCTCACGCAGCTGCGCGTTGTTGCGCCGTGCCAGCATCAGCAGCGCATACTGCTGGCGCTGCAGCGTATGCACGCGCCAGGCGCTGATATAGCCAATGCCGATGGGCATCGCCAATATCAGCGCAAAGGCTGCCAGTTGATATCCGGTACGGCCGCTGTACGCCAGCATGGCCACCGTCAGCAGCGCCCCCGATGTGGCCACGCCCACGGCCTGCAACAGGCGGTTGGGAACCAGCACAAACAGCATGATGAGCAGCATCAGCGTCATGGCGTAGACCCACAGGGTGATTTCCGGTCGCAATACATACAGCAGCATGAAGCTGAGGAATCCTGCCAATTCCACCGCCGAGGTCCAGCCTCCGTGCGCGGCGATCTCCGGCTTGCGCGCCACCGCGTAGACCAACGCCCCCAGGCACAGCACCACGCCCACCCGCATGGCCAAGAGCGCCTGAAAGGCCCTCGACCAGCCCAGCGCGCCATAGTCCGAGAAAGCAAACAGCAGCAACAGGACTGCCCATACAGCCAGCGCCAGCGTCAGCTGGCGAACCACAAATGGCTGGCTGTAACGCGCATAGCCGGCTTCCGTGCGCGCATCGGCAAACTGGCCACGCCAACCCTGGATCCGCCACTGCGGATCGGCGGCCAACTGCGCGGCATCTTCGGTATCGTGGTGCAGCCCCAGCAGGGACGAAAAGCTCTCTGTCATGGCCAGATTGGGCGGTGGGGTGGTCGAGACCATGCCGCGCAGCATGGATGCACGCGCGGCGACCTGTGGCGCATCCATTGTGCCCACGGCCATTGCGGCGCAGCTACTTTGTGGGCCAGCAGCCACAACGGGCGCGCCTGCACCACCCAAGACGCCACACGTACGCACGCGGCCAGGGTTGCGACCGGCATGCGCGCGTCGTCGCGCAGCAGCCCGATGAGTTGCCTGTCCACGCCGTCGACCCTCTCCATTTAGTCATTCAAACATGGCAAATTGCCGGTTTGCACTACTTTCCGAACAATGTGCTGGCTGGTTTCTGGCGCAACAGCTGTCCACAATGGTTTCAGGCCATATCGGCCCAGCCTTACCTTTCAGGATTGCTCCATGACCCGACTCATAGACCTGCCCACCCTGTCCAGCCTGGTGCAGCACATGGGCCCAGCGCGCTTCCTGCGCGAGCTGGCCGACGAGATCCGCGCCGACTACCTGCGCTGGCAGACCTTCGACAAATCACCGCGCGCCGCCAGCCACAGCCCGGTGGGCGTCATCGAGCTGATGCCGGTGGCTGACGAGCACCTGTACAGCTTCAAGTTCGTCAACGGCCACCCGGGCAACCCCGCGCTGGGCCTGCCCACGGTGATGGCGTTCGGCGTGCTGGCCGAAGTGGCCACCGGCCGGCCGCTGCTGCTGGCCGAGCTGACGCTGTCCACGGCGCTGCGCACCGCCGCCACCTCGGCGCTGGCCGCGCTGGCGCTGGCGCGGCCCCAGGCGCGCCGCATGGCGCTGATAGGCAACGGCGCGCAGGCCGAGTTCCAGGCGCTGGCGTTCCACGAGTTGCTGGGCGTCACGCAGCTGAGCCTGTTCGACACCGACCCCGCCGCCACGGCTAAGCTGCGGCGCAACCTGGCGCATGTGCCAGGCCTGGCCATGACCGTGGCCGCCAGCGTGCACGAGGCAGTGCGCGGCGCCGACATCGTCACCACCGTCACGGCCGACAAGCGCCGTGCCCACATCCTCACGCCCGAGATGATCGAGCCCGGCATGCACCTGAACGCCGTGGGCGGCGACTGCCCGGGCAAGACCGAGCTGCACCCCGGCGTGCTGCGCGGCGCGCGCATCGTCGTCGAATACGCGCCGCAAAGCCGCATCGAGGGCGAGATCCAGCAACTGCCGGCCGACCACGCCGTGACCGAGCTGTGGCAGGTGCTGGCCGGCCAGGCACCTGGGCGCGCCAGCGCAGCCGAAGTGACGGTGTTCGATTCGGTGGGCTTTGCGCTGGAGGATTTTTCCACCCTGCGCTACCTGCACCGCCTGGCGCAGCAAGGCGGCGTGGGAGTGGACGTGGCGCTGGTGCCCGGCAGCGAGCGCGACCCCAAGGATTTGTTCGGCCGCCTGCTCGGCGGCCAGGCCCGGCTGCAACGGGTAGCTTGAAAAGCATCCGCCCATGACAAAGGCGCCCCGCAGGGCGCCTTGTTTTTGCGGGGCAGCGATCGATCAGTGCTGCAGGATCTTGTCGAGAAAGTCCTTGGTGCGCGGCTGGCGCGCGTCGGGGTTGCCGAAGAACTCGTCCTTACTGCAGTCCTCCAGGATCTTGCCGCCCACGTCCATGAAGATCACGCGATTGCTGACCTTGCGCGCAAAGCCCATCTCGTGCGTCACGCACATCATGGTCATGCCCTCGTGCGCCAGGCCGATCATCACGTCCAGCACCTCGCCCACCATTTCGGGGTCGAGCGCGCTGGTCGGTTCGTCGAACAGCATCACGATGGGGTCCATCGACAGCGCGCGCGCAATCGCCACGCGCTGCTGCTGGCCGCCCGAGAGCTGGCCGGGGAACTTGTCCTTGTGCGCCGACAGGCCCACGCGGTCGAGCATCTTCAGGCCACGCTTCTTCGCGTCGTCGGCGCTGCGGCCCAGCACCTTGATCTGCGCGATGGTCAGGTTCTCCGTCACCGACAGGTGCGGGAACAGCTCGAAGTGCTGGAACACCATGCCCACGCGCGAGCGCAGCTTGGGCAGGTTGGTCTTGGGGTCGTGGATGGCCGTGCCGTCCACGTAGATCTCGCCCTTCTGGAAGGGTTCGAGCGCGTTGATGGTCTTGATCAACGTGGACTTGCCCGAGCCCGAAGGGCCGCACACCACAACCACCTCGCCCTTCTGGATGTTGGTCGAGCAGTCGGTCAGCACCTGGAAGCTGCCGTACCACTTGGAAACGTTCTTGAGTTCAATCATTGCTATTCCTTCGCAAGGCCTGTGCCGGGTTCAGCGGATGATGGCGATCTTCTTGTGCAGGCGCTTGACCAGCCAGGACAGCGTGTAGCACATCACGAAATAGACCACCGCGGCGGCCATGTACGCCTCGATGGGGCGGAAGTAGTTCTTGCCGGCGATCTCGAAGCCCTTGAGCATGTCGTAGGCGCCAATGGCGTAGACCAGCGAGGTGTCCTGGAACAGGATGATGGTCTGCGTCAGCAGCACCGGCAGCATGTTGCGAAACGCCTGCGGCAGCACCACGAGCCGGATGTTCTGGCCGTACGTCATGCCCAGCGCCTGCCCGGCGAACACCTGGCCGCGCGGGATGGACTGGATGCCGGCGCGCATGATCTCGCTGAAGTACGCTGCCTCGAAGGCCACGAAGGTGATCACGGCGGACGTCTCGGCGCCGATCGGCTCGCCGATGATGAGCGGCACGACCAGGAAGAACCACAGGATTACCATGACCAGCGGAATGGAGCGCATGCCGTTGACGTAGATGGTGGCCGGCAGGTCCAGCCACTTCTTGCCCGACAGGCGCATCAACGCCAGCACCGTGCCCAGCGCAATGCCGCCGGCCGTGGACACGGCCGTCAGAAACAGGCTGAAGTACAGCCCCTTGAGCACGAAGTTGGTGAATAAGTCCCAGGTGAAGAAGGACCAGTCGATATTCAGATGCATGTCAGTGCCCCCCACCGCCGATGGCGATCATGCCCGGCACGCGCGAACGCTTCTCGATGAAGGCCATGATGCGGTTGATCGCCAGGGCGGAGACCACGTACAACGCCGTGACCGCCAGGTAGACCTCGATACCGCGCGAGGTCTCTTCCTGCACCTGCATGGCGAACATGGTCAGTTCGGCCACCGACACGGCAAAGGCCACCGACGAGTTCTTGAACACGTTCATGGTCTCGCTGGTCAGCGGCGGAATGATGATGCGAAACGCCATG